>Ga0207695_10000955_pt1 | contig 51451 bp, 43 predicted proteins | sample KBSC54metaG_FD_184354 | JGI IMG/M metagenome (GOLD analysis project Ga0207695, IMG submission 184354) | Corn rhizosphere microbial communities from Kellogg Biological Station, Michigan, USA - KBS C5-4 metaG (SPAdes) (version 2) | ecosystem: Host-associated > Plants > Roots > Rhizosphere > Soil...
CGCGTCGCTGCGGTTAAATCAAATGACTGAACTAAACATGTAGAACTAGTCGTGGAGCGCTTCTGGACGCGGGTTCGATTCCCGCCGCCTCCACCAAATACCCGCCAAACGTCTCCAACGTTTGACAAGAAAACCCCGCTGGGCTTGGCTCTACGGGGTTTTTTGTTGCACGCTACCGCAAAGAACCCCCAGCTACAGCCATATATCGGCGGGGGTTCTTTCGGGGGTTCCTTGCGGAACCCCCACAACCCGCCCCGCCCGCGCGTCCTCATGACTCCGCCCCTTGGTTGCGGTCGCGGCGGAGTGCAGCACGGGCCAATGGAACACCAGAGTTCGCCGGACCCAATACAGCATCAGGAAGCTCACCGCCACCGCGCTCGCTTTCGCAACCATCTTGCCGAATACGGGCGCCGCCAGATATACGATGCCGCCGGTGAGCGCCGAACCGAGGCCGCAGCTAGCCGCGAATAGCAGCGCCTCGCCTACCTGCCGACGACCGGTCGTATCCGAACGGAACACGAAGCGGCGGGAAAGCGCGTAGTTCACGACGCCGCCGATCAGATACGCAACCCAGGCGGACACGCCGACATTGAACTGGAATGCCGAGCTCAAGGTGAGGAAGAACAACCAATCGACGCAGAGCGACAGCACGCTCACGATGAAATAGCCGGAGAACATCATGTCTGCCCCCACTGAGTGGTGCGGGTCGGAACCGTGCGCAAGCCCGACGCGCCGGCTTGCGGTTCGCTGCCGCTTTCGTGATATTCCGCGTCCTCATTGACGGCCCAGACGTCGCGCCGCTTGTACCCGGCCGTGATGTTCTCGACGGTCAGCATCGCGGTCATCATCGCGTGATCCTGATTGTTGTACTTGTGCATCCCGTTTCGACCGACGAGGTGCAGGTTGGGATAGTGCTCGTCCAGATCCGCGCGGACCTGTTCAACGATGTCGCGATAGTTGTCGTCGTACACGGGGTACGCCTTCGGCTGACGAACGACGCGCGATCCGCGAATCTGCTCGCGCGTCGCAAGACCAATTTTCTCGAGTTCGCCGATCGCGAGCGCAGTAATGTCGGCATCGCTGCTTTCCCACATCGAATCGCCGTCGAAGCAAAAGTATTCGAGCCCGAGGCAGCCGCCCGTCGCCGCGTCGGGCACCATCTCGGGCGACCACGACGCGAAGTTCTGGATGCGCCCGACCTTGACAGACGGGTCGTGAATGTAGATCCAGTTGTCCGTAAAGGTGGCGGGCCGGTCGAGTATCAGCGCGACCGTGATGAAATCCCGATACTGAAGCTTCGACGCCGCGGGTGCGGATCGCGGTCGGGGCGAGATCGCATTGAGCGTTTCGCGCATCGGCGCGGTGCATACGACGTGACATGCGCTGATGCAGTTTGTTTCGCCGTCCGCTCCGGCAGTTTCAATAAGCCAGCGCTGTGTACCGCTGTCGTAGTTCATCGCGCAGGCCGATTGCCCCATCATCAGCCGTCCGCCCTGATCCCGGAATTTGCGGGCGGCGGCTTCCCACAACATGCCGGGGCCGCGGCGCGGGTAATGGAAGGATTCGATCAGGGTCTTGACGTTGGTCTTGCCCGATCGGATGCCGAGCGAGCGCTTCACCGCGCCGGCGATGGCGGTCGACAGGCTCAGGCCCTTGATGCGCTGCGCGGCCCAGTCGGCAGAAATCTCGTCGCACGACATGCCCCAAACCTTTTCCGTGTACGTCTTGAAGAAGATCGAGAACAGGCGTTCGCCGAACTGGTTCGCGACCCATTGATGAAAGGACTTCGGGTCGGGGCAAGGCTTGACGCGGGCCGCGAGGTACGAAAGCACGCAGCGAGTGCTTTCGACGATGCCGAGATTCCGCAAGGCCTCGATGCCGTCGAGCGGATAGCGGTAGAACTTGTTCCGGTAAAAGATGCGCGAGCTGCGCGGACGCTCGATGAAGTCGTCGGGAAGTAGCTCATGCCACAGGGCAACGACGTCCTCGGACTTGGAGAAGAAGCGGTGTCCGCCGATATCGAAGCAGTGGCCATCGAACCGTTCGGTGCGACTGATGCCGCCGACGTAGTGGGGGTCCTTCTCGACGAGCGCGACCGACAGGTCCGTCTGCTTGGTCAGCAGGTAGCCGGCGGTGAGGCCACCCGGCCCAGCGCCGATGATGAGTACGTCAACCGATTGATTCATGTTGTCACCCCGGGTCTCAAGTCGCTGGTCTAATGGCTGTCGTGTCGGCCGCTCCAGCTAGACGGCGAACTGCCATGTCGAATCGACGATTCGGATTGCCCGCTCAAACGCTGTGCGCTCGCGCGTCACGAGGCGGGGAAGCTCCGCCTCTAGCGGCAGCTGGCGGTCGTGCCGGCGCCGTGCCCGTCATGTTGGCTTGTTGCGCGCGCACGGGCGATGCGGCCTGCTCCGCGGCCGTCGTCCTGATCCGGCCGCAGTCGTATAGCCATACGGTGTCCTTGGGTTTAGGCGACCAGGTGTAGCGGGTCGCCAACTCCGGGTAGTACTGGTGCGATACGATGAAATCCAGCACCGGGTCGGCGCAGGTGTGCCGGATGCCGGCCCGGGTCAGCGGAACGTACGCATACTTGGACACGAACACGGTCGATTTACTGTCCGTGTCGTTGTCGCCGTGTGGTCGAGCGGCGGACGGGTCTTGCTTGATCCGTTCGAACCGGCGTACCGCCTCGAACGTGGTCTGACGATGGAAGATGAGGCCCGCCGCCTGGGTCGACGAGTAATAGCTCGACGTCTTCATCATCAGCCACGGATAAACGACTTCGTCTGGCGGGCCGTCCCAATAGACGATGTCACCACGCGCGACCGTGCCTTCGAATGGCGTGAAATCCGCGCGGTCGGTGCCGGCTTCCATGATCTTGGCCGGTTCCGAGCGCTGATCGATGTTGACGACACCGTACGCGGTCAATGCGGCCAGCACGACCGGCAGACCGATGATCGTGATTCGGTGACGCAACAGATTGAGCGCGACGAGGAGCGTGGCGAGCATGATCGCGAGTCGCGTATGGATCAGCGTTTCCATCAAGCCGATGTCGTACGCTACGCTGCCAGTTGGATAAATTTGGTGTGCGAATTGATATGCAAGCTGGTATATGACCCAGATAGCGACCGCGGCGAGCGTCGCCACAATCAGCGAATAACGCAGGCGCGGAGTGATTTCTCCGAACATGGGCGCCGGGGCGCCGGACGTCTGGATGCGGGCCGCGGCGTGTAGCGAGATGGCGATCAGCAGCGCGAAGATCCCGCCGCCGATATCGAGCAGCAGCCAGGAGATCGCGAGCCCCCATATCAGCGTTGGCCGCGTACGGAATTCGTATCGCACCAGCAGAAATGCCGCGGGCCACTGCATCAGCGTCAACAACCATAGTGTGCGCCACGTTTGCAGCTGGATCCATGCGGCATCACGGCCGACCAGATCAGCCACCGTGCTCAGTGCGATCCCGGCGATGCCGACGAGCGTGAGGTGGGACCACAGCGTCCGGTTTTTCTGCGGCCCCGTCCCGCACAGCACTGCCGGCAACGCAATCGCCCAGCATGCCTTGCTCCATGCGTTGAGGTTCCAGAGCGTTGGGAACAGAAAGGGGACGTTGAATCGCGCGACCGCCCGCCATTCCGGATCGAACGGGTGTAGATGGAGCGCGTTGAACGGCGACAGCTCAATGACGGAAAACGCGACCAGCGCGAACGACAACAGAGACCACCATTTCACGCGTGGCATCCAGCCGAATATGACGATGGCGAGCGATACGCCGCCGGTCAGCGGATGTATCGCCGTCGCGACGATGGTGAGTGCGACGGCGATGCGATGACGGCGGTCGAGTGTCGACGCGATTGCCCATAGGCCGAGTGCTTCCGCGGGCAGCCGAGCGGTCAGGAAGGCCTCGTCGTAGGAGAAGATCGACGAAGAGCCGTATTCGGATGGCATGCATGCCACCAAGAAGAGACAGACCCAGTGCCACGGCGCAGGCAGTAGTTTCTTCGACAGGTGCCACATGCCGCCCCACCAGAGCGCCTGGGCGACGATCAGGCCAGCGAGATTGCTCGCGCGAAGCCCGAATGCGGAGATGAGTTTCGCGAATATCTTGCCGTAAATGGTCCAGTTGTCCTGGGAGCCGAATTCAAAGAAGAGGTCGTGCGAAAAATGCGCGGGATGAGCGTTGTACAGCGCCTGCGCGGTGTACAGGATCGCGTCGTGCCTGATGCCTGTGTAAGGATGAGCGAGCAGGAACAGTACGGCTAGCGAAAGCAGCACCATGCTTCCCGATGGACAATGTAAAGTAGTCCGAGTCATGGTTCGATGGCGATCGTTGGCAAGGCGTCGAAATCGGCGATCTATTCACGGCAGAATGCGTCACGGGGTTGCGCTTTCGTGACCGACGGTGGCACAAGGCCACGGCCTGCAACATGAGATCGTCGAGGCGAGAGGTTGGCCGGTAGTCAGGCCGCGCAAACCGGCTCGCGGCCCATATTCGGCGATGCACGCACGCTCATGCCGGGAGGGTGTGATGCAGTTCGGATAGTCGATCCCGGCTGGCGCGCTCGTCGCACCCGGTCCGTCGCTGGTGCGTGCTGGGACGGCCGGAACGTGCCGGCGGTCTGCAAGTGCGTTTTGTTGCCGTCACCTACCCCCGGCAACGACACGATCGAGATGTCGAAAGTTGTTGTCTTCATTTTTACCCCGATGCGTCTCGCTTGGATGGCCGGGCTTCGCCGGTGCATCAGACGCAATCTGTTGTTCGCATATTGGTCGTGTGTCGAACGTGCCTCGACTCGACTCTCGCGCAAGAGAGGCACGTAACGTGCCACCGCCGTCAATGCTTGCGATTCGGATCGGAGTTCAAGAGAAACTGCGCGTCGCGGACCGTTTCATCGCGCGAGTTGTTTCATTCTTGATACAGACAAAGTCCACCAATCAGCTCGAACGCCGTCGCGGCGTGCCGCGACTCGGTCGACCGAAGCCGTGGACGGTTTCTACGTTGAAGCAACAATGGCACGGAGCGAAACAGGAGAGCGCGGTATCTCCACCAGGAACGGGCACGGCCCGAGACGGATCTCGCCGCAGACAGGACTCACGGTGCGGCTCAGCCGATTCGATTGCGCGCATGCGGATGAACGGTGGTTCGACGACCCCAGACGCGCGCGTGATGCAAATCCGAAACATCGCGCCGACCGAATCCGGATTCGCCGCAAGAAGCCACGTCGAACATCCTTACTTGAACCTGCAACCATCTTTCATTTCGCCTTCGATCATCGAGACAAAAGGCGAATGAAAACACGCCAAACCGGTATTCCTGACGACGATCTCGCATGGCTCATCAGTTGCTCGCGCCAGAAAGATATGGCGGCCCCGCATACTTCATACCGGTTCGACTTTTGGGACGCTTGTGCAATTCACATACGAACATTCGCCCTTAAGCAGGTGTTCCGGCGATTGGTTGCAAGATTGAATCACCCCCTATGTCCAATTGCCGCAGCAGTTTTGCGCGCCAAGTCACGAACCGCCGGTCTGCCGTTCCAAACGGCCAATGCTCAGTTCGAGATCGCACATTTCGAACATTTTCACAATCTGCGACAGCGCGAACACGAAGCGCGCTCCGTCCTGACTGTCGATCCGGTTCAACCGCATGTCGCGATAGACGCACGCCGTCTCCCGGCGTACGGAGGCGAGGTTGTGCAGGTTGATCGCACGAGGGGCGGGGGAGCGCGGATATCACCGCCGCCTGACTTTCAAACGACGAATAAGGCGCCCCCACCGGTGACTTTCCTAGCAGCAGCGCTGCCCAACGCACCAATGATATTCAGGTAAGTCGTTTCGGACCGCTCACCACAAGTTGGTCCGATTTTGCTTCCAGAGACGCTTGGAGCGCCTGGTACGCTTCAGCACTAATACCTGCATGGGCGTCGCGTTCAAGCTCATCGAACAGAAATGCAGGACGCTCGGACGGCGCAATTTCCTTAGCCCATTTTTTCATTCGAGGGGTTCTTTTAACCGCGCGCGGCATCAGATCATTGCCCGACAAAGCAGAGCCACCCGAATAGGATTGTCGCCGCCCCAAATTCCGCGCTCGCCGCACGAACCTCGCATGACGCAAGTCTGCAGGGTTTTTGTTGCAGGCGAAACGCACACGCCCCTCTCCTTCCGAAAAAGCGCCCAGCCACGGACGGGCCGGGCGGAATGCCGCCGGTGCTCCGGCGGCAGGAGGTGACGGATGTTCTGCCGCGCCCGCGCAATCATCGGTCGTGCCGGGCGGCGGCCAGCCCGGTTGCCGCTGCTTCGGGCACGACGTGTCGTCGCACCCTGCGCTCAAGCACACCGGGCAATACACGACTTAGCTGCCGCGATACAGCGACTTCATTTCTTCAGCGCTGGCCGGGCGCACGCCCATGGCATGCGAACCCGATGCCGATGCGCCCTGTGCCTGCGCACCGTACCCGCTGGCGTCGGCGCCTTGCGCTTGCGCCAGTGCGCTGCGCTGCTGCTCGGCAACACGCGCCGTGGCGGCCTGGACCGCTTCCGGATAGTGCGGATCTTCGCCGCGGGCGGAGTTGTAACCGGCTTGCTGGAGCTGGACCAGCTCGGCACGGACCTGCGCGCGGGTGATCGTCGAACCCGACTGGGCAAACGACACGACCGGGGCAACGAGAGCGGCAGCAACGACAACAGCTTGAACGAGTGACTTCATGATGACCTACCTCCAGATTTGTCTGTTTTCGCGGTGAACACCTTGTTCAGCGCCGACAAACCGAAGTTTATGTAGGTGGATGCTTAAGAATAAGGCAGGTTTCGGGAAGACATTCTTCCTGATTTACGGGTTAACCCTAGATCATCCGCCGGGCCGGCGATTCGCGAACGCTGCTTCATCCGGCATCGGGTCGCATGACGACTCGCCTGAAAGCACAAGCCCCGCGAAGCGACAACGCTTCGCGGGGCTCGAATGGTGTTGCACGGGATTCGTGCAGTCGCGCCGGTCATACGGTCAAGCCGATATGCGCGTGCACATCATCCGCCTGCCGAATCGACACCGCACGACGACGGCGCAAACACGCCTGTCCGCGCGTTACTGGCTATCCATCGGGCACTTCAGGTTGCAGCCGTTCGGGTCACCCAGGTCGCCCTTGCGACGCAAGGCCGACTTCTTGCTGCCCTGGTATTTCTGCGACGGCGCCGACGCCGCGAACGGCATCTGCGGATGCTCGTTCAGGCGAAACTGTTCGCTCAGGATGCCGCCGGGCACGCCCGGGGAATTCTGCGCAAGCGCAAACGGCGAAGCCGCGACCAGAAGCCCCGCGGTCAACGCTGCCGCGGCGAGGGAAACGGAAAATTTCATGGCGGGATGACGCCTGAACGGCGTGCTTGTTGGAACGTTGATCAAGCGTCAAGCGTAGCGCAAATCTCCCGCTGCTGCAGCGCGGTTCGACCGCGTCCCCGTTACCGGGAATGGCCGTCCGGCGCGCTCGTGCCGTCGCTGCCGGCCAGCCCCGTCGCGATGCTCGTCAGCGTCCCGCATGCGGCCGGATCGTAGCCGTCGAGATGTGCGACGCGCTCGACGAAGCGCGCGTCGCGCAGCAGCGCCAGCACGCCGGCGAGCGGCCGCGCGTCGAGCCGCGCGCGTTCGCACGCGAAGTAATAGTCCTCGTCGACGACCGGGATGAAATCGAGCCCGAAATGACGGGCGGCCGGCTCGACACCGAAGCCGAGATCGGCCATCCCGCTCGCGACGAACGCCGCAATCGCCGAATGCGTGAGCTCGGCCGACGCATAGCCGTCGATGCGCTCGGGATCGATGCCGATCGCACGCAGCGCGAGATCCAGCAGCATGCGCGTACCCGACCCCGGCTGCCGATTGACGAAGCGGATGTCATTGCGCGCGAGGTCCGCGAGCCCGCGGACCTGCTTCGGGTTGCCGCGAGACACGAACAGCCCCTGCTGGCGGCGCGTCAGGTGAATCAGCACATGGCGCGTGTCGTCGAGCCACGGCCGATAGATCTGCGCGCACCGAGCGCGAAACGCGCCGCGCGGCAGATGGAAACCGGCCAGGTCGCATTCGCCGCGTGCGAGCGCCTGCACGGCCTCGACGCTCTCGCGATACTTGATGTCGACGGCCGCCTGCGTATCGACGAGCGCGGACACGAGCGTCGCGACCGCGTAACCGTGCGACGCATGGATACGCACGGCACCGTCGCGTTGCGCGAGCCGCCGGTTCAGGTCGCTGGCCACCTCGGCCGCGAGCGCACGCAGGTTTCCGTCGAGGCGGCTGCGCGCAAGGCGCTGCGCGTCGACGACCGCCCGCCCAAGTTCCGACAGCGTCGACCCCTTGCCCCGCGCGGTTTCGATCAACTCCCCGCCGATGCACGCTTCCAGCGCGCGCAGCATGCCCCACGCGTGCCGGTACGACAGCCCTTTTGCCTGGGCAGCCTGCGCAATGCTGCCCGTATCGGCCACGAGTTCCAGCAAGGGCGCGACGTCCGACAGGCTGGCCGTGCGACCTTCCGTGTCGCGTACGGTCAGATACGCGTCGCATTCGATTCGAATCAATTATGTACTCCGATTTCCTATTGCGACTGCGAAATCTTCCGCTTATCGTTGATGAAAATCAATCTGAACGAAGTCGCGATGCTCACTATATGAATAGCGAGAGCATATGAGACTTTGGAGGAGCACAACCGATGTCCCCGAATTCCCATGCGCCCGACGCGCTCGTCGAGCGCCATGCGCGCACCGGCCGGTCGCTGGTCGCGATCCTTCACGCGATCCAGGACGACGCGGGCCACGTGCCGCCGGGCTGTGTCGCGCCGCTCGCCAGGGCGCTGAATCTGTCGCGCGCGGAAGTGCACGGCGTACTGACCTACTATCACCACTTCCGTACCGCGCCGCCCGCGCGCGTGACGATCCAGATGTGCCGCGCCGAAGCGTGCCGCAGCATGGGCTGCGAAACGCTCGCCGCGCATGCTGAAACCCGCACGGGCTGCCGGTTCGACGCAGCGCACGGCGATGCCGCGGATGCGCACGCGCCGGACGCCGTCGCGCTCGAATCGGTCTACTGTCTCGGACTGTGCGCGCAGTCGCCGTCGCTGACGGTCAACGGCGTGCTGCATGCGAAGGTCACGCCGGAGAAATTCGACGCGCTGCTGGCCGATGCTCTCGCCCACACGCCGGAGGCCGCATGACGACCCGCATCTACGTCCCGCGCGATTCGTCCGCGCTGGCCCTCGGCGCCGACGCACTCGCCGCCGCGATCGTCGCGGAAGCCGAACGGCGCGGCCTCGCGATCGAACTGGTCCGCAACGGCTCGCGCGGGCTGCTGTGGCTCGAGCCGCTCGTCGAGGTCGGTACGGCCGCCGGACGCATCGGCTACGCGAACCTGTCGGCCGCCGACGTGCCGGCCCTGTTCAATGCAAACTGGCTCGAAGGCGGTGCGCATCCGAGCGGCGTCGGCGTCGTCGACGCGCACCCCTATCTCGCGCGCCAGCAGCGCCTCACGTTCGCGCGCATCGGCCTGACCGATCCGCTGTCGATCGACGACTACCTGCAGCATGAAGGCCTCGCCGGCCTGAAGAACGCACTCGCGCTCGAAGGCGATGCCGCGTGCGAAACGCTGATCGAATCGGGGCTGCGCGGCCGCGGCGGCGCGGCGTTCCCGGCGGGCATCAAGTGGCGCACGGTCCGGCACGCGAGCGCCACGCAGAAGTACATCGTCTGCAATGCGGACGAAGGCGATTCGGGCACGTTCTCCGACCGCCTGATGATGGAATGCGATCCGTACTGCCTGATCGAAGGGATGATCATCGCGGGCATCGCAACGGGCGCGACGGTCGGCTACATCTACGTGCGCAGCGAATACCCGCACGCGATCGCGACGCTCGAAGCCGCGATCGTCCGCGCGCGCGAGGCCGGCTGGCTCGGCGAACGCGTGCTCGGCTCCGCGCATGCATTCGAGCTGCACGTCGCGAAAGGCGCGGGCTCGTACGTGTGCGGCGAGGAAACGGCGCTGCTCGAATCGCTCGAGGGCAAGCGCGGCGTCGTGCGCGCGAAACCGCCGCTGCCGGCGCTCGCCGGCCTGTTCGGTCAGCCGACCGTGATCAACAACGTGATCACGCTCGCGACGGCACCCGTGATCTTCGCGCGCGGCGCCGCGTTCTATCGCGATTTCGGCATGGGCCGCTCGCGCGGCACGCTGCCGTTCCAGCTGGCCGGCAACATCCGTCACGGCGGCCTCGTCGAACTCGCGTTCGGCGTCACGCTGCGCGAGCTGCTGTTCGACTTCGGCGGCGGCACGGCAAGCGGTCGGCCGGCACGCGCCGCGCAGGTCGGCGGCCCGCTCGGCACCTACCTGCCCGACCATCAGTGGGATGTGCCGCTCGATTACGAGGCGTACACGGCGATCGGCGCGGTGGTCGGCCACGGCGGCATCGTGCTGCACGACGACACGTCGAACCTCGCCGAGCTTGCCGAATATGCGATGAAGTTCTGTGCGATCGAATCGTGCGGCAAGTGCACGCCGTGCCGGATCGGTTCGACGCGCGGCGTCGAGACGATCGCGCGCATCCGCCACGGCGACACGTCGGAGCGGCAGGTCACACTGCTGCGCGATCTGTGCGACACGATGCTGGCCGGTTCGCTGTGCGCGATGGGCGGGATGACGCCCTACCCGGTGCTGTCCGCGCTCGACCATTTCCCCGAAGATTTCGGGCTCGCTGGCGGCAAGGATGCCGCGTCGAGCCCGGTCAAGGCTGCGGCCTGACCCAGAAGGAGCCCTGCATGTCCCTCGACACGAACAACGTCCGCCAAGGCGGCTGCGGCTCGGGCCAATGCGCGTGCAAGAGCGCCGCACAGGCGCGCGCCCGCGACCCGTTCGACGATACCGACTACGGCACGCCGCAACGCCATGCCGATACCGACGTCACGCTCGAAATCGACGGCCAGCCGGTGACGGTACCGGCCGGCACGTCGGTGATGCGCGCGGCGATCGAAGCCGGCGTCAACGTCCCGAAGCTGTGCGCGACCGATTCGCTCGAGCCGTTCGGCTCGTGCCGGCTGTGCCTCGTCGAGATCGAAGGCCGGCGCGGTTATCCGGCGTCGTGCACGACGCCGGCCGAAGCGGGCATGAAGGTGCGCACGCAGTCGGACCGGCTGCAATCGCTGCGCCGCAACGTGATGGAGCTGTACATCTCCGACCATCCGCTCGACTGCCTCACCTGCCCCGCCAACGGCGACTGCGAGCTGCAGGACATGGCGGGTGTCGTCGGGCTGCGCGAAGTGCGCTACGGCTTCGATGGCGCGAATCACCTCAACGACCGCAAGGACGAATCGAACCCGTACTTCACGTACGACCCGTCGAAGTGCATCGTCTGCAACCGCTGCGTGCGCGCGTGCGAGGAAACCCAGGGCACGTTCGCGCTGACGATCGCCGCGCGCGGCTTCGAATCGCGCGTCGCCGCCGGCGAAAGCGAATCGTTCATGGCGTCGGAATGCGTGTCGTGCGGCGCCTGCGTCGCCGCATGCCCGACGGCCACGCTGCAGGAGAAATCCGTCGTGCAGCTCGGGCAAGCCGAACACTCGGTCGTCACGACCTGCGCGTACTGCGGCGTCGGCTGCTCGTTCAAGGCCGAGATGAAGGGCACGCAGGTCGTGCGCATGACGCCGAACAAGAACGGCCTCGCGAACGAGGGGCACGCGTGCGTGAAGGGACGCTTCGCGTGGGGCTACGCGACGCACAAGGACCGCATCACGAAGCCGATGATCCGCGAGAAGATCACCGACCCGTGGCGCGAAGTGAGCTGGGACGAAGCGCTCACCTATGCGGCGACGCAATTCCGCAAGCTGCAGCAGAAATACGGCCGCGATTCGATCGGCGGCATCACGTCGTCGCGCTGCACGAACGAGGAAACCTACCTCGTGCAGAAGCTCGTGCGTGCCGCGTTCGGCAACAACAACGTCGACACCTGCGCGCGCGTGTGCCACTCGCCGACCGGCTATGGCCTCAAGACGACGCTCGGCGAATCGGCCGGCACGCAGACGTTCGCATCGGTCGACCAGGCCGACGTGATCGTCGTGATGGGTGCGAACCCGACCGACGGGCACCCGGTGTTCGGCTCGCGGCTGAAGCGGCGCGTTCGCGAAGGCGCGAAGCTGATCGTGATCGACCCGCGCTGCATCGATGTCGTCGACGGCCCGCACGTGAAGGCCACGCATCACCTGCAACTGCGCCCCGGCACCAACGTCGCGATCGTCAACGCGCTCGCGCACGTGATCGTCACCGAAGGGCTTGTTGCCGACGCATTCGTCGCCGAGCGCTGCGAGACGCGCGCGTTCGAGCAATGGCGCGACTTCGTGTCGCGCGCCGACAATTCGCCCGAGGCAACCGCCGACGTGACCGGCGTGCCGGCCGAACTGGTACGCGCCGCCGCGCGCCTCTACGCAACGGGCGGCAATGCCGCGATCTATTACGGGCTGGGCGTGACCGAACACGCGCAGGGCTCGACGACGGTGATGGGCATCGCGAACCTCGCGATGGCGACCGGCAACATCGGCCGCGAAGGCGTCGGCGTCAATCCGCTGCGCGGCCAGAACAACGTGCAGGGTTCGTGCGACATGGGCTCGTTCCCGCACGAACTGCCCGGCTACCGGCACATCAGTGACGAGATCGTGCGCGCGCAGTTCGAACAGGCGTGGTCGGCCAAGCTGCAGCCGGAACCGGGGCTGCGCATCCCGAACATGTTCGACGCGGCGCTCGACGGCAGTTTCAAGGGGCTCTACTGCCAGGGCGAGGACATCGTCCAGTCGGACCCGAACACGCAGCACGTGTCGGCCGCGCTGTCGGCGATGGAGTGCATCGTCGTACAGGACATCTTCCTGAACGAGACCGCGAAATATGCGCACGTGCTGCTGCCGGGCTCGACGTTCCTCGAGAAGGACGGCACGTTCACGAACGCGGAGCGCCGCATCTCGCGCGTGCGCAAGGTGATGCCGCCGCTCGCGGGCTACGCGGACTGGGAAGTGACGCTGCTGCTGTCGCAGGCGCTCGGTTACGACATGCACTACACGCATCCGTCGGAAATCATGGACGAGATCGCGCGGCTCACGCCGACCTTCTCGGGCGTGTCGTACGAGAAGCTCGACGCGCTCGGCAGCATCCAGTGGCCGTGCAACGAGCACGCGCCGGAAGGCACGCCGACGATGCACATAGACGAGTTCGTGCGCGGCAAGGGCCGGTTCGTGATCACCAAGTTCATTCCGACGCCGGAAAAGGTCACGCAGCGCTATCCGCTGATCCTGACGACGGGCCGCATCCTGTCGCAATACAACGTCGGCGCGCAGACGCGCCGGACCGAAAACGTCCGGTGGCATGAAGAGGATCGCCTCGAGATCCACCCTCACGACGCGCAGGATCGCGGCATCCGGACCGGCGACTGGGTCGGCATCGAATCGCGTGCCGGGCAGACGGTGCTGCGCGCGCTCGTGACTGAACGCATGCAGCCGGGCGTCGTGTACACGACGTTCCACTTCCCCGAATCGGGCGCGAACGTGATCACGACGGAAAGCTCCGACTGGGCGACGAACTGCCCTGAATACAAGGTGACGGCCGTGCAGGTGCTGCCGGTTGCGCAGCCGTCCGAATGGCAGCGTGCATACGCGCGCTTCAACGCGGAGCAGATCGACCTGCTCGAGCGCCGCGCGAGCACGCCCGACACCGTGACGACAGGCAAGTGAGGCTTCGATGGACAACGACCACCTGATCGACATGGCCAACCAGATCGGCGCATTCTTCGAATCGATGCCCGATCGCGACGAAGCGCTGACCGGTATCGCCGACCATATCCGGCGCTTCTGGGAGCCGCGGATGCGCCGCGCGTTGCTCGCCGCGCTCGACGATCCGTCGGGCGAAGGCGCGCAACGCGCGGCGCCGATCGTGCGCGATGCGATCGCCGTGCACCGCGCGTCGCTCGTTCCCGCTCCCGCGACCGCCTGAACGCACCGCTACCCGGACACCGGCATGCCCGCGAACCAGTTTTCGCAGTGGCGCAGCAGCCCGTTCGCGTCGGTCGCCGTGCGCCCGCGCGCGGCGACATACCCGTCGGGCCGCAGCAGGTAGAACGACGGCCGCGAACGGCCATACTCCTGTGCCAGCCCGGCGGCACCGTCGCCTTCGATATCGGTGACCCGCCACACGCGCACAGCGCCCGGCATGATCCGTTCGAGCCCCTGCACGAGCGCCTGCGCATCGGCCGCCATCGGCGGCGCAGCGCCGGTGTCTGCATTCACCGGCTCTTCGAGCAGCAGCAGCGTGAAGCTCGCCGGATCGTGCAGATCGTATAGCCGCGCCGTTCCGGGCGCCTGACCGAGCGGGCCGTCGAGCACGTGCACGAGTGCGTCGGGCGCCCGCTCGCCCGCACGCGGACCGCCGTCGAGCACACGCTCCAGCGTGAGCGGACTCTTCCGGTACTGCACGCCGAGCTCGCTGACCGTACGCCGCACCGCATCGCGCATCGGCCCGAACGACACCAGCAGCGGCACGACATGATCGCGCAGCAGCTTCATCGCGCCGCGATCCGCCTCGACGATCTGCGTAATGAAGCCGGTCTGCCGCAACACGTCGCGCTCGATCGGATGGCGCTCGGCGTGATACGTGTCGAGCAGCCGTTCGGGCGTGCCCGCACCGAGCACGCGCGCAAGCTTCCAGCCGAGATTGAACGCTTCCTGGATGCCGGTGTTCATGCCCTGCGCGCCGGCCGGGCTGTGGACGTGCGCGGCGTCGCCCGCGAAGAATACGCGGCCGTGACGCAGTCGGTCGACCATCCGGCTATGCAGGTGGAAATAGGACGACCACGCGAGATCGCTCGGCGAGATCGACGCGCCAACGCGCGCACGCACGATCGCATCGCATTCCGCGAGCGACGGGGTCGGCGCATCGGGCGACGCATCGCTGCCGGGCGGCCGGTCGGCAACGAGCCGGTAACGGCCGCCGCCCATCGGAAACAGGCCCGCCATGCCTTCGGGCGTCGTGAACAGGTGGATCTCCTCGTCCGGCCAGTCGGGTATCGCCGCGAAATCGGCGAGCAGGAAAGTCTGTTCGAACGCCTGCCCGGTGAAGCCGAGACCGAGCAGATGCCTGACCGTGCTGTGCGCACCGTCGGCAGCGATCAGGTACGACGGCGCGAACGATTCGTCGCGGCCGTCGGCGCAGCGGATCGTCACGTCGAGCGACGTGCCGCCTGCGTCGCACGCGGTCAGCGTCGCGCCGCGCTCGACCGTCACGCCGAACCCGGCCAGATGCTCGGCGAGCAGCCGCTCGGTAATGCTCTGGTCGAGAAACAGCAGATACGGGTAGCGCGTTTGCAGCGGATCGAAATCGAGCCGCGCGATCACACGGCCATCGGCATGCAGCGCGGCCGCATGCGCGCGATGGCCGAGCGCGAGAAACGGCTCGACCGCGCGATGCTGCTCCAGCAGTTCGAGCGTGCGTGCCTGGATGCCGATCGCGCGCGAATACGGCGCGGGCGCGGCGAGGCGGTCGATGATGCGCACCGGCACGCGGGCCCGCGCGAGGCTCATCGCCGCGGCAAGGCCGGTCGGCCCCGCGCCGACGATCAGCACGGGCGGGATATCGGGCAGTGTGTCAGCCATGAGAACCTCGATGACACGCGACCCTGCAAGTCTACGCCGCTCCGCGTGACGGGGCCATATGCCGACCGGTCGACACGCGGCACCCATGCGCGGTGTGGGAAAATACGCGCTTTCCGCCAGTTTTCGCGTCATGGATTCCGCATTCGACCGAGCGTATGCAGCACACCGCGCGGGCCGCCTCGCCGAGGCTGAGCACGGCTATCGCGCCGCGCTCGCCGCCAACCCCGCCGACGCAGACGCGCTGCATCTGTTCGGCGTGCTGCGGCACCAGCAGGGCCAGCACGCCGAGGCGGCCGATCTCGTCGGCCGCGCCGTCGCGCTGCGTCCGGACGATGCCGCGCTGCAGCTCAATCTCGGCAACGCGCTGAAAGCGCTCGGCCGGCTCGACGAAGCGATCGACCGCTTTCGCAACGCGCTGACGCTCGCGCCCGAATTTCCGCTCGCGCACTACAACCTCGGCAACGCGTATGCGGCACTGCAGCGCCACGAGGATGCGATCGACGCGTTCGGCCGCGCGCTCCGGCTCACGCCCGACGACGCATCGATCCACAACAATCTCGGTAACGCGCTGAACGCGCTCGGCCGCCACGACGACGCGCTCGCCGCGTTCCGGCGCGCGCTCGAGCTGCGGCCCGGGCATGCGGGCGCGCACAACAACCTCGCGATGGCGCTGAACGCGATGGGCCGCGCCGACGACGCGATCGCGCACTTCCAGGCCGCGATCGCCGCGCAGCCGCGCTTCGTCGCTGCGCATTTCAATCTCGGCAACACGTTCGATGCGGTCGGCCGGCATGCCGAGGCGGCTGCCGCGTTCGAAGCCGCGCTCGCGCTGCATCCACCGTTTCCGCTCGCGCTGTTCGGGCTCGCGAACGCACTGTGCGCGCAGGCGCGCCACCGCGACGCACTGCCCTACTACGAGCGCGCCGTCGGTCTCGATCCGTCGTTCAGCCTGGCGTGGCTGAACCTCGGCAACGCGCATCACGCGCTCCGCGCGCACGAGATGGCGCTGCGCGCATTCGACCAGGCGTTGCGCGTAGAACCCGATCTCACGCTCGCACGGCTGCACCGCGCAGTCACGCTGCTGACGCTCGGCGACTTCACGCGCGGCCTGCCCGAGTACGAAGCGCGCAACGAGACGCCGGGCGCGATACCGCTCGGCACGCTGCCGCGCTGGCAGGGCGAGCCGATTGCGTCGCGCACGCTGCTGATCCGCGCGGAACAGGGGTTCGGCGACACGCTGCAGTTCGTCCGCTTCGTGCCGCTTGCCCGCGCACGCTGCGCGTGCGTCGTGCTCGAAGTCCAGCCGGAACTCGTGCCGCTGCTGGCGCCTGCCGCATCGCGCTGGCGCGTGACGCTCGTCGCGCAAGGCGCCGCGAAACCGCCGGCGGCGGACGTCGCCTGCACGCTGATGAGCCTGCCGTTCCTGCTCGGGCTTCAGCCGGCGGACATCGTCGGAGGCTCGCGCTACCTCGACGCGCCCGAAAGCGCTCGCCGGCGGTTTCGCGGCTCGCTCGGCGGGCAGTCGAAGCGCAAGTTCGGCCTCGCTTGGTCAGGGCGCCGCCAGGCACAGGAAAACCGTTCGATGCCGTTCGACGCGCTCGCGCCGCTGCTCGCGCTGCCGGACATCGACTGGATCGTGCTGCAGCCCGCGCTCGACGACGACGAACGTGCGCGCGTCGACGCGCATCCGCGCGTGCATCGCCTCGACGGCCGGCTGAACGACTTCGCCGATACGGCCGCGCTGATCGAACGGCTCGACGGCGTCGTCACGATCGATACGGCTGTCGCGCACCTCGCGGGCGCACTCGGCAAGCCGCTGTGGGTCATGCTGCCGTTCGCACCCGACTGGCGCTGGTTCACCGGCGACGACTGCCCGTGGTATCCGCAGGCCAGGATCGCCCGCCAGCCCGCGCCGGGAGCATGGCTCGACGTAGCGGCCATGGTCGCCGACAAGCTGCGCGACGCCTGAACGAAGACGAAAAAAGGAGCGTGCTGCGCTCCTTTTTTTCGATGCGATGCATGCGGCCGGCGCGGCGCGATGTGCAATGTACGAGCGCCTGTCAGGCCGCCTTGTACTGATTGCGCGCGTCGGGCGTGCGGTACAGCACGAGCGTCGCGATCAGCCCGCAAATCGCGGCCACGCTCAGCCACAGCCCCGGCGCCGCCTTGTTGCCCGTCTGGTGGATCAGCAGCGTCGAGATCGCCGGCGTGAAGCCGCCGATCGTCGTCGCCAGGCTGTACGCGAGCGAGAAGCCGGCCGTGCGCACGTCGGCCGGCATCACTTCGGTCAGCGCGACGACCATCGCCCCGTTGTACGACGCGTACAGGAACGACAGCCACAGCTCGACCGCAAGCAGCCGCAGGAACGACGGATCGCCGACGAGCCACAGCACGGCCGGGTATGCCGACAGCAGCGTCAGCACCGTGAACGCGATCAGCACCGGGCGGCGGCCGATACGGTCGGACAGCGCGCCGGACAGCGGCAGCCACACGAGGTTGGAAATGCCGACGCAGACGGTCACGACGAGCGCGTCGAGCGACGACAGGTGCAGCACTTCCTTGCCGAAGGTCGGCGTGTACGCGGTGATCATGTAGAACGACACCGTCGTCATGATCACCATCCCCATGCCGGCAACCACGATGCCCCAGTTGTCGAGCATCGAGCGCATGATCTCGCCCATCGACGGGCGGTGGCGCTTCGCGAGAAACTCGTCCGTTTCCTTCAGCGAACGACGGATCAGGAACAGGAACGGCACGATCAGGCAGCCGATCAGGAACGGAATGCGCCAGCCCCACGCGGTCATCTCCTCGACCGGCAGCGCGCGATTCAGCAGCACGCCGACGAACGCGGCGAACACGACGGCCACCTGCTGGCTGCCCGACTGCCACGACGTATAGAACCCCTTGTGGCCCTTCGTCGCGATCTCCGACAGGTAGACCGACACGCCGCCGAGTTCGACGCCCGCCGAGAAACCCTGCAGCAGCCTGCCGAGCAGCACGAGCACCGGCGCGAGCACGCCGATCGTCGCGTAGCCGGGTATCGAGGCCACCGTGAGCGTACCGAGCGCCATCAGCCCGAGCGTCAGGATCAGCCCCTTGCGGCGGCCGTGATGGTCGATGTACGCGCCGAGCACGATCGCACCGACCGGCCGCATCAGGAAGCCCGCGCCGAATACCGACAGCGACAGCATCAGCGACGCGAATGCGTTGCCGCTCGGGAAGTAGGTTTTCGCGATGGCCGACGCGTAATACCCGTAGACCATGAAGTCGTACATTTCCAGGAAGTTGCCGCTGACGACCCGGAATACGGTGCGGAATTTCGATTCCTGCACGATGGCGTGTGACGCTGTGGACATGTTTTTCTCGCTCGGCTCGGATGGCGCGAATCCGCGCCGCATGGATCAGACGACGCCCGCGGCGCCGGACCGGCGCCCACGGGCATCGCTGCCCGCCGGCGGCGCGCCGCACGACGACGCGCGCACCGGCATGGTCCGCGAATGATGCCATGCCAAGCCGACATTTGCCTTGTGTCGCCCCTGCTGCCGCCGTCGCGGCATTCGACTCGTACGAGTCGCCCCGAAACGGGCGCGAAAATCAGACTGATCTGATCGACCGGCTCTCGCCAGCCGACCACAATGTCATGATTTGCGACGAGATTTCCGCGCCGCGGCCGGCACGGTTGCCTGTGTCGCACGGCGCACCGCCCTCATGACTCCATCGCCCCTCGTCCCCGTCGAAGGCGCGCTCGCCCGCCCTCGCATCGCTCCGCTCGATCACGTACCGCCGTTCGGCCGCGAATGGACCTTTCGCGGCGCGCCCGGTGCGCGACCCGACAAGCACTGCCTCGCCACACTGACGACGTCCTGCATCGACGTCGACCGGCCTCATCGCGCGTGCCGCTGGCAGCCATGGCCCGTGGCGGCGTCAGCACCGAATCCGGCAGGGGCGCCGGTCGCGCCGGCTGCAGTTGCCGGCAGACGCTCCCGGCGCACCGTCCAGGGCTCTCGCGACCGACGTGCGATGTACGCAATCTGCTGGAGCATCGGCGCGTTCGGCATCATCGGCTGGCTGATCGCCGCGCACGAACCGTTCACGGGCTTCGAGCCTGCGCCCACGATCCAGATGGCCGTCATTGCGCCGGACCACACCACGTCATCGACCGGTACCGTGCGAGTTGCCGCAGTTCAGTCCGGTACGTCGACAAACACGTCACCTCGGCGCACGGGGGCGACACCCGTCACGAAGACTGCAGAATCGCCACCGGCCACGCATCATGCCGCGCCTCGTCCGGCGTCGCTTCGCACAAAGGCAACGTCCGACGTGCAGCGCGCCGCCGCTGCATCGCCGCGTCGAACAAACGGCACGCGCACGACAGCGGCCCCGGCCCGGATACCGACCGTGCCGCAACTGGCTGCACGTCCGCCAGTCCTGAGCAATGCAGCCAGCACTCGCGCCCCCGATCGGCTCGCCCCGCCGCCGCGCTCGACGGACACACGCGATGCACACGACACACTCGACGATCCGCTCACGCTGATCGCGACGGCAAATACGCTGCGCGCCGCGCAGCCTGCCCGTGCGGCGCATGCGCCGGCCGCCGGCTTCGACTGGACGTCGCAACTGTCCCATCGTCGCGTCACCGACACACCAGACGCGTTCGCGCGCTGACGGTCGCTCAATAAAAAACCCGGCGAAGATCGCTTCGCCGGGTTTTGCTCGTCTCTCCGTCCGTTTGACGACTCGTTACTTGTGCGAGGGCAGCCCCGTCTCGGTCTGCCTCTCGAGTTGCCGCACCTGCTCCTGCAGATCGCGCAACTGCATCTGCGCGGCCCGCTTCTCGACCTGCAGCGCCTGCGCCTGCTCCTGGGCCGACTTTTGCCGCTGCACGACCTCGGCCTGCTGGCTGCGCGCGACGCTCAGATCGGCCTGCAACTGCTGCGCACGATTCGCCTGCAGCGCGATCACGCGTTCGAGGAACGCCTTCTGCGCCTGCAGCTCGGTACGGCGGATCTCGATATCCGCGAGCTGCGCGGTCTGCTGGACGAAGTTCGCATACACCATCTCCGCGCGGTTCTTCTCCTGCGACCGGATCACGCGCCACAGATGCTTGTCCTGGAACAGCGCGACGTAGTACGTCATCTCGCGCGGATCGAACATCAGGCTCGCACCGTAGCTGCCGTTGTACGTCGTGCGCATCTCGACGATCCGGCCGTCGTGCAGCATCTGCGTCAATTCGGCGACGTTACCTTGCGTGCTCGCGTCCGACGCGGATGCCGCCGGCGCCGCATCGCCGCTCAGGCTCGTGACCGCCGGACGCGTACCGGCGGCCGGCGCGGTCGCGTCGGCGGACCAGACCGCGCCCGCTTGCGTGCAGGCAGCCAGTGCAACGATCCACGTTGCGCATCGTGCAGGGAAAAAATTTCGGAAAGCCAACGTCAGACTCCGGCGAACGAATCGGGACTCGCGATTATCGTTCAAAACAAAACGGCCGCATCTCGAATTTATCGGGATGCGGCCGGCCTGCGTGCGACACGAAGAATGCGGCTTGCTACAGGCGGGTTTCGCGCGCCGCGCGCAGGAACGCATCGAGCAGCGGCGTGCAGTCGAGCAGCTCCGAGCCGCTCGCGCGATGGAACTCGGGGTGCCATTGCACGCCGACGACGAACGGCGAACGCCGATGGCGAATGCCCTCGATGATCCCGTCGCCGGCCGACACCGCCTCGATGTTCAGATCGCGGCCGAGATCGCGGATCGCCTGGTGGTGGATCGAGTTGACGATCGCTTCGCTGCGCCCGGGGAACATGCTTGCGAGCGTCGACGAGTCGGGGAAGCGGATGGCGTGGCGATGCTGGTCGTAATGCTCGCTCACGTGCGCATTCGCGGTCGGCACATCGGTGGCGATGTCCTGGTACAGCGAGCCGCCGAACGCGACGTTGATCAACTGGCAGCCGCGACAGACGCCGAGCACGGGTTTGCCGGATTCGACGAACTCGTGCAGCAGCTCGAGTTCGTACATGTCGCGCACGCGATCGCCCGGCCATTCGGGGCGGGCGTCCGACGCCGCGTAGGTTTGCGGCGACACGTCGGCACCGCCTTGCAGCAGCAGGCCGTCGAGATGCTTCGCGTAGTCGCGCAGGCGGATATTGCTCGGGTGAATCATGCCCTGGTGGCCGACGGTCGGAATCATGAACACGAGCACGTCGCGCGACATCACCCAGTGTGCGATCGATTCCTCGAGATACTGCAGCGTCTTGCCCCGCAGCCCCTTCGCGCCCGGTTCCGGATGGAAGATCCGCGCCGACACGCCGATGCGCAGCGTGCGCTGCGTGATGCGCTGGCCGGCGCGGTCGAACAGCCGGCGCGCGCGCGCCGCGATGATCCGGCCGAACACCGACCACGGCGTGTCGCTCTGCTTCAGGTAGGCCGGCGGCGCATTCTGCGCGCTCGCGGGCGGCGGCCGCGGCGTATCGAAATCGGGCGGCGCGCCGAACCCGGGCGGCGGCGAGCCGGGCTTCGGCGGCGCGGCGGCGCCATCGCCCGCGGCGCCCGCCGCACCCGGCTCGGATGCGGCCGTGACGGGCGATGCGCCGTCCACGGCGACGTTTTGCGCGGCAGCCTGCGCTGCCGGCGCATCGGGCGTTTTCGCCGGATCGGGACGGGGAGAATCGGAAGAAGCGGAAGAGGTGCCGGGCAGACCGGCCGGGGAAAGCGTGTTTTCGCTCATGACGATGGTCTGGTACGTCGCTCACGCGTATGGATAAACGAGGATTCATTATGCTTCAGTGCACGATCGCGCGGTAAACCTGCAACATCCTGTCGACATTGTTGCAAGTCGGTGGCAGGCCGTGCCGGGGCGCGCCCGCGTTCGCGTGCCGGCGACGCCACCGCGTCGCCGCGTGCACTGGACACCAGTGATATATCACAATAATATCCACGGATTGCCCATGCTTCCCGATCGCCCGCGCCATGATCGCGCCCCGTCCGGCCGCCGCGCCGCAACCCGCATGAATGCCCTGACCGACGTCATCCGCGACCGGCCCGCCGCATCGGCGATCAGTCTCGCCGACCGCGCCTACGCGCTGATCCAGCGCGACATCATCACGATGCGCCTGAAGCCCGGCGCCGCGCTCAACGAGGCCGATCTGGTCGCGCGCACGGGGATCGGCCGCACGCCCGTGCACCAGGCCGTGCACCGGCTCGTGCTCGAAGGGCTGCTGTCCGTGATGCCGCGCAAGGGGCTGATGGTGCAACCGCTGTCGCTCGACGACATCGTCGCGGTAATCGACGTGCGGCGTATCAACGAAGCGCACTGCGCCGAACTCGCCGCGCGCCATGCGACGCCCGACGATCTCGCGCGCATGGCCGCACAGCTCGACGACGGGCAGGCCTGCGTCGACACGCACGACGTCGAAGGCATGATGGAGCTCGACCGCGCGTTTCATCAGGCGATCGCCGCGGCCGCTCGCAATGCGGTCCTCGCCGAAATCCTGCGCGCGCTGCACGAGCGCTCGCTGCGCTTCTGGTTCGTCACGCTGTCCGAACCTCACCATCTCGCCGACGTCCAGCACGAGCATCGCGAACTGTTCGAACGGCTGTCCGCGCGCGACGCCGCCGGCGCGCGCGCGGCCGTCGAACGCCATATCGATTCGTTCCGCTCCGCGCTTCTTCAACATCTTCGCCCCTGAGCCGCCCATGACCACGTTCACGCCCTTCCCCCCGCTCGCCCAGCTCGCCGCCGACCTCGCCGCCGGCCGGACCACGAGCCGCGCGCTCGTCGACGCCGCGCTCGACCGGATCGCCGATCCGTCGGGCCAGGGCGCCGTCGTCTTCACCGAAGTCGATGCCGACAACGCGCGCGCGGCCGCCGACGCGCACGACCGGCTGCGCGCCGCGGGCACCGTGCTGTCGCCGCTCGCGGGCATTCCCGTGTCGGTGAAGGACCTGTTCGACGTCGCGGGCCAGGTGACGCGCGCGGGCTCGCGCGTGCTCGACGGTGCGCCGGCCGCGCGCACCGATGCGGTCGCCGTCGCGCGGCTCAAGCGCGCGGGCGCGGTGCTGGTCGGCCGCACCAACATGAGCGAGTTCGCGTTCTCCGGGCTCGGGCTGAATCCGCACTTCGGCAATCCGCGCTCGCCGTACCGCCGCGACGTGCCGGGCGACGCCCGGATTTCCGGCGGCTCGTCGTCGGGTGCGGCCGCGTCCGTCGCCGACGGGATGGCCGCCGTCGCGCTCGGCACCGACACGGGCGGCTCGATCCGCATTCCGGCCGCCCTGTGCGGGCTGACGGGCTTCAAGCCGACCGCGAGCCGGATCCCGACGCAAGGCGGCGTGCCGCTGTCGACAACGCTCGACTCGTTCGGCCCGATCGGCCTGACGGTCGCGTGCTGCGCGCTCGTCGACCGGATGCTCGCGGGCCTCGAACCGCACGTGCCGGCCGCACGGCCGCTCGAAGGCGTGCGGCTCGGCGTGCTGACGAACTACGTGACGGACGGCGTCGATGCCGATGTCGCGGCCGCGCTCGACGCCGCGCTCAAGCATCTCGAAGCCGCCGGCGCGATCGTCACGGAAGTGCGCTTCTCCGCGCTCGACCGGCTGCCCGACATCAACCGCTTCGGCTTCTCGCCGATCGAGGCGTACGCGTGGCATCGCCCGCTGCTCGCGCAGCACCGCGACCAGTACGACCCGCGCGTGCTGACGCGGATCCTGAAGGGCGAACCCGCGAGCGCGGCCGACTATCTCGACCTGCTCGCCGCGCGCGCCGCGATGCTCGACGAAGCCGCGCACACGGTCTGGTCGCGCTTCGATGCACTCGTCGCGCCGACGGTGCCGGTCGTGCCGCCGCGCATCGCGGAACTCGAAGCGGACGACGCCGCGTTCACGCGCACCAATGCGGTGATCCTGCGCAACCCGAGCGCGTTCAACTTCCTCGACGCGTGCGCGCTGTCGCTGCCGTGCCATCCGCGCGACGCGGCGCCGGTCGGCCTGATGCTCGCGGCAGCGCCGCATCGCGACGACGCGCTGCTCGCGATCGGCCAGGCGGTCGAAGCCGTGCTGAACACGATCCGCTGACCGCGCCAGCCGATCGACGGCGGGCGATGCGCGCGGTGCGCGCGGTGCGGCAGGGTGCCGCACGCGCGTTGTCAGTTTCGTGCCAGACCGTTCGCGCTAAAATCGCGCGATTGTTTTCCGGACCGACCCACGAGGAACCCCGCCGACATGAACGACTACACGCTTGCGCTACGCCGCGAACGCCGCCTGCTGATGCTGCTCGGATGGGTGTGCATCGCCCTGCTGGCCGGTGCGCTGTACCTGCAGTACGTGAAGAACGAAGATCCGTGCCCGCTGTGCATCATCCAGCGCTACTTCTTCGCCGCGATCGGGATCTTCGCGTTCCTGGCCGCCGGGATCCGCAACTGGCGCGGCATCTGGGTGCTCGAGTTGCTGATCGCGATCGCCGCGGCCGGCGGCGTCGGCACCGCCGCTCGGCACCTGTCGATCCAGATGAATCCGGGCTTCAGCTGCGGCTTCGACACGCTGCAGCCGATCGTCGACAGCCTGCCGCCCGCGCAATGGTTCCCCGGCATGTTCAAGGTCGCCGGGCTGTGCGAGACCGTCTACCCGCCGATCCTCGGCATCCTGCTGCCCGGCTGGGCGCTGATCGGCTTCGCCGCGATCCTGATTGCGGTCGTCGCAAGCCTCTGGCGTCATCGCCGCAAGCTCGCGGCCTGACCGGCCGGCCGCTTCAGCGGCGCCCTGCGCGCGCGGCCCGCTCAGTCGGGCCGCGCAGCCGCCGGTCCGTCGTCGCCCGGTCGTGCCGGACGCCTTCGCAAGCCGCATCCGGCCAGCCACACGTAAACCCCTACCCCGCCGCTGCCCGGATTTCCGGGCGAACGCGCGTCGCGCGACTGCCGCATCCGCGCCCCGTCACGCCTGCGTTTCGGCCCGATGTGCACGCAGCGGCGCCCCGATCCCGCGCGGCGGGCCTATGATCGACATGATCGCCTCCTGATAGCCCGGATCACCGCCCGGCAATGTTCCCGTCGCCTTGCGGTGCTATCTTCCTGACTGGATGGCGATCTACGTGCGCGAGGCCAGGCGGTCTCACCGCCCCCTGCGTAACGCGCGCCCGATCCGCAATGTCGACTGGATTCATCATGACAACGCAAACCATCCGCATCCGTCACCCTCATGGTGTACGCGTGTCCGGCGGCACCGCCCGCACGCGCGTTCAGCGCGCCGCCGCACTGCATCGGCCGTGCGGCCGGCCTGCCCCGCTCCCGTCCGTCCTCGTTGCCGCCGTGGCCGCCAGCCCGCGCCGCGTGTCGTGCTGCGTCGTCCCGAACGGAGCGTGCTGATGGAAGCCTGGCTCGGCGATCTGCAGCAACTGCTCGCGCACGGCGAAGCGGCCGTGCTCGTCACGGTCGCGCACACCGACGGCTCCGCGCCGCGCGAAGCCGGCACCAAGATGCTCGTCACGCGCGACACGGCCCGCCATACGATCGGCGGCGGTCATCTGGAATGGAAGGCAATCGAGATCGCGCGGCATCTGCTGAAGGACGGCGCGCACGTGCCGCATGCGCGCAGGCTCGAGCGGCTCGCGCTCGGCCCGAGCCTCGGCCAATGCTGCGGCGGCGCGGTCGTGCTCGCGTTCGAGCGGCTCGACGTCGGCGATCTCGGCTGGATCATGTCGCTCGCGAAGCGCGTCGCGGCCGGCGCCGCGACCGTGCGTAGCGTATCATTCGGCCCCTCGCCGGGCGCGCCGCTGCTGAGCGAGCCCGAATCGGAAGCCGCGCGTGCCGACTGCCTGCTGTGGGAAACCGGCGGCGTGGCGCTGATGACCGAAACGATCGCGCCGTATGCGTTCCCCGTCGTGCTGTTCGGCGCCGGGCACATCGGCACCGCGCTCGTGAAGGTGCTGGCGACGCTGCCGTGCCACGTGCGCTGGATCGACGGGCCCGATGCGGTGTTCCCGCCGGCCGACGTGCTCGCCGGCATCGGCAATCTCGCGATCGAGGCGGCCGCTGCCCCGGCGGACGCCGTCGACACGGCACCGCCGCAGTCCTACTTCGTCGTGATGACGCACGACCACGCACTCGATTTCGTGCTGGCCGAGCGCATCCTGCGACGCGGCGACTATGCGTACTTCGGGATGACCGGCTCGCACGCGAAACGCGTGCAGTTCGATCATCGCCTCGCGGCCATCGGCATCGACCCGGCCCAGGTCGCGCGGATGCGCTGCCCGATCGGTGTCGAAGGCATCATCGACAAGGCACCCGAAGTGATCGCGATCTCGGTGGCCGCGCAGTTGCTGCAGGCCGTCGAGGCGAACGCGAACGCGCAGGCCTCCCCTACCTACTGACCGACCAAGAACGACGCCATGACCCCGACATTCAAGGACAAGATTGCCCGTGCGCCGAAAGCGGAGCTGCACATCCATATCGAAGGCTCGCTCGAGCCCGAACTGATTTTCGCGCTCGCGCAGCGCAACGGCGTGAAGCTCGCGTACGACTCGATCGACGCGCTGCGCGCCGCGTACGCGTTCACCGACCTGCAGTCGTTCCTCGACATCTATTACGCAGGCGCAAGCGTGCTGCTGACCGAGCAGGATTTCCACGACATGACGGCCGCGTATTGCGAACGCGCGCTCGCCGACAACGTCGTTCACACCGAGCTGTTCTTCGACCCGCAGACGCACACCGAACGCGGCGTGCCGATCGAGACGGTCGTCGCGGGCATCGAGCGCGCACTCGCCGATGCCGAGCAGCGCGGGCTGTCGAGCAAGCTGATTCTGTGCTTCCTGCGCCACCTGTCCGAAGAGGACGCGCTCGCGACGTTCGAATCCGCATTGCCGCTGTTCGAGCGCTATCGCCATCGCCTGATCGGCGTGGGTCTCGACTCGTCCGAGCTCGGCCATCCGCCGACGAAGTTCGCGCGCGTGTTCGACAAGGCGCGCGCGCTCGGGCTGAAGCTCGTCGCGCACGCGGGCGAGGAAGGCCCGCCGGCGTACATCTACGAAGCGCTCGACGTGCTGAAGGTCGACCGGATCGACCACGGCGTGCGCAGCATCGAGGACGCGGCGCTCGTCGAACGCCTCGCGCGCACGCGCACGGCGCTCACCGTCTGCCCGCTGTCGAACCTGAAGCTGTGCGTGTTCGACGACATGGCGAAGCACACGCTGAAGGCGCTGCTCGACCGCGGCGTCGCGGTGACGATCAACTCCGACGATCCGGCCTATTTCGGCGGCTACGTCAACGAAAACTACTTCGCGACGGCCGAAGGGCTGCGCCTCACCGATGCCGAAGTCCATGCGGTGATCCGCAACGGCTTCGAGGCGTCGTTCATCGACCCGGCGCAGCGCGATGCACTGATCGCGCGCCTCGACGCGTACTGGCAGGCCGCGTGACGACCCGCATCGAGGTGCGCTGGACAGATGAAACACGGTAACGGCATCCGCTTCGCGACTCCCGGTCCGGCCCTGCGTCGAGCCGAACGCTTGCATGCACCCGGCGCGAACGCGTTCAACGCGTTCGCCGCCCGCCGGCGCGTGCGGTCGCGGCTTGCCGTCCCGTTCGCCGCCGCATCGGTCGCGATCGCCAACGCTGCGAGATTCGCGGGCAATCACGCGCTGGCGGCCGCGGCCGCCACGAACGCCTGCGCAATCGCATCCGGACGCGCCGCACGCAGTGTGTCGCGGCGACTCGCGAAGCGGCGCCCGGCAGCCGCGCGGGCGGTGCCGTCCAAGCCGTCGCCCGCGCGGCGTCGATCGCTTTCTTCTGTTCGCCTTACCTTGATGCAGGACCATTCGTCATGACGCAAACCGCTTTTCGTTCCCAACTGCTGACCTTCAACGGCGACCCGGCTAAATCTAGCCAGGCCGCGAACTACGAGACCGACGGCCTCCTGATCGTCGACGACGGCAAGGTTGTCGCGGCCGGTCCGTATGCGCAGCTCGCCGCGACGCTCGCGCGCGACGCGATCGTCCATGACCTGCGCGACAAGCTGATCGTGCCCGGCTTCATCGACACGCACATCCACTATCCGCAGACGGACATGATCGCGTCGCCGGCGCCGGGCCTGCTGCCGTGGCTCGACAAGTACACGTTCCCGACCGAGCGCCAGTTCGGCGATCCCGAGCATGCGCGCGAAGTCGCCGACTTCTTCGTCGACGAACTGCTCGCCTGCGGCACGACGAGCGCGCTCGTCTACTGCACGGTGCACAAGCAGTCGGCCGACGCGCTGTTCGCGGCGAGCGACGCGCGCGACCTGCGGATGATCGCGGGCAAGGTGCTGATGGACCGCAACTGCCCCGAATTCCTGCGCGACACCGCGCAATCGGGTTACGACGACAGCGCCGAGCTGATCGGCCGCTGGCACGGCAAGGGCCGCCAGATGTACGCGCTCACGCCGCGCTTCGCGCCGACGTCGACCGAGGCGCAGCTCGAAGCGTGCGGCGAACTCGCGCGCCGCCATCCGGACGTGTTCGTGCAGAGCCACGTCGCGGAAAACGTCGACGAGGTGAAATGGGTGGCCGAGCTGTTCCCCGGCCATCGCAGCTATCTCGACATCTACGACCGCTACGGGCTGCTGCGGCCGCGCGCGGTGTACGGCCACTGCATCCACCTCGACGACGAGGACCGCCGCCGGATGGCCGAGACGCGCACCGTCGTCGCGCACTGCCCGACGTCGAACTTCTTCCTCGGCAGCGGGCTGTTCGATTTCGACAAGGCCGGCGAATACGACGTGCCCGTCACGCTCGCCACCGACGTCGGCGGCGGCACGTCGTTCTCGATGCTGCAAACGATGAACGAAGCGCACAAGGTCGCGCGGCTGTCGGGCCACCACCTGAGCGCGACGCGGATGTTCTGGCTCGCGACGGCCGGCGCCGCGCAGGCACTCGCTCTCGACGACACGGTCGGCACGCTCGCGCCGCGCACCGAGGCCGACTTCGTCGTGCTCGATCCGCAGGCCACGCCGCTGCTCGCGCGCCGCACGAAGCGCGCGGATTCGCTCGAGGAGTTGCTGTTCGCATTGGCGCTGCTCGGCGACGACCGCGCGGTGTACCGCACCTATGCGGCGGGCAAGCTCGTCCACGAACGCGGCGCGGCCCGCCGCGCGGCCGCAGCGTAACTGCCCGCCGAGCTTCCGTCCCGGCATGCGCGGCGACGCATCCACCGCCGCGCATGCCGGGTAGCCGAAGGCGCCACGCGCCGATCGTGTCCCGGCGCGCCTCGCAGCCCTGCCCGGCCGCGTTCCCACGCGCGACACACCGTGCTAGAATTCGCCGCTCATTGGGGAGTAGCCGCTCCGCTCGATGCCTCGCGCCCCCGGCGCGCATCGTGACGGAGGCGTCCGTCAACAGACTTGGCCGTTCGGCCATGGCGGACGCAGCCACCTAGGCCTGGCGAGACCGATGGTTCACAGTGCGCCGCATCAGGGCCCGGCGCGCCGTGGATCGTCGCTCGCACGCACAACATCGGCCCGCGGAACCCCATACGTGTCCCAAGCCTTCCTGATTTCCACCGGCGCCGTCGCCCTCGCTGAAATCGGCGACAAGACCCAACTGCTGTCCCTCGTGCTGGCCGCGCGCTATCGCAAGCCGGTGCCGATCATCCTCGGCGTGCTCGTCGCGACGCTCGTGAACCACGGTTTCGCCGGCGCGCTCGGCGAATGGCTCGGCGCGCTCGTCACGCCGTCGATCATGCGCTGGGCGCTCGCGTTCTCGTTCATCGCGATGGGATTGTGGATCCTCGTGCCGGACAAGCTCGATGCCGACGAAGCCAATGCCAACCGTTCGCGGCTCGGCGTGTTCGGCGCGACCCTCGTCGCGTTCTTCCTCGCGGAAATGGGCGACAAGACGCAGATCGCGACCGTCGCGCTGGCCGCGCGTTTCCAGGACTACATCGGCGTCGTGGCCGGCACGACGTTCGGGATGATGCTCGCGAACGTGCCGGCGATCCTGCTCGGCGACCGCTTCGCGCACCGTCTGCCGACGAAGCTCGTGCACGGGATCGCGGCCGTGCTGTTCGTCGTGCTCGGCGCGCTGGCGCTGCTGGGCGTCGGGGTCTGACGGACGGAGGTGGCCGGCGCGGCCGGGCGGCCGCGCCGTTGCTGACGCAGCGTTACTTCGCGACCGCCGCGCCCGAAGCCGGCGCAGCCGGCACCGCACGCTCGTTGGCGGCCGGCGCCGCCGGGCCGCCGCGCTTGTCGACCGGCAGCCGGACCGAGCGGACCGCGCCGTTCGACAGCGGGAAATCGGCGAGCGCGCTGCGCGCAAGGAACGGCATCGCGTACAGCAGCGTGCCGTTGTCGCCGGTCGTGCGCGCGGACACGTTGTAGACCTCCTTGCCCGTCGCGCGCTCGGTGATGCGGATGCCGAGCGTGTAGTCGAACACCTGGTACGTCTGCGCGACGTAGCCGGCCGGCATCGGCCCCCAGGGCCCCCACGGGCCCCACGGCCCGCGCCGCCAGTACGGCCCCGGCCCGACGAACCAGGGATCGTAGTAGACGGGCTGCGGCACCGTCACGAGATCGCTGCCGACCGCATAGGTCAGCCCGACGAGATACCGCGCCTGCGCCTGCGGCACCTGCCGGAACGCATACGCGGACAGCTCGCTCGCGACGATCGGCTCGTAGGTCGATTGCTCGATGCTGTTCTTCTGCGCCTCGGTGCGCGTAAACGCATAGGTGCGTGTCGCGTCGCTGCCGCTCCAGTCGGAGAAGGCCGTGACCTGGGTCGTCACGTAGCTGGTGCAGCCCGCCAGCAGCGCCACGCACAGCGCCGCCGCCCAGCCCGCACCGCGAAAAATCCATTCGCGTTTCATGTTGATCCTCGTCGATCCGTCACCCGTTCGTCGCACCGCGCGAACCGGACGGGATGCCGATAATACGCGGACTGCCGGAACCGGTAAAAAGTTCGCGCGGCACGCAGCCGCAAGCCTTTGTACAATGGCCCGGTTCGCCCGGCCCGTGCCGCGGGCCCGTCCCCCACTCCACCGATCTCGACGACCATGTCCGACAACGCCTCCTCCACCGTGATCCGCCGCGCCGACTACACGCCGCCGGCCTTCCTCATCGATTCCGTCGCGCTCGAATTCGATCTCGCGCCGGCTCGCACGATCGTCAGGAATACGATGCGCGTGCGCCGCAATCCGGACGCCGCGCCCGCGCCGCACCTGGAGTTGATGGGCGAAGCGCTCGAATTCCTCGACGCACGGCTGGATGGTGCGCCGTTTGGTGCCGTGCGCGCGCACGAGCACGGGCTGACCGTCGAGAACGTCCCCGACGCATTCGAGCTGACACTCGAAAGCGCATGCGCGCCCGACCAGAATACGACGTTGTCGGGCCTGTATGTGTCGAGCGGCAACTTCTTCACGCAATGCGAAGCCGAAGGCTTCCGCCGCATCACCTACTTCCTCGACCGCCCCGACGTGATGGCCTCGTACACGGTCACGCTGCGCGCCGACAAGGCCGCGTACCCGGTGCTGCTGTCGAACGGCAACCTCGTCGATTCGGGCGATCTGCCCGACGGCCGCCACTTCGCGAAATGGGAAGATCCGTTCCGCAAGCCCAGCTACCTGTTCGCGCTCGTCGCGGGCAAGCTCGTCGCGATCGAGGAAAAGATCACGACCGGCTCGGGCAAGGAGAAACTGCTGCAGGTATGGGTCGAGCCGGCCGATCTCGACAAGACGCGTCACGCGATGGATTCGCTGATCCACTCGATCCGCTGGGACGAAAAGCGCTTCGGTCTCGAGCTCGATCTCGACCGCTTCATGATCGTCGCGGTGGGCGACTTCAACATGGGCGCGATGGAAAACAAGGGGCTCAACATCTTCAACACGAAGTACGTGCTGGCGAACCCCGAGACCGCGACCGACACCGACTTCGCGAACATCGAATCGGTGGTCGGCCACGAGTACTTCCACAACTGGACGGGCAACCGCGTGACCTGCCGCGACTGGTTCCAGCTGAGCCTGAAGGAAGGCCTGACGGTATTCCGCGACCAGGAATTCTCGGCCGACATGGCCGCGGGCGACGACGTCGAATCGGCGGCCCGCGCGGTCAAGCGCATCGAGGACGTGCGCGTGCTGCGCCAGCTGCAGTTCGCCGAGGACGCGGGCCCGATGGCGCACCCGGTGCGCCCGGAGAGCTACGTCGAGATCAACAACTTCTACACGATGACCGTCTACGAGAAAGGCTCGGAAGTCGTGCGGATGTACCAGACGCTGTTCGGCCGCGACGGCTTCCGCAAGGGGATGGACCTGTACTTCAAGCGCCACGACGGCCATGCGGTGACCTGCGACGACTTCCGTCACGCGATGGCCGACGCGAACGGGCGCGACCTCGCGCAGTTCGAGCGCTGGTACAGCCAGGCCGGCACGCCGCGCGTGTCGGTGCGCACCGCGTACGATGCAGCCGCGCGCCGCTATACGGTCACGCTCGCGCAGGGCTACGGCGACGCGTCGCAGGCCGCGCGCGAAACGCAGCAGGGGCCGCTCCTGATTCCGTTCGCGATCGGCCTGATCGGCCGCGACGGGCGCGACCTGCCGCTGCGCCTCGACGGCGAAGCCGCCGCATCGGGCACGACGCGCGTGCTCGATTTCACTGAAACCGAGCAGACCTTCACGTTCGTCGACGTGCCGGAAGCGCCGCTGCCGTCGCTGCTGCGCAACTTCTCGTCGCCGGTGATCGTCGAATACGACTACAGCGACGACGATCTCGCCTTCCTGCTCGCGCACGACAGCGACCCGTTCAACCGCTGGGAGGCCGGCCAGCGCCTCGCGACGCGCGCGCTGCTGACGCTCGCGTCGCGTGCCGCCGCGAACGAGCCGCTCACGCTCGGCGAGAACTTTGTCGCCGCGTTCCGTCGCGTACTGACCGATGAAAGCCTGTCGCCGGCGTTCCGCGAACTCGCGCTGACGCTGCCGTCGGAAACCTATCTCGCCGATCAGATGGCAGAGGCCGATCCGGCCGCCGTGCATCGTGCGCGCCTGTTCGTGCGCCGCCAGCTCGCGACCGCACTGCGCGCCGACTGGCTTGCCGCGTACGAGCAGCACCAGACGCCCGGCGCCTACGAGCCGACGCCGGAAGCCTCGGGCCGCCGAGCGCTGAAGAACCTCGCGCTCGCGTATCTCGCCGAACTCGACGATCCGGCCGATGCCGTGCGCCTCGCCACGGCCCAGTACGACGCAGCGAACAACATGACCGATCGCGCGGCTGCGCTCGGCGCGCTGCTGTCCGCGGCCGCCGCAGGGGCGAACGAGCCGGCCGAGCATGCGCTCGACGATTTCTACCGTCGCTTCGAGAAGGAAGCGCTCGTGATCGACAAGTGGTTCGCGATGCAGGCGGCGCAACGCGGCACACCCGCGCAGCCGACGCTCGCGAAGGTTCGCAAGCTGCTCGCGCACCCCGCGTTCAACCTGAAGAATCCGAACCGCGCGCGCTCGCTGATTTTCAGCTTCTGCGCGGCCAACCCCGCTCAGTTCCATGCGGCGGACGGCTCGGGTTATGCGTTCTGGGCCGAACAGGTGCTCGCGCTCGACGCGATCAACCCGCAGGTCGCGGCGCGCCTCGCGCGCTCGCTCGAACTGTGGCGTCGCTTCACGCCCGCGCTGCGCGACCGGATGCGCTCAGCGCTCGAGCAGGTTGCCGCCGGCGCGAAATCGCGCGACGTGCGCGAGATCGTCGAGAAGGCGCTCGCCTGACGCAAGCGACCGCATCGCGCCCGCGCGATAAAGCCGGTGCCGCGTGACGCGGCGCCGGCTTTTTCATTGCGCGAGTGCGGCTGGAACCGAGCGGAATCGCAGGGTCTGACCGCGCGGTTTGCCGCCGCGGCGATGTGCGCTCCGCCCGTCGCCGACGCCGCAAACCGGGCCGATCCGGCCGCCCGGCCTTGTAACCGGACGAAAAAAGCCGGTGGCACGCGAGGCGCGACGGGTAAAATTGCGGCAATTCAAGGATTCTTTGGCCTTTCGGAGTCTGTCATGTCCATTGCCCGCCGCACCACGCTGTCGAAGTTCCTGATCGAACAGCAACGTGAGACCAACAACCTCCCCGCCGACCTGCGCCTGCTGATCGAAGTCGTCGCCCGCGCGTGCAAGGCGATCAGCTACAACGTGTCGAAGGGCGCGCTCGGCGAAGCACTCGGTACCGCCGGCAGCGAGAATGTCCAGGGCGAAGTGCAGAAGAAGCTCGACATCCTGTCGAACGAGATCCTGCTCGACGCGAACGAATGGGGCGGCAACCTCGCCGCGATGGCGTCGGAAGAAATGGAAACGTTCTTCCCGATCCCCGCGAACTATCCGCGCGGCGAATACCTGCTCGTGTTCGATCCGCTCGACGGCTCGTCGAACATCGACGTGAACGTGTCGATCGGCACGATCTTCTCGGTGTTGCGCTGCCCGGACGGCAAGCTGGCAACCGAGGAATCGTTCCTGCAGCCCGGCACGCAGCAGGTCGCGGCCGGCTACGCCGTCTACGGCCCGCAAACGGTGTTCGTGCTGACGACCGGCAACGGCGTGAACTGCTTCACGCTCGATCGCGAAGTCGGCTCGTGGGTGCTCACGCAGAGCAACATGCAGATCCCGGCCGACACGCGCGAATACGCGATCAACGCATCGAACGCGCGCCACTGGTACGACCCGGTCAAGCGCTATGTCGACGAGCTGAACGCCGGCAAGGACGGCCCGCGCGGCGACAACTTCAACATGCGCTGGATCGCATCGATGGTCGCCGACGTGCATCGGATCCTGAACCGCGGCGGCATCTTCATGTACCCGGCCGACAAGCGCACGCCCGATCGCCCGGGCAAGCTGCGCCTGATGTACGAAGCGAATCCGATGTCGTTCATCGTCGAACAGGCGGGCGGCGCCGCGACGACCGGCACGCAGCGCATCATGGAAGTGCAGCCGACGGGCCTGCACCAGCGCGTGCCCGTGTTCCTCGGTTCGAAGAACGAAGTCGAGCGCGTCACCGGCTATCACGACGAAGCCGAATAATTTGCACTGCAGCACTGGACGGAGATGCGCGACGCAAGTACAATCGCGCCTCGCGATGTGGCCCTGACCGGCCGCATTGCAGTGAAGTGAAAGCGGGAAGTCCGCCGGATCGATGGTTTCGCGAAGCAGCAGCAGTAGCAAGCTGAAAAAAGTTCGCAAAACCTATTGCCAAGATCTCGGATTTGACCATATAATTTCATTTCTCTGCTGCCGGTGTAGCTCAGTTGGTAGAGCAGCGCATTCGTAATGCGAAGGTCGTAGGTTCGACTCCTATCTCCGGCACCAAGACATAAAGGTCTGACAAGCATCGCTTGTCAGACCTTTTCTCTTTTCCGGCGCCGAAATCGCGCAGCCCGCCTTCTCTCCGCGTCGCGCTCCGGCGATTGCAGTCGCCGGACCACTCCGCCCTCTCCCCGCAACACGGCAACCACACTCGGCACGGTCACCTGACCGATCTCGTCGCGCCGCTTCACCGCGTTTTGCTTCACGCTCGATGGGGTGTCCGATCCGGGCGCTGGCCGATCTCGAACGACGCCTGCACGATGCGCGGATGCCGTTCGCATTCGGCACGCTCGCACGACATGCGATGCCGCGGCAACCGGCCGGTGTCGGCCGTGACGACGACGGCCGGCTGTTCGACATGTACGATGCGCGCGACGGCACCGTCAACCTGGGGCGCACTGACGAACATGTACTCGGCCGCTGGCAAGACGCTCGCTCCGACGACGTGGCCGCCGCGCTCGAACGCGCGCTCCGTCCGCATGCATCGACCAATCCTTAGGATTGCCGCATGATGACCGACGCCGAACGCGACACGCCCTATACCGACATGTTCCGCACGATGACCCGTATCGGCGAAGCCGGCGCATCGCTCTTTCTCGCCCGTTTCGCACTGCTGTCGATCGAGGCGATCGGCGACACAGCGACCGTCGCGCGACTGATCGCCGTCGCAGGCGACGGACTGCCCGATGCGGGCATGCAAGCATCGACGCACGAAAGGCGCGGTTCCTGACTGACGGACTTTATCGACGACCGATTCTTACGGATTCATTGCGCCATGCATCGTCCGCGCACGAGCCGCGCCGTAGGCAGACGAATTCCCTGGAAAATCCGCTTGAGGGTGCATAACATTACTTAACGATCCTGACCCGCCTATCGCGTTACATTGCGGGGGCGGCGCGGCGGGTCGCAACGCCGCCTTCACCCAGCTTGCGGCGCGACAGCCGAAGTCCGGTCATTTCGACTCAACTCAAGGAGAGGATCACCATGACTCATGGCTTGATTATGTGGCTCATCATCGGCGCGATCGCCGGCTGGCTTGCCGGCGTGCTCGTCAAGGGCGGCGGCTTCGGGCTGATCGTCGACATCATCGTCGGGATCGTCGGCGCGGTGATCGGCGGCTGGCTCGCCGGGCTCCTCGGCATCAGCATCGGCAGCGGCTTCATCGGCTCGGTGATCGTCGCGGTCATCGGCGCGGTGATCCTGCTGTTCGTGATCCGGCTATTCAAGCGAGCGGCCTGACGCTTCTCTCCACGCGCCTTCGGGCGCGTTTTCGCATCAGGCCGGCGCGCGGCCCGTTCACCGCGCGCCGCCGGCTCGTTCAGCGCCTCACGCGCCGCGACCAGCCGCCGAGCACGTCGGCCGTCAGCAATCCGCTGCGCGCTTCGCGTACGCCATCGCGCCCGATCCACACGGTGCGCGGCATTTCCCCTCTCCATCCCGCATCGAGCACCGCGAACCACAGCGCACCACCGGCCGCGAACGATTTCACAGCGACCATTTCAGTTCTCCATAGAAAGTGCGGCCCGGATACGGATGGAACACGTAGTAGCGGCGGTCCGTCAGGTTGTCGATGCCGACCGACGCGGTCCAGTGACGGTCGAAGCGGTAGCGCGCCTTCAGGTCGACGACCGTGAACGAGCTCGTGCCGCCGTAGACGTCCGGATTCACGTCGCTGTTGTCGAACGTGTTGAACTGGCGGCCCGAATAGCGCACGCCGACGCTCGCGAGCCAGTGCTCGTCGAAGCGATACGACGCGAGCAGGTTCGCGCGCATGCGCGGAATACGCGGAAAACGCGAGCCGACATACGCGGGATTCGCGGCATCGGCAAGGATCTGCGCGTTGCTCGCCGATACGTTCGCGTCGATCGCGAGCCCCTTCAACCCGACGTTCTCGCCGCCGAACGCGAGTTCGACGCCGCGCACGCGCACGCGGTCGACGTTCGAGATGTTGGTGACGGTCGACGCGCCCGACACGGTGGTCTGGCTGTAGATCGAATCGCGCAGGTCGCTCTGGAACACGCTGGCGCGCACGACGCCGACGCCCACGTCGCGTTCGGCCGTGAAATCCCAGTCGATCGCCTTTTCCGGCCGCAGGCTCGGGTTGTTGTTGACGATCGCGTTGTTCGAGATCGTGCCCTGGAACAGCTCGCCGACCGTCGGGAATCGCGTGCCGGTCGCGAACGACAGCCGGAAGCGCCAGACCTCCGTCGCGTCCCATTGCAGCGCGACTTTCGGCGACAGCGCGTTCGCGCCGCGGTCCGCATAGCCGAGCGTGCCGGTCGCGTTGCCGAGCGCGCCGCCGTACGCATCCCAGCGCTCGTAGCGCAGCCCAAGCGTCGCGAGCCAGCCCGGCGCGATGCGCCACGCATCCTGCCCGAACAGCGCCTGCGTGCGCGTATCGCCGCGATAGACGCTCGACAGCGACGTGGTCGGCCCGGCCAGCCAATCGGCCGTGTTGTACGTGACGTTGCGCAGGAAGTAATTGTCGTAGTGATAGCCGAACGTGAACGTGTGGCCCTTCACTTCCGGCGCCTCGGCCTTCAGGTCGAGCGTGCGCCAGCCCGTGCCGTCGCCCCGGAACAGCGTGCCCGCGCCGCCCTGCACGGTCGACGCCGCGCGCAGCACGTCGCGCGACACGTCGTACGCGGACACGACGCCCGACAGCCGCCAGCCGGAATCGAGCCGGCCGTTCAGGCCGAGCGCATACAGCCAGTTCTCCTGGTCGCCGCGCTGCGGCGCGAACGCATTCGGCGCGATGGTCATGTTCCGGCCGCCGATCGACACGTTGCCGCCGTACACCCGATTGCCGGCCGCATCGCGCAGGAAGGATTCGCCGTGCTGCCGGTAATGGTTCTCCCAATGCCCGAGCGTGAGCGTCGCGTCGACATGGTCGGTGAACGCGTAGCCCATCCGGACCGTCTCGTTGAGCTGCTCGGTCCGCTCGATCGTCTGCGCGCCGACGATCGTCCGCGGCTTGCCGTTGGGCCCGATGTCGGTCGCGGCGCCGGTCACGGGTACGGCAGCGCCCAGCTTCGGGTTGTAGGCCGGATTGGGGCTCGCGTACTGCATCGGCTGCCCGTCGTTCTCCAGCCGGTCGAGCGACAGTGCGAACCAGAACCGGCCGACGCGGTTCGCGACCCGCGCGGTCTGGTGATTGCCGCCGAAGCTGTCCGCGAACCCGTAGCCGTCGTGGTAGCGCTGCGTAAAGAACTGCGTCGACAGCGACGCCTCGAGTTTTTCCGGGCGGCGCGTCGCGAGCAGCACGGTCGAGCCGATCGAGTTGCCGGGATACAGCGCGGAAAAAGGGCCATAAAGCACGTCGACGCGCGCGATGTCGTCAGGCGGAATCAGCGACCAGCGCGGCGGATACGCATAGCTCGAGCCAAGCAGGTTCGACAACAGCACGCCGTCGGCGTAGACGAGCCCGCGCGCGCTCTGCAGTTCGTTGAAGTCGCGGCCCGCGAACACGCTGTTGCGGTCACCGATATAGCGCTTGCGAACCATCAGGTTCGGTGCGTACTTCAGCGCGTCCTCGGTGGTGACGTTGGTATGCGTATCGATCTGCTCGCGCGTGATCGACTCGACGACGGCCGGCGTGTCCGGATCGACGGGTTGCCGCTGCGCGGTCACGCTGACGGCGGTCAGCGTATCGCCGGCCGTGGCAGCCGACGCGGCTGCGACAGCAGAGGCCGGCGCGGCTCCGACGGATCGATCGATACCGTTGCGGGCCGGATCGTTGCGTGCATCATCCGGTGAGGCCGCGTGGGCGGCTGGCCACGCGAAAGCGGCCGCGCACGCGAGTGCGAGCCGGCCGCGCGACGACAGCGCGGCGAAGGTAGACGACATGAGTGAATTCCTGAAAACGTGATCGGACGCCGCCGGACACGAGCGGACGCGCCGCGCACGAGCGGCGCGGCGCGCGGGCCCGGCCGCGGGCGGCACGCGCGCCACCGGGCGCGCGAACGACATCAATCAGATCGGGGCGTTTTCAGGCGGGGCACGCGGCTGCGCGAGACGAATGCCCTTGCGGGGGAAATCGGGAACGGCCGGGGCGGCCGCGCGGTAGGCGAACGTCCGTACGAAGCCCGGCATTGCGGGCAGGCTCGCGCCGAGTGCGACGTTCGCCGCGAAGCCCGGGCAGTACACGCAGTGCGGCACGCCGGCATGATCGAACGACGATGTGTCGCGGTCGTCGCCCGACTGCGCGAGCACGACCTGGCGGGCGCCCGCTGCACTGCACAACTCGAGCGTGAGCTCGCCGGAGCCGCTCGACGCAAGACGCGCATAGCCGATGACGGGCGACAGTACGTTCAGTACCAGCGCCAGCCATACAAGGCCGATCCATCGCGTCGTTCGTTTCATCGCGGTCCAGGAAAAAGTGCGCGCAAGTATAACAAGCGGCCCGATCGTTGCCGATCGCTCAGGACGCAATAGTCGGCATCGCAGCGCATGTGCCGTTAATACAACAGAGACAAAATCTAACGATTCGCCTCTGGCACAAATCCAAGCACGAGGTTGATAATCATCGAACCTGCTGGAGAAACAACCATGGACGAAAGACCAACTCGCATGCCACCGCCCGAGCAAGTGATGAGCCCGGATCCGGAACCCGTCGGCGTGGAATTCCTCGCCGAATTGCCCGAGCACGTCCGGGCATTCTTCGACGAGCAGCACAAGCTGTACTCGCCGAAGTGAACGCCTGTTCGGCTCTGTAACCGCCACGTGTCGATCATCGCTATCGTGCGGTTCATCGCTGCGCATCGCGCGCAATTCGCGTCGCACCCGGGCCGCAACAGCCTGACGGTGCCGGATCAGTTCGCCTGCTGATTCTTCTGTCGCGTCGCTACGCCGCGCGACTGTCTTCGTCTATTCTTCTGGTTTTCCACGTCCGGCCCACCCGGCTCTCCCGATCATTCCGATGAAGCAAGCCATTCGTGCCAGCGTCGCTGTCGCCGCGCTCGGCGTCGCCCTCTTTTCGTCGCCACGCATCGCCAGCGCAGACGGCGATGACACCGCCCTCACCAACGTCGTCGCGCTCGCATCACAGCGCCTCGCGCTCGCCGAACCGGTCGCGCGATGGAAATGGGCGAATCACAAGGCGATCGAGGACCAGCCACGCGAAGCGGCACTGCTCACGTCGGTCGAGAAGCGCGCGGCCCAGGCCGGCGTCGATCCTGCGTTCGCACGGACGTTCTTCGAGGATCAGATCGCCGCGAGCAAGGACGTACAGAACGCACTGTTCGCGACCTGGCGCGCGACGCGGCCGCCCGAGGGCACGCCGCCCGATCTCGCGACCAGCACGCGCCCGGCGCTCGACCGGCTGACGCAGAAAATGCTCGCGGGTCTCGCGCAAGTCGCGCCGCTGCGCGATGCGCCCGATTGCCAGGCGCGACTTGCTCGCAGCATCGCGAACTGGAAGACGCTCACACGCTACGACTCGACGCAGACGCGGGCGCTCGACACTGCGCTGTCGCATGTCTGTTCGGCCGGCGGCGCAAGCGCGATCGGCTGACGCGGCAGGCAGGCACCGCAGGCGTGGATTGCACCGCTGGGCTCAACCCGCGGGCGTCAGCGCAGCAAGCGGAATCAGTTGAAGCCCACGCGCGAGATGCGTCTGCAGCAGGCGATGAGTAAAGGGTTCGAACGTGCCGTCCGCCGCGTCGGCCACGAGCCGCGCGGCCGCATCGAGCGATTCGGCCGAACCGAGGTAACGCCAGCCGTCGATCACATGAAACAGGCGGCGCTCGCCGTTCGCCTCGAACACAACGGCGCCCTCGAACGGCCAAGGCGCACCGCCCGCACGGGCCGTATCGGCCGCCGGACGCCGGTTGTACGACGGACGCAGCCGAGCGATCCATTGCGCTTCGGCCAGCATCGCGCCCAGTTCATTGCCGGTCTCGTGCCATTCGACACGCCGCACCTGCTGCGCGAGCCGCATTTCCTTCGAAGAGCGCCGCTCGCCCGTCAGCAGCGCACGCAGCCGCTGCCGCACGCGCACGCTGCGACCGACATACAGCGCTGCGTCACCCTCCCCGAACAACGCATATGCACCGCACCCGGCCGGCGCGGTGTCGAGCCAGGCTTCGGTCAGATCGCCGGCCAGACGGAAGTGGCGCGTCGTACGCGCGATCTGGTCGCGCAGCCGCTCGAGCGGCACGATGTCGTGCAGTTGACGCCAGAACTGCCAGAGCAGATCGGCATCCGCGAGCGCCCGGTGGCGCGCAGCCGGAACGAGACCATGCCGTTCGATCAACGCATCGAGCCCGTGCCGCGATTCGCGCGGGAACAGCGCGCGTGACAGCCGCACCGTACACAGCACATCGGGATTGAACGCGAAGCCGGCACGCTCGAATTCGGCGCGCAGGAAACCGCGATCGAAACTCGCGTTGTGCGCAACGAACAGCTTGCCGTCGAGTCGCTCGAACAGCGCCGGCGCGAGCGACGCGAACGACGGCGCGTCGCGCACCATCGCGTCCGAAATGCCCGTCAGTTGCTGGATGAACGGCGGAATCGACTGGCCCGGATTGACGAGCGTCGTCCACGTCGACACGCCGAACGGGCCGATTTCGACCACGCCGATTTCGGTGATGCGGTGCTCGGCGGACGAGCCGCCGGTGGTTTCAAGGTCGACGAAAACGAGCGGTTGTTCGCTGGCGGGATCGGACAGGCGGGAATCGGACATGAAAAGACACGGAAACGATGCTTCCGTGAGTATGCACCGGCACGCGTGTTTGCCGCCAGCACGGACGGGAACGATCGGCCCCCGGAAAACAAAAAGCCCCCGCCATGCGGGGGCCGGACGTGATCGGCAATGCGTGGCGCGTCAGACCGCCTGGATATTCGCTGCCTGCTTGCCTTTCGGCCCGACTTTCACGTCGAATGAAACACGCTGGTTTTCCTTCAGCGTCTTGAAGCCGTCCATCCGGATTTCGGAAAAGTGCGCAAACAAATCTTCACCGCCATTGTCCGACGTAATAAAGCCAAAGCCTTTAGCATCGTTAAACCATTTCACGATACCGGTATCCATGTCTTCGTTCCCCACTCGTTTAGATCAAAAAAGCTATTTTTATAGCCGTTTCCCGAAATCCCGAAACATTGCGCCAGCACCCGCACCAGCACGCCGCCCGAGGACGGAGTGCTGACTTTATAAATTGGACAATCCGGGTGCGTCAAGAAAATTTTTGACGACCTCTTTATCAAAAAAGCGCTAATGCCATTGGAATCGGTACACCATCGCCTTTTATTAATTGATTCGCATCATAAACCTGTCAATATTACCGGGATCGGATCATCAATAATCTCGACCATGAAAATCCTACCGGGGACAAATCGACTCGGTAAAATCCTCGGGGTTTTTTCCGGGTTGCGGAAATCCGGGGACGTTGCGATGCTGATGTAACGCCGAAAGGAAGGAGAAGGTCATGTGGCTGGACGGAATCAAGCGCTTCGCGAGCCGGCTCGGACGCGTACGTCGCAAGTCCCGCGCCCTGGCCGAGTCTGCTCGCGAAGCGCCGTGCGACACCGAGTTCGATACGACGTGGCATGGCGATCACTGGCAGAACCTGCTCGCATCGCCGCTGGACGCACGTCACTACGTGATGGAAGACTGGACCTATACGCCGCCGCACACCGAAACCGAGGAAGTTGCGCCGACGGGCAAGCGCAAGAAGCGACGCTCGTACGCGCAATAGCACACGGAAAGCGGGCAAAAAAAAGCGCGACTGGGAAGTCGCGCCGACAAAGGTTTGGAGATCTTTTCCGTCAACGAAAAAGTCTGCTTCGGAAAGCAGAGATCGCAGTATAGCGAGAGAACAACCTTTCATTAGCCATGCTCCACACAAACCTCTATTGCCGAAGCGTCAATAATCGCGCTAACGCCTCCGAGGTCCTTCGTTGAGCGTCTGTCGCGATCGCGCAACGCCCACTACGCACTCCTGATTGCCTCCCCCGTTCGCTGCGCTGCCGCAAAACCTTGATGGACATGGGTTCCAGCGCGCCCATCCATTTTTGCGCATTCCAGAATACTGTATTGCTTAAAGCAGTTTTCCTTCGCACCCGGCCCGCTCCGTACACTGCAAGTGGATTTCCGACAAGGGCTCCCATGCCCACTAATTCGGCGTCGCAACGATTTGCCGCCGCCGATGCCCGCAGCAGGTTCGATCGATATCATCCTGTTTGGAGACAAATCCATGAAAAAGACCCTGATCGCCGCCGCCTTGTCGGGCGCGTTCGCGACCGTCGCCCATGCGCAAAGCAGCGTCACGCTATACGGACTGATCGACGCCGGCATTACCTACACGAACAACCAGCACGGCCACAGCGCCTGGCAGGAAACGAGCGGCTCGATCAACGGCAGCCGCTGGGGCCTGCGCGGCACCGAGGATCTCGGCGGCGGCCTGAAAGCAATCTTCACGTTGGAAAACGGCTTCGGCATCAACAACGGCACGCTGAAGCAGAACGGCCGCGAATTCGGCCGGCAAGCGTTCGTCGGCCTCGCGCACGACAGCTACGGCTCGCTGACCCTTGGCCGCCAGTACGACAGCGTCGTCGACTATCTCGGGCCGCTGTCGCTGACCGGCACGCAGTACGGCGGCACCCAGTTCGCGCATCCGTTCGACAACGACAACCTGAACAACTCGTTCCGGATCAACAACTCGGTCAAGTACCAGAGCGCGAACTACAACGGGCTGAAGTTCGGCGCGTTGTACGGCTTCTCGAATTCGTCCAGCTTCTCGAACAACCGCGCGTACAGCGTCGGCGCGTCGTACAGCTTCATGGGCTTCAACGTCGCGGCCGCGTACATGCAGTTGAACAACAACATCAATTCGCTGGCGCTCGCGGCAACCGATCCGGGCGCGGTCGCCGGCGACTGGACCTTCGCGGCCAGCCGCCAGCGCACCTGGGGCGGGGGCCTCAACTACACGTTCGGGCCGGCGACCGCGGGCTTCGTGTTCACGCAGACGCGCCTGACCAATTCGGCCGGCATCAGCGCGGGCCAATCCGGCGTGTCGGGCGGCATTCCGCTGGCGGGCGGCACCCGCTTCAACAACTACGAACTGAACGGCCGCTACGCGCTCACGCCGGCGCTGTCGCTCGCGGGCTCGTACACGTACACCGACGGCCGTCTCGACGGCCAGAAGCCGAGCTGGCACCAGTTCAACCTGCAGGCCGACTATGCGCTGTCGAAGCGCACCGACGTCTACCTGCAGGGCGAATACCAGCGGGTACTGGCAGACGGCCTGCCGATCGGCGCCAACATCAACGGGCTGGGTGCCGCATCGTCGACCAACAAGCAGATCGCGGTGACGACCGGCCTGCGCCATCGCTTCTGAGCGACCGGCGCATCGGCTTCGCGCCGGATGACGAAGCGCCCCGCCGGGGCGCTTTTTCTTTGCCGGAATACGTGGGCCGCCGCTCAGGCGCCCGGTGCCGGATAGCGAACGTCGAGTATGTCGATCGGCTGCGGGCCGGCCGGCGTCATCAGCGTAACGGTATCGCCGATCTTCGCCTTGATCAGCGCACGCGCGACCGGCGAAATCCAGCTGACGCAGCCGCGGTCGAGATCGACCTCGTCGATCCCGACGATCGTGACCGTGTGGTCCTCGCCGTCCGGCGTCTCGTAATCGACCGTTGCGCCGAAGAACACCTGGTCGACATTCTCCTGACGACTCGCGTCGACGACTTCGGCGAGATCGAGCCGCTTCGTCAGGAAGCGGATGCGGCGATCGATCTCGCGAAGCCGCCGCTTGCCATAGATGTAGTCGCCGTTCTCCGACCGGTCGCCATTCGACGCGGCCCACGACACGAGCCGCACGACCTCGGGGCGCTCGACGTCGATCAGGTTCAGCAACTCATCCCGCAGCCGCTTGTGGCCGGCCGGCGTGATGTAGTTCTTCGCGCCCGCGGGGATCGCGGGTTGAGCCTGGTCGAGATCGTCGTCGTCACCGTCCGACTCTTTGACAAACGCCTTGTTCATGATGCAGATTCAACACGTGGATGACTGATGCTCCAAGGGTACACGAAGGGCGCCCCGCCAAGGTCGCGCCGCGTAATTCGCGAATAAGGCTTCCCTTTTTATACAACCCTGCTATAATTTCGCTTCTGCGTGCGGCTGTAGCTCAGTTGGATAGAGTACTTGGCTACGAACCAAGGGGTCGTGGGTTCGAATCCTGCCAGCCGCGCCACCTTTTCGAGGGCCTTCCAAACCGAAGGCCCTTTCAGTTCGAAGTAGTAGTGTTTTGTTTTGCGTGCGGCTGTAGCTCAGTTGGATAGAGTACTTGGCTACGAACCAAGGGGTCGTGGGTTCGAATCCTGCCAGCCGCGCCACCTTTTTGGGGGCCTTCCCATCGCAGAAGGTTCCGACAGTTGAAGTAGTACCGCTTTGCGTGCGGCTGTAGCTCAGTTGGATAGAGTACTTGGCTACGAACCAAGGGGTCGTGGGTTCGAATCCTGCCAGCCGCGCCATCTTAGAAGGGCCTTCCTCCGGGAAGGCCCTTTTTCTTTTCTGTCTCCCCTCTCCCGTCGCTCGCGCCCCGATTTGCGAGCGCCCGACGCGCTTCGGAAGAGCGCCGGCAAGGCCGCACCTTCGCTCCACAACGCACATGAAAACGGCGGCCATCAGCCGCCGTTGAACGATCGCCCTCGAGGGTACGCGTCAATAATCCTGCCGCTCGCGTTCGATGCGCATGCCGCCGTCGTGGCGCGCATGCGCGCCGTCGTCGGTCGAGCGCTCGCGCATGATCCGCATCACGTCCGGATTGGTTCGCACGCGCCGCATCACGTTCGCGAGATGCACGCGATCGCTGACCTGGATCACGAAACGCAGCACCGTCGATTCGTGCGTCAGATCCTCGTCCATCGCGATATGGACGATGTTCGCGTCGGCCGACGTGATGTCCGCCGCGACGCGCGCAAAGATGCCCTTCGTGTTCTTCACGAGCGCCTTCACCGCCACATCGAACAGTCGGCCCGGCTGCGGCGCCCATTCGACGTCGATCCAGCGGCCCGGATCGCGGCGATGGATGCGCTGCGCGACGCGGCAATCGGTCGTATGAATCGCCATCCCCAGGCCGATGCCGATGTAGCCCATGATCGCGTCGCCCGGAATCGGCCGGCAGCATGCCGACAACTGCACGGACATCCCCTCAGTACCGGTAATCACGACCGGCGGCGCATGATGCGCCGGATGCCGCTCGGACTTCGGCAGGTCGTCGTCCGCATCGCGGCCGCTCATCAACACCTCGATGCGCTTGGCCATCACCGCGGCAACGCGGCGGCCGAGGCCGATGTCCGCGAAAATTTCCTGACGGCTCTTGTTGCCCGTCCACTGCACGAGCTTTTCCCACACCTCCGGCGCAACGTCGGCCAGCGCGAGACCATAGCCCTTCAGGCTCTGGTCGACGAGCCGCTCGCCGAGCTGCACGGATTCGTTCAGGCGCATCGTCTTCAGGTAGTGACGAATCGCCGAGCGCGCCTTGCCGGTACGCACGAAGCCGAGCCACGCGGGGTTCGGCTTCGAGTACGGCGCGGTGATCACCTCGACGATGTCGCCGCTCTTCAGCTCGGTGCGCAGCGGCAGCAGCTCGTTGTTGATCTTCACGGCGACGCACTGGTTGCCGAGATCGCTGTGGATCGAATAGGCGAAATCGAGCGCCGTCGCGCCGCGCGGCAGCGCCATGATCTTCGATTTCGGCGTGAACACGTAGACCGCGTCGGGGAACAGGTCGATCTTCACGTGCTCGAGGAATTCGCTCGAATCGCCGGCTTCGCTCTGGATGTCGAGCAACGACTTCAGCCACTGGTGCGCGCGCTTCTGCACGTCGCTGAGATCCGCACTGCCGTTCTTGTACAGCCAGTGCGCGGCGACCCCCGCCTCGGCAATCTCGTGCATCTTGCGCGTGCGCACCTGGAACTCGATCGGTGCGCCGAACGGGCCGACGAGCGTCGTGTGCAGCGACTGATAGCCGTTGATCTTCGGGATCGCGATGTAGTCCTTGAACTTGCCGGGCACCGGCTTGTACAGCGAGTGCAGCGCGCCGATGCACGTGTAGCAGTCGAGCGGGCTGTCGACGACGACGCGAAAGCCGTACACGTCGAGTACCTGCGAGAACGACAGCTGCTTGTCGCGCATCTTGCGGTAGACGCTGTAGATCGTCTTTTCGCGGCCGGTGATCTCGGCGTCGATCTTCGCGTCGGCCATCGCGCGCTGCGCGGCCTCGAGGATCTTGCTGATCACTTCGCGGCGGTTGCCGCGCGCGGCCTTCACGGCCTTCTCGAGCGTCGCGTAGCGATGCGGGTTGAAGTTCGCGAAGCTCATGTCCTGCAGCTCGCGATACGTGTTGTTCAACCCGAGCCGGTGCGCGATCGGCGCGTAGATGTCGAGCGTTTCCCGCGCGACGCGGCGGCGCTTTTCCATCGGCACCGCGCCGAGCGTGCGCATGTTGTGCAGGCGGTCGGCGAGCTTGACGAGAATGACCCGCACGTCGCGCGCCATCGCGAGCAGCATCTTGCGGAAGTTTTCCGCCTGCGCTTCCTCGCGGCTGCGAAATTCCATCTTGTCGAGCTTCGACAGGCCGTCGACCAGTTCGGCGACCTTCGGGCCGAACCGTTCGGCCAGCTCGTTCTTGGTCACGCCCTGATCTTCCATCACGTCGTGCAGCAGCGCGGCCATCACGGCCTGCGCGTCGAGCTTCCAGCCGGCGCAGATTTCCGCGACGGCGACGGGATGGGTGATGTAGGGTTCGCCGCTCTGGCGGTATTGACCGAGGTGGGCTTCGTCGCTGAAGTGGAACGCCGCCTTGACCTCTTTGATTTCGTCCGGAGCGAGATACTCGGCAAGCGCGGCCGTCAGTTTCGCGATCGAAACGACGCCATGCTTGCGCGGCTGCTCCGGAGTGGCGGTCGGCCCGAACAGATGCCGGAAGGACTGTTCGAGGACCGCGTCGATGTACTGGCGCGCAGGCGACTGGGCCGTGGTTTCGGTGGTCGAATCCGCGGAGGCGGACGATGGGGTGGTGCTCATATTCGCCTCCAGGTCGAGTCGTTGCGCGCGTGGACTACATGGCTGGAACGGGCCGGATGCGCGTTACACCGGCACCTTCTTCAGCATCTCGACGCCGACCTGGCCGGCGGCGATCTCGCGCAGCGCGACGACGGTCGGCTTGTCGCGGCTTTCGATCTTCGGCGTATGGCCTTGCGCGAGCTGCCGCGCGCGATAGGTGGCGGCGAGCGCCAGTTCGAAGCGATTCGGGATTTGCTTCAGGCAGTCTTCGACGGTAATGCGAGCCATGGTGGTAATTCCTTCTGAATATAGTGCTTATTCTACCTTATGTCCCTCGTGCCCCGCGTCATTCCGCGTGGGGCAGATGGATGCCAAGCTCGATGAACAGCTCGGCGTGTCGCGCGTACTGCGAAGCAAAGCGCAGGCGCGTCGCCGCGACGATGCATTCGAGCTCCGCGAGCGCACGCTCGAAATTCTCGTTGATCACCACGTATTCCGCTTCCGACGCGTGCGCGATCTCGCTGCCGGCGGCAAGAAGACGCCGCGTGATCACGTTCGGCTCGTCCTGGCCGCGCTTCTTCAAACGCTCCTCGAGCGCGTCGAGCGACGGCGGCAGGATGAAGATGCCGACCGCGTTGCGGAACTGCTTCTTCACCTGCAATGCGCCCTGCCAGTCGATCTCGAGCAGCACATCGTGGCCGTTCTTCATCTGCTCTTCGATCCAGACGCGCGACGTGCCGTAGTAGTTGCCGTGCACTTCCGCGCTCTCGAGGAATTCGTGCGCCGCGTGACGCGTGCGGAAATCGTCGACGGTCGTGAAGTGGTAATGCCGGCCGTCCTGTTCGCCCGGGCGCGGCTTGCGCGTCGTGTACGAGATCGACAGGCAGATGTCGCTGTCCTTCGACAGCAGCGCATTCACGAGCGTCGACTTGCCGGCGCCCGACGGCGCGACGACCATGAACAGGTTGCCGGGATAGACGCCGCCGTGCAGCGAATGCGCGGCGTGGCCGTCGTGAGTGGATTCGATCATGTTGCGTTACTCCAGGTTTTGCACTTGCTCGCGCATCTGCTCGATCAACAGCTTGAGCGCCATCGACGCGTCGGCGAGTTCCTTCGCCGCCGCCTTCGAGCCGAGCGTGTTCGCTTCGCGATTCAGCTCCTGCATCATGAAGTCGAGACGCTTGCCGACGCGGCCGCCCTTCTCGATCACATGACGCGTTTCGTTCAGGTGCGCGGTGAGCCGCGACAGCTCTTCCGCGATGTCGATCCGGATCCCGTACATCGTCACTTCCTGACGAATGCGTTCCGCGGCTTCCTCGCGCGTCACGATCGGCGCGCTGCCTTCGGGCGCCGCGATGCCGAGCGCTTCCTGCAGCCGCTCGACGATCTTCTGCTGATGCTTCGCGATCAGCTCCGGCACGAGCGGCGTGATGCGCGCGACGATCGCTTCCATCTCTGCGACGTTCGACAGCAGCATCGTCGCCAGTTGCGCGCCTTCGCGCGAACGCACGACGACGAGTTCGCCGATCGCTTCCTTGCCGCATGCGAGCACCGCGTCGCGGATCGCGTCGGCCGACACGCCGCTTTCCGCGATCACGCCGGGCCAGCGCAGGATCTCGCCCGCGCGCAGGCGGCCGACGCCCGGGAACGAGTCGAGCACCGCGCGCTCGAGATCGGCAAGCTGGCCGAGCGCCGACTGGTTCAACGCGCCCGCGCCGATGCTCTGTTCGCCGCGCTGCAGGTTGATGCGCACGTCGACCTTGCCGCGCGACAGCTTGTTCATCAGCATTTCGCGCAGCGCGGGTTCGCACGCGCGCACGTCGTCCGGCATCCGGAAATTCAGGTCGAGGAAGCGCGAGTTCACGGTGCGCAGTTCGACCGACACGCTGGTGCCGCCGTTGCCGGTGGCCGTTGCGAGTTCGCGCGTCGCGCTCGCGTAGCCCGTCATGCTGTAGATCATGGTTCGTCTCGCCGTCTGGTTGCCCTCGCGGGCGGGGATATGTCGAGGCGCCCGGCGCATCGGACAAGCGCGGGGCGGGAAGCGCGCATTATCCCATTTTTGCTGACCACCCCGCCGGGCAAGCCCGCCGTTCGGCGCTAAAATCGGGGTTTCCTCTCCTTCCGCGATTCCCACATGACGTCCTCCCTTTCCCGCCCGAGCGGCCGCCGCGCCGACGAACTGCGCAAGGTCGCCCTCACGCGCCACTACACGAAACATGCGGAAGGCTCCGTGCTGGTCGAATTCGGCGACACCAAGGTGCTCTGCACCGCGAGCGTCGCCGAGCGCGTGCCCGAATTCCTGCGCGACCGCGGGCAAGGCTGGCTGACCGCCGAGTACGGGATGCTGCCGCGCGCGACGCACACGCGCAGCGACCGCGAAGCCGCACGCGGCAAGCAAACGGGCCGCACGCAGGAAATTCAGCGCCTGATCGGCCGCGCGCTGCGCGCGGTGTTCGATCTCGAGGCGCTCGGCCCGCGCACGATCCACATCGACTGCGACGTGATCCAGGCCGACGGCGGCACGCGCACG
>Ga0207695_10000956_pt1 | contig 51440 bp, 44 predicted proteins | sample KBSC54metaG_FD_184354 | JGI IMG/M metagenome (GOLD analysis project Ga0207695, IMG submission 184354) | Corn rhizosphere microbial communities from Kellogg Biological Station, Michigan, USA - KBS C5-4 metaG (SPAdes) (version 2) | ecosystem: Host-associated > Plants > Roots > Rhizosphere > Soil...
GTCGCCCACGGGATTCTTGGCCAATTGTGCACGGAGCTTCATGGTGGGCGCGCCGAATTGAATGGCGAGCCTCGCCCAACTGGCCCCGACGAGATCGCCGGCCTGCGCTCCGCCAGTGCAGGAAAGCAGAATGTACGACTTATGGGTCGCATCGGTAGAGTCGCCGTTGTAAGTGCAAGTAATGGCGGGAGTGCCGGCAACATAGCCCAGATCGAGTTTTGCCGTCGTGCCGCCCGTGGCGCCCAGTTTCAGGTGCAACTTGTTCGGCACCTGTACGGGAGCCGTGTCGAACGTTTGCTGGCCGGGCGTGCTGTCGGTCGCCACCAAGTCAACCGAGCCGCCGTAACCTGGGGGCGGCTTCGTGCCGGCAGTGGCGGTCACCAGAGCCACAGAATGGACCCGCAGGTTATCGAACAAGTAGGTGCCCTGCCCGGTTCCCGGCGAGCTTATCAAGAACTGGAACGTAAGATCACTGAAAGCGCCTCCTGCCAGTGCGGTTCCGATCGCAGCGGGAATGGGGAATTTCATGGTGCTGTAAATGCCGAGCCGGAAGGTGTTGAAGTTGACCGTCCCGATGTTTACGTTACTGATCCCCCGCGAACGGGAGTTAACTAAGAGTTGTAACTGGCCGGAGTTGGTCTGATTGCCCTGCTGAGTCGGGAGCATGACATCGACCTCCAGGATGGCGCCGGCATTGCCTACTCCGGCGAGGGCAGTGGCGGTCGAGGACACCGGCGTGCTGGTGACCTTGGTCAGGTTTGACGGGGTCTTCACGGACAACGCAAAACTCCCTTGAGTGCGCGTAGTGGTGGACGTTTCGACAGGAGCGGTTGCGGTGTTGCCCGTCGACGTCCAGCCGGCGATGGTTTCAAAGCCTAAGACCGCGTTCTGGTCCACGGTAAGCGGTGCTAACTGGGCAGCCGCTGCAGCAGCGAACAGGACCAGCAATGCCATACTCTTCGCCACGATCGGCGGCGGTTGTTTGTAGTCCACGAATAGATACTTCATGTCATCTCCTCCGGTTGATTTCTTTTTGCCTCTGACGCCTTGCAGGATTTAACCATCCATGCGAAATGCGATCACCACCTGAGTAGGTGGGAACGCCAGCACACCGTATTTAACCGAACGTTTCTAACGCTCGCGCCGGTGTTTGTGGATGTATTCCAGGGTCCGGCGAATTATGATTGATCTCGGCAAATGAGAGGCGTAGCGCGTTGGAAGACTGCTCTTACGATTGCACTGCTGTGCGCGGCGCGCAGCGGTGGCGCGCAACTTCCCATTCGCCGCTACACGACCGCCGAAGGGCTGGCGAATAACACGGTTTACCAGGTGGTCTCCGATCCGCGCGGCTTCCTATGGTTCGCGACGGGTGAGGGGCTCTCTCGCTTCGACGGCTATGGATTCTTAAACCTCACGACCCGTGACGGGCTACCGCATCGCTCGGTGTCGGAGTTGCTGATTGACCGCCGCGGGACTTACTGGCTGGCGACGCCGGCGGGACTCGTGCGTTTCCGGCCGGAGCAGCGGGGCGCGGGCAGGTTGCAGGTAATGCGGGCGGATGGCGTGAGCGGCTCCGAACACATCAACGCGCTGTTCGAAGATCGTGACGGAAAGATCTGGTGTGGAACCTACGGAGGCGTTTTCACGATTGATCCGTCCGCCGCGAAGCCCGAACTGGTGCGTGTCGACATTGGCTTGCCGCGCAAACCATCGGCGTGGGGAGACATGGTCATCGAGTCGATTGCGCAGGATGCGGCGGGCGCCATTTGGTTGGGAGGCTTCGAGGGCATTTTGTACCGGCGCATGCCGGATGGCCGGATGGAGCACTATTCGCCGGGCCACTTCGAGATCTCCAACCTTCTCACCGATAGTGACGGCCGCCTTTGGATCGGCACCGAAAGAGGGCTGTACACCGTGGCAAATCCGCGGTCTGGCCCCATCGTTGTAGAGCCTCTATTCGGAAAGAACGGCGTGCCCCTGGCGCGGGTGCATGCGCTGCTGGAAGGGCGGGGCGGAAATGTATGGGCAGGAATGTACGAGGCACTGGTGGAGTTTCCGCATGACGACGGGCCGCCTCGCGTCTGGAACGGCAAGAGCGGCTTCTCCGGGAAATCGATCATGTCGTTAGCGGAAGACCGCGACGGGAATGTCTGGCTCGGGACCAACGATCTGGGGGCCTGGAAGATGTCGGCTGAAGATTTCGTTACCTATTCGAAGGAAGACGGTCTGGGCGAGGACGTGGTGATTGCATTCGGTACGACCGTTGGTGGCGAATTCTTCGCGACGGCCCGGAAAGACGCAACCGTATTCGTTAACGTGCACGAAGGCGAACGGTTCCGCGCTCTACGCCCGCGCGTGCCGAAGACCGTGACGTATTACGGGTGGCGGACCGGCCAAATCGTCATCCAGGATCGTACCGGCGAATGGTGGCTGGCGACGAACGCGGGACTATGCCGGTACCCGCGCCTGGCCAGCGTGGACCAGCTCGCTGTGACCTCTCCCCTGCACGTGTACACCACGCACGATGGATTGCCCAGCGACGATGTCATTCGGCTCTATGAGGATCGTCAGGGTAATATCTGGTTCGGCAGCGCCATGCCGGGGTGGTTCGGATACTGGAGCCGGTCTGCTAATAAGGTGATCAACGTCCTCTTGAACGATGCGGCGCGCGCATCGGCTTTCGGCGAAGACAGCGCCGGCACCGTATGGATCGGCGATGAGGCGGGCCAACTCTGGCGAGTAGCCGATTCGCGAGCATTGCCCGTGGGTGGCTCCCCCTCCGGCCGGGGTTGGATCGACGGATTTCTGTCCGATCGCGCCGGCCGGTTTTGGGTTGCCACCAGCAGCGGCGGCCTGCTGCGATCCGATCAACCGTTGGTGAGCGATCCGCAATTCCGTGTTTACGGACTGGTGCAAGGACTTTCCAGCGTAAGCATCCGCTGCCTGATCGAGGATGCAAACGGATCCATCTACCTGGGAACAGGTGGCGGCGTAGATCGCCTTGAACCGGATGGCGGGCACATCCGGCACTTCACCGCAGCCGACGGATTGGCGCCGGGACAGATCCAGGCAGCCTACCGCGACGGCAGCGGAGCGATCTGGTTCGGCGGATCGCACGGGCTGACGCGCATGAATCCGGCGAATCGCCCGCCGAAAACCGCGCCTGCGATCTGGATCACCGGCCTATCGATCGGCGGCCGCGCATCGCCCATTTCCGACTCGGGCGAGCGGAAGCTCCTCGGGATCGAAGTCCCGGCCGGGCAGGATCAGATCCAGTTCGATTTTGTGGGGCTGAGCTACGCGCCGGGAGAAGTGTTGCGCTACCAGCACCGCTTGGGCGACGCTTCGTGGAGCGCGCCCACGCAGAACCGCTCGGTGAACCTGAGCGCATTGGCGCCCGGCCAGTACCGCTTCGCCGTTCGCGCCCTCAACTCGGATGGCGAGCCGAGCCCCGCGCCGGCGCTGGTCGAATTCCACCTGATCGCGCCGTTTTGGCGGCGCTCGTGGTTCGATGCGATGGTCCTGGCGATTGCCATTGCGGCGGCCCTGGCGGTGCATCGCGCGCGTGTGAGCCGCTTGCTCGAACTCGAGCGGGTCCGCATGCGCATCGCGACCGACCTGCACGACGATCTGGGAAGCAGCCTCTCGCAAATCGCAATCCTGAGCGACGTCGCGCGCGGACGCGCCGGCCATGGAGAAGGTTCGGAACCGGTGGAGCGCATTGGAAGCCTGTCGCGCGACCTGCTGGAATCCATGAGTGACATCGTCTGGGCGATCCAGCCAATGCGGGACCGGCTTAGCGATTTGAAACACCGCATGCACCGCTTCGGCGCCGATGTGCTATCCGCTCGCAATATCGAAATGCAGTGGGACATTGGAAGCGCGGAACGCGATATGGATCTGGATGCGGAACTGCGCCGGCAGGTGTACCTGGTCTTCAAAGAGAGCATCAACAACATCGCCCGCCATTCGGGGGCGACGGAAGCCCGGATCCGGCTACAGTTGACCGGGAGGCAATTGATGCTGGAAGTAAGCGACAACGGGTGCGGCGTGGAGCGCTGGGACGGGCCGGACGGCAATGGACTCAAAAGCATGTCACTACGTGCCGCGAATCTGGGCGGCGTGCTGGAAGTCCGCTCGGCAGGAGGCCATGGGACTACGGTGATACTTCGCGCCCCACTACCTGTTCAGGTGGTGCATCGCTGGCCTTTCGTAGGTAGAGTCGGGAAGTGATCCACGTCGCTGTAGTCGAGGACCAGCGCGACATCCGCGAAGGCTTGCGCGAACTGATCGATACCGCGGACGGACTCCGCTGCTCGGCTGCGTTCGGCTCCGTTGAGGAGACCCTGGCCGAGATAGGAAGAAGAGTGCCGGATGTGTTGCTGATGGATATCGGCCTGCCCGGGAAATCCGGCATCGAAGGCATCGCGATGCTGAAGGAGCGCTATCCCGGGCTGCTGCTGATTGTGCTGACGGTTTTCGACGACGATAAGAGAATCTTCGACGCGATCTGCGCCGGCGCTTCGGGATACCTGCTGAAGAAGACTCCGGCGCAGCGACTGATTGAAGGGATACGGGAAACCGTCGAGGGCGGCTCGCCCATTTCGCCCGATATCGCCTCGCGAGTGATCGCCATGTTTCGCCAGGGCCGCGCCCTGCCCGCCGCCGGACACGATTTGACGCCACACGAAACGCGGCTGCTGAAATTGCTGGTCGATGGACACAACTACAAGACTGCCTCGGTGGAACTGGGCGTCAGCATCAACACGATTTCGTTCCACATGCGACGGATCTACGAAAAACTGCAGGTGCACTCGAAATCGGAGGCCGTGGCAAAGGCATTCCGAAATCAGATTTTGGGATAGTTAAGCGGCGCCGGGAAGCGCGCCCCACCGCGGGGCGACGCCGGTTGCCCATTCGAAGAACGTACGGGCGGGACGTCCGAGGATCTCTTCGACTGTCGAGGTCATGAAGGCGGGGTGGCCCGCGGCGGCGGCCCAGACGTGCAGGAATAGGTCGATCAGGAACGGCGGGAACACCGAGAGTAATTCGACGCGCGCCTCTTCCGGCGAAATCTCCTCCGCTCTCAGCGGGCGGCCGATCGCGCGACCAATCGTCTCGATCTGCTCGCGATGCGTTAAAGATTGAGGGCCGGTGATGACGTATTCCGCTCCGGCATGGCCATCCTCACAGAGCGCGCGGACGCCGACGGCGGCGATATCGGCGGTGTGGATGGGAGCGGTTGGCAGATCGAGATACGGCCAGCGCACCACGTCGCCGGCGCGGATTTGCGGCGCCCACCATGCCAGCGCATTCGTCGCGAACATGCCGGGACGCAGGAACGTCCACTCGAGTCCCGAACTCTCGATCGTGCGCTCGATCTGTTCCGCGATGACGCGGCCCGGATTGGGTTGTTGAAAGAAAGGATGCGGCGTTTTGAGGGGCGCGGACAGGTAAACGATGCGGCGTGCATGGCTGGCGATCCTCTCCAGCGCGGGAACTGCAGCCGCGCGGGGAGCGGTCCAGACCAGGAAAACGGTGTCGACTCCGTCCAAGGCGGCATCGAGGCTCTCGGGAATGGTGAGATTACCACGGACCATTTCCACCGATTGCGGCAGGCGGGCCGCCTCCGGATTGCGCACCAGCGCACGAACCGGCATGCTCGCGTCCGTGAGTTGAGAGATGACATGGCCGCCCACGTCGCCGGTACCGCCAATGATGAGAATGGACAAGAACATTATCGTACCTCACGGGAGCGAACTCAGATTTTTCTCGTTGACATACGATTTTGCTAGTTGTAGCCTGAAGCAGATGGCTTTTCATCCTAAAAAGGTTCCCATGCCGACGGCCGCGGAGGTCGACATTTTGGCCGTCCTGTGGCGGCTCGGCGCAGCCACCGTCCGCGAAGTACACGAAGAACTGGGCAAGGATTGCGGCTACAACACCACGCTTACACAGATGCGCCTGATGGCTGACAAGGGATTGCTGGTGCGCAGTGAGCGCTTTCGTTCGCACGTTTACGAATCCGCCGTGCCGCGCGACCAGATGCAAAAATGCATCGCCGGCGACGTGCTGCGGCGCGTGTTTGGCGGCTCGACGAAAGGGCTGATCATGGGCGCGCTGGGAGCCCAGTCCGCATCCGCCGAGGAGCTGGCCGATATCCGCCGCATGATCGACGATCTGCACAAGAACAAGCGAGGGGGCAGATGAACGCAATGCAAGTATTCTCGTCCCAGCCATGGGTCGGGCGCCTCGGCGTGACGCTGCTGCACTTTCTCTGGCAGGGCGCGCTGATCGGAGGCATCTACGCGGCGGCACGGAGATTCGTGGCGCGCGATTCCGGCCCGAACGCGCGCTACGTGCTGGGCTGCGCGGCGCTGGCCGTCAATCGTTGACCGCTGCGGTCCCAACGACCGTATCGAGCGCGACTGCCGCCGATGCGCGAAATGATCCAGCGACGGCGGTGGCCGTGATTTCGACGGCGGTATCGGCGTCTGCCCTGCCCTGGGTCGTGGCGGCGTGGCTGGCGGGCGCGTCGGCTCTCTGGCTGCGACTGCTGGGCGGCTGGATCATGGCCGAAGGCCTGCGCACTCGCCTGGTGCGTCCAGCGCCTCAAGAATGGCAGCAAGCGTTTGAGTGGTTGAAACAGTGCATGCGCATCCCCGGCGCCGTCCGCCTGCTAGTCTCGTCGCTGGTGGAATCGCCTGCCGTGGTGGGCTGGCTGCGACCTGTGGTCGTGGTCCCCGTGGGCGTTCTGGCGGGGCTGCCGGCCGAGCAGGTGGAAGCGCTGCTGCTACACGAGCTCGCCCACATCCGCCGGCACGATTATCTGGTGAATGGACTGCAAGGCCTGGTCGAGACGCTGCTGTTTTACCATCCCGCGGTCTGGTGGATCTCCTGCCACATACGCACCCGAGCGCGAGCTTTGTTGCGACGACGCCACGGTCCTGGTGACCGGCGACGCGGTGGCGTACGCGATGGCGCTGGCGGAATTGGAATCCACGCGCCAGGCGTGGCCGAGGCCCGCGGTCGCTGCAACCGGCGGACTCCTGGCGCACCGCATCGCACGATTGCTGGGCCAGTCGCGAGCGGCGCCGCGCACGCTCTCGGGACCGGGGGTCGCGGCTGCCGCGCTACTGATGGCGATCACCGGCCTGGCGGTATTCGGCCAGCCCACGGCGCGGCCGGCCTTCGAAGCCGCCTCAATCAAACCGTCGGAGGGTTTGGGCCTTCAGATGGTGCGACCGTTGCCCGGGCGGCTGATGGCCAATGCTGCGCTCCGATTGCTGATCCAGAATGCATACGGCGTGCAGGCGTATCAGGTTGCCGGCGGTCCGGAATGGATCGACAACGAACGCTACCAAATTGAGGCCAAAGCGGCGAACAATGTCGGAAACGCGCAGATCCTTCTTATGCTGCAATCGCTGCTCGCGGATCGCTTCCAGTTGAAGGTGCATCGCGAAGCGAAGGAGATGCCGGTGTATGAACTGGTGGCCGGCAAGAGTGGCCTGAAACTGCCACCCGCGAAGAGCGGCGCCTGCGAGGATCTTGCGCCCGATGCGCCTCCCGACTGGTCCGCCGGACGTATGCGGCCGCCGGGGCAGGATCCGCCTCACCTGCCGCGATGCGGTAGCGTCAGCGTCGGGCTGGATGTAGCTGGAGCCCGGATGCAGGGCGGAAATGTCGGGATGGCGGAACTGGTGCGCGCCCTGTCGCTGGTTGTCGGGCGGACCGTGATCGACAAGACTGGGTATGCGGGCGCGTTCGATATGCGACTGGTGTTTCAGCCGGACGAATCCACGCCCGTTTTGCCGCCCCCGCCGCCCGGCGGGAACTTCCATCCGGAGACGCCCTCGCTGCCGGCGGCGCTCCAGGAGCAACTCGGATTGCGGCTGGAAAAGGCGAGGGGTCCGGTGGAGGTCATCGTGATCGATCACGTCGAACAGCCAACCGGGAATTGAGAGTACCCCGTTCTTGGGAAAAAGCCGGTAGAATAGTGCTTTGATGCAAAGAATTCTGTCCTACGTCCTGGCGGTAGCATTGGCAGGTTTAGCCTACGGCGCTCAGAGCACTGCAAAGAAGGCGCCGGCGAAATCGACGTCTTCCAAAACCGCGGCGAAGAAGACTCCCGTCAAGACCGCTTCCGCGCGCAAGTCTCCTGCGAAAAAGGCGGCGGCGCCGCGCACGACGTGGCGAAATCGGCAGACGGCCCCGAGTCCGGAACGTTATAAGGAAATTCAAGAAGCGCTGGCGGCGAAGGGGTACCTGAACGCCGAAGAGGCGGGCGGCGCCTGGAATCAGAATTCCGTCGAAGCCCTCAAGCGATTCCAGACGGACCAGAAGATCGACAACAGCGGAAAGATCAATTCCCTGTCGCTGATCGCGATGGGACTCGGACCCAAGCATGACGCCAATCCTACGAAGGCGCCGGACGCGGGTTCGCAGCCGCGATAGTTCGTAAAGGCACGACGAGCTACTCGTGCCGGAGGGAGCGGATCGGGTCCACCGAGAGCGCTCTGCGGGCGGGAATCCAAGCCGAGAACAGCGCGACTGCCACCATAGTCAGCGCGACTCCGCCCAGTACGACCGGGTCGCGCGGCGTCGCCTGATAAACGATACTCGCCAGGAATCGCGTGCCCGCCATTCCGAGCAGGAGTCCGGCGACCGACCCGGCAGACAGCAGAATCGCCAGCCGGCCTAACACATCGCCGAGAACCTGCCACCAGCAGGCGCCGACTGCCACGCGAATTCCAATCTCGCGGACGCGCCGGCTTACGGTGTACGATGCCAAGCCGTAGATCCCTGTGATGGCGAGCATGACGGCCAGCACGCCGAATGCGGTCAGGATGACCGTGGCCGCCTGCGCCGGGAAGTATGCGAGGCCGAGCAATTGATCGATGCTGCCGAGCGCATAGAGCGGGAGTTCGGGATCGAGCGACGCGATCGCCTGTCGCAACTGCCGCGAGACCTCACCATCGGACAGGCGCGACCGCACCAGCGATCGCTCAGCGTCGTCTGTCCAGGCGCGTGCTGCGGGCCTCGCTGCTCCAGCGGAAAACAACCGGCGGCGAAGACCGCCGGCGTTACCGGAACACCTTCAGGAGAAATGCGTACTCGAACGCCGTCTCGCGGAACTTTTCGTAGCGGCCCGATGCGCCGAAGTGGCCCGCGCCCATGTTGGTTTTGAGCAGCAGCAAATTGTCACCCTGCTTGACTGCTCGCAAGCGGGCCGCCCACTTGGCGGGCTCCCAGTAGGACACGCGCGGATCGTTGAGGCCCGCCGTAATCAGCATGTGCGGGTACACCGCCGGGCGCACGTTGTCGTAGGGCGAATAGGACCGGATGTAGTCGTACCAGGGCTGCTCGTTGGGGTTGCCCCACTCCTCGTACTCCGTCACGGTGAGCGGCAGAGAGGCATCGAGCATCGTATTGAGCACGTCGACGAACGGCACCTTGGCGATGACCGCTCCGAATAGATCGGGGCGCAGATTCACCGACGCGCCCATCAGCAGGCCGCCCGCGCTGCCGCCCAGAATGGCGAGCCGCGGAGTCGACGTATACCCTTCAGTGACCAGATGCGAAGCGCAGGCCACGAAATCGGTGAAGCTGTTCTTCTTGTGGAGCAGTTTGCCGTCGTCGTACCACGGGCGACCCATTTCGCTGCCGCCGCGCGCGTGCGCGATGGCGTACACGAAGCCACGGTCCAGCAGGCTCAAGCGCTCCGATCCGAAGGCCGGCTCGCTGGCGTGGCCGTAGGCGCCGTACCCGTATAAGAGCGCCGGCGCGCTGCCGTCGCGCACGACGTCCTTGCGATGCACCAGCGAGATGGGCACGCGCACACCATCGGGCGCGGTCGCGAAGACCCGCTCAGTCGCGTACTGCGAGGGATCGTAGCCGCCCAGCACCTCGATCTGCTTGAGCAACTCGCGAGTCCGGCCGTCCATGTCGTAATCGAACACCGAAAGCGGCGTCACCAGCGAGGTGTACGAGAAGCGCAGCAGGGGCGTATCGAACTCGGGATTGGAACCGGGCGACACGGTGTACACGGGCTCGGCAAATTCCACGCGATGCCGCTCGCCGGTCGAGAACTTCTCGATGGCGATCTGCCGCAGGCCGTTGTCGCGCTCCAACAGCACCAGGTGATCGCGGAAGGCATCCACCTCCTCGATCATGATGTCGGTGCGATGCGCCCGCAGTTCGACGGCGCCGGCTAGCATTGGCGCGGCGGCCGGGGTCCGCACCAGACGGAAGTTCCGACCGGTATCGTTGATGCGGATGTAAAAGTGATCGCCATGGTGAGCGGCGTCGTACTCCACATCCTGCACACGCGGCAGCATCACGCGAAAGTCGCTGCGCGGATCGTCGGCCGGGACGAAGCGATACTCCGTAGTCGTGTGGCTGAAGATGTCGATGAAGACATACGCGCGACTCTTGCTGCGCGCCAGGTCGAGTTCGAACCGCTCGTCGGGTTCGTGGAAAACCAGCGCGTCGTCAGCCTGCCCGAGTTCGTGGCGGAAGACTTTGAATGGCCGTTTGGCCTTATCGACCGTGGCGTAAAAGAATGTCCGGCTGTCGTTGGCCCAGGCGAGCGAGGCGCTGGTCCCGCCGATCGACTCGGTCAGCAGCGCGCCCGTCTGGAGATCCTTCACGCGGACGGTGTAGATCTCGTCGCCCTCGAAATCGGTTGAGTACGCGAGCAGCCGCTGATCGGGGCTGGGCTCGAAGGCGCCCACGCGGAAGTACTCGTGACCTTCCGCGAGCACGTTGGCATCGAGCAGCAACTCCTCTTCAGCGTCGGCGCGTAACCGCTTGCGGCAGTGGATGCCGTATTGCTGCCCTTTCTCAGTTCGCGTGTAGTAGATGTAGTCGCCGTGCCGCACCGGGACTGTGAGGTCGGTCTCCTTCACACGCCCGACAATTTCCTGATACAACTGCTCGCGCAGTTCGGCGTGAGGCTGCATGATCGCCCCGGTGTACGCGTTCTCGGCGGCGAGGTAGTCGCGCACGGCGGGACTGCTTTTCTCGCGCAGCCAAAAGTAGTCGTCGACGCGAACGTCGCCGTGGGACTCGAGTCGTTTGGGGCGGATGGGAGCGATTGGCGGTGTCAACTTAATAGATTGTATACTTCCTATCCAGAGGGGAATTATGGCAACACAAGCACATTCGGCAGAACAGGCTTCGCCCGCGCTGGTCTTCGACACACTGATGGCGTACCAGAAGACCGCCGCGCTGCGGGCTGCGATCGAACTGGATTTATTCAGGGCGGTGGGAGAGGGCCCGGCGGACGCGGCCACCCTGGCCCAGCGCTGCGGCGCCTCTGAGCGCGGCATTCGCATTCTTAGCGATTATCTGGTCGTCAGCGGCCTGCTCGCCAAGGAGAACGGGATTTACCGGCACACGCCGACGAGCGAGCAGTTTCTGGATCCGCGGTCGCCCGCGTGCATCGCTTCTACGATGCGCTTCCTGGGCATGCCGGCGATGCGCGAGACCTGCGAGCACCTCACGGACATCGTACGCAGCGGCCGGACAGTGCTGCCGGGCGAAGGCAGCGTGGAGCCGGAAAACCCGGTCTGGGTGGAGTTCGCGCACAGTATGGCTCCCATGATGGCGCCCGCGGCGGGGGCTCTGGGGCAAATCGTGCTGCGCGGACGGTCCGGTCCCATGCGCGTGCTGGACATCGCGGCAGGCCATGGACTGTTCGGAATTCAGATTGCGAAACAGAATCCGGAAGCCCGCATTGTGGGCTGCGACTGGGCTCCGGTGCTCGAGGTAGCGCAGCAGAATGCCGAGAAGGCCGGAGTGGCCGACCGCTACGAAAAGCTACCCGGCAGCGCGTTCGATGTGGACTTCGGCGGGCCGTACGACGCTATTTTGCTGACTAACTTCCTGCACCATTTCGATCTTCCGACGAATGTCACGCTGCTGAAGAAAGTGCGAGCGGCACTGAAGCCCGGCGGACTCGCGGCCAGCCTGGAGTTCGTTCCCAACGACGATCGCGTCTCCCCGCCGATGGCTGCCGGTTTCAGTATGACGATGCTGGTCTCGACCGCGTCGGGCGATGCCTACACGTACCGCCAATTGCAGCAGATGCATCTCGACGCCGGCTTCACCGAGGTCGAACCTCCAATCGGCGTGGGTCCGCACACAGTTGTAATCGCGAAGTAAGATAGGGCAGGCGCTGTCGCCTGCCCATTTCCACTCTACTGGTAAATCGGTGTTCCTCCGACACCGGTCAAGCCGAAGAAGAAACCCCCATCGATGGTTCCACCCGCCACGAGCGGCGCCGAGAACAGGCCGTTGCCCGACGTGGGATTCACGGACGAAATTACTTCCAACGACCCGCTGGTTGAAGCAGGCAACTGCGTCAGAATCGACGCAGGCACCGTGAACGATTTCTGCCCCGCAGTCGTGGTGCAGACGAAGGTGGTAGTGGTCGAGGTAGTGCCCGAGATCGTCGAAGACGATCCGAGGATCTCCACGATATCGCTGGCGTTGCCGCCGTTCCAGTTGAGCGTCAATCCGGCGCTGCGATTCACTGTGGCCGGCAGTCCGCCTGTGACGGTGAGGGGTGCTCCCAGGGTGACCTGAGCGCTGAACTTGCCGATGTCCCGGCCGCCCGCGCCGTTCAGCGTGTACTGTCCGGCCACGATCGTGCCACCGGCGCCACCCGGCAGTCCCGGGATGCTGGTCAGGGTCGCGGAGTAAGCATTGCTGGCATCCTGCTTGAGCGACAGATTGGCAATATTGGAACCGCTCGGACCATTCAGGGTGATTGCGCCGGCATCCAGCACCGTTCCACCGGTCGTTGCCACCGTGCTCGTGCTGGTGGAAGGTGGAATAATGTAACACGACCCGACGTTCGAGAGTGTATTCGAACTCGCGGCGCCGGCTAACTGGAAGCCCGAGAAGCGGGTAAACGCGCCACTCGCCTGGCCGACGGTCAGGGACTGTCCTTGGACAGTTTCCGAAATACTGAACAGGCTGAAGCCTCCCGTTGTGTAGCTGCCTCCCTGGTCGAAGCCCTTCAACTGGTCGGCAGTGAAGCCCGGCAAAACGCAAGCGCTCGAGGTCGCGTCGGGAGCGATGGCGATGAACGTCGCGTTGCTGAGAATGTTGTCCACCGAAATCTGGAAGGAGATTGTGCAGCCCGTCGGAATATTCCCGGGCAACTGGAAGTTGATCTGGTCCTCACCGGCATATCCGGCGCGGCCTGCAAAGAGGGCGGGGATCGTCACGCCGCCGACAATCACGTTCACCTTCGAGCCGTTGGTGCTGAAATCGAACACGGGGGAGGCGCTATTGTCGCCGCCGGCCAAGGGTCCCAGACCGGTGCCATACGCCACCATGAACTGTCCGGGGCGAGCGGGCGAAATGGACGTGCCGCTGACCGACCCAACGGTGTAGCGATTGAGGTCGTACTGAGTCGCCGTCACCACATTCTGGACCGTCGCCAGGCCAGTACCGTCGGTCGATTGCGTGAACAGCTCGGGCTTCGCCTTGACTACCGTCACCGTCGCCGGCGAACTCACCGTGCCATTCGTGACAGTCACGTTGTAGCTGCCAGGAGCCACCGAGGACGGGAGAATGGCTGCAAGCTGAGTCACGCCGCCCGAGTTATACGTGTACACCAGGTAGCAGTCCGTACCGGCGCCGCCGCCGGTCGGAGTGAAGGTGATCTTCACACCCGAGGTGGTGACAGTCGGGCGCGGAACGCCGTAAGAGGTGACTCCGGCACCCGCCAGATTCGATCCTTTCACTACGAAGATGCTGCCCTGTGCGATGTTCTTCGTGTAGCCCGCACCATCGAGTACGTCGCTGATCACGGGAGCAGTCGAAGTGCCACCGCCACCGCCGGACGTGCCGCCGGTGGTGATCGCGCCGGTGCCCGAGAAGCTAACACTCAGACCCGATACGCCGATGCTGCCAGTGCCGGTGAGCGGTATGGTTCCGCTGGCGCCGGCGTACGTCCCCGTGCTTGTCGATCCCGATATGACCATACTGCCGCCGGTGACCGGTGTAGTAGACGAGAGTATTTCGGTGGGCAGTGAAACCGTACCTGCCAGGGTGCCGCCAGACATCTTAATTGTGAATGGGCCTGACACCGCGGTCCCGAGCGTCACTGTCGCGACAAACGGACCACCGGTATCGGGAATACCCGGCGTGAACGTCGCTTGGCCGCTGGCTGTACCACTGGTGCCGCCGGTTAAGCTCACGGTTGCATCTTTTACCGAGACTGTCGTAGTGGTTGTGGCGGCGTGCGCCGCGGCGGAAATAAGGACCGCCATACTGAGAACTGCCGGTGCGCGGAACATAGGGCTAAAACTCCTCCTCATTTAGCGGGGCGGCATGATTTCCCACCCCTGCGAATTCTTAACCGCAAAAACAGTCGATTTTGGCTCACCATTTCGAAAAATGATGTACGGATCAGTACCTTAGCGCAAGCTCAGCCCGCCGTCGACCGCCAAAGTCTGGCCGGTGACGAAGCTAGATGCCTTCAGGAAATATACCACCGCCCCGGCAATTTCGAATGGGGTACCTCCCCGTTTTGCAGGCGTGGCCGCAATCATTCGTCTACCGCGCTCGTCGATATCGTCAAAGGGAATCACCCCAGGGGCCACGGAATTCACCGTAATCTCGGGGGCGAAGGCCTTGGCCAGCCCCTTGGTCATCATGATGACGCCGGCCTTCGACGCATTGTAGTGGACATGCTCGGCCCACGGCCGGATGCCGCCCAGCGAACTGATATTTACGATGCGGCCGCCGCCCGTCTTCTGCATCAGGCGCGCGCCGTGCTGGCAGCAGAAGAAGACCGCCTTCAGGTTCACCGAGTGGATGAAGTCCCAATCCTTTTCGGTGATGTCCAGCGGATCGAAGCGCGTAAACCGTGCGGCATTGTTGACCAGGCCGTCCAGCCGGCCCATACGCTGCTCCAGGTCGGCGAACATGGCGGCGATCTCCGCCACGCTCTCCAGGTTGGCGCGGAACAGTTCCGCGCCGCCGCATTCCTCGGCGGTCCGCTTGGCTTCTTCCTCCGACCGGCCGTAGTGTATGCAGACGCGCGCGCCCTCTTCGGCCAATCGCAGCGCGATCCCCCGCCCTATCCGCTTGGCGGCCCCGGTCACCAGGATCACTTTTCCTTGAAGGCTCTCTTCCTGCACTCCGGCTTTCTCCGTTACGCCGTCGGTTCCCCGTGGACTTCGATCTCCTCCGGCGCGACGCCCTCCCGCGACGGCTCGGGCAGGCGGCCCGTCATGTTAGCCCACCCCCAGAATATCGCCGTCGTCGAGCTCAGTACTCCGGCGATCGTCCCGATGGTGCGCGGATCCCAATACTGCGACGCGATCCCGGCCAGCGCCATCGACACCATCATGACCGACCACTGGATCGACTCCATGGTCGCAAAAACGCGGCCGCGAAACGCGTCCGGCACGATGCGCAGCAACTGCCACATGTTCAGAGTCGAACTGACGCCCACGCCCGCGCGCGACAGCCAGATGAAAACCAGCGACCAATAGAAGTTCCGCATCTGGCTGAATAGGATGTACGACCCGCCGTGCACGATGTAGCAGAGAATGATGGTCCGCTTGTAGTTGCGGAAACTCAGCTTGCGGCCGATCGCGTAGGCCACCGCGCCGCCGCACATCAGCCCGATGCCCGCGCAGCCCCAGATCTCGCCCAATCCGGCGGGTCCGCGATTGAAGACGATCTCGCCGAAGACGGAAAACAGAATCTGCGCAGCGCCGCCGCCCGTGGCCCAGCCGATGTTCACTAGCAGCAGCCCCAGGATGAGCGGCACCGACCGCATATAGCGGAGTCCTTCGGTATATTCGTGCCACGGGCGTACCACCTCGGCCTCGGTGAGGGCACGCCGCGGCGCTCGGAATCCGCGGCCCGGCAAAAACAACCGCGAAATGCAAAACGCGGAGATCAGAAACGAAACCGCATTGCCCGCGAAAGCCCACTCGTAGCCGAACTGCATCACGCTGGTGCCGCCCAGGAACGCGCCGATTGCCAGGGTGGTCCACTGCGTCGTCTGCGTCAGCGAGTTGGCGGTGTGCAGTTCCTCGCTGGTGGCGATGGTCGGCAGGATGGCCGCGCGTCCGCTGGTGAAAAACGGCGATGCCAGCATCAGCAGTCCGCTGAGGACGTACAGCATCCACGGCACCGGATGCCTCACCGTGAGGATGAATCCTGCCGCGACGACCGCGCGGATCAGATCGCTGGCGATCATCACGCGTTTGCGATCGAACCGGTCGAGCACCACGCCCGCCAGCGGACCGGCCAGCATCGCGGGAATGGCGCGCGACAGCATGATGCCGCTGACCACCAGCCCCGATTTCGTGGTGGCTACCGCCAGGCTGAAGACTGCGATGTTATTGAAATGGTCCCCGACTTCGCTGACTACCTGGCCCACCCACGTGTTCCGGTAGTTGCGGTTCTCGCGCAGGAGCGAGAGGAATGCGTTCAACCCACCGGCTCCTCGCGCACGGTGATGCTTCGTAGGAAATCCATGTCGAGAGCGTAGCCGAAGCCCGGCGAGTCGTTGATCGCGATCGTGCCCTGCGGGGTCGTTTCCACCGGCGGCTGGATGATGTCCTGCTTCCAGTAGCGCTTGCTGGCCGAGACGTCGCCCGGCAGCACGAAATTCGGCAGCGTCGCCAGCGCGACGTTATGCGCGCGGCCCACTCCCGCCTCAAGCATGCCGCCACACCAGACGGGAATGCCGGCCGCCTGTGCCACGTCGTGCACGCGCTTGGCCTCGGCGAATCCGCCGACGCGGCCCAGTTTGATGTTGATGATCCCGCAGGCGCGCAGCCGAATGGCCTGCAAGGCGTGATGCGCCGTGCGGATGCACTCGTCCAGGCAGATGGGCGTGTTGAGTTGCGCTTGCAGCACGGCATGGTCGATGATGTCGTCGTGCGCGAGCGGTTGCTCGATCATCATCAGGTAGAAATCGTCGAGCTGCTTCAAGCGATCGGCGTCTTCCAGCGTGTAAGCCGAATTGGCGTCGCACATCAGCTTGATCGAGGGGAATCGCTCGCGGACTTGCCGCACCACGTCCACATCCCAGCCCGGCTTGATCTTCATCTTGATGCGCTGATAGCCGTCGGCCAGTTCGCGCTCGATCTTCTCGAGCAGTTGCTCCACCGAATCCTGAATGCCGATCGAAACGCCGCAGGGGATCTCGCGACGCGCGCCGCCGCCGATCTTCTGCCACAGCGGCACGCCTTCCAGCCGCGCAGCCAGATCCCAAATGGCGGTCTCCATGCCCCCGCGCGCCATATTGTGACCGCGAATGTGGGCCGTCAACGGATAGACGTCCTCGGGTCCGGCGATGCTGCGGCCAAGCACGCGCGGCGCCGCATAGTCGCGCACGATGAGCCAGGCCGCCTCGGTCCACTCCTCGTTGTAGAAGGGATTCTCACCGGCAGTGACTTCGCCCCATCCGGACGCGCCTTCGCCCTCCACCTGCACCAGGATGATATCGCGTGCGTACGTCCGGCCGAAACTGGTCTCGAAGAAGTGCACCAGCGGCATGCGGATCTGGCGAAGGGTGATGCGTTCGATTTTCATTTGTACGGCTCCAGCAGGTACGTGCCCTCCGAGGGCGAACGTTCGAATCTCGTCACAGCCAGCCCCTGTTCAAAGGCGCTCTTGAAGCGCTCGGCATTCTCCTTCTGAATCGCGCGCGCCCGCTTGTTGTCCTCCGCGCGAATGCGTCCCATGTCCGACGGGTATGCGATGCGCACCAGCGGCGCCGACGGGCAGTGTCCGCCGGAGAGCACGGTTTCGACACGGGGTGAATCCAGCCACCACTCGGCGTAACACCGATCGGTCGGTAGCCCGCCGTGCAGCGGACTGGCGGTCAGGCCGTACTGATTCTCGTTGTACCGGCGCACGATCGCGCCCAGCCGCTCGATGTTGAAGAATGCGTTCTTGGTTTCCAGCGGATCGAAGGTCCACTCGATCAGCCGGATGCCGCGGGCCAGGGCGTCCTCACGTTGCCGCAGTTTCAACTTGCGCCCGATCCCGAGGTCGCGGTATTCGGGCATCGTGCCTAGCATGTGGCTGTGCAGGTACGGAACGCTGCCCGGTTTCACGCCGGGGATGGCGAAGCAGAATGCGATCATCGTTTCGCCGTCATACGCGCCGAAGACGTGACCGCCCACCTTGCTGACGACCACCAGGAATCGCAGCGGCAGCAGTTCGACATCGTCGAAGCCCCAGATTTCCTTCTGCAGGCGGAGCACGTCCTGAAACTCTTCGAGATGGAATAGCTGGCGAATTTCGATTACTTTTTCGCTTGCTGCCATAGCGCCTCCATTTCCTCGATGTTGGAATCCGCGGGCTTGCGGCCGCTCTCGGCCAAACGCCGTTCGATGTGCCCCCAGCGCTGCCGAAATTTGCGATTCGTCCGCCGAAGCGCCTGCTCGGGGTCGACCTTCATGAAGCGGGCCAGGTTCACCAGCACGAAAAGAAGGTCGCCGATCTCGTTCTCCAGTTCGTCCGGCGATGCCGCCTGCCGGGCCTCTTCCAGTTCGGCCAGTTCTTCGTGCAGTTTCTCGATGACCTGTTCGGGATTCTCCCAATCAAAGCCCACGCCCGCGGCGCGCGACGCGATCTGCTGTGCTTCCACCAGCGCCGGCAATGCGCTGGGCACGCCCGCCAGCAAGCCGTGTTCTTCTTTACCCTTGTCCTTCTGCTCGGCGGCTTTCACTTCGCCCCAGATGCGCTTCACGTCGCCGGCCGTCTGCGCCTGCTCGTCGCCGAACACGTGCGGATGCCGGCGGATCAGTTTGCTGTTGATGGCGTCCAGCGCGTCGCCGATCTCGAACAGTTGCTGCTCGGACGCCATCTGCGCGAAGAACACGGCCTGCAGCATAAAATCGCCGAGTTCTTCGGCCAGGTCGTTCCAATCGCGCCGGTCGATCGCGTCGAGGACTTCGTACGTCTCTTCGAGTGTGAACGGCTTGATGCTGTCGAACGTTTGTTCGCGATCCCACGGACAGCCTCCCGGAGCGCGGAGGCGGCCCATGATCTCGACCAGCTTTTGAAATTTTTCACCCGTACTGGATTCGTTTGGCATGTCGGGGAATAGGAAATGTAGTTGATTTTTCAATTTAGCATGGCAGGGCAGGTGTCGCGATAAAATAGGAGCGATGAGCGAAGCAGATACCAACTCCGAAATTCAGCAGGAAGAAGCGACTTTTCCGATACCTCCGGCGTCGTTCACCTTCCTGATCCTTTCGATGCAGGCGCAAGCCCAGATGCAACTCGGCCTGATGCATTTCGGCGAGGAAGAAAATCCCGAGCCGAATTTCGAACTCGCCCGCCACACCATCGACATGATGGGCGTTCTCCTGGAGAAAACAAAGGGCAATCTCACGATGGACGAGCAGCGGCTTCTGGAAAACTCGCTGACCGAGTTGCGCTTCCGCTTCGTCCAGGTCTCGGGTGAACCCAAAGCGAAATGAAGATCACCGTGCTGGGGTCGGGCACCAGTGTGGGCGTGCCGACCATCGGCTGCCATTGTAGTGTCTGCACGTCGACCGATCCGCGCGACAACCGTCTGCGGCCCTCCATCCTGGTGAGCTACGACGGCCGCAACGTGCTCGTCGACACCACGCCGGATTTCCGCACCCAGGCACTGCGCGCCGCGATTCAGCGCATCGATGCGATCGTGTTTACCCACTCGCACGCCGATCATCTGATGGGCCTCGACGACGTCCGCCCGTTCAATTTCCGGCAGAGCGGCGAGATCCCGATCTATGCGGCGCCCGACACCATGGACGCCATCTACCGCTGCTTCCCATACATTTTCGACAACGCCCAGCGCAACACCAACGTTCCCAAACTCGACGCGCGCCTGCTCGACGGTTCGCCGGTGGACCTGTTCGGCGTGTCCTTCATTCCCATCCCGATTCTTCACGGGAAGCAGACCATTTACGGATTCCGTTTCGGCGCCGCCGCCTACCTGACCGACCACAGCGAGATTCCCGATTCCTCGATGGAACTTCTCCGCGGACTCGACGTGCTCTTCCTCGACGCGCTGCGCTACAAGCCGCATCCGACGCATTCCACGGTCGAACGGTCGCTCAAGACGGTCGAAGAACTCGCGCCGCGTCGAGCGTTTTTCACCCACATCTGTCACGACCTCGGCCACGAGCGCGCCGAAAGCATGCTCCCTCCCAACGTGCGGCTGGCATACGACGGGCTGGAACTTCTGTTGGACTCCGCGGCATGAAGGTTTACCATTCGCTCGACGAAGTGCCTGCGGACTTCGGTCCCAGCGCCCTCACTATCGGCAACTTCGACGGCGTGCACTTCGGTCATCGCCGCATCCTGCGACGCCTCGTGACGCTCGCCCGAGAGCATGGTTGGAAGCCCAGCGTGCTGACGTTCGATCCGCATCCGGCCTGCGTGGTCGCGCCGGATCGAGCGCCCGTGCTGATGACGTCGGTCGAACGGCGCGCCGAGTTGATGCGGGAAGAAGACATCGAACAGGTGCTGATCCTGCCGTTCAATCGCGACCTGGCGAATCTGACGCCGGAGCAGTTCGTACAACAGTTGCTGGTGGACCGCCTGGGCGTGAAAGCCGTGCTCGTCGGCGACAACTTCCGCTTCGGTCACAAGCAGGCCGGGAACATCCAGGTGCTGGCGGAACTCGGGCGGCGGCTGGGCTTCGAAACGGAAATCGTCACCGCCGTGCGCTGCCGCGGCCGCGTGGTCAGCAGCTCCGGCATTCGCCAGTCGATCGCCGCCGGACGAGTATCGCTCGCGGCGCGGCTGTTGGAACATCCCTACGGTCTCGAAGGCAACGTGGTGAGCGGCCGCGGCGTCGGGTCCCGCGAGACGGTCCCGACCCTGAACCTGGCGACCACCGGCGAACTGATCCCGGCGCGCGGTGTCTACGTGACGCGCACGCGCGATCTCGATTCCGATCGCGAGTGGGATTCCATCACCAACATCGGCTACCGACCCACGTTTGGCGCCAGCGATCAGTTGAGCATCGAGACGTTCCTGCTCTCGCCGTTGACCGGCGACACACCGCGCCGCATCCGCGTCGATTTCCTGCTGCGAGTGCGCGACGAACGCCGCTTCGATTCGCCCGATGCCCTCAAGGCGCAGATATTCAAAGATGTGCGCGCTGCCCAGGCATATTTCCGTCGCCTGCGCGCCTGGACATCGCCCGGACGCCCGGTCGCGCCCGTCCAGGCAACCTGATGTCGCCCGGTCATTTTCTCGTCAACGCGCTTTCCATTATCCTCATCGATCTGTTGCTGGCCGGTGACAACGCGCTGGTCATCGCCATGGCGGTGCGTTCCCTGCCCCGCCGCGAACGCCGCCTCGGCACCACGCTCGGAGCGCTCTTCGCCGTGCTCTTGCGAGTGGTGCTCACGTACTTCGCCGCGCGCCTGCTGAGCGTGCGTTACCTGGAACTGGCGGGCGGACTCTTCATCCTGTGGATCGCGCTCAAAGTGCTGCAGGACGCCTGTGAGCCTCCGGAGGCCGCACCATCGGCGAAACGCCTCGTGGAAGCCATCTGGTACGTGGTCTTCGCCGACCTCACAATGTCCGCCGACAATATCCTGGCGATCGCCGGGGCGTCGCACGGGGACTTCTGGCTGATCGGCTTCGGCCTCGCCCTGAGCATCCCGTTCGTGGTGCTCTCGAGCAATCTGCTGGCGGACCTGATGAATCGTTATGCGTGGACGGTGTATCTGGGTGCCGGCATCCTGGGCAAAGTCGGCGGCGATATGATCTTCGCCGATCCATTTGTGCAGCAGTTACTCAATCCATCGAATATGCTGCGGTACTCGGTCGACGCCGCTCTAGTAGCGGGACTCGTGATGGCTGGCCTCATCTTTAAACGCCGCGCTGCACAAGGATAGGCGCTTTCGCCTGACCGCATCAAGGCTGCACCGGTGATGCAATCGCTCCGTTACCGTCGCGGCTCCGATCAAACCTGCACTCCCCAGCAGCCGCTCCGATCGGAGCCGCGAACGTAAGAGAGCGGTGTGGACCAGTTTATGCGTCGTACCCTCTCAGTCGCCGAATCCAGATATTCCGAAATCGCGCCGGGCCGGAGTGGCCCTGCAACGATAGTGGAAGCTCCGCAGCATGGGGCGTGTAGGCGGCAATCGGCTCGCGCGAAGTGACGCCGAGCAGTTCGACCCGGTTGTGCACAATCAGGCCGTTGAAGATGAGAGTCACGTATGCCGGTTTCAGCAACTTGCCCTGCTCGAATTTCGGCGCCTCGAACACGACGTCGTAGCTGTTCCACTCGCCCTCGGGAAGGCACGGATTCACCATCGGCGGATAGAGGCCGTAAATCGAGCCCGCGCTGCCGTCCGGGTATGTCGGGTTATCGTAACTCGACAGCACCTGGATCTCGTACTTACCCATTAGGATGATGCCGCTGTTCCCGCGATTCTGTCCTACACGGGAAGCGTCCGCGCCCGGAGGCGTGGTCCACTCTACATGTAGCTGCACGTCGCCGAAGCTTTCCTTCGTGATGAGGCCGCCTGCTCCGGGCACCAGTTCCACGTACCCGTTCTCCACTTTCCATTTGGGTTCGCCGGTAACGCCGCCGCGGCCGCCGCCGTTCCACTGCGACAGATCCTTGCCGTCGAAAAGCACGATCGCGTCGGAAGGCGCCGCCGGCGTGGCCACGGGCAGACCGGGAGTCACCTTGCGCGGCTGCGTTCGACTCCGATCGTGGACCCGCCATTTCTGACCGGGCAGCGGGTCGCCGAGCGGGCTCCCATCCATCTGGCCTTTACCCGGCGGTGGCGTCGGTGGCGCAGCCGTCTGCTGTGCCTGACTTGCCGCGGCACCAGATACCAATAACGATGCTGCGATCCGTTGAGCAAATGAACGACGATTGATCATGGCGCTTGTCCCTCCCGTACTGTCAAAATGCGATCCGCTTTCGCGGTGAGTTTGTCCACCGTTCCGCTCGGCCATCGGATCTCGATCTCCGCGCTCTCCGCGACTCCCAAACCGAAGTGAATGCGGAAGTCGGACTGCGAAATATAGCTGCCGCCGCTGCGGACTTCGTCCATCTGCCGATGGCTGCCGGTCGTGCAATACACGCGCGCGCCGATCGCCGAGCAGTTCGATTTCGTGCCGATCAGTTTCAGTTTGAGCCAGTGATTCCCGGCAGTCTGATCGCAGCGGAGCAACTGCGGGACATCGTTGGTGCAGTTGACCAGCACGTCGAGATCGCCATCGTTGTCGAAATCGCCGATCGCGCATCCCCGCGCGGAGACCGTTTCCAGGATGCCGGGACCACTCTCAGTCGAGACGTCCGCGAACTTGCCGTTGCCGAGATTGCGGTAGACCACCTTGCGCTCGCGATACCCGGACTCCCGGGCGGTCTCGCCGACCTCGGGATAGACGTGGCCGTTGCACATGAGGATGTCGGCCCAGCCATCGTTATCGAAATCGCCGAACGAAACGCCCCAGCCGAGGAAGCGCGTGTTGCGGCCCAGCCCGGCCTGAAAAGTCTGGTCGTCGAAAACCATCTTGCCGACATTGCGATACAGGCTGGATGTATCGCCGGCGAAGTTGGTCTTGACGATGTCCAGGTTGCCGTCGCAATCGTAGTCGGCGGCGGACACGCCCATGCCGGCTTGCGATTTCCCGTCAGCGCTGTAGGCGGCGCCGGCTTCGATTGCCACATCCGTGAATGTCCCGTCGTGATTGTTCTTGTAGAGCGTGGACGACGTGGAGTCGTTGGCGACATAGATGTCGGGCCAGCCGTCGTTATCGAAGTCCGATACCAGGACACCGAGCCCGTAGGTGCCTGCCGTCTTGAGTACGCCGGATTTTTCCGAAACGTCCGCGAACGTGCCGTCGCCGTTATTGTGAAACAGGATGTTCTTGCCGCCCTGCAGGCCCGGCGGACCGCAGGCCACGCGGAGGCCGCGGTAGAGACACTTGCCGGATTCGGGCACCGCCACGGTAGCCGGATCGAAATCGATATAGTTGGCAACGAAGAGATCGAGGCGGCCGTCGCGGTCGTAGTCCACGAAGGCGCAGCCCGTGTTCCAGCGGCGCATCCCCGCGCGTCCGCACGCCACGCCGGACTTACGGGCCACATCCGTGAACGTGCCGTCGCCGTTGTTGTGCCACAGCGAGCATTCGCCCCAGTAGCTGACGAAGAGATCGTCGAAGCCGTCGTTGTCGTAATCGCCCGCGCAGACGCCCTGGCCCCAGCCGGTGCGCGCCACGCCGGCCTTCGCGGTGACGTCAGTGAACGTGCCGTCGCGGTTGTTCTTATACAAGCGGCTGACGGGTGCCTGTCCGGCCGGCCAAGTGGTTTCGAAGCGCGTGCCGTTGACCAGGAAGATATCGAGCCAGCCGTCGTTGTCGTAATCGAAGAAGGCGCAGCCGCAGCCGGTGGTCTCCAGCAGTAGGCGATTGGTGCGCTCACCGCCGAAGATCGTCTTCGCATGCAGCCCGGCCTCGCGCGCGACATTCACAAACCGGAAGCCGAGCGTCGTCGCGGCCGCGAGCTGGTCAAACGAGAAGACCGGCAGCGTGGCGCACAGCGATGCAACGAAGGCGCGGCGGGACGTCATCACTTCTTCTGGAGCATCTTGCCGAGCTCCGCCTCCTTGCGCTCTTTCACCTTGGCGGCTTGCTCGAAAGCCTGTTTGCTGCCCGCCTCGTCTCCCTTCACGCGGAGCACCTGGCCGAGCGTGTTGTACGGACCGGGGTCGGTCGCATTCAGCCGGATGGCAGCACGCAGGGCGGTTTCGGCGCCCCCGAGGTCGCCCTTCTGCTTGAGCGCAGTGCCGAGCATGAAATAAGCCTGCGCATAGTCGGGGCTGATCTCGGTCGCGGCACTGAGTTCCTTGGCGGCGGCATCGAATTCGCCGCTCTGCCAGTGGATGATGCCGAGCGTGTAGTGGGCCTCGGCGAGCCGCGGATCGATGGCGATGGCCTGCTGCAATTCCGCCTTCGAGCCTTCCAGGTCATCCCGCTGCTTGAGAGCGACGGCGAGGTCGTAGTGCGCGATGGCGGAGCGCGGGTCACGCCGGATCACATCGCGGAAGTCGCGCTCGGCCTCGTCGAGTTCGGACTTCTGCAGATGGGCGAAGCCGATATTGACGCGCGCCATCGGATTATTCGGATCGGAGGCGAGGATGGCGCGGAATTGCGCCATGCCCTGCTCGGCCTTGCCGGTATTGACCAGCATGAAGCCGAAATTGTTGCGGGCGTCGAGATTGGCGGGATTCAGCGCGACCGCGCGCCGGTACGCGTCCACCGCGCCATCGAGATCGCCGGTGTTCTGGCGCGCGAGGCCGAGTTGATTCCAGGCTTCCGAGTGTTTGGGATTGGCGGTGGTGACCGCCGTCAATTCGGGCAGCGCTTCGCGGTAGTGTTGAGTGGCGTTGAAGGCATCGCCCAGGAAGAATCGGTATTCGAAGTTCTTCGAATCGGCGGCAACGGCGGCCTGCAATTCCGGGATGGCGCGGCCTGGGTCCTGCGCAAGCCAGAAGGCCACGCCGAGATGATAGTGGGCGGGAGCGAATTTCGGATCGAGTTCGATGGCGTGTTGGAAGTGCTGCAAAGCCTCACCGCCGCGGTTGAGAACGGCAAGCAGGAATCCGATTTCGTCCTGAATTGCGGCCGACTTAGGATCGAGTTTCGCAGCTTCCTCCCAGGCCGCCAGGGCGCCGGGTGCATCGCCGCGAGCCTTGAGGTCGCGCGCCCGGGATTCGATCTGCGACAGCGTGGATTGAGCAACGGCGGCGCCCGTGAAGAGCGCCGCCGAAATCACAAGGGCCCGGACGATCACTTCACCATTGTAGCCGCAGCCCGAGTTGCCACTTCCTCATCTGCGTAAGCGGCGCCAGGCTGGTGATCTGGCCGGCGGTCGGCGAATCGACAGTCGCGTTCGGCTGGCCAAGATTGACGTGGTTGAAGGCGTTGAACAGGTCGGCCCGGAACTGCGCGCCGAAACGCTCGGTGACGTGGAACTGCTTGCTCAACGAGGCGTCCATGTTGAACGCGTGCGGACCGAAGAAGGAGTTGCGCGCGACATTGCCGAACGTCCCCGCGGCGGGGCGGCTCCACGGACCGCGTGTGCAGCCGTTGGTGTTCAGCTCGGCGGTTGCGGTCGTACTCGTAAGGCAACCGCTCCCACTCGTGCCTGGCGTGGCGGTGGCGTACCAGGCATGGATGCCCGGATCCGAAATGCTCGCGCTGCCTACCAGGTTCGCGCGGCAGGGCCCGGTGTCTTCGTCCTTGCCGCAATCGAGGTACGACGGCGTGAACGGGATCCCGGACTGCCACAGCCAGATGTTCGACAGCTGCCATCCGCCGAGAATCGCATCGACGGGCCGGGACGCGCCCCTCAGGAAGTGGCGACCGCGGCCGACCGGCATTTCCCAGACATCGTTCATGTTGAACACGAAGCGGCGCACGCCGTTCTCACGGCCGTAGTCGATATCGTGATTCCAGAAGAAGTAGTCGTTGGCGAAGTCGAAGGCGCTGGCCCAGGTGAAGTTGCCCTGGAACATCAGGCCGCCGGCAAAGCGTTTCTCGCCGCGCATCTGCAGCGAGTTGAACTTTACGCTGGCGTCGCCCGAGAAGTACTTGATCGACTGCGTCCAGCCGAACTTGTTATAGAAGAGCCGGCGCTGGTTGGTGTTGAGTGTACCGAAGCCAACGATGGTCGGCTGATTGACGTTGTAGTTCGTTCCGCCGGGCGTCTCGTGATAGCCATGGTTACCCACGTAGGCGATCGAAAACACGGTGCTGGGCGTGATCTGCCGCTCCACCGTAACGTTCCAGGCGTCCACTACGGGTAGCCGCATGGTGTTGTCGGACGTCAGCGGAAGCACGTTCGGCGCGATGCCGTTGGGCAGAATCGGGAAGCCGTTCGGACCCTTTGGCTGGCTCGCCAGGATCGTGCTGGGGTCAAGTTGTGCGCCCGGACCGGTGCTTAACGTGAACACCGAATACCACGGGTTGGTCGGATTCAGCGATTGATTCGCCAGCACCGGCAGGTTCTGGGTCACATTGTGTCCGAAGGAATAGCCGAAGACGCCGAGGTCGTAGGATCGGCCGTAGCCTGTCCGAACGACCGTTTTCGGAGTCACCTGGTAAGCGATGCCGAGGCGCGGAGCAAAATGCGTCAGGGCCGTTTTCACATTGCCGTTCAGCCCAACGCCGTTCTCACCCGCGATCATGACCTCGCCGGTAGCCAGGTTTTGGAAACCGCCGGCGTCCTTCGCGTTTACGTACTGCGGAAAATAGATTTCCCATCGCAGCCCGTAGTTCACCGTCAATTTCGGGGTGACGCGCCAGGTGTCCTGCACATAGCTGAACAGCCGGTGCTGCCGTTCGGCGGCGTCCGTCGAATTGCTCACATAGCGGCCGAACGATTGCACGTTGCCGAGGAGGAATGACGCGAGGCCGAGGCCGCCGCCGTTAGGACCTTCCGTCGTGGTCGGATCGAAGATCACTTCGCCGGAGCGGTGCGTATCGCTGGGCACGCGCAGATTCTGCTGCCAGCGGATGTCGGCTCCGAATTTGACCGAGTGATTACCGAAAGTTCGCGTGATATTTCCTACCCACTGGAATTCATTCTCCTGCTCGTTGAGCGGGCAGTTGCACGCATTCGTAGTCAGCGAGTACCCGAAGGCGAAACCGCCGGTGCCGTTCAAACGGAAATTCGGCATTCCGGAGGTGTAATAGTCGTCCAGGTTCAAGCCCGGAATGCCGGCGTCCTTCGCGGGAGAAGTACCCAGACCGTTGGGGTTGACGAACACGCGATAGCGGAAGAAGCCGAAGCGGAAGTCAGCCAGCCAGTGCGGACTGATGATGTAGTCGGCGCCGTAGGATAGGCTTTGGTTGCGCAGCGAAGCCGCGCCGGCGAACGCCATGGTTGAGAAGGCCGGACCGCCTGCTTCGTACCCGAAAGCGCCGGGATTCGTCTGGTCGGTCTTCAAAAAGCTGTAGCGGCCGAACATATGCAGCTTTTCCGACTGATAGCGATCTACGCGAGTATCGAACGCGTCGCTACCCACGATGCCGGAGGCCGAGGCGGTGTAGTTCGGCGTCGCGCCAGTGACTCCGGCGATATTGGGCAGGGGAATGAACTTGAGCAGTGCCTGCGCTTGCGGCGACAGCAAATTAGTGGGAATGATTGCCCCCGCGAACTGCTGCCGGCTGGCCAGAGGCGCGCTGCAATCGCCGCCGGGGCACGGATTGAAAATCGGGGTGACCAAGTCGCTCAGGTCGCCACCGCGCTCGGCGGCGGTAGGAACACGAGTGAGCAGCGATCCGCCGTTCTTTTGACGGCTGCCCTGGTAATCGCCGAAGATGAATGTCTTGTCCTTCTGGATCGGAGCGCCGATCGATCCGCCGAATTGATTCCACAGGGTGGGCGGGAGTAGGGCACCGCCGGTACCGGGGATCGGCTGCGATTGCGCGAACGGATCGCGCGCCGCGCCGTGCTGATCGCGGCGGTACCAGAATCCGCTGCCGTGCACCTGATTCGTGCCCGACTTGGTCTGTGCGGAAATCACGGCCTGGCTGGCCTGCCCGAACTCCGCGTCGTATGCCGTGGTCGTGATCTTCAACTCCGAGACGGCGTCCAAATTCGGCGTGATGACGGGTTCGCCGAGCACGGACTCGCGGTTATCGGTGCCGTCCAACTGGAAGTTGATACCGCCCCAATACTGGCCGCCGATGGTCGGACGATAAACGTCCTGCGGTTGTTCGCTGGCGGCGGTGGTGCCGCTCGCCTGGACGCCGGGGACCAGGAAATACAGGCGGCTGGCATCGCGGCCGAGCACCGGGAGATCGGCGACCGCTCGCGTCGTCATGACGTCCGACACGTCGGATCGCTCGGTCTTGAGCAGGGCCGCTTCCGCTGTTACGCTGACCGTCTCGCCGACCGCGCCGACGCTCAGTGGCGCATTCACCTGACTTACTGTGTCTACCTGAACGCTGACGGGCTGCTTGACATAGGAGCTGAATCCTTGTGCTTCCACCTTCACGGAATAGTTACCGGCAATTAAGTGCGGCTGATTATAGTTGCCGGATTCGTTGGTGGTCGTGTTATAGGCGACACCTTTGTCGATGTCGGTAATGGTGACATTGGCGCGAGGGACAGCAGCGCCGCTGGCGTCTGTGACTGTCCCGGAAATGCTGCCATAAACGGCCTGGCCGAACGAGGCCACGGGTGCGCATAAGAGCGCCAAGCCGAACATGGCACAACAGAGTGCCTTTCGCATGTTTGAGTCCCCTCTCCCTCACGTACCCAAAGTTCTGATTCTGTTGCGGTATTGTATGGCAACTGCCGGAAAAACTCAAGCAGCAGCGGGGAATGCGGTCTGTTTGTTTACTGTTGCGGATCGCCGAGCGGGTCAGCCGCTTTCGCCCGGCCAGTCGATCCACCCAGAATTTCGCGGATTTTGCGTGCCAGCGATTCGGGTGTAAACGGCTTTTGCAGATACTCGACACCCGCGTCCAGAATGCCCTGGTGCACGATCACGTTGTTGGTGTAGCCGGACATGTACAAAATTCGCGAGGCCGGCCGGAGTTGCGCCACCTGGCGAGCGACCTCGCGGCCGTTCATATCCGCCATGACGACATCCGTCAGCACTAGATCGATTTTGCCGGGGAATTCCCGACAGAACTGCAGTGCTTCCATTCCTGACCTCGCACCATGCGCCGAATACCCGTAAGCAGCAAGGCCGGCGAGCGCCAGTCTGCGGACGTCATCGTGGTCTTCCACTACGAGGATCGTCTCGCCGCCGTGCGCGTCCCTGGCCGGTTCGGGCGCTGCCGGCGTCAACGACCGATCGGTCTGCGGCAAATAAACCTTGAAAGTCGTGCCGCTTCCGGGCTCGCTGTACACCCAGATCCACCCGCCGGCGGTCTTCACCATGCCGTATACAGTCGCCAGGCCGAGTCCCGTGCCTTTGCCCAGTTCTTTGGTAGTAAAGAACGGCTCGAAGATGCGAGCCTGGATTTCCGGGCTCATGCCCTCGCCTGTATCGGTGACGGCCAGCATGGTGTACGGGCCGGGTCGAACCTCGGGGCGCGATGCGCGGTAGGTTTCGTCCACAACCACATTGCTCGTTTCGATGATCAAGGTGCCGCCGTCCGGCATGGCATCGCGGCTATTGATCGCGAGATTCATAATGATCTGCTGAACCTGCCCGGGGTCCGCCTGCACCGGCTTTACGTCCGGATCCAGCCGGGTCACAAACCGGACATCGTCGCCGATCAACCGGCGCAGAAAGGTCTCCGTCCGGGCAACGATCGTATTGAGATCGATGATCGCGGGTTGAACCATCTGGCGGCGGCTGAATGCCAGAAGTTGCTTGGTCAAATCGGCGGCGCGTTCCCCGGCTTCACGGATTTCCTTAAGCGGAACGGAATCGCGATGAGGCTCGTCCATCAGCAGCATCTCGCTATAGCCGTTGATCACGGTAAGCAGATTGTTGAAGTCGTGCGCCACGCCGCCCGCCAGCCGGCCTATGCTCTCCATCCGCTGCGCCTGCCGGAACTGCTCTTCGAGCCGCAAACGCTCGGTGATATCGATCGCCATTACCAAACACGCGGAATGGCCCTCGAACTCGATCGGATGCTCGGTAATCTCGACGGAGATGATTTGGCCGTCGCTCTTCCGGTGCCGCCACGGGCCGGCTTCGTGGAGTTCAGTCGTGGGAGTCGTCGTGGACTGCATGAATTTGGCGACGTCTTCTTCCGGCCGAATGTCCTTCAGGGTCATACTCAGGAACTCCTCGCGCGTGTACCCATACCGCTTAAGCGCGGTGGCATTCACGGTGAGGAAAGCCAGCGTATTCTGGTCGTACACCCACATCGGTTGCGGGTTACTGTCGAACAAGAGGCGATAGCGCCGCTCCGAGTCTTGCAAGGACTGCGTACGCTCACGAACGCGGGTTTCCAGCGACTCTCCCCACTCACGCAAGAGGCTCTGGGCTCTGCGCTTGGAACTGGCTGTCCAACTGATCAGGAGGGACATCACCAGGAGCAATGCGAATCGCGACAGATCGGGATGGAACGGGCGGCCGGGTACCAGGAGAGGCGGCACGACGAACGTAATCAGGACGCAAACCACGATGCCGGGTCCATAGCCCAGCCATGCGGAAACGAGAAATACCACGTCGCCGAGCAGCGAAACCAGCACGGTCGCGTCGGGACCAATGGTCTGCAGCAGGACCACCGCTAACACAGATGCGACCGTTAGCGAAAATAGGGCTAACACGTAAGGTCGCAGCCATTCGGGACACCATCTCAACCGTGAGCCGATGTATTGCGAGACAGTTGACAGACTGAGGGATTCCGCCATAGAGCCTTGGGCTAAGAGTAACTATTATCACAGTCGGCCATCCTTTGTCGTCTGCACGCTTCTTCCCACCACCCACAATCCGATCAGCGCCAGCAGCATGAGATTCGGCAGAAGCAGCGGAGCGAAGGGCGGCGCGCCGTTCACTACGTTTTGGAAGAAGCTGCGCGACGGTCCGTGGAGATCGGCGATGGCGTGGAAGAGGAATCCCAGCGTGCCGACCACCGCCTGCAGCAGCATGACCATGGCGCAGGCTTTGAGATACCGGAGAGTCGTGGGGACGAAGTAAAACACGGTCAGGAACGTGACCGCGAAACTGCTGCTGAGGACCGGGAGCCATTCGGTCCAGTGGAAGAATCCGTTCTCCGCGTGGTCGGTAAGGCTGAGCACGAAGTTGCCGAAGAAACCTCCGAGCGCGAGAAAGAGAATCCATTTCGCCCAGTGCTCCGAAGGCGCAGCCTCCATCCGGTTGAGCAAGAGCAGCAGGCCGATTCCCGTGTAGGCCAGCGGCGCAGCGAACGGGGCCGCGTAGGTCAGCGAGCGAATCGTGCGTTCGTAGAAGAACTGGCTGTCGAGGTGATAGATGACTCCGCCGAGTCCCAACGCGATGGAGACCAGGCCGACAGCGTAGCCGATCGCAGTCCAAAGGCGCGGCCGGGTGCCGAAATGGCGCGCCAGGATCGCCGCTACCAGCAGCACGGGCGCGGCCAGCGAAAAGTACAGCGGCAGATATTCGGCCCGCCGAAGAAAGCCGTTCTCCGAGTGGGCGATGAAGATATCGAGCGCCAGAAACGCGAGGTTGGCGAGCGCGAAGACCTCCACCCAGAGCACGTAATCGGTCCGCCAACCGGCGACGCCATCACTTGCCATGGCCGCGGCCTCCGCGCAACTCCTGCGCCATCGATTTCAGGTCGACCATCTTCGAGATCATCGGATAATTCCCGTGCCACTGCACGAAATCGGCGCCGCCCATGAATGCGCCGTGCTTCGATGTGCGGCCGTCATAGTGCCACAGATCGAAGTACACGAAGTCGATGCGATTGGTGAAGGGCGCGCCCTTGAGAACGCCCTCTGTGCGCAGGCTGTCCACCAGGGCCTTGGCTTCGGCGACACGGTCGTTCGTGATGTTCACGACCTGTTCCGCCTGCTGGTAGACGCGGTCGATGATCGGCTTGGTGTGGCATTGCGAGCAGATCTGCTTCATATTGTTCTGCGCGAAGAGGTAGTTGGGACGCTTCTTCGTGATCGGGTCGGCCAGGTAGTAGGAGAGACGCTCGGAGGTATCGTGAGTCACCTTATTGCCGTTGATCCCGCTCATGTGGCACGTCGCGCACGTAGGGATCCACATGTCGTGCGTGGTGAGCTGGCGCGGCGTCCGCGCGAGATTCATCAGCGCTCCTTGCGAGTTGTACAGGACGCCGTGCTTCGATTCCTCGTAAATTTCAATCTGCGAGTGGTCGGGACCCATGTGGCACTGTCCGCAGGTACGGGGTTCGCGCGCCACCGCCACAGAGCTGGTGTGGCGCGTGTGGCAGGCCGTGCAGGTTCCGATGCTGCCATCGGTATTCGGCCGTCCGACACTGTGGCACTGCTCGCAGCCGCTCGACATTGCCGACGGGCCTTCAATCGTAGTGAAGGGATGCGGAGGGCGCTTGGCGTAGCCGGGGTGGTATTGCTCGGCGAAGCTGACCTGTTCCGTCGAGAGCGACTGTTCTCCGTAGACCGCGGCCCACGATACGGCGGCGTGGCGGCTGCGCAGAAATTCCTGATAGATCGGCTCGTGGCAGCCGCGGCAATTCGCGGCGGTCAGATGTTTTGAAATCACGAAGCCGTGATGTTCGTTCCGCTCCTGGCTGCCGGCAGGCTGATGGCACTCCAGGCAGCTCACGTGCTTCTGCGCGTGCACACTCATCTCGTATTCATGTACGACGCTGTACTGCAGGCGGTAGTGGCACTCGGCGCATTTACCGGACGCGCGCACGAGTTCGGCATTGGGCTGGCCCGATTCGGCCGCGGGGCGGGCACGGTTAATTAGAAACGCACCGATCGTCAGCGCGAAACCGATTACAACAGCAATGAAAACAGCTCCGAATCCCCTCATACTCGAAGTTTAATGCCGAGGCAGGCTTCCGGCATCATTAATTCACAGCGCGCCGGGCCAACCCGGGTATATGATCGAGCCGTGAACCGGAACCTGCGAGTCGTGTTTTCCAAAGCGGGGGGCGGCGAGCACGAGTACCACGAGGTCGCGCGCGGCGCCTGGTTCCTCGGACGCGATCCCGTACTGACCGGCGAAGCGATTCCGCCCGAGGTGCTCAGAGGCATCGAGAAGCAGACACCCGCTGCCTGCGATCACGCGAAGGGCACGATCCGTTACGCCCGCGCCGACATGCTGTACGCCATGGATTTCGAGGCGTTCGAAGAAGACAGCCTGAGCGGCGGCGGCGCAGCGTAGCGCCATGCTAAATTGGCGATCGAATGAAGCGTTGGCTGATGTTGCTCGTGCCGTTGTCGATTGCGGCGTATCAGGTTGATTGGCAGATCGGACCGTTCGAGCGTCCGCCCGATGCGAAAGCGGTGATCGCGCCGATTCGCGATTCGACCTTCCGCGACCCGGTGAACGGCGAGACGGTCCACTGGGAAGCGCTGCACACGTTCAATCCGGCGGCCATCGTGCGCAACGGGAAAGTCTACGTGCTGTATCGCGCCGAAGACGATAGCGGCGAGATGAAGATCGGGATGCACACGTCGCGCCTCGGGCTGGCCGAAAGCGAGGACGGCATCCACTTTACACGGCGCGCCACGCCGGTCTTCTATCCCGATAACGACGCGCAAAAAGATCGCGAGTGGCCCGGCGGCTGCGAAGATCCGCGCATCGTGGAGAGCGAAGACGGCACGTACGTGCTGACGTACACGCAATGGAACCGGCGCAAAACCGACGCCGCGATCGCCACGTCCAAGGACCTGATCCACTGGACGAAGCACGGTCCGGCGCTCGGCGCCGAAGGCAAATACGGCGCGCTGTCCTACAAGTCGGCGGGCATCGTGACGCACGTGCAAGGCGGGCGGCTGATCGCGGCGCGCATCGGCGGGAAGTACTGGATGTATTGGGGCGAGGGCGTGATCCGGCTGGCAACGTCGGACGACCTGATTCACTGGAAGCCCGTCGAGGGCGCGAACGGCGAACCAGTTGCCGTGCTGGCCAAGCGCGCCGGCCGGTTCGACAGCTCGTTTCCGGAGACGGGTCCGCCTCCGGTGCTCACGGCCAAGGGCATCGTGGTGATCTATAACGGCAAGAACGCGCCGAATGGCGGCGATCCTGCGCTGGGCCCGAATGCGTACTCGGCCGGCGAGGCGCTATTCGCCGCGGACGATCCGGCCAAGCTGATCGCGCGCACTGGCGGCCCGGTCTTCCAGCCGGAACTGCCGTTCGAGAAGACCGGCCAGTACGCCGCCGGGACCACCTTCGTGGAAGGCCTGGTCTGGTTCCGGAATCGCTGGTTCTTATACTACGGGTGCGCCGATTCGATGGTCGGTGTAGCTAGCGGAAGGTAGGCAACCGCTCCGCTACCGTCGCGGCTCTGATCGAGGTTTGCGACCAGCATCAGAGCCCCGAACGTAAGAGAGGGGTATCTAATTGTCCGTCGGCTTCTGCTCGACGTGATCGATGACCAGCACCTTCGCTGGGCGCTTGTGCTGCTCCAGCTTGAGTCCCAGTTGCCGCGTCATCGCGTCGAAAAGCGAGACCGCGCCGGTAGAGTCAGACGCTTCCGGCAGACTGTCGGACGGAGGCGGGGCGCTGTCCGCGCCTTTCGCTCCCGCCTGTTGCAGCACGCCCATGGGACTGAAGCTAAACGTAAAGTCATAGCCGCCTTCGAGCCCGGTGTTGTCGATCACGTCGGTGTGCACGTACCCGGGCGCGATGCCCGGCAGCAACTCGGCGAATTGAGCCATGCTGACGTTCTGGCACGTGACCAGCCGGCCCAGCGTCGCGTTTGCGTTCTTCGTGTCCTTCGAATCCGGCCCGACTCCTTCCATCCACTTGGTGCGCGCCGCGGGATCCGCCTTCTTGAGCTTCGGCTTCAGAGCGACCAGGCTGTACGCGTTCACGGGACGTTCTTCGTTGTGAACCTTCATTTTGAACTTCTCGACAATGAGCGCCTGCAGCATGGGACGCAGCGCATCGAGGTTGAACGGAATGGCGTTGCGCGACTGTGTCAACTCGCCGAGCGCCACATTGGGAGGCGCCTTGGCGATGACGTCGAACTTGTCGCTATCCATCCACTTCGGCGCGTTGATCAGCATTTCGTCGCCATTGATGTCCCAGGCCACGGTGACAAGATTCTTGAGCGTGATGCCGGGGATATAAATGCGTCCGTTCTTGATTTCGGCGCGCTGCTGGTTGTTCGGATTCGGTCCCGGTGGCGGAGCTACGGCGGGCTTGATCTCGGCAACGTCGAATTCGGTCGGCACGGGCGGGAAGTGCGAGGCCACATCCGCTGGATTCGCCGTGGGCTTGGCATTCACGCTGTCCACCACGATCACGGGCGCGGGGACGCTGGCGGAATCCAGCTTCAGCCCGGCTTGCTTGTCGATCGCGTCGAAGAGGGTGATCTTCTCGCCAATCGTCTGGATTCCCGCCGGCACCTTCGGGGTGAACCTGAAATTGAAATTCCATTCGCCCTTCAGCCCGGTCTGGTCAAGCACGATCTTGTTGTTGAGGTACTGACCCGCGGCCGGTAGGTCCAGAATTGCGGCGGCGAACGCCTCCATGCTCATGTTCTTGCATGCGATATTGAGGACGGGGAGTTGGATAGGCCCCTGTTGTGGACCGTTAGGCGGCTGGTTTTCGACAGTAAACCCGCAGCGTTTTTCCCCATCGCCATCGGCCTCCTTAAGAGCGGGTTTCTTGCCGGCAGTCAGGGCGAAGGCCTCGATGGGCTTGCTATCTTTGTGGACCACCAGTTTGAACCGCTCCGCAAGCATATTCTGCATCATCAGCTTGCGCGATTCCTTGGTCGAAGGGCCGGGAAGTTTGGCCGCCACATCGTAGCGGTTCATTTCCAGCCAATTGGGTCCGCCGGATATCCGCTCCGGATCGACGTCATAGGCGAAGTGCACGAGATCCAACATCGTCGCGTTATGAACCTCGTACCGGCTGGCCCCGAAGAACGGGCCTTGCACGATGGGCTGGGTCATTCGCGGGCTTACGCGGATATCGGCGACTTCGAATTTGGGCGAGGAATCGGTCGATTGACCGAGAGCCATGCCGGAAAACACAGCTAGAGCTACACAGGCACGCATCTTGGAAATTAAGACGCCGCTCGACGCTAAATGTTCCGGATTATCTCCGCTACGCCACCAGACAGTTCTTGCAATACGCGACGCACTTGGCGATTTCCTGCATAACTGTGGAGCCCTCAGGAACCTTGTACTCGAATTCGATAGTCGCCTGGAACGGATACTTTTCCTTCTTCATCAACTGCAGGACTTCCTTAATCGGCGTGTCGCCCTCGCCGAACGGCGTGTTGGGGCCGTTGTTCAGCTTCCGGTCCTTCACGTGGATGTGCGTGATGCGGTCCGCGTACTTCTTCAGGAACGGGATGGGAGACGTGCTGTTGCCCGCGACGAAGTGGCCAATGTCCAGATTGATCCAGTTGTATTTGGAGTAGGTCATGGCCTTCTCCCAACTCTCCGGCGCGCCGAATGCCTCGGGGCTGTGGATGTTCGTGTGGCCGTGATACCCCACGGGCATCTTATGCTTGGTCGCGAATTCGCCCAGCCACGGCGTCTTGCTGAGCGGGATCTCGCAGGAGATGGCGTGCGCACCCACCGCCTTGGCCAGACCGAAGCAGTAGTCCACCACTTCGTCCTTCATCTTGTCCACGCCGTCGAACTTGACGATCTGGATGGCGATCCCGGCATCGTCGTACTTCTTCTTGAATTCCTTAAAGCGATCGACGGGGAATGCCAGCCGCCACTTCTCGATCGCTGCGTTGGACGTCGCCTGCTCTTCGGGCGTCTGTCGCACGCGCGGAGTGGCGCCCGTATTGTAAGAAATCGGACAGCCGAAAAACGCCTCGATCGGCTGCGAGCGCATTTCGGCGGCGCTCAGTCCGAGTTCCACCATGTCCTTTTGGACGTCGTCGGCGCTCCCCGGCAAGCCGTGCAAGCTGTACGGAACATTGAGTCCCACCTGGACTCCGCCCCATTTCGAATCGGGTTTGGCGAGGAGGACGGACGCCGGCCACGCGGCCAACGCGATTTTCCCTAGATCTCTGCGGGTATATAACATTGGTTTCAGATCTTATTCTACGCCCGCAGCAGACCCATTGGCTGCGGACAAACATACCCCGGAAACACCTGCGCGAGATTCTTCTGTCCGAGGTGGCCGCTCACCACTTCGCCCAACACAGCGCGGAAATCGGTGGTCACAGCGAGGTCGCGGCCTTCGAAGAGCTGCTCTTTTTCCAGGCCCGGCCACTTGCCGTAGATCTTGCCGCCGCGCACGGGACCGCCGAGCACGAACATCACGCTGCCGTGGCCGTGGTCGGTGCCGTTGTTCCCGTTCTCCTCTGCGGTGCGCCCGAACTCGGACATCGTGACGAGCACGATGTCCTCCATGCGGTCGCCCATGTCCTGCGAGAACGCGGCGAGCGCAGTGCCGAACTGGCGCAAGAGGCCGAACATCGAGCCGTTTTCATTCTGGTGATGGTCCCAACCGCCGATCTCGGCGAACGCGGCCTCCACGCCGGCATCGGCCTTGATCAGCCGTGCGACTTGCTGCAGGCTGCGGCCCAGTTCGCCTCCCTGCTGGTATTGCGCGCCATTCGCGGGCGTGTAGTTCCCGGTGCTCAACTGGCGAATCATCTTCATCGCGGCGAACGCGTCCTTGCCCGCGCCCTCGAGCTGGCGATCGCGCGAGTTCGCGTACATGGCTTCGAGCACCGACGCCGTCTCGCCTTCCATGCGGAACTGCTGGACATCGCCCACCGCAATGGCCGAGCGGTCTCCGCGCATCGTGCGCGGCAGTTGCGCGCCCATCGAAATAGCGCGCAGCGGCGAAGTCTCGCCCGTCGAGGCAGGCAAGGCGCGATTCAGCCAGCCGTCGCTCTTGGTGCCGGGCGTGCCGGACTCCATATAGTCCTGCGCATCGAAATGCGACCGCGACGGGTCGGGCGACCCCGTGGCTTCCACGATCGCGAGCTGCTGTTTGTCCCACAACGCCTTCAGCGGTTCGAGCTGGGAATGCAGTCCGAAATGGCCGTCGAGATCGATGGCTCCCTGCGGTTTGCCGGGTACCTGAATTCCGATGGTCGGACGCAGCTCGGCGTATCGTTTCTCGCCGAAGGGCGCGACGATGTTGAGTCCGTCGGCTGCACCGCGCTGGAATATGGCCACCAGAGTTTTCTTGCGTCCGCCGGTCGCCGCTGCCGCGCGTCCCAGCCAGCCGGGCACTGGCCCGGCGCCGGCCATCACCAGGGCCGAGCCTTTCACGAAAAATCTGCGGGTCAACATGCAGTTACCTCCTCTGGAATTCGGGCGAGCTGATCACCAGCCCCACCACGGTTTCGGGCTTAAGCTGTTTGCCTTCGAGCCCTTTCGCAATCGCGCCCATGGTTTCGAGCGACGGATCGCGATGCAGCAGATCGTGCGCGATCGTCGCCGGATCCTTACCGGCGAAACGGGACGCGTCGAACGTCACGCCGGCGATGCGGCCGGAACTGAGGGCGGTGCCCAGTGAGATCCGCGCCATCACGCCGGCGGTGCTCAGCCATGTTTCGGCCGTATCCTTATAACCCGTCGGCTCCTGCTTGCCGTAAAGAGGCTCGCCCATGTCGGCAACCTGCTGGACGAGCGCGAAGGTGTCGCGGACCTCGGCCCCGGAAGCGCGCACCGCGCCGGCCACCGATTCGAGCGGCGATTTCAGCTTCGCCTGCCACGCGCCTTCGGAGAAAAACTCGGGCGACTTGAACATCGTCTCCATGACGGCACGGAGATCGCCGTTCGTCTTGAGGAAGACCTTGGCCATCTTATCGACGAGCGACGCCGGAGGATCGTCCGCCACGAAGCGCTGCGCGAGCGCCCGCGAGATGAACCGCGCAGTGGACGGATGCCGCGACAGGATATCGATGACCTGCAGCCCGTCTTCCTCCTGCCCTCCCGCGGCGATGCGGTGTCCGAGCACAGTCTTCTCGCCGCTGTCGTGCATGAACGCGGCGTAGGCGAACTCGGGCTTGCTGTTGGGCGCGCGGATCGTCCAGCCGGTGAAGCAGCGCGCCACGTTGATCACGTCGGCCTGGGTGTAGCCGCCGTTCACGCCGAGCGTGTGGAGTTCCATCACCTCGCGGCCATAATTTTCGTTCAGGCCGTGCGCCTGCCGGGCGAGCGGGGACGGGTTACCGAACGGGCCAGGGGCGAACGGCCCGACCTCGGTGAAGTTCGCGGCCATGGACTCCCAGTTGTCCAGGTAGTGGAGCATTGCTGGATGGCGCGCCGTGGCGAGCAGCAGGTCGCGGAAACGTCCGAATACGTGCGGACGAATGGCGTCGCGCTCGTACGATGCCAGCGTGGACTGTTCCTGCTGACCCTTCCCTTCATACACGTTGAAGTGGTTAAACCAGAAGTCGGTGAGCACTTCCTCGAGCTGCCGATTGGAATAGATGGCGCGGAAGAGCTTGGCCACGCGGAGATCCTCGATCACGACCTGGCGCGGATTCCGCGACATGGCAGCGGCGCGGCGAAGTTCCGGGAAATCGCCGAGCGCGTTGGGCGGCAGCGACATCGCCACCTGCTGCTGCCGGAAGGGGTCGAGACTCGCGAACAGTTCCATGCGCTGCTCGCGCGTGCCGCGTTGTGCGATCTGCACTTGCTGCTGCGTCAGGATTTCGTTCAGCGGCGGCCGCATCTTGCGCATCTCTTTATTGCGGTCTTCCTGCTGCTTCTCGCGGGCAACTTTGGCCTCCTGCTGCAGTTCGGGAAGTCCCTCGAGGACGTTCGCGCCCACCATAGGCAGGACCTGCTCACGCTTCTCCGGGGCCATCGCTGCGAAAGCCGCGCGGCGCTCCTCCGCGGTGCCGTTCAGCGCTTTGCGCATCTGCTCCTGCGTGAGCAGTTCGTTGAGCGGCGTGAAGGCCATCATCCCGGGCAGTCGCTGCGGATAGTAGTGCGTGAGGACGTCGGCCACATCCAGGCGAATGGTCTCGAACGGCTTCAGGCGTTCATCGAGCACCGCGTTCTCGGGGATGCGCTCGGGGTGAAGTTGCAGGTCGATCCACTTATCGACACCGATCCGGCGAACTTCTTCCACATCGCCCGGCCGCGGTCCGAACGTCAGCCGATTGAGCGCCTGCAGGATTTGTTGGTCGGTAGTTAGCTTGGTCTCGAACCGTCCCGCAGCGTTACCCGTGATGAGCAGCGCAGCCGCCGCCGCGAGCAAAGGACGCAGCATCGTAGTCCCTCCAGGAGTGCCTGTCGAACAGTATAGCGGAGGAGAAGGAGTCAGGACACAGACTGCAGGAGTCATTCCGGCCTCTGGTCCGACCACCGGACCCAAAAGCTTCAGCCGAATGTCAACCCGAGTACACCAGCGTAATCGGCCTTGTTATGGGTCGGCAACGTAGCATCGCACAGCAAGGCAGTCGCCGCAATGCAAGCATCTGCACTTTCGATGCGACGGCCGTTTCCACGAGCACTCACCATTGCCTCGCCCGTTTCAGAGCGAGATCATGGGACGAAGGCGCCACGACAAAACGATCCAGAAACAGGTGTAACCAATCGACGCGCTTTTCGCTCCACTTTGCGAGAAGTGCCCACTGCTCCAACTCTGCCTCAGTCATGAACGAAATCAGCCATTCCCGGCAGGCCTTTCGGGTCACGTGGAAAGGTCAGGCCTTGCGGCGATCAGTTCGTCGACGGACGGATGTCCGATCCGAGAGTACTTCGGAACGAGCTTATCCGCATCCTTCACGTATTCTCAGAATAGCGTCACAACCTGCGAAGCGACGCCTGCCAATCGTTTCCCTGACTCAGTTGTGAATGACGCCCTGCGAGTTATCGGTGTGCCCGAACCTGACTTCGATACTCGCAGCCGTGTTCACGACGACCCCGTTCTTCATCCCCGGTCGAAAGCGCCACTTGCGGACGGCGTCGATCGCCTTCGCGTCGAGACCGTATCCGAGGTTGCGAAGCACGCGCACGTCATGCGCCCGTCCATCCTCGCCGATCACGGCCGAAAGCAGGACAGTACCCGAGACTCCGGCCTGTCGCGCGGTATCCGTGTATTCCGGTTCGACCTTTTGCACCAGTACAGGGGACTCGGTGCGGGCGGTCTGCCCCGCGGCAATCGCGGCGGCGATAAAAACAAGACTCGCGGTCCGCATGCACTCAGCATACCGCGGTAACCTGATCGCGATGGGAGAGTTCGTCTTATTGAGTCCCCTGCCCGGCTGGCGCGGCGGAAACCAGGAGATCGCGGAAGGCATTCGGATTCGCAGCCTCACAACCCCGGAACGCTCCGCGCTGGATGGGGCCGCCGGCTCGCTGCTTCGTCACCACGATGTTGCAGAAGCGGCCTGGGACGCATGGTGGGTCACTTACGAATTCGACAATCCGCATCCGCCCGACAACGTCCGGCACCGGCGACGGCAGGACGCTGCGTTCAAACTAATGACGCACGCGCAGTACGCCATGCAGATCCTGGCCCCGGTTGGCGCGCCAAACGTCTGCCTCCTCTACCGAAAGACGGCCGACGGACTGGCGCTGGAAACGACGCAGCAACGCCCGGCGTACCTGCCTTCGATCTGGGCTCGCATGGCCCACGCGCCCGTCGACTTCGCCGCGCATATCCCGGCCTTGCTGTCTCAGGTCCGCGAAGTCTTCCAGCGTCCCATCCTCCGCCTGCAGATTCCGATCTGGCTGCTGGAGCAGGGTCTCGGCGCGCCCGACCGTCACATCCGAATCCTGTTATGGGCCACCGGACTCGACGGCCTGACACGCAGCGGCGGAGTGGTCCACTTCGGCGAGCGTGTATGCGACCTCATCGGCGCCGACTCGTACGTCTTTCCCCCGGCCGACGGCCATTGCCGGCCCGAGCTCCGCGTCAAAGACGTGGCCCAGGATCTCTATCAACTGCGCACCGAGATGGCACACGGGCTGCCGTTCCATGTGAAGTTTCGCCAGACCCGCGGGCTCTCCGCCGAGTTTCCCGACTGGCGCTACGACCACGTCCTGGAAGAATGCGCCGTGTTCCTCCTGTGCGACGCCCTGCGGCAAACGCTCCTGAATGGACCCGACCGTATCGCCTCCTGACTCCTGACTCCTCACCCCTCACTTCCACTAAGATAGATAAATGGCCAAAGGCATGTTCGATGTGGAGTGCCCGTGCTGCAAAGCGATTCTGAGAATTGACCCCGAGACGCGCGCCATCATCGCGCACACCGTCCCGGAGAAGCCTCCTGCCATCGAGGACCTCGCGGCCGAAGTCGCCAAACTCAAAGGCGAAGGCGCGCGCCGCGAACAGCTCTTTCAGAAGCAGTTCGAGGCCGAAAAATCGCACGGCAAAGTCCTGGAAAAGAAGTTCGACGAGCTTTTCAAGCGCGCCAAAGAGAATCCCGACCTCACGCCGCCCAAGCGCGATATCGACCTATAACGAATTCTCGAGTTCCTCGCGGAACTTGGGATGCGCGATGCGAATCAGCGCCTCGGCCCGCTGCCGCAGCGTCTTTCCGTGCAAGTAAGCGACCCCGAGTTCGGTAATCACATAGTGGACATCCCCGCGCGAGGTCACCACTCCCGCGCCCGGCTGCAGCGTGGGCACAATGCGCGACACCGTTCCGCCCTTCGCCGTCGAGGGCAGCGCGATGATCGGGATCCCGCCCTTCGAACGCGCCGCCCCGCGCAAAAAGTCGATCTGGCCGCCGATGCCGCTATACGGCGCGCGCCCCATGGAATCCGAACAGACCTGCCCCGTGAGATCGACCTCGATCGCGGAGTTGATGGCCACCATACGATCGTTCTGCGCGATCCGGAACGGGTCGTTCGCATACGCCGTGGGGTGCAGTTCGAACATCGGATTGTCGTGCATGTAGTCGAACAGGCGCCTGCTGCCGAGCGCGAACCCCGCCACAAGCTTTCCCGGATGCAGCGTCTTGCGACTGCAATTCATGACGCCGGATTCAATCAGAGTGAGGACGCCTTCCGGAATCATCTCGCTATGGAAGCCGAGGTCTCGATGGTTCCCGAGAAACTGCAGCGTTGCTTCCGGGATTCCACCGATCCCGGTCTGCAGCGTCGCGCCGTCTGGTATCAGATTCGCGATCCGCTGGCCGATGGCGCGGTGGTCGTCGGTGACCTGCGGCATGGGGTAATCGACCAGCGGGCGATCCGCGTCGACGAACGCGTGGATCTTGCTGACGTGGAGGAACGTGTCGCCATGCGTGCGCGGTACGCGCGGATTGATTTCGACGATCACGTGGCGGGCGCACAACGCGGCAGTACGGGACACATCGACGCTCGGTCCCAGCGACACATACCCGTATTTATCCGGCGGCGTACACTGCAACAGGCAGATGTCGATCGGCAGCGCGCCGGATTCGAACAGTCCTTCGATCTCGCTGAGGAAAATCGGGGTGTAATCGGCGCGGCCTTCCTGCACGGCCTGCCGCACATTGCCCGCGATGAACAGGGCGCTGTGACGGAAATGGCCGGCGTGCTCCGGGGCGGCATAGGGCGCGATCCCCATGGTCGCCATGTGCAGCACTTCGACATCGCGCACCTCGGGACTGCGGCGGGTCAGCGCGAGCACCAGGTCGAGAGGCTCGGAGCAGCCGTTATGCACGTACACACGGTCGCCGGACTTCACCGTCTGCAGCGCCCGATCGGCAGTGACGGCCTGCAAAGGGGGATGCGCGATCATACGGCCAACGGGCTATAGATATCCACCAACTGGACGCGGGTGGCGTGCAGGCGTTCCGACATGACGCTGAGGACGGCGCGCATGAAGTGGTATCCGAGGGCGAAGTCCTCCTGACAGATGTGGTTGAGACGGGCGCCGTCGAACGCCAGCGCGTGGACCTCTTCCAGCGCGCGCGCCTGGAACTGCTTGCCGTTCTCGCTGGTGATCGAGGACCAGCCGAGCACCTCTCCCGCGATCAGCGTGGAAACCCGCACAGGACGGCCGGGCGACACCACTTCCAGTGCCACATTGCCGGAAATCAGGAGGTAGAAAAGGCTGGAGTGATCGCCCTCGTGGAAAATCAATTCTCCGGGCGTGAAGTGGACTTCGGCGGCCATTGCGGCGAGGCGCTCGATGTGTTCGGGCCAGAAGCCCTTCGTAAAAGGATGCTCCCGGAGCAGGGCGGCGGCGGATTCGGAATTCATGTGCACCTCGACGTAGAGTGCAAGGGAAAAGCTAGGACAGACGACCGACGGCGGACGTCTGCCCTACTGTTTAGTTGTAATGATTGGCGTTGAGTTCGGCGAAAGCAGCGAATTCCGCCGGGAGCTCTTCGAGAACATAGATGGAGTTGGTCGGGCAGACCGGAATGCATGCGCCGCAATCGATGCAATCGCTGGGATTGACATAGAGTTGGGGAACTTCGGCGAAGCCGCCCTCATCCTGCTTCGGATGGATGCAGTCCACCGGGCAGGCTTGCACGCACAATTCGTCCTTGGTACAGGAATCGGTGATTACGTATGCCATACGCAGGCGAGAGTGCAATCGCATTGCCACTTTCAAGTTGCAGAAAACAAGAGGTGAAACTCGACAGTTAACAGAATTGGGTGGGGCATTTCACCCGTCCGGGGCTAAACTGACAGTGATGCGAATCGAAACTCGAGCCATCCACGCCGGCCGCCGGATCGACCCGTCCACCGGAGCAGTCACGCCGCCCATCCACCTCTCGACGACGTTCGAGCGCAGCGTGGCCGGCGAGTATCCGCTCGGGTACAGCTACTCGCGCGAAGACAATCCGAATCGCAAGGCGCTGGAGACCTGCCTCGCGGATCTGGAAGGCGGCAAAGAGGCGCTCTGTTTCGCGTCGGGTCTCGCCGTGTCGACCGCGGTGATCCAGGGCATGGAGCCGGGCGATCACATCCTGGCGCCCGACGATGTCTACTGGGGACTGCGGAAAGTCATCGGCGAGGTCTTCGCGAAGGCTGAACTCGCCACCACCTACGTCGACATGAGCAATCCCGAAGCGGTGCGGGCGGCGATCCGGCCCCAGACTCGCCTGATCTGGCTGGAGACTCCGTCGAATCCCCTGATGAAAATCACCGACCTCGCGGCAATCGCAAGCATCGCGCGCGAATCCGGACCGAACGTGATGACGATCTGCGACGGCACCTTCGCCACGCCCGTCCTGCAGCGGCCGCTGGACTTGGGCATCGACATGGTGGCCCACTCGACCACCAAATACATCAGCGGCCACAGCGACGTGATCGGCGGAGTGCTCATCACGCGCCACGATAACTACCTCTTCGAGCGGGCGCGCAAATCGCAGCGGTATGGAGGCGCGGTACCGTCGCCATTCGATTGCTGGCTCACGCATCGCGGCGTCGACACGCTGCCGTATCGCGTGCGCGCGCATTCGGAGAACGGCATGCGCGTAGCCTGCTGGCTGAGCGCGCATCCACAGGTCGAGCGAGTGCATTATCCTGGACTGCGCACGCATCCCGGGCACGAGGTCGCGGCCCGGCAGATGTCGGCGTTCGGCGGGATGCTGTCCTTCGAAGTGCGCGGCGATCGGGCCCGGGCGCTGGATGTGGCCGCCCGCTGCGAACTGTTCATCCGCGCCACCAGCCTGGGAGGTGCCCACAGTCTCATCGAGCATCGGGCAAGCGTCGAGGGTCGGGGTACCAAGACCCCGCAGAATTTGTTGCGGTGCTCGATCGGCTTGGAGCATCCGGACGATCTGATCGAAGACCTCGAGAGCGCACTGCGATGATCTTCTTCTTTGCGGCTCTGGGGCTTTGCGTCTTTGCGTGAAACTGGCTCAAGCCCAGTTCTTCATGACGAAGTCGGCGTCGTCGCGATTGAACACAATCGGCGGCTTAATTTTGATTACGTTGTGATACGGCCCGTCCGTGCTGAGCAGGACCCCGCGGGATTTCATGCGATTGACGAGGGCGGCGGCTTCCTCGGCCGCGGGTTCCTTGCTCGCCTGATCGCGCACGAGTTCGACCCCGATAAACAGCCCCTGTCCTCGGACGTCGCCGATCAGCGGATCGCCGAAATCCCACAGCCGCTCCATTAAATAGTTGCCCGCATCCAGTGCGTTCTGCTGCAGGCCTTCGTCGCGGATGACATCGAGCACCGCCAGACCGGCGGCGCACGACACTGGATTCCCGCCAAACGTATTGAAGTACTCCATGCCGTTGGCGAAGGACGCGGCGATTTCGCGCGTTGCCACGACCGCGCCCATCGGATGTCCATTGCCGATCGGTTTGCCCATCGTGACGATGTCGGGCACGACCCCCTGTGTCTCGAACATCCAGAAATGCGAGCCTGCGCGGCCGAACCCGGTCTGGACTTCGTCCGCGATGCACACTCCTCCCGAGCGCCGGACCGCGTCGAACGCATCGGCCAGGTAGCCCTCGGGCAGAATGATCTGGCCGCCGCAGCCGAGCGCGGATTCGCAAATGAAAGCCCCGGCCCGCCCCTGCCAGGCCGCCTGCGCGACCGTGCCTTCGTACGCAATCCCTCGGTATGCATCGGGCATCGGCACGACCTGTACGTGGGGCGGACAGCCGCGTCCGCCGGGCCCGTTGAACTTGTACGGGCTGATGTCCACCAGCGCGTTGGTGTTGCCGTGATAGGCGGTATCGACCACGATTACGCCATCGCGGCCGGTGTGCGCCCGCGCTAATCGGAGCGCCAGTTCGTTGGCTTCACTGCCGCTGCATACGAAGTAAACCACGCGTAGCGGCTCGGGCAGCGTGCCGGTGAGCCGTTCAGCGTATTCGGAAAGCTGGTCGTACAGATAGCGCGTATTCGTATTGAGGCGCGCCATCTGGGCAGTGGCCGCGCTGGTGACCGCGGGATGGCAATGGCCCACGTGGGCGACATTATTGACGCAGTCGAGATAGGCGCGGCCCGACGAATCGTACAGGCGCTGCTTCCACCCGCGGATGATGTGCAGCGGCTGGTCGTAGGAGATGCTGAGCGAGGGTCCGATGGTCCGGCGCCGCGCGGCCAGCAGGTCGGGCGCGGGACGGCATACGTTACGGAAGACCTCCGTCGGCCAGCCGTCGGGCAGCGCGGCAAGCCGCTCCAGCAGCCGCCAGGCGGGCGCGTTCGAGATGTTCAGATACTCGTTGCCGGGCGCATGCGACAGTTGGAACGCGGCGTAGCAGACGCTCATGGCCAGGCGGGCGGCGGCAAGCGGATACAGCGCGTCGAGTTCAGTATCCAAGAGCAGACGGACCTTGTTATACGCCGCGACAACGTGAGCGGCGGGGGCAAGGGGGTCGTCCTTGTCGAGCATCACGTAAGCGATCGCAATGGCCAGATCACAGATGCTGGCGGTCCGCACCATATCGCCGAAATCGAGAAGCGCGCAAACGCGGTTGCCATCCACCAGCACGTTGTAATCATTGGCGTCCCCGTAAATCACGCTCGCAGGAAGCTCCTGAAACGGGATCCGCTCCCAGCCATCCAGGATCGGCTCGACCAAAGCGCGGCGGGCGAGCGGAAGCAGCTCAAGATGCGGGCGCGCCATACGAGCCTCGGCGAGGTCCCAATGGAAAACGCGCGTGGCGGCGGGATGGGAGAAGGTCTCCAACGCGCGATCGGTAACCGCGAGGGCGGCCCCCAGCGATGCTAGCAGTTCGGGCGAATGCGGCTGCACCTCGGCGAGACACACGCCGTCCACCCAAGTCAGCAGGCGGACGAAGTGAGCATCACACTCGGCGATCTCCTCACCGTTCCGCGACACGATAACCCGCGGCCACACCAGAGACGTCGACGAATCGGCCAGGTGCTGCAGTGCTCTGTTTTGCAGGTCGAGGATCTCCCGGCGCTCCTCGGCATTCGCGATCTTCAAAACGTACTGCGCACCGCCGGCGTCGCGCAGCCGGAAATTCTGGTCGCGCTCGCTCGGCAGCGGGCCCGCGGTGGCGTGCAGTCCGTAGATATCGAGAGCGAGGCGGACCGCATCCTCCGTCGAAAACCGCGGCGCGCGCTGAACAAGAGGCGTCATGAATCTCCAGTGTACCGGGCGTTATAGTAAAGCTGATGCGCGGAGTTTTGGGTGTTTTTCTGGCGGTAGCGGGCGCATGGGGACAGTCCAGTTTGAAGTGCCCGGACGGCGCCATCGAGATGACGAGCTCGGCGGATCGAGGCCTGTCGTACACGGTGAATTACCACGGGAAACCGGTGATCCTGCGGTCCACCCTGGGACTAGAGTTGGCCGGACAACCGGTACCGGGGGCCGCCGTGCGCATACTGAACGTACAGCCGGGGTCGCTGGACGAATCCTACACGGCGATCACCGGCAAGGCCAATCCCGTTCGCAATTTCCGCCGGACACTGACGGTCGAATTGGAAGAGGCCGCGGCGCCCTCGCGCAAGATGACGTTGGAAGCGCACGCGTATAAGGATTGCGTGACATTCCGGTATTTCGGTCCGGAGCAGGCGGGCCTGCAGGACGTCAAACTCGCCTCCGAGCGCACGCAGTTCAAAGTCGCCAGGGACGGCACTACGTGGCCGCTCATCGTGGAGGGCTTCCAATCGTCGTACGAAGACAACTATCATGCGCTCGCGGTCAGCGGCATCCATCCCTACGATCTGGTGGCGCTGCCTCTGCTGGCAGAATTGCCGGGCGTGGCGTGGGTCGGCATCACCGAGGCGTACATCGAGAACTACGCCGGCATGTACCTGCAGCGCAATACCCGCGATCCTCTGGTAATGCTGTCCCGGCTGTCGCCCTCCGTAGAGGATAAGACCATCGCGGTGACCACGAAGACGCCGATACAATCGCCGTGGCACGTGATCCTGATCGGCGATGAGCCGGGGCGGCTGATCGAATCCAACATCGTGACGAATCTGAATCCGCCCTCGGCGATCTCGGACACTTCGTGGATCAAGCCCGGCAGGAACACTCCGACCATGGAACACTACATCGACTTCTGCGCGGAGAACGGGCTGCCGTACATGTTGATCGATGCTGGCCGGGCGGCGCACGGCACCGGCCAGAACGATTCCAACGCCGACCTGCTGCACACGAATCCCAACATCGACATGCCGGCGATTCCGGAGCACGCGAAGCAGAAGAACCGCGCATCTGGCTTTGGGCCCACTGGAGCGACATCGAGTCACCAGATGGCGGACGCGTTTCCGCTGTTCGAACGCTGGGGCATCGCGGGCGTGAAGATCGACTTTCACGGCGCGTACAAGCCCGACGGGATCCATCTCACGTGGCCGAATCTGGTCACGCGCGAAGCGTGATGGGCGCCGAGTACAACAAATTGAGTGGCCGCGTTACGCCCGAGCACAACAGGACGCTGCCGTTCACTCGCATGCTGGCGGGTCCCCTGGACTATACGGCAGGCGGGTTCAACAACGCGACCGCCGCGGAGTTCAAACCGCAAAACACGCGGCCCATGGCGATGACCACGCGGGCGCACCAGTTGACGCTCTACGTCAGCCTGGAAACGGGACTCCAGATGCTGGCCGACTATCCGGAAATCTACAAAGGGCAGCCCGAGACGAAGTTCCTGCGCGACGTGCCGGTGGTGTGGAACGACACGCGGGTGGTCGGGGGACGACCCGCCAATTACGTGACCATCGCGCGGCGCAACGGCCGGGAGTGGTACGTCGGCAGCATCACGGCGTCGCACGCGAAGGAACTGGACATCCCGCTGGAGTTCCTGGGCAAGGGCGATTACATCGCGGAGATTTATTCGGATGCGCCCGCTGCGGCGTCCGCGCCGAAGCACGCGACCAAAGAGGAGAAGCGCCTGACGGCGGCAACGGTGCTGCACGTGAAGATGGTCCCCGCGGGCGGGCAGGCCATCCGCATCAGGCGGGCGCAATAAGATATGGAAGCTGTGAGCGTGCGCGGCACGTTGACGCAAAGCGAACTGGCGGAGGCGACTCGGTACATGATCTGGCACCGGTCGCCTGCCCTCAAGCTGATGTGCGCCATCGCCTGCCTGATCGGGATCGCCGGGCTGGCCAGCTTATTTCTGGGGCTCGGAATCGCGGGCGTGCCGCCGGTGATCCTATCGGCGCTGTATCTCTACTTCCTATATAAGATGCCGGTGACAACCGCGCAGAAGCAGTGGAAGACATTCGCGCATTTCGCCGAAGAAGGCACGTACGAGTTCGACAACGAGCACTTCAAAATCGCCTTTCCCTCCCTGCAAGTCTCCCGGCCCTGGAGCAGCGTCGAGAGCACGGTCGAGTTGCCGGATCAATTCCTGATCTTCGTCGCGAAAACAACCGTCCACCCAGTACCCAAACGCTTCTTCACGCCAGAGCAATTGGAATCGGTGCGCCGCAAGCTACGCGATCAATCCCGGTAAATGGCGAGCGTTTGCACCGCCGGGTCCGCCACTTCCTCGAATTCCAATGCCCCCACGTGCCAGTACTCCAGGCGGCCTTTGCGGATGCGCGCCCAGATGGCGATGAACGACCCCAGGACGATCAGGAAATACGGCGCCTCCTGCAGGCAGGACACGATCAGTCCGCTCAGGATTCCCACATACGCGCCGAAGGCGATGCCGTATATGCAGACCGTTTCGATGACCGGGCGTTGGCCCGGCAGATAGCCCGACGTGAACGGAATCTTCTCGAAGCCGGCGAGCAGCGCCTCCTCCATAATCAACGACGGAAGGAAGGCAAACAGCGCAGCCGCCACGCCCAGCAAGCCGCCGAAGATTTCGATTTCAATTGGCAGCGTGAGCAGCGCGACGGGCAACACGCCGAGACAAAGCACGAACCGCTCCATGCCGCGCAGCAGCAGTTCGCGATTGCCGCCCTCGTGGATGCGGAAGACCCAATTCGCGCGCAGTTCCACCGGCAGCCGGAATAGATAGCGATACCCGGCCAGCACGAACAACGACAGCGCGAGCGGCGCGGACACCGCCGCCTGCTCCA
>Ga0207695_10000957_pt1 | contig 51431 bp, 48 predicted proteins | sample KBSC54metaG_FD_184354 | JGI IMG/M metagenome (GOLD analysis project Ga0207695, IMG submission 184354) | Corn rhizosphere microbial communities from Kellogg Biological Station, Michigan, USA - KBS C5-4 metaG (SPAdes) (version 2) | ecosystem: Host-associated > Plants > Roots > Rhizosphere > Soil...
CTCGTTCTCGGCCGCCCACATCTCGCTGCCGTCGGAGTCCTGCCAGCGTGCTACCGGCTCCGGGAACGGCCGCCCGAACACCTCGCCGAAGTACCGGGACTCCCAGGTCGCCACGTGCTTGATCAGGCCGAGCAGGTTGGTCCCGGTCGCGGTCATCGGGCGGCGGACGTCGTACTCGGACAGGCCGTCGAGCTTCCAGACCAGGACCTCGCGGGACTGCTTCAGTCGCCTGTGGACGACCTCCTTCGCGGATTCGGCGGAGGCGGCAGGTGCAGGAGGGCCAGCGGATTCATCGGTCACAGGCCACGAGCCTGGCAGGCGCGCCCCGCCGTCTCAACCAACATCCAATACTCAATCCCTCAATGCGCCAGCGCGAACATCTCCCCGTCGTCCACCGCCGTCACCAGGCCGTCGCTCACCAAGCTCGCCAGCGCTCGCTCCCGCTGCGTCACGTCCCGCGTCCAGGCCGCCTCCAGTTCCTCGCGCGGTACCGGGCCGTGCGTGTCGCGCAGAACGGCCAGGAGGCGGCCGCGGGCCTGGCGGTCTGTGCCCTCGTACGTCTGGCCGCGGCGCGGTGGGCCGTCGTACGCGGGCTTGCCGTCCGCGACCCAGCGGCAGAGCGTGGCCACCGGGCAGGACTCGCAGCGCGGCGCTCGGGCCGTGCACACCACGGCGCCCAGTTCCATGCTCGCCGCGGCCCATTCGGCGGCGTCGGGGGCCGCTTGCGGGAGCAGGGCGGTGGCGATGCGGCGGTCGGCCGGGGTCGTCGCCGGTGCCGGGAACTCCGCGCCGGTCACCACGCGGGACAGGACGCGGCGGACGTTCGTGTCGAGCACGATGTGCCGCTTCTTGTACGCGAACGAGGCGATCGCCCCCGCCGTGTACTCGCCGACGCCCGGCAGGGACCACAGATCCTCGTACGTGTCCGGCACGACGCCGTCGAAGCCCTCTTCGACGGCCGTGGCGGCCGCGTGGAGCCGCTGCGCGCGCCGCGGATAGCCCAGTCGCCCCCAGGCTCGCACGGCCTCGCCCACGGGCTCCGCGGCCAGGGCCGCCGGGGTCGGCCAGCGGGCGAGCCAGGCCTCGTAGACCGGCAGGACGCGGGAGACCGGGGTCTGCTGGAGCATGAACTCGCTGACCATCACAGCCCAGGCGGTGGCGTCGGGGCGGCGCCACGGGAGGTCCCTCGCCTCGGCCCGGAACCAGTCGACCACCCGTCGGACCAGTTCAGCCCCTTGTTCGAAGCCTGCGAGGTCGCTGGGGCCGGGATTGTTCCCGGTCGTTCTTTCCGCCATCTGACGATCGTACGGCGAGGCGCGCCGCACACCGCGGCATCGGCCCCGTAGAGTGACCCCTCGTGGGTTCGCTTCGAAATCCCGTTGGATCTCTCGCGCCCGCCGTCTATTGGCGGCGGCGCGTTTTAGTTGTGCTGGCCGTCATCGCCGTGCTGGCGCTGGTTCTTTATGCGTGCTCGGGGTCGGGCTCCGGGAAGAAGCACCCGACCGCGCAGGCGACGAACAGCCCGACCGGGACGCAGTCCTCGGTGCCGGCCGCCAGCGGCAGCTCCTCACAGACGGCTGCGAACGGCGGCGCGTCCGGCTCCTCCGGGGCCACCTCGGCCAGTGCCGGCGGCCCCTCCGGCAGCGCCAGTGGCGGGTCGAGCACCGCGGGCGCGGCCGGCGGCGTCAACGGCGGCGTGGTCGGCACCACCGGCGGCGCGACCGGCACCGGCCCGACCGGCGGCGCCACCGGCGGCGCGGGCTGCCAGCTCAGCCTGAGCCTGACCTCGCAGGCCGCGGCCTACGCCAACGGCGTGGACCCGCAGTTCACCGTCGCCGTGGTCAACAAGGGCACCACCGACTGCGACATCGACGTGAGCCCGAAGGCGCTGGTCCTGAACATCTACTCCGGCCAGGACCACGTCTGGTCCTCGGCGGACTGTGCCACCGGCGGCAAGGACCTGCGCGGCATCGCCCCCGGCGCGGTCCAGACGGTCACCTACACCTGGAACCGCACCCGGTCCTCCCAGGGCTGCGCGCCCAACGCCGGCTCGGCCGCCCTCGGCATGTACTTCGGCGTGGCGACGCTGGGACCGGGCACCGGCCCGAACGCCCCCGCCGCGGTGAGCCAGCCGAAGACCTTCGAGCTCAAGACCGGCAGCTGAGGCCGGGGACCGGCCCGGCACGGCCGGTCCACGGCCCAAGGGAGACCCCGGGCAAGGAAGTTCCTGGTGCAAGGGAGTCCACGGCTCGCCGAGAAATTTTCGGCGAGCCGTGTAGAGAATGCGGAGTCGGCTCCGACCACCTGGTGACAGCAACCAGAGCCCACTCCCGGCAGGAGACCCCATGCCCTCCGAAGTTCCCGCCCCCATCGTCCGCTGCGACATGGCGATCTCGGTCGACGGCTTCACCACCGGCCTGGAGGCCATGGAGCCTCCGTTCCTCGACGACCGCTTCGAGCGGATCACCCGCTGGGTCTTCGACGGCGACGACGCCACCGAGCTGATGCACAGCGAGCGCACCGAGGCCACCGGCGCCTACGTCATGGGCCGCCACATGTACGAAGCGGCCGGCGACCACTGGAGCGTCGAGTCGCCGTACCGGACCGACGTCTTCGTCGTCACCCACCGGCCGCACGAGACCGTCGAGCTCGAGGACGGCACGGTCTTCCGCTTCCACACCGAGGGCGGCGTCCCGGGCGCGATCGCCGCCGCCAAGGCCGCCTGCCCGCCCGGCAAGCGCGTCCACCTCTCCGGCGGGGCGAAGGTGGTCCAGCAGGCGCTCGCCGCCGACCTGGTCGACGAGCTCCACCTGCACATCACGCCGGTCCTGGTCGGCCGGGGCAACCGGCTCTTCGACGAGCAGCCGTACCGCATCACCGAGCTCGAACCGCTCCGCGTCATCGACGCGAGCGGCGCCACCCACATCAGCTACCGCATCCACCGCTCCCAGGAGGGCTGAGCACCATGACCGAGCACATCACGTCCCGGGACGGCAGCGTCATCGCGGTCGACTCCGTCGGACAGGGGCCCGCCGTGATCCTCGTCGGCGGCGCCTTCAACGACCGGAGCACGGTCGCCGGCGTGGCCGCGACGCTCGCGCCGCGCTACACCGTCCTCACCTACGACCGCCGCGGCCGGGGCGAGAGCACGGACACGGCGCGCGAGGCCGGCGGCGCCTTCGACATCGCGAACGAGATCGACGACCTCGCGGCGGTGATCGAGCACGCCGGCGGGCACGCGCACCTCTTCGGCCACTCCTCGGGCGCCATCCTGGTCCTGGAGGCCGCGATGCGCGGCCTGCCGGTGGACTCGGTCGCCGCCTACGAGCCGCCGTTCCGCGCCGATCCGGAGCTGCCGCACCCGCCGAGCGACTTCCTCGACCGGATCACGGCCCTGGCCGAGAAGGGCGACCGCGACGGCGCCGCGAGCCTGTTCTTCAGCGAGGCCATCGGCCTGCCGCCGGAGATCGTGTCCGGCATGAAGCACGGCCCGGCGTGGGCCTTCTTCCTCGACAAGGCCCTGACGCTGCCCTACGACGTGTCCTTCTCCCGGCCCTCGGAGCTTGCGGACCGGAACCGGCTGGCCGCGCTGGATCTGCCGGTGCTGGCCGTCTACGGCGACCAGACCTCTCCCAACCTGATGGCCGGCACGAAGGTCGTGGCCGACTCGGCGCCCGACGCGCGGCTGGTCGTGCTGCCCGGCGAGGACCACGCGGTGCTCCAGCGTCCCGAGGCGCTGGCGCCGACGCTGATCGAGTTCTTCGGCTGAATCGAGTTCTTCGGCCGACAAGACGGCAAGCCGCCTTCCGATCGTTGATCGGGAGGCGGCTTCGACGTCTCGCGAAGTCCTGCGAAGTCTGCTTAGACGTACCGCTCAAGGATCGACGACTCCGCCAGCCGGGACAGCCCTTCGCGCACCGACCGCGCGCGCGTCTCGCCGACGCCCTCGACCCGCTGCAGGTCGTCGATCGACGCCGCGAGCAGCTTCTGCAGCCCGCCGAAGTGGTCGACCAGCCGGTCGATGACCGCGCCGGGCAGCCGCGGCACCTTGGCCAGCAGGCGGTAGCCGCGCGGGGAGACCGCGGACTCCAGCACCTCCACGCCGCCGCCGAAGCCCATCGCCCTGGCCACCTGCAGCAGGTCGAGCAGCTGCGTGCGGTCCAGGCCGCCGAGGTCGTCGGAGACGTCGGCGACGGTGCGCGCCTTCTTGCCGGTGCGCTCGGGCAGGTAGTCGCGCGCGATCAGGTCGCGGTCCGGGTCGACGCCGGCCATCAGCTCGTCGAGCTGCAGCGACAGCAGCCGGCCGTCCACGCCGAGCTGGACCACGTAGCCGGCCACCTCGTCGGCGATGCGGGTCACCATCTCCAGGCGCTGAGCCACCGCCGCCACGTCGCGGACCGTCACCAGGTCCTCGATCTCCAGCGCCGACAGCGTGCCGGTGACCTCGTCCAGCCGGAGCTTGTAGCGCTCCAGCGTCGCCAGGGCCTGGTTCGCCTTGGACAGGATCGCGCCGGAGTCCTCGAGCACCACGCGCTGGCCGCGCAGGTACAGGGCGATGATGCGCATCGACTGCGAGACCGACAGCACCGGGAAGCCGGTCTGCTTGGCGACGCGGTCGGCGGTGCGGTGCCGGGTGCCGGTCTCCTCGGTCGGGATCGTCGGGTCCGGGACCAGCTGCACGCCGGCGCGCACGATGCGGGAGCCGTCGCTGGAGACCACCACGGCGCCGTCCATCTTGCACAGCTCGCGCAGCCGCTGTGGGGAGAACTCGACGTCGAGCACGAAGCCGCCGGTGGCCATCTCGTCGACCAGCTTGTCGAAGCCGAAGACCACCAGGCCGCCGGTGTTGCCGCGCAGGATGCGCTCCAGGCCGTCGCGCAGCACGGTGCCCGGGGCGACGTTGGACAGGATCGCCGACAGGGCGGCGCGATCGGAGGCCTCACCTGTCACTGTGCGATTCCCATCCTGCTCTCGTGTCTCCACTGCGGTGCCCGGGCCCACGACGTGCCGCGCGACCCCGATCCCCGCGAGGGCGCCGGATCAAACGCCGTAGTGACTCAACCTTACCGGCGCGAGCCCGTCGCGACGGCGTGAAGCGCTGCCCGGACGTCGCCCACTTCGACGATCGACAGGCCCGCGAGGTTCCCGCCGTACTCCTTGCCGTCCGGATCCGGCGGGACCAGCGCGGTCTTGAAGCCCAGCCGCGCGGCCTCGGTCAGCCGCCGCCGCACCCCGGTCACCGGCCGCACCTCGCCGGCCAGGCCGACCTCGCCGATGGCCACCACGCCCTCGCCGACCGGCTCGTTCACCGTCGCCGAGGCCAGGGCCAGCAGCAGCGCCAGGTCCGCGGCCGGCTCGGTGAGCCGCACGCCGCCGACGGTCGCGCTGTAGATCTCCGAGCTGGCCAGCCCGCCGATGCCGCCGCGCTGCTGGAGCACCGCCAGGATCATCGCCACCCGGTTGGTGTCCAGGCCGGAGGAGGCCCGGCGCGGGGTCGGGGCGCTGGTCTTGGTGACCAGCGCCTGCACCTCGGCGACCAGCGGGCGCCGGCCCTCCAGGGTGACGGTCACGCAGGTGCCCGGCACCGGCACCGGCCGCCGGGACAGGAACAGGCCGGAGGGGTCCGACAGGCCACGGATGCCGGCGTCGTGCATCTCGAAGCACCCGATCTCGTCGCTGGCGCCGTAGCGGTTCTTCACCGCGCGGATCAGGCGCAGCGAGGAGGCCCGGTCGCCCTCGAACTGGAGCACCACGTCGACCAGGTGCTCCAGGATGCGCGGGCCGGCGATGCTGCCGTCCTTGGTGACATGCCCGACCAGCACGCACGCCATGTTGCGCTCCTTGGCGTCCCGGATCAGCGAGGCGGCGACCTCGCGGACCTGGGTCACGCCGCCGGGGGTGCCGTCCACCGCCGCCGAGGCGATGGTCTGCACCGAGTCCACGATCACCAGCCGCGGCTGCAGCGCCTCGATCTGCCCGAGCACCGAGCCCAGGTCGGTCTCGGCGGCCAGGAACAGGTTGGGGTGCAGGGCCTTGATGCGGTCGGCGCGCAGCCGGACCTGGGCCGCCGACTCCTCGCCGGTCACCACCAGGGTGCGCGCCCCGGAGCCGGCGTAGGCGGCCGCGGCCTCCAGCAGCAGCGTGGACTTGCCGATGCCGGGCTCGCCGGCCAGCAGCACCACCGCGCCGGGCACGATGCCGCCGCCGAGGACCCGGTCCAGCTCGCCGACGCCGGTCGGGACCGCCGCGGCGTCGTCCACCGCGACCTCGCCGATCGGCCGCGCCTTCTGGGCCGGCATGGTCGCCACGGTCTTCGGGGCCGACTTGGCCGCGCCCCGTTCCTCAACCGAGCCCCAAGTCTGGCACTCTCCGCAGCGGCCGACCCACTTCGCGTACTGTGTGCCGCACTCGGTGCACTGGTAGGTGGCGGCCGAATCGGCCTTCCGGGTGCGGGAATTGGCGGTCGGCATGAGGCCACGGTAGCGGTCGGGACCGACACGGACGGGGCCGCCGCGAGAGCCGCTCGCGCGTATGCGCGGAATTATTGGACGGCATGTTCCGGTGTAAACAGGGTGATTTCGGCCGCAACCTCTGGTGGGATCCCCTGATCCACTGGCTAGTAGTCGCTCGAATGGCTTAACGTCTGGGGCCGTGACTGACCGGGAAATGGTGACGGCGCTACGCGCGGGGGATCAGCTCGCCATCGGGCAGATCTACGACACGTACGGTGCGCGTCTGTATGCATACTGTTATGACCTGCTCGCAGACCACGAGCTCGCCGCCGACGCGCTGCGCGACGCCTTCATCGTCGCCAACAACCGGATCCGCGAGCTGGCCAACCCGGACGAGCTCGGGGCCTGGCTCTACGCGCTGAGCCGCAGCGAGGCGCTGCGCCTCGGGGTCTCCGACGACATCCCCGCCGACGCCGCGCAGGGCACCCGCAACGACCGGTTCGCCCGGGCCGCGCTGGACGTCTACGCGATGCTGCCGCCGGAGAGCCGGGAGATCCTCGACCTGGCCTTCCGGCACCGCATGGTGGACGGCGACCTGGCGCTGGTCATGGACATGACCGAGGAGCAGATCGGGCAGGTCGTCCAGGACGCCCAGGACGATCTGGAGAACGGCCTGACCGCCGTGCTCGCCAACCGCGTCGGCGACCCGCGCTGCGCGGAGATCGCCGAGCTCGGCAAGCGGTTCGACCGGCTGGACGGCAAGGGCGTCGAGCCCTGGCTGGACGCGGTCTCCCGGCACGTCAAGGACGACCAGGCGTGCGCCGACCACATCGAGAACCGGCGCCCGCTGCGGCTGTTCGAGGAGCTGCCGCACGCGTTCGTGCCGCCGGGCGTGCGCGCCCGCGTCCTGGACACCCTGCGCGACCCGGCCGGCGCGGCGTTCTGCCAGCGCATCGCGACCCGGGCCGGCGCCTTCGACGAGTCCGGTTTCCCGAGCGCCGGCGGCAAGTCCGGGGCCGGGAGCGCGCGCAAGCTGCTGCCGGTGGCCGGCATCGTGCTGGCGGTGCTCGCGGTCGGCGGCGTGGCGGTCGCCATGGTCGGCGGCGGGGGCAACAAGTCCGGCGGGTCGGCCGGGACCGGGGCCACGACCTCGGTGTCGTCCTCGGCGGCCGGCGCGGACGGCGGAACCTCCGCGACGGACGGCTCCACGACGCCGACGCAGCAGGCCACGGACTCGGCGACGGGTTCGGCCAGCGGCGGTGCGACGACCGGGCAGACCTCGGACACCGGCGCGACACACCACACGACCTCGTCGACCCACCACACGACGTCTTCGGCCACGCACACCACCTCGACGCCGAGCAAGCCGACGACCTCGAAGACCAGCGCTCCGCCGCCTCCGCCGAGCTCGACGACGTCGATTCCCTCGCTGACGCCGCCCAGCTCGACGCCGTCGACGACGCCGACCAGCAGCACCACCCCCTGATCCGCTGATCCGCCCCGCGCGCGCCCCGGCGTGCGCGGGGCGTTCGCGTGCCGCGTGCGCGGATCGCCCAGTCGAGTGACATGGGCGTTTGGTCACGGCCCGGGTCGCAGAACCCCTCGAAGGTGGCAACCTGGGCCGATTCCCTCGATCTGGTCGCTGACGCATGTCTAACGTCGGCTGGTGTGAAAGACCACGACTCGAACGCCACGGATCCTCTCGATCCCGCGGACCCGGTGAACCGGGACAGCGTCTCCGACAGCTGGGGGCGCGCGGCGGCTTACGACGCCTACGCGGACGGTCTGCACACCTACGCCCTCGGCGGTCTGCGCCACCACGAGGCCGCGGCCTCGGCGGTGTACTGCGCCTTCGTCGCCGCCGACCACCACGTGGCGCACCTCGGCGACGCCGAGATGCTGCGGCCGTGGCTGTACGCGATCACGCGGTTCTACTGCCGGGCCGGGAAGCTGCCGAGGCTGCGCCTGACGGCGTCCGCGGCGCCGCCGGGGCGGCGCACGGCCCGTGCCTCCAAGGACGCGGCGATGGCCGAGCTGGAGCGCACGCTTCTGGCCGCCGAGCTGGCGTCGCTGGACTGGCCGGACACCGACGGGCTGAGCGCGGCGCACCGCGAGGTGCTGGAGCTCTCGGTCCGGCACGGGATGGAGAGCCGCGCGGTCGGGATGATACTGGGCAAGCCGGCGGCCGAGTCCTTCGAGGTCCTGTCGCAGGCCTGGCACGAACTGGAGCGCTCGCTGGCCGCCCTGGCGCTGCTGCGCACCTCCCGCGAGCACTGCCCGGAGCTGGCGGCGCTGGCCGAGGGCTGGTCGGGCCGCCTGACGGCGCAACACCGCGAACCGCTCGTCGCGCACGTGGACGCCTGCTCGCGCTGCCAGTACCACCTGCACAAAGTCCTCGGGGCGCCGCAGGCCCCGTCGATCCTGCCTCACGTCTCGGCACCGAAGGAGCTGCGCGAGCGGGTCCTGGGCGATCTGCTGGACACCTCCCCGGAGAAGGCGGCGGAGAAGGCCGCGATCGCCACCCGGCTGGCGGGCTTCGACCCGTTCGGCTTCCCGGTGACGGCGACGATGCGGCCGCCCGAGGCCCGGTCGGAGCCGCCAGGGCACCGCACCGCCGCCCCGATGCCCGTGGAGCGCCGCCAGAGGCGCCTGGGCGGGCTGCTGGGCGGCCGGGCGGCATCGGCGACGGCAGAAGCTGCGGCGGCAACGGTTCCGGAACGACTACGCACTCCGGCGGCCGCGTTCTTGGACGCGAAGACGCCGGCGAACACGATGGACGAGGGAAGTGGTCTCGATGCTGCTGTTATGACGGCAGATGGCCTAACGGATGACGCTTTCGCCGCACCGGAGCCCGTGCTGAAGGCCGCTCCGAAGCCCGCACCCGAGTCAGTACCGAAGTTCGCACCCGACACGTCTGCCGGCCAGTCGACCGAGGTCCTGGCCGCCCTCCGCGCCGAAGATGTGGACGCCTCCTTCGGCCCCCGCCGTGAATCCTCCCTCGCGGACACGCTGATCGCGGCTCGCCGGCCCGGCGTCTTCGACGACATCCGTCCGGACCGCCCGCTGCCGACGCGGCGCTCGGTGCCCCGCACCTCCGTCGCGGCCGCCGTCGAGGGCCGCCGCCGGGGCGTCGAGGCGGCCCGGCGAGGCACCGCTCCCGTCGGCGACGCGTATGAGGCCGCTGCGACCGTGGCCGCCGCCGTGGCGGCCGAGGACGACGGCGGCGCGCAGGTTCCGCCGATCGCCCCCGTCGGGGTCCTGCCGACCGCCGTCATGCCGGTGGTGATGATGCCGGGCGCCCGGTCGGCGCGGGCCATCACCGGTCCGGCCGGAGCGCCGGATCCGCGCCGGCGCAAGTCGACCGTCAAGTCGGCGCTGGCCAGTTCGGCCGTGCTCAGCGGCGTCGGCGCGGCCGGGGTGACGGCGTTCGTGCTCTTCGTGCCGTCTTCGCCGGCCGGCGACAAGACACTGTTCACGCCGCCGGATCCCGGTGGCAACGGCACGCAGACGCCCGACTACCCGCGGCCCAGCTCCAGCACGGACGCCGGGCCCGCGCTGCCCGTCGCCGGCACCGTGCACTCGGCCGCGGTGCCGAACGGCGACTCGGTCACCGCGCAGGTGGTCGCGGCGGTCCTGCCGACGACGCGGTCGTCCTCGGCGCCCGGCGTGACGAGCAGCGTGCCGTTCAACGGGCCGATGCAGCCCCTGCCGCCGCAGACGTCCGGGCCGTCGCAGGACCCGAGCGGGGACGGGGAGCTGCACATCAGCGTGTCGCAGCGCTCGAACAACCCCCACGACGTGGACCTGACCCTCTGGAACTCCGGCACCTCGCCGATCAGCTGGAGCGCCACGCCAGACGCCCCCTGGCTCAGCCTGAGCGCCACCTCCGGCATGCTCGCCGGCGGCGGCCAGACCTCGCTCCACGTCCTGGTGGACCGCTCCGGCGAGCCGAACGGCCCGTGGACCGCGCACGTGCGCTTCGACCCCAGCGGCCAGATGGTCTCCATCAACGGCGTCGGCGGCTCCGGAGGCGGCCCCAGCGGCCCGCCGAGCAGTTCACCGTCCGGCGGGCCCACGACGCCGTCCACGCCGCCCACGAGCCCCAGCGGCAGCCCCTCGGGGACGCCGACCGGCCCGGTGAGCAGTCCGAGCACACCGCACAGCTCGGCGTCGTCGAGCACCAGTGTCGGCGGTCCGTCGAGCAGTAGCGCGCCCTCGCACGGCCCGAGCTCTCCGGGCGGGTCAAGTTCTCCGGGCGGGTCGAGCTCTTCCGGCGGGTCGAGCTCTTCGGGCGGTTCGAGCTCTTCGGGCGGTTCGAGCTCCCCGAGCGGCCACAGTTCTCGGGGAGGCCCGGCCCATCGCAAGCCGCATCACTGATCGCGGCCACCAGACGCTCCGGCCCCCGCCGTGCCGGAGCCCCGGAAGGCGCTCGACGTGTCCCAGCCCGTCGGGCGCCTTCCCTTTGTTTGTCTCGCTTGCCTCGCTACCGGTTCATGGCGCGAGCCGCGTGCGACGGCAGGGCGGCCGTCCGCCCCGCAGCCGTAGCGCCGTCTCCGGCGGCCGCCGGGAACGGCCCGACGAACACGCCGCTGTACACATCGGTGCCGTGCTGCGGCGCGTTCAGCGACGCGACGAACACGTTCTGCTCCCCGAGCGGCCCGGCCGGCGCCATGCCCTCGTAGTCGCCGAGCATGTGCCCGCCGGCGTCGGGGGCCAGCAGCCAGTCGAAGGCCGGCGTCAGCTGCCGCTCGGTGGCCCGCCGCGGGTCGCCGAAGGGCAGCACTTTGAGGAACCGCGCGGTCGGCAGGGTCGTGGTGTTGCCGGCGGTGAGGTAGCGCAAGTCGTAGTACGACACGCTCACCGAGCCCAGCGCGTCCACCGACACCACCGGCGTGAAGGCCGGCACCCCGGGCTTGCTGACCAGCCGCGGGGCCGTCCAAGTCCGGCCGTTGTCGCCGGAGGACACCAGCTCGACCTGGTCGTAGGCGCCGTTGCTGAAGTCCGAGCCCTCGTAGGTCAGCCAGATCCGGCCGGTCACCGGGTTCACCGCGACCGCTTCCAGGCCGCCGCCCGCCCGCAGCCCCTGGTTCGGGTCGTTCGGATCCACCTCGGCCACCGAGGAGTCGGCCGTCACCGGCGTCGGCGCCGACCACGTGGCGCCCTCGTCGGTGGACGTCACCATCGAGTACGTCGCGCTGATCACCGTGTTCGCCGTGGCGTCGGTGTACTTGATCAGGTTGAAGAAGTCGTGGAGCGTGCCGTCCGGCTCCTCCACCACGACGTTGCCGATGGTCTGGGTGAACGGCGCGACCGCCGCGGTGTCGACCATTTTCGCCGGCTTCGACCACGTGCGGCCGTGGTCGTGCGTCACCGAGATCAGCGCCGGGCCGGTGAAGCCGTCATCGGACGTGTCCAGCCGGTCCCACACCTGGTACGCGACGCCGGGATGCAGCTGGTCGGCGGTCACGGAGTTCTTGTCGTCGAAGAGGGTCGGGTCGTTGTCGGCGATGATCGGCTGCGCGTACTTCCACGTGGCCCCGCCGTCGAAGGACGTCGCGCCGCCGACACCGCCGCGGTTCGTGTTCTCGTCGAATTGCAGGGCACTGCTGTAGGCGACGCCGTCCGGGCCGAAGCTGACCCACAGATCGGAGATCCGGTGGTAGTCGTTGGCGCCGGAGCACTGGCCGAAGGGCAGCACGCCCTCGGTGTAGTGCTTGCCGTCGGAGGTCCAGGCGTAGCCGCCGGCGTGGGAGCCGCCGTCGCTCCAGCGGTCCTGCTGCCAGGTGATGATCGCGCGCCGGGGCTGGCGCGGATCGACCGCGACGAAGGGCTCGGTGGTGGTGTTCGGAAAGAGGGTTCCGGTGGCGGCTCCGGCCGTGCAGGAGGCCACCAAATTCGCAGGAGAGACCCGTTGGATCGGGCCAGGGCTGGCAGTTGCGAACGAAGCCGAGGTCGCCAATGTGGTCAGCAGGGCGGTTGCCGTGATCGCTGTCTTTCTGGCTGTGCGCATGATCGCTCCATCTTGTGGGCGGAGGGAATCGTCACAGGGCATGCGTGATGGCAGACGCACAAAGGGCAACCTAGGACCCGAATCAGCGCATGGCAACGCTCTGATTCGGGGTGAAGTGGAGAGAAAAGGGGGAATCAGGCCGGATCGGCCGGATGCGGCGCGACGAGCACCCGCGAGGCGTCCCGCGCCTCGCACAGCCCCACGAGCACCTCGTAGGCCTTCTCGCCCATCATCTCGGTCAGCTCCGGGCCGTAGGAGACGTACACGGGCTCGCGCCCGACGTGCGCCTCGGTGGCGCCGGTGCACCACCAGTTCAGGTCGTGCCCGCCGCCGCCCCAGCCGCGCCGGTCGTACTCGCCGATCGAGACCACCAGGACCTCGGTGCCGTCGGGCCGCTCCACCCGGTCGTAGGACCGGCGCACCGGCAGCTGCCAGCAGACGTCCGGCTTGGTGGTCAGCGGGTGGACGTCCTCGCGCAGCGCCAGCGCGTGCAGCGCGCAGCCCTCGCCGCCCTCGAAGCCCGGCCGGTTCAGGAAGACGCAGGCGCCCTCGACGACCCGGGTCTGCTTGTCGCCGTCCTCATCCTTCTGGGTGATGCCGAGTTCCAGCCCGACCGACCGGTACTGCCAGGTCTCGTCGGTGAGCCGCTCGGCGGCCTTCTCGACGCGCTTCCTGTCGGCTTTGTCCGAATAGTGCGCGCCCAGAGTGCAGCAGCCGTCGGAGGCGCGGCCGGGCCGGATCCCGCCGCAGCCGGCCCCCCAGATGCAGGTCCAGCGCGAGCACAGCCAGGTCAGATCGGCCCGGTAGAGCTGGGCGGGGTTGTCGGGGTCGGTGAACTCCACCCATTCGCGGGGGAAGTCGAGCGGTACTTCAGGCACCGCACAAGCCTACGTGGTCGGCGCGCTCGGCCGTGGGAGGTGCGGGTAACGTATCGCGATATGCGCCTCGGAGTGTTGGACGTCGGATCGAACACGGTCCACCTGCTGTTGCTGGACGCGCACGCCGGCGCCCACCCCATCCCGGCCTTCTCGCACAAGGTCGAGCTGCACCTGTCCCAGCTCACGGACGACGAAGGGGCCATCGTGCCCAGCGGCATCGAGCGGCTTTGCTACGTCGTCGCGCACGCCCTGCGGATCGCCGAGGACAAGGGCGCCGAGGAGATGCTCGCCTTCGCGACCTCCGCGGTCCGCGAGGCCGCCAACGGCGACGAGGTGCTGGCCAAGGTGCGCGAGGAGACCGGGGTCGAGCTGGAGGTGCTGCCGGGCCCGGACGAGGCCAAGCTCACCTTCCTGGCGGTGCGGCGCTGGTTCGGCTGGTCCGCCGGCCGGCTGCTGGTCCTGGACATCGGCGGCGGCTCGCTGGAGATCGCGGTGGGCCTGGACGAGCTGCCGGACGTGATGGAGTCCCTGCCGCTGGGCGCCTCGCGCCTGACCCACGACCAGCTCAAGGGCGATCCGCCCGGCCCGGAGCAGATCCGGGAGCTGCGCCGGTACGTGCGCCACGAGATCGCCAAGGGCGTCTCCCGGGTGGCCCGCGCCGGGCGCCCGGACCGCGTGGTGGTCACCTCCAAGACCTTCCGGACGCTGGCCCGCATCGCCGGCGCCGCGCCCTCGGCCCAGGGCCTGTACGCGCCGCGCTCGCTGCGCGCCCAGGACCTGACCGAGTGGGTGCCGCGGCTGTCGCAGATGTCGGCGGCCCAGCGCGCCGGGCTCCCCGGGGTCTCCACGGGCCGGGCCGCGCAGCTGCTGGCCGGCGCGGTGGTCGCCGACGCCGCGTTCGACCTGTTCAACGTCGAGGTCGCCGACCTGTGCCCGTGGGCGCTGCGCGAAGGCGTCATCCTCCGGCGGCTGGACTCCCTTGTAAGCTGAGCGGCGTGACCTTCAGGACCGACAGCGCCGGGACGACGGAGCAGGTCACCACACCGAAGGTGGGCCTGTCGACGTCGTCGGTCTACCCCGAGTCCACCCGCTACGCCTTCGACGTGGCCGGCCGCCTCGGCTACGACGGCGTCGAGGTCATGGTCTCCATCGACCCGGCGAGCCAGTACCCGGACAAGCTCCTGGAGTACGTCGACGAGTACCAGATGCCGGTGCTGTCGATCCACGCCCCGACGCTGTTCTGGCTGAACCTCAAGCGGGTCTGGGGCTCGGACCCGTGGGAGAAGCTGAAGAAGTCCCGCGAGGCCGCCGAGCGGGTCGGCGCGAAGGTCGTCGTGGTGCACCCGCCGTTCCGCTGGCAGCAGCCCTACGCCGAGGAGTTCGCCGAGGGCATCAGGCGCCTGAATCAGGAGTCGGAGGTCTGCTTCGCGGTCGAGAACATGTACCCGTGGCGGGCTTCAACTCCGGACATCTTCGGCCGCATCCCGCGCATCAAGGTGCCGCGGATGGAGCGCGAGGGCGAGGCCTACTTCCCCGGCTGGGACCCGACCGAGACCGGCTTCGAGCACTACGTCCTGGACCTGTCCCACACCGCGACCGCCCGCAACGACGCGCTGGCGATGTACGAGCGCATGGGCGACCGGCTCGTCCACCTGCACCTCGCCGACGGCACCGGGCAGAACAAGGACGAGCATCTGGTCCCGGGGCGCGGTACGCAGCCCTGCCAGGAGGTCCTGGAGCGGATCACGCGACGCGGCCTGGCCGGCGCCGTCGTGCTGGAGGTGAGTACCCGCCGCGCGGTGGACGCCCTGCAGCGCGAGGAGGACCTCCGCGAATCCCTGGTCTTCGCCCGCCGCGCGCTGGCGAATGTGCGGGAGCAGGTGGAGCCGCGCGCTCTGCCGGTGTCCGAGTAGCGGCCCTGGTGTACTCAGGCCGGGTTCACGCAGGTTCACACAGGGGAGTTCCGTTGGCCGAGACATCGAAGTTCGACACCCTGGCGTCCGCCTACGCCAGGTCCCGTCCGACCTACCCGGCGGAGATCTTCGACGCGCTGCGGGAGCTCTCCGGGCGCGAGCTGGCCGGGGCCCGCGTCGCCGACGTCGGCGCCGGTACCGGCATCTCCTCCCGCCAGCTGCACGAGCGCGGCGCCGAGGTGACCGCGATCGAGCTCTCCGAGCCGATGCTGCGCGAGCTGATCGCGAAGTCCCCGGGGGTAGGCGCGGTGCGGGGGAGCGCCAACGCGCTGCCGCTGCGCGGGGCCTCGGTCGATTTCGTGACCTTCGCGCAGGCCTGGCACTGGGTGAACCCGGATTTGGCGGTCCCGGAGGTGCTCCGGGTCCTCAAGCCCGGCGGCGCGCTGGCCTGCTTCTGGAACATGCCGGCCGTCGGCGCCCCGTGGCGGCTGGGGTACAACGATCGCATCAGGGCCCTGATCGGCGGCGATCCCGACTACGGCAACGACAGCACCGCGCTGGACGAGGATCCGCGCATCGAGCTCGGCAGCCGGTGGTCGCACCTGCCGGTTGCGGTCTTCGAGACGTCCTGGTCCCGCCGCGTCCCGCTGGAGCACCGGATCACCAACGTCATGTCGCGCTCCTACGTCAGCGACGTCGAACCGGCGCGGATGCGGGAGTTCCTGGACGCCGAGCGCGCGATCCTGCTGGGGCACTTCCCGGACGGGATGGTGGTCGAGGAGTACACGACCTGGCTCGGGGTGGTGCGGCGGCCTTAAAGGGCGTACCCCGCGCGGCTCACCGACTCAGCCGCCTCCCCGATCTGGTCCTAGGCTTGCCCTGCTGGGTACCAACCGGTCGAGGAGGCTCTGCGGTGTTGCGTCGGACGTTGCTGGCGGCGGCGGGCAGTGATCGCACACGCGCCCTGGTCGAGCGCTCGCCCGGCTCGCGCCAGGTGGTGAAGCGCTACGTCGCCGGGCCCGCCACCGACGACGCGGTCGCCGTGGCCGACGCGCTCATCGAGGACGGCCTGCTGGCCACGCTGGACCATCTGGGCGAGGACACCACCGACGCCAACCACGCGATCCTGGTCAAGGAGGCCTACCTGCTCCTGCTGGAGCGGCTGGCGGCGGCCGGCCTGACCCCGCACGCCGAGGTCTCGGTGAAGCTCTCGGCGGTGGGCCAGTCGCTGAGCAGCGACGGCGAGAAGATCGCGCTGGAGCACGCCCACGCCATCTGCGAGGGCGCGCAGCGTGCCGGGACCACGGTGACCTTCGACATGGAGGACCACACCACCACCGACTCGACCCTGAAGATAGTGTCCGAGCTGCGGCGGGACTACCCGACGGCGGGGTTGTGCCTGCAGGCCTACCTGCGGCGCACCGAGGCCGACTGCAAGGACTTCGCCTCGTCCGGATCACGGGTCCGGCTGGTCAAGGGCGCCTATCGCGAGCCGGAGTCGGTCGCGTACCAGGCCATGCACGAGGTGGACCTGTCCTTCGTCCGCTGCATGCGCACCCTGATGGCCGGCGAGGGCTACCCGATGCTGGCCACGCACGATCCGCGGCTGATCGAGATCGGCGGCGCGCTGGCCGTGCGCAACGGCCGGGGCATCGGCAGCTACGAGTTCCAGATGCTGTTCGGCGTCCGCCCGCACGAACAGAAGCGCCTGGCCTCGGCCGGCGAACGCATGCGGGTGTATGTGCCGTATGGGAGCGAGTGGTACGGCTACCTCATGCGACGATTGGCGGAGCGCCCGGCGAACCTCGGCTTCTTCGCCCGGTCGCTGCTTTCGAAAAACTGACCGGCACAGCGGTGCCGGCGCCCCTGAGCCTTCTTCGGCACAAGTGAGGAGACCGGACCCATGGCCCAGCGCGTAGCCGTCCTCGGCACCGGAAAGATCGGCGAGGCTCTGGTCTCCGGCCTGCTGCGGGCGGGCAAACCGGCGTCCGAGGTGCTGGTCACGGCCCGGCGTCCGGAGCGCGCGGCGGCTCTGAAGGCCAGCTACGGCGTGGACGCCGTGAGCAACGCCGAGGCGGCGCACAAAGCCGACACCCTGATCCTGATGGTCAAGCCCCAGGACATGGCCGCCCTGCTGGAGGAGCTGACCCCGCACGTGCCGGCCGGCCGGCTGGTGATCAGCGGCGCCGCCGGCATCACCACCCACTTCATCGCCTCCCGCCTGGCCGAGGGCGTCCCGGTGGTCCGGGTCATGACCAACACCCCGGTGCTCGTCGACGAGGCCATGTCGGCGATCTCGGCCGGCGCCCACGCCACCGAGGAGCACCTGGCGCGCACCGAGGAGATCTTCTCCCCGGTCGGCAAGACGATCCGGGTCCCGGAGGCCCAGCAGGACGCGGTGACGGCGCTGTCCGGCTCGGGCCCGGCGTACTTCTACTACCTGGTCGAGGCCATGACCGACGCCGGCATCCTGCTCGGCCTGCCCCGCGCCGCCGCCCACGACCTGATCGTGCAGGCCGCGATCGGCGCCGCGGTGATGCTGCGCGACTCCGGCGAGCACCCGGTGAAGCTGCGTGAGGCCGTCACCTCCCCGGCCGGCACCACGATCTCGGCCATCCGCACCATGGAGGACCACGGGGTCCGGGCCGCGATGATCGCCGCGCTGGAGGCGGCCCGGGACCGGTCGCGGGAGCTGGCCTCGGGGCAGTGAGCCGGGAGGGTTCCGTTCCCGCGATGCAGCGCGCGCGGTGAGTCGCTCCGTCCTACCACCAGAAGGGGAGGACGGACGATGCGAGCTTCTGCCGAAGCGGGGTACAAGGAATACGTCACGGCGCGCTCCTACGCGCTGTGGCACACCGCGTTCCTGATGTGCGGCGACGCGCACCAGGCCGAGGACGTGGTGCAGACGGCTTTGCTGAAGCTGTACGTGGCCTGGCACCGGGTCGAGCGCGCCGAGAACCGTGACGCGTACGTGCGGCGCGTTCTGGTGCGCTGCGTCATCGACGAGAAGCGCCGCGGCTGGCGCCGCGAGCGCGCGGTGCCCTCGGTGCCGGACGTGGTGGCGCCCGAGGGCCCGGACATCGGGGAGCGGGACGCCGTTCTCCAAGCCTTGGCGCGTCTGGCGCCGCGGCAGCGGGCCACGCTGGTCCTCCGGTTCTGGGAGGACCTTTCCGTCGAGCAGACCGCGGATCTGCTCGGCTGCTCGCCCGGCACCGTCCGGTCACAGACCGCGCGAGGGCTGGCCACCCTGCGCGGCATCCTCCTCGACCAGCAGGCGACGGCCTCGGGCCGCGTGGAGAAGGGGTAGCGATGACAGAGCTCGAAGACAGGGAAGAACAGGGCGGCGGCGAGGCCGGGGCGCAGGCCCGCGAGGCGTTCGCGCGCACCGTGCTCCAGAGCCGCCCTCGGCTGGCGTTCACCGCCGAGGATCTCGTCCTCGGCGGCCGCCGGCGGGTGCGGCGCCGCCGGCTGGCCGCGGTCGTGGGGAGCACGGCTTCGGTCGCGGTGGTGGCAGTCGCCGCGACGGCTTTCGCCGGGGGAGGCGGCCGGTCCGGGGCGGTGGTCGTGGCGCCGGCGGCGAGCGTGACGACGACGGTGACGACGAGCCCGAGCGGGAACCCGAGCAGGCCTCTGACAGACGACGAGCGGACGCTCGCCGAGAAGAAGCTCGCCGCCGCGGTGTTCGCCGAGGTGCTCGGCAAGCTCGATCCCGGCATGAAGCACCTCACGTACACGCCTGCGCCTCACGCCTCGGTGGCGTTCGCGCCGAACACCGGAGTGTGCACGGAGAAGCTGAAAGTCCAAGTCTCCTATGGCTTCGACGCGATCTGGACGGCCGACGGCAAGAATCCCTTCCCCCGCCCTAAGGACGCCACCTCCCCATTCATCCAGGTGGACATCCAGGTGTATGCCCCGGGGCTGGGCGGGGACCAGTTCGCCGGCACCCATGACTGGGGACCGATCACCAGGACCCGGCTGCCGGACGGCTCCGTGGTTCAGACCGCTTCGGCGGCGGACGGGCGCCGTCTGCAGACGGTTCGGACCATGGGCAACGGCCAGGAGATCGTCTTCTCCGTGATCGACGATTCGGTCAATGGAGGCGGTGCCTGGGGAGCCCAGTCCTTGCCCACGAATCCGTTCCCCTTCACCGCCGCGCAACTGAGCGGAATCGTGAGCGCGGTGTCGCTGCCGCTCCCGTTCGCCGACGGGTTCCAGCCTCGTACGACGTGTGTTCCCTGACACATTCGCCCTTGTGAACGGCGGTCCGCGTGTTCTTCGCGCGGGCCGCCGCTTTACGGTGGGTTCCATGGATGATCTGTATCCATCAAAAGATCCGTGTCTGCCGTCGGTCTTCCGGGTCGGGGAGTTCGCGGCGTGGGCGGTGTCGGCGGCGCACACGCAGGCCGCGGCGTTCTTCGCGACGCGTAACGGCCTGCAGGCGATGCCGCGAGTGACGGTCGGAGTGCGGGAGGCGGCGGTCGCCTTCCGGAGCGAGCGGTATCTGCGGGTGGACGGCGAGGCCGCGTTCGAGTGGGCGCCGTTGTCCGGCGACTACGAGGCCGCCGACGGCTGGGTGCGGCTGCACTGCAACTTCGAGCACCACGCGGAGATCGCGTGCCGGGTGCTCGGGGTGCCGCAGGACCGGGCGGCGGTCGAGGCCGCAGTGCGGCGGCGCGGACGTTTCGAGCTGGAGGACGCGATCGCCGAGGCCGGCGGGGTCGCGGCGGCCATGCGGACGCGGGAGGAGTGGCTCGCGCATCCGCACAGCGCGGTGGTCGCCGGTCGGCCGGTGGTGGCGATGGCGCCGCTGGCTGGTGACGGTGTTTTCGCGGCCGAGGCCGGGGGTTTCGGCGGCGGTGCCGCTGAGCGGGCGCTCGCTGCGGAGGCTGGCGCCGGTGCCTTTGTTCCCGGGGCGTTCGTGACTTCCCGTCCGTTGTCCGGGGTTCGCGTTTTGGACCTGACCCGCATCATCGCCGGGCCCAACGCGGGCCGCGTTCTGGCCGGCTACGGTGCGGACGTCACGATGGTCCGCTCACCGTCGCTGCCCACGATCCGGGGTCTGGACCTGGATCTGAACGCCGGTAAGGCTTTGCGCTTCCTCGACCTGCGCAGTGACGGCGGTCGGGCGGCGTTTCTGGAGCTTGTCCGGGACGCCGATGTCGTGCTGCAGTCGTATCGGCCCGGCGCGTTGGCGGGGTTGGGACTGGGTCGTGACGAGCTCGCCTCGGTGAATCCCGGCTTGGTCCATGTCTCCATCTCGGCCTACGGAACGGATGGTCCGTGGGGCAGTCGGCGCGGCTTCGACTCGCTGGTGCAGATGGCCGTGGGGATCGCGGACGAGGGAATGCGCGCTGCGGGTGCGGAGCGTCCGGTTCCGTTGCCGGCGCAGGTGTTGGACCACGGTGCCGGGTGGCTCGCGGCGGCCGGTGCGGTCGAGGCGTTGCGGCGGGGCGGGGGACTGGCGGTCGATGTGAGCCTGGCCGGGGTCGGGCAGGCGCTGGACGGGCTCGGCCGTCTGGACCCGGAGGTCGGGCTGGCGGTCGCGGATCCGGAGCTGTCAGACGTCGAAGATCTGCTGCTCCACGAGCCGAGCGCGGCGGGCACCCTGACTCGGGTGCGTTTCCCGGGGAGCGTGGCCGGTGCGACGCTGGGCTGGTCGGGGCCGCCGCCGCACGAGTGACGGCGACGGCTGGGTGTCAAACTTCGTCCGTCGCTCACCGGGCGTTCACCCGGCGGAGCCGGGCCCCTGGCTAGCGTCCCCGGCATGACTGATCGGATGCCCGTCGACCGTCGTACCGCCCTGATCGCCGCCGGGACCGCCGGCGCCGCCATCGCCGCCGCCCCGGTGCTCGCCTCGCCGGCTGCGGCCGCCACCGCCACTGACTCCACCGCCTCCACCGCGTCCACCGCCTCCGGGCCCGCCGACTCCGGCCCGGCCGCGTCCGGCTCCCCGCTCCTGCTCACCACGCCCGGCGCGCTCGGCGCCCCGCCGGTCGACGGCCTCCACCTGACGTTCGGCGCGGACCCGGCGCGCGAGATGTACGCGTCGTGGAGCACCACGTCGCCGGTGTGCCGTCCGCGGGTGCGCTTCGGCAGCCTGGAGGGCGGGCACGGGGACACCGTGCAGGCCGAGACCCGGACCTACACCGACGGCGCCTCCGGGCGCGAGGTGTACGTGCACCACGCGCACATCAGCGGTCTGCGTCCGGATTCCACGTACGTCTACAGCGCCCTGCACGACGGCGTCCTGCCGGACTCGGCCGCCTTCCGGACCGCGCCGTCGGGGCGCAAGCCGTTCACCTTCACCAGCTTCGGCGACCAGGCCACCCCCGGCACCACGTGGTCGCCGGCCACCGGCGGCGGCTTCACCTCGGTCGCGGCCACCCTCGCCAGCCCGGCGGCGGCAGACATCGTGGCCGGGGTCGAACAGGTCGCGCCGCTGTTCCACCTGCTCAACGGCGACCTGTGCTACGCGAACATCAACCCGGACCGGCTGCGCACCTGGGACTCGTTCTTCCAGAACAACACCCGCTCGGCCCGCTTCCGCCCGTGGATGCCGGCCGCCGGCAACCACGAGAACGAGAAGGGCAACGGGGAACTGGGCTTCTCCGCCTTCCAGACCCGCTTCGCGCTGCCGCCGAACGGCGAGGACGCGGAGTTCGCAGGGCTTTGGTACGCCTTCACCGTCGGCTCGGTCCGCTTCGTCGTCCTGCAGAACGACGACGTGGCCCTGCAGGACGGCGGCGACTCCTACGTCAGCGGCTACAGCGCCGGGCGTCAGCGCGCCTGGCTGGAGCGCACGCTGAAGGCGGCGCGTGCCAACAACGGGATCGACTGGATCGTCGTCTGCATGCACCAGGTGATGATCTCCAGCTCGGACGCCAACGGAGCCGACGTGGGCATCCGCGAGCAGTGGGGCCCGCTGTTCGACAAGTACGAGGTGGACCTGGTCGTCTGCGGCCACGAGCACGACTACGAGCGCTCGCACCCGGTTCGCGGCGTGGTCTCCGGCAGCCAGACCCTGACGCCGAACCCGGTGGCGACCGACACGAGCCAGATCGACACGTCCAAGGGCACCGTCCACATGGTCCTCGGCGGCGGCGGCACGTCCAGCCCCTCCAACCAGAAGTTCTTCGCCGGCAGCAAGGCCAAGGTGCTGATGAGCGTCGGCGCGGTGGGCTCCAACGGCAAGAAGACCCCGACGTACGTCTTCGAGGACGCTCCCTGGATCGGCGTCCGCGACGAGGAGCACCCGTACGGCTTCGCGGCGTTCGACGTGGACCCGGGCACGCACGCCGGCGGTCTGACGCGGATCCACGTGACGTACTACACGGTGGCGCAGCCGGACGGGAAGATCCAGCCGCTGGAGACGTTCACGCTGTCGCGCAAGCGCAGCGACGGCTGACCATTCGACGACTGGCCATCCGGCGGCTGAACATTCGTTGAGGCTGAGGCCGGCCGGATCGCCGTTTTCCCTAAAGTCTGCGCATGGCGAACGTAGAGATGATCCGCACTTTCATAGCGCGGATCCTGGAGGACGGCGGTCTGGTCGACGGCCGCGCCGAGCCCGACTCGGACGGCGACTACCAGCTCCGGTGCGGCAGTGCCCTGTACTGGGTGTCCGCGGGCGAGGCCGACGACGGCTTCGGCCTGGTGCAGGTCTTCGGCGTCGTGCTGGAGGACGTGCCCCTGTCCAGGAAGCTGCTGACCGCGGTCAACGAGATCAACAGCACCTACCTGTGGGTCCGCTGCTACTGGCAGCAGGGCCGGCTGACCCTGGCCCGCGACCTGGCCGCCGACACGCTCACCGCCGAGCTGCTGGCCGCGGCCTGCGCGCAGATCGGCCGGATCGCCGACGAGTACGACGACCGGCTCAAGGAGCTGGTCGGCGCCGGCCACACCGTCTTCGACGGCGACTCCGGCGACGACGACTCCGTGGAGGTCTGAGGCGATGAGCGCGCTGTCGGCGATGGCCGCGTTCAGCGGCGAGCTGGCCGATCTGATCGAGCGGGTGATGCCGAACGTCGTGGCGATCCGCGGCGACCAGGGCGGGGACTCCTGGACCGCGGGCTCCGGGTTCGTCCTGGACGACGCCTGCCACGTGGTCACCAACAACCACGTGGTGGACCAGGCGGAGGGCTTCGCCTGGACCGCGGCGATCCACGGCTACCCCACCCAGCCCATCAGGATCCTGGGCCGCGATCCGCTGACCGACCTGGCCGTGGTCGAGCTCTCCGAGCCCCACGAATCGGCGCTGGCGCTGCGCGAGAAGCCGGTCCGGCTCGGTGAGGTGGTCCTGGCGATGGGCAACCCGCTCGGGGACTACCCGGAGTCGGTGTCGGTGGGCATCGTCAGCGGCCTGTCCCGCCAGCTCCAGGCGGCCCAGCACGAACGGCCGCTGCAACGGCTGATCCAGACCGACGCCGCGGTGAACCCCGGCAACTCCGGCGGACCGCTGATCGACCTGGACGGCGCGGTGATCGGCGTCAACACCATGATCCGCGACGACGCGCAGGGCATGGCCTTCGCGGTGCCCGCGGCGACCGTGGCGCGCGTCGTCCCGCAGCTGATCGCCGAGGGCCGGGTCGTCCGGGCCTCGCTCGGCATCGCGGTGCACGCCCGCGACGTCGAGGTCGACGGCCGCACCGCCAAGCGCGAGGTCGTGACCCGGGTGCGCGCCGAGGACAGCCCGTTCGAGCCCGGCGACGTGCTGATCAGCCTGGCCGGACAGGAGATCGACGGGCACGCGGCGCTGTTCGACCTGCTGGACGCCGCGCTGATCGGCAAGCAGACGCCGGTCGAGGTGCGGCGTGAGGGCGAGCGGGTCGTTTTCGACGTGGTGCCGGGGCGGCTGGCGGAGGGGAAGTAGCGGGCCGCGGCGAGCCGGGGAAAGCGCAAGCCCCCTGAGCGGCGGCCCGATGACCTCGGGCCGCGGACTCAGAGGGCTCACGGGGAACCGCGGCGGCTACTTCCCGTTCTCGATCTGGACCCGCTCGATCACCTGCGGCTTGGCGTCCTTCTTCGCCGCCGTGCCGTCCTCGTCGGCGATGCCCTTCTTCACCGAGTCCAGGATGGCCAGGCCCTGGCCGACCAGGCCGGCGGCGATCTCGGACAGGCCGTCGGCGCCGTTCAGGACGTTGATGTTCGCGCCGTTCAGGCCCGCGGCCGCCTTCTCGACGATCAGCGGGAGCTGGTCGATGATCATGCGGTCCAGGGCGACGCGGTCGTAGCTGGCCGCGGCCTCGGCCTGGACGCGCATGCGCTCGGCGTCGGCGGCGGCGGTGATGCGGACCCGCTCGGCTTCGGCCTCGGCGGGCTTGACCACTTCGGCGACCAGCTGCTGCTGGCGGAGTTCGGCGTTGCGCTGGGCCAGCTCGGTCTGGGCCATCAGGACCTCCTGCTGGGCCCTGGCCGCGGACAGCGGGCCGGCCTGGGCCGCCACGGCCTGCGCCTGGTCGACCTCGGCCTTGTACTTCGCCTGGACGATCGCGGTCTGGCGGGCGTACTCGGCCTTGTTGCGCTCGGCCTCCTGCTGGGCCTCGACCGAGGCCTGGGTGGCCTGGGCCTGGGCGATCTGGGCCTGGCGCTGGATGGCTGCTTTGTGCGGGGCGGCCATCGCGTCGATGTAGCCGGTCTTCATGTCGTCGATCGACATGATCTGCAGGGAGTCGACGGTCAGGCCGATCTTGCCCATCTCGGACTTGGAGGTGTCCAGCACCTCCTCGGCCAGCTTCTGGCGCTCGGTGACGATCTCCTCGACCGTCATCGAGCCGATGATGGAGCGCAGGTGGCCGGCGAAGATGCGGGCGGTCAGCGTCGACATCTGGTTCTGGTCGGACAGGAACCGCTGGCCGGCGTTGACGATGCTCTCGGTGTCGTTGCCGACCTTGAAGGCGATGACCGCGGTCACCGTCAGGGCGATGCCCTGCTTGGTGACGCAGGTCTCGGAGACCTCGGCCTCCTGCATCGACAGCGTCAGGAACCGGGTCTTGCGGAACACCGGGAGGATGAACTTGCCGTGGCCGGTGACGACCCGGAACGGGGCCCCGCCCTGCCCCCGGCGGCCGCCGGAGATGAGCATCGCCTGGTCAGGGGCGGGCACTCTGTAGCCGAACATGGTGGTCAGCCTTCTTCCCGTGAGCTGAGATGGATGTTCACAGCTTGTCCAGTTCATCCAGCGGGTCGGAGGCCTCGGGGAACTCGATGACGTCGACCGCACGCTGCCCTCGGGACTCCACGACCAGGATCCGGGTGCCCTTCGGCAGCGGCTGTTCCGACCAGGCCAGGAACGCCTCTGTGCCGCCCCGCACCCCGACCACCGCTTCGCCGGGCCCCCGCTGGCCGCGAGTACCGACATGCAGCACGCCCACGCATCCGATCACCGCGTCGTCTGGCACTTTCCGCACGTTACACCCGTGCCCGGCACTGGACCACGCAACCCCTTCCCATCGAAGATCACGTCGCCTACGCTGCGGGCATGCCGCAGCTGGAAGCGTCCGGGCTGACCCGGAACCGGATAGCGACCTTCGTCTTCTTCGGAGTCCAGGGCTTCGCGTTCTCGCTGCTCACGTCCAAGGTCTCGGTCATCCAGAAGCAGCTGCACGTCGACGACGGCACGCTGTCCATCCTGCTCGCGCTGGTCCCGATCCTGGCCGGGGTCGGCTCGGTGCTGGCCGGGGCGGCGATGCGCTGGACGAGCTCGGCCGTGGTCCTGCGGATCGCCGAGCCGACCGTGATCGGCGTCCTGGTGATCGTCCCCCATACGGGAAACCTCTACCAGGCGATTCCCGTATTGATGGTCTTCGGGCTCAGCGTGGGCGCCGCCGATGCCACCATGAACATGCAGGCGTGCGGCCTGGAGCGGCGCTACGGCCGGTCGATCATCCTGGCCTTCTTCGGGGTGTGGGCGGCCGGGGCCATCGTCGGCTCGGGCTGGGGCGCGCTGGGCTCGGCCGCCGGCTGGCACCTGAGCCTGACCTACTTCGTCGCGGCCGTGGTCGGCGTCGCCGCGACCCTCTACGCCGGCCCGATGCTGCTGAAGAACCTGCGCGACGAGACCATCGTCAAGGACGCCGACGGCAGACTGCCCCACATCCCCTGGCGCCCGATGCTCCTGCTCTGCGTGGTCATGACGCTCGCCTACATCGGCGAGTCCAGCGTCACCGCCGCCGGCAGCGACTACCTCACCAAGGGCCTGAAGTCCTCCGACACCTTCGGCGGCCTGGTCGTCGGCGCCTACACGCTGGGCCAGGTCCTCGGCCGGTTCCGGGGCGACCTCGCGGTGCAGCGGTTCGGCAGCGTCAAGGTGGTGCGGGCCGGCGCGATCGTGTGCGCGGCCGGGTTCGCGATCGTCGTCGGCGCGCCGGGCCCGTACACGGCGCTCGCCGGGTTCCTCATCGCCGGCTTCGGCCTCTCGCCGCTGGTGCCGGTGGCGTTCACGGCGGCCTACGCCAACGACCCGACCGGGTCCGGCGTCGCGGTCGCGCGGATCAACGTCTTCAACTACCTGGGCTTCCTCCTCGGCGCCCCTCTGGTCACCGGCCTGTGGGGCGCGGGCGTCAGCCACCGGGAGGGCATGGCCGTCCCGATGGTGATGATCGCCGTCATCGTCCTGCTCGCCTACGCCTTCGACCCGCGGCGCGCGCCGGCCCACGACGGCGGCCTGCCGACCCCGGCCGTAGGCGGCGCGGAAACGGTACCTACATTGGGGACGTGACCAAACGCGGCACGGCAATAGCGGGGATAGTTTTCAGCTCTTCTCTACTCGTCGCCGGACTGAGCGCCTGTAGTAGCGGCACTCCGTCCGGAATCACCAAAGCGCCGGTCGCGTATGGACCGGTCACCCAAGTCGTCGAGGCGCCGGCGACGGTGACACCGAAGTCGCAGATCACCGTCGACGCCACCGCCGCCGGCTCCGTGGCGCAGCTGATGGTCGCCGACGGCCAGCACGTCACCGCCGGCCAGACCCTCCTGCGGATCGACTCGCCGGACGCGCAGGCGCAGCTGAACGCGGCGAAGGCGGCGGACGCTCAGGCGGCGGCGCAGGGCAAGAAGTCCTCCGGAGGCAGCGTCATCGACTTCTCCCGGTCGGAGAGCAACGCCGACGCGAACGCACAGAAGGCTTTCGACGCCGCGCAGGCCACCGCGAACCAGATCGCCGATCCGGCCGTCAAGGCGTCGATCCTGAGCCAGATCACCAGTGCGCGCAATCAGTACGCCACAGCGTCCAATGACGTGCGGAACACCATTGCGAACTTCAACAACGGGATCGCCTCTGCGTCGGACGTCGTGGGTTCTCTTAGCGATGCGCAACGGACCCAGACACAGGCCGCCGTCGCTATAGCGCAGAAGACAGTGGACTCCCTCACTATCAAGGCTTCTATAGCGGGGGACGTATCCCTGCGCAGCGGAGTCGGCGGGGCCGGCGCCTCGGGAGTGGACGTCTCTTCGCTGCTCTCCCAACTCGGCGGGAACCTCGGCTCGCTGGCGGGCGCCGCGGGAGGCAGCCTCGGGTCCGCCGCGTCCGGCGGCAGCGGGGGAAGCGATCCGGGCGGCGACACCGTGATCGCCCAGGGGGCCCCGGTGGATTCCGGGGCGCCGCTGCTGGTCATCACCGACTCCTCGACGCTGACGCTGACCGCGCAGGTCGACGAGACCTCCATTCTTCAGGTCACCCCCGGCATCACCGCCAACGTGCAGCTGGATGCTGTTCCCGACGGGAACTACCCGGCGACCGTCGTCTCCATCGACAGCCAGGGCCAGTCCTCCAGCCGGGGCGGCGTCACGTACCGGGTGAGGCTCTCCCTCGGCGCGGGCCAGCTCGGCGACGGTTCCGCTGCTCCCGTTCCGCGTCCCGGGATGAGTGCCGTGGCCGATCTCCAGGTGGCGAACAAGGCGCACGTGCTCGCCGTGCCGTCGGCGGCGATCGTGCATGACGGCAATCAGGACACCGTGTGGCTGGTTACCTCCGGTAAAGCGCACCGGCACGTAGTGCGGCTCGGCGCCCAGGGAGACACGACGGTGGAGGTCTCCTCGGGGCTGAACGCCGGGGACGTGATCGTGACGTCGGGGGCCGACAAGGTCCACGACGGGCAGAAGCTCTAGCGCGCATGGCCGAAATAGAAGCGGTCGACGTCACCCGCTCGTACCGGATGGACGGCATCTCCGTGGATGCCCTGCGCGGGGTCTCGCTGACCATCGAAGAGGGCGACTACGCCGCCATCATCGGACCGTCGGGGTCGGGGAAGTCCACGCTGATGCACCTGCTCGGCTGCCTGGACCGGCCGACGTCCGGGACGCTCCTGATCCGCGGCCGCGATGTCGGTTCGCTGGACGACAGTGAACTGGCCGAACTGCGGAACCAGACGATCGGGTTCGTCTTCCAGTCCTTCCAACTTCTGGCGCGCACCACCGCTCTAGAGAACGTCGCACTGCCGCTCGTCTATAGAGGGGTGCGCAGAGCGGAACGCAGGAAGCGTGCAGCCGAGGCGCTGGAGGCGGTGAACCTCGGGCATCGCATAGGACACAAGCCGACACAGATGTCCGGTGGGGAACAGCAGCGGGTTGCTATAGCGCGGGCGCTTGTAGGAGAGCCCGCGGTCCTTCTCGCTGACGAACCCACGGGGAACCTCGACACCGTCAACGGCGATGAGGTCATGGCCATCCTCGAGCGGCTCAACAAGGAACGCGGTGTCGCGGTGGTCCTCGTGACTCATGAGGCCGACATCGCGGCGCGCGCCCGGCGGATCATCCGCGTAAGAGACGGCCTCATAGAGGAAGCGGCAGCGGAAGCGGCGGAGTCCTCATGAGATTCACCGAATCCTTCCGCGTCGCCCTCGACGCGCTGCGCGCCAACCGCCTGCGCTCCCTGCTGACCATGCTCGGCGTGGTGATCGGCGTCGCCGCGGTGGTCGTCCTGGTCGCGATCGGCGGCGGGGCGAAGCAGCTGGTCACCTCCGAGGTCGAGGGTCTGGGCTCGAACATCGTGTTCGTGGCGCCGGGCAAGTTCCAGCTCGGCACCTCCCCGGCCATCTCCCGGCTCCAGCTCTCCGACGCCGACTACCTGAACCGGGTGCTCGGCCGGCCCGACGCCGTCGCCGTCTCCCTGGCGTCGGCCGAGAACCTGCGCGCCGGGACCAAGACCTTCTACGCGACGGTGCAGGGGACCACGGCGAACGTCGTCGACGTCTTCGACCGGCCGGTCGCCGAGGGGCGGTACGTCTCCAAGGCCGACATCTCCACCGCGCGCCGGGTGATCGTCCTGGGCCCGGACGCCGCGTCCGCGCTGTTCCCCAACGCCGACCCGATCGGCCGCCAGGTGGACATGGGCGGTGTCGAATTCCGCGTGATCGGGCTCTTCCAGGCCAAGGGCGGCGCCTTCGGCCTGAGCCCGGACAGCGAGGTGCACATCCCGGTCACCGCCGCGCAGCGGCTGTTCGGCCTGCAGACCATCTCCGGCTTCGCCACCAAGGCCGACAGCCCCGGCGACGTGGACGCCACCGGCGCCAAGATGGTCGCCGCGCTGAAACAGAAGTACCGGGGCGACGAGTTCACCGCGGTGTCCCAGACCCAGATCCTCGGCACCATCGGCAAGATCCTTTCGCTGCTCACCCTGGTGCTCGCGGCGATCGCCGGGATCTCGCTGCTGGTCGGCGGGGTCGGGGTGTCCAACATCATGCTGGTCTCGGTACGGGAGCGGACCAAGGAGATCGGGTTGCGCAAAGCACTCGGCGCGCGGCAGCGCGACATCCTCTGGCAGTTCCTCCTGGAGGCCGTCATGCTCACCAGCATCGGCGGCATCATCGGCATCGGGCTCGGGATCGGCGCGTCCTACATCCTGTCCGCCTTCACGCCGCTGCCGGCGGTCCTGGCCTGGTGGTCGATCGCGCTCGCGTTCGGGGTGTCGGCCGCGGTGGGGGTGTTCTTCGGGGTGATGCCGGCGCGACGTGCCGGCAGGCTCGACCCGGTGGTCGCGCTGCGGACCGAATAGGCGTGGGACCGGCCATCCGACGGAACAGGCATCGGAACGAACAGGTGTCCAGGAGATGTGATGTAGGCACAACGACCGGCGGTGGTGCGGTTGCGCGGGTTATTTTCTCCTCATGATTGCCGCTCCCAGTCGCGACGAACTGCGCGACCACCTGCTGACACACCGCATCGCGGGTGCCGTCGCGACTCCACGGGAGGACAACCTCCGCAAGTACGCGATGTTCGCCGAGCGGGATCCGTATCACCTGTTCGGGCTGGAGCCCGAGCGGGTGTGGACGCAGGGGGACGTCGTGAAGCTGATGGCCACGCGCGCCGGGGTGTCGGCCGATCCGAAGCACCGCGCGGGGCAGGACCACATCGACGTCGATCTCACGCTGGACGGCCTGGACCGGTTCGCCGACCGGCTGGGGCAGGCCCGGGAGCTGCGGCAGCGGGTCCTGCTGGCCACCGGGCATCCCAGCACCCTGCTGGCCGTGCACCTGGCGTTCGCCGCCGGGCTGCGCGAGGCCGGGTGCGAGGTGATAGAGGCCGGCGCCGGGTGGTCCTACCAGGCCTCGGCGCAGGTCGGGCGCAAGCGCCGGTCGATCGCCTACTTCGGCGGGGTGGGGGTGACGGCCGAGGGCGGCTCGCTGGTGCACACGCACTCCGCGCGCCCCATCCGGGCCGCGCTTGCCTCCCTCGCCGGGGACGGCGAGCCGCTGCCGGACCTGGTGGTCGCCGACCACGGCTGGTGCGGCGGGGCGGGGCAGGCCGGGATCGACGCGATCGGGTTCGCCGACTCCAACGACCCGGCGCTGTTCGTCGGGGAGGCCGAGGGCGTGGTCCAGGTGGCGGTGCCGCTGGACGACGGCATCGCGCCACGGCACTACACGCCCATGTCACAGTACGTACTCGCTCGGGCCGGGCTGTAGCGGGGCGCTCAGGCGGCCTTGAGGCGGCCTTGAGGCGGCGTCGCGGGGGCGTCCGGGCGGAGTCCCGGCGGCGTCCGGGCGGCGCCGTGGCGTGTACACCACACCACGGCGGGTAAGCGGGTCACCCCAGGTGTAACAGTCCGCAAATCACACGAATGCCGCATCCTCTTCCCCATATGTATCATCCACCCCTATCCTCATAACATGGCTTCTGAGATATCCGACATGCACGGGAGCGCTCGCACGGGCGGCGACGCCGCGCGGCTCTCCGAGGTCAAGTTCCTCACGGTCGCCGAAGTCGCCCAGGTCATGCGGGTGTCCAAGATGACCGTGTACCGCTTGGTGCACAGCGGGGAACTGCCCGCGGTGCGGGTGGGCCGCTCCTTCCGGGTCCCCGAACAAGCGGTGCAGGAATACCTGCGCGACGCCTACGTAGCCGACTCGCTTTAGAGTCCGGAAACCTTCTCCTGACCTTCCGCTCGGCCGTGAGTGGCCGCAGCGCCGACGGGCGTTTGGTCGCGGGGCCGGACGACCAGGTACTCTGGGCCAGTCGCGAATCCCGTCAGAAGTGAGCGAGGGCACCCGAGTGGGCTCAGTCATCAAGAAGCGCCGTAAGCGTATGGCCAAGAAGAAGCACCGCAAGCTGCTCAAGAAGACGCGCATCCAGCGTCGCAACAAGAAGAAGTAGCACCGGCGCGTCGGGGGATGGCCGCGGCATGACCGGTGCGGGTCGAACTCGAGCGGACGGTGAGCCGTCCGGCGGCCGTCGCGTGCTCGTGATCGGTGCGGACAGCCGGCTGGGCGCATCCGTCGTGGAGGCTCTGCGCGAGCAGGGCCGTATCCGGTTCGTCGCCGGTGCCGACGGGGCCGACGCCTCCGGCTCCCCCGCCATCGCCCGCCTCATCGCGGACACGGACCCCGACACCGTGGTCCACCTGGGCCTGGAGCCCCGGCCCTCGCGCGCCGGCGGCCGGGCGGCGATGAAGGAACGCAACGTCATCGGGACCATGCAGCTGCTGGCCGCGGCCTCCAAGGCGCCGGGGCTCAAGCGGCTGGTCGTCAAGTCGAGTGGCGCGGTCTACGGCTGCGCCCCGCGCGACCCGGCCCTGTTCGCCGAGGACACGCCCCCGCACCTGCCGCCGACCTCCGGCTACGGCAAGGACGTGGCGGAGGCCGAGGGGTACGTGCGCGGGTTCGCCCGGCGGCGGCCCGACGTCGCGGTGTCCGTGTTGCGCTTCGCGCCGTTCGCCGGTCCCGGCGTGGCCTCCCCGCTGCTGGACTACCTCACCCTGCCGGTGGTGCCCACGGTGCTGGGGTACGACCCGCGTCTGCAGTTCGTGCACATCGACGACGCGGTGCGAGCCCTGGTGCTGGCCGCGCTCGGCGGCCACCCGGGGACGTACAACGTGGCCGGCGACGGCGCCATGCCGCTGTCCCAGATCACCCGCCGCCTGGGCCGCCCGACCGTGCCGGTGCTGTCCTTCGGCGCCGCCTTCTTCGGCAGCCTGATCCGGCGGGCCGGCATCGTCGACTTCACGCCCGACCAGGTGGCGATGGTGCGCTACGGCCGGGTCCTGGACACCGCGCGGGCGAAGGCCCGCCTGGGCTGGGAGCCGGGCTTCGGCACCGCCGACGCGCTGCGGGCGCACGCCGAGGCGGCCGGGCTGAAGGCGGTCGTGCCGGGCTGGACGAAGGGGTACTGAGGTGGCGGACGGACCGGAGGCGGTGGCCGACGCCACCGCGGATGAGGCCGAGGCGCCGGAGGAGGCCGCCCGGACCCCGGAGCGCGCCCCCGGCGGCTGGGAGGCGAAGGCCGCCGGCGCCGTGGCCTTCCTGCGCCGCCGCGTCACCGGCGAGTACGAGGTCGACGAGTTCGGCTTCGACCCGGACCTGAACGACAACGTCCTGATGGGCGTCCTGCGCCCGCTCTACGACAAGTACTTCCGCGTCGAGGTCTCCGGCATCGAGAACGTCCCGGCCGAGGGCGGCGCCTTGATAGTGGCGAACCACTCCGGCACGGTCCCGGTCGACGCCCTGATGACGCAGGTGGCGCTCCTGGACCACCACCCGGCCCACCGCCACCTCCGCATGCTGGCCGCCGACCTGGTCTTCACCCTGCCCTTCGTGGGCGAACTGTCCCGCAAGATGGGTCACACCCTGGCCTGCAACCCGGACGCCGAGCGCCTGCTGCGCGGCGGCGAGGTCGTGGCGGTCTTCCCCGAAGGCTTCAAGGGCGTCGGCAAGCCCTTCTCTCAGCGCTACCGCCTCCAGCGCTTCGGCCGCGGCGGCTTCGTCTCGGCGGCGCTGCGCACCGGCGTCCCGATCATCCCGGTCTCCATCGTCGGCGCCGAGGAGATCTATCCCAAGATCGCGGACCTGAAGCCGCTGGCCCGCCTGATCGGCCTGCCCTACTTCCCGATCACCCCGACCTTCCCCCTCCTCGGCCCCCTCGGCCTGCTCCCGCTTCCCACGAAGTGGCACATCGCCTTCGGCGAGCCGATCCCCACGACCGGCTACGACGCCAGCGCGGCCGACGACCCGCTGCTCGTGTTCGATCTGACGGACCAGGTGCGGGAGACGATTCAGGACACGCTGTACCGGCTGCTCTTGCAGCGGCGGTCTGTGTTCTTCTAAACCGCGTACTTCTAAACCGTGCTCTTCGGGAACCGAGTTCTTCGGGAACCGAGTTCCTGACCCCGCGGTGCCGCACGCTCGCCGAACCCTCACAACGCAAGTAGGGGTAAGCACCCTGTGGCGTTCACCACACAATCTGTGAGCCGACACCGGTCCCCTTGCTTATCAGATGACGTGGACCCCGGTGATCGGCGAGCGCGAGGATGGTCCACGTCGCGCCTGCGGGGTGGGGAGTTCCGGGGGGAGCTGCGGGCGCGGCGGGGGGTCACGGGGGACTCGGGACCCATGGGGGGTACCGGGGGAACACGGGGGTCACGGGGGCTCATTCGTCCGCGGCGGGGGCGCCATTCCTCAGGCCGAGCTTTGCCTGGGGGCCTGGCTCGGCTAGTTTCCGGGGAATGGCGCGCGACGAAGACGGATGGCGGTTCTGGGATCTCCTCGACGCTATGGCAGCCGAGGAGATCCGGTCGCGGACCGTTTACCAGGTGTTCCGGAGCGGGGACTCGTTGACGGGCGAGGGGGAGGACACGCATCGCGTGTTCTTCATCCAGTCCGGGTGGGTCTCGGTGATCCAGCACAGCACCGTCGGGGCCACCCGGATCCTCGCGGTCCGTGGCCCCGGGGACGTCGTGGGGGAGCTGGCCAGCCTGTCCGAGCGGCCCCGCAGCGCCACCGTGCGGGCCCGCAGCACGGTCGAGGCCCGCGGGATGAGCGGGGAGGCCTTCATCGACCTCGCAGAGCGCACCCCCTCCATAGCCCGGGCGCTGTTCCGCATCCTCGCCGACCGCCTCCACGACGCCGACCGCCACCGCACGCAGCTGCACGGCTCCGTCGCCCTCGGCGCGGTCGCGGACAAGCTCCTGGAGATCCACTCCTACGCCGACAGCGGCCAGGACCGCCCCGTGTTCACCCAGGAGGAGATCGCCTGCTGGGCCGGGGTCAGCGTGCCGGCCCTGGCCCGCTCCCTGCGCACGCTCCGCGAGGCCGGGGTCATCCGCAGCGCGCGGCAGCGCATCATCGTGCTCGACGAGAAGGGGCTGCGCGAGGTCGCGCAGAACGGCCGCGTCGCCGACTGATAACTATCCGGCAACGCTCTGCGACGCCGCCGCGGAGGCGCTGCCGCGGGCGCCTCGCGGACGTACTTCGCAGTGGCTGTTTGTGACTTCGTGAAACCGCATGTGCGGGTCCTTCGAGCCCCGTTTTTGTCAGTGCCGGGCGATAGCTTTAATGCTTAACGGATCCGTTTCCGCACTAGTAAAAATCTGGTGCGGAGATCTTGCGCATCGGAGTACCTTGCGATACATGTCGGGGGGCACGGAGGGTCGTCATCAAGGACCTGTTCTCATGAATCCGTCGCTGGAACCGCGTAGTCGTGCTGGTCGGACGCCTCGCCACTTCCACGGGCGGTATGCGCAGCCGATCAGCCACCAACCACTTCCCCAAACCGTCACCAATCTGCCCACCCACCGGTCGATCGTCGTCGTGGACGTGGTCTCGTTCACGCGGCCGGACAGGGATAACGTCGATCAACTGGCTATTCGCGCCGCGCTTTACGACACGCTGCGCGACGCATTCGAGGATTCCGGAATCCCGTGGCGGCAGACCGTCCGCGAGGACCGGGGCGACGGCGTGCTGATCTTCGTCTCGGCGGAGGTCTCCAAGGTCCTGCTGCTCGGCCGGATGCCGGCGCGGCTGGCCGAGCTGCTCGAGCGCGGCAACGTCGGGCGCAGCGCGCGTCAGCGTTTCCGGCTGCGCGTGGTGGTGCACGCCGGAGAGGTGCACCACGACGCGCACGGCTACGCCGGATACGACGTCAACCTGGCCTTCCGCCTGGTCGACGCCCGGCCGCTGCGCGAGGCGATGGAGCACAGCACGGCGGCGGTGGGCCTGATCGTGTCCGAGGGCGTGCACGACGGCGTGCTGCGCCACGGCTACGGCGGCCTGGACGCCGCGGCCTACGAGCAGGTCCGGGTGCAGGTGAAGTCCGCCGACGTGCCCGGGTGGATCCAGCTGGTCGGCGGCGGGGTGATCCTGCCGGTGCCGCGCAGGGTGGCGCGCGGGCTGTCGGGGCCGGAGCCGGGAGCGGAGCCCGGTCCGGCGCAGGACGGCCTGCCGGGCCGGTCCGGCCGGTCCGGCGACGACGCCGGACCGGTGGCGGTAGTGCTAGCCGACGAGGCGTCGCTGCTCGACGAGCTGGCCGGGCTCGGCGTGCGCACGGTGGTCCTGGTCGGCGGAGCGGCCGGGCTGGCGGCGGGGCTTGCTCCCATAGCTCGGCAGCCGATCTATATCGACCATGAGTTCATCGAGTAGCCGGACGGAGCAGACGTTCCAGATCCTGACCGCGCTCGTCGGCGGACCACTGCACGGGTACGGGATCATCCAGGAGGTGGGCCGCTTGTCGGACGGCCGGACCCAGTTGCGCGTGGGCACGCTCTACGGCGCACTGGACCGGCTGTCCGGCGAGGGCCTGCTGGTGCTGGACCGGGAGGAGACGGTCTCCGGGCGCCTGCGGCGCTACTACCGCCTCACCGACGCCGGCGCGCAGGTCCTCGCCGAGGAGGCGGAACGGTTCGCGCGGCAGGCCGCCGTGGCGCTCGAACGGCTGAAGAAGCGGGGGACGCCTCGCGCGTCCTGGGGAGGGGCGTCATGAGCGAGACCTTGGAGCGGCGCTACAGGAAGCTCCTGCGCATCCTGCCGCAGTCCTACAGGCGGGCGCGCGAGGAGGAGCTCCTCGGCGTCCTGATGGAGGGGGTCGTAGAAGGCCGGCGGTGGCCGGAGGCGCGGGAGGCGCTGAGTCTGGCGCGGCTCGGTGTGCGGGTCCGGCTGGGTGAGGCTGTTCGTGCTGGCGGCGGTCCAGACCGGGGGGACACATGCGGCTCCGCAGGAGGAGACGCTGCTGGCGGCCGTCGTCACCATGGCGCTCTTCGCGGTACGGGGTGCCCATGCCGGACCGGCGCGGATCGCCGGTCCGCTCGGGATCGCGTTCGCGCTGGCCCTGGGCCTGTGGGCCCTGGCGCCGGTGGTGCTCTGGGGAGCTGTTCACCCGGGCGGGGAGGGTTCCGACCTGGTTCCGCTGGTCTTCGCGTTGTGCGCGCTGACGGCGGTCGCCGGACTGGCCGTGGCCAGGGACCGGCGGGCGGAGCGCCGCAGGCGGCCGACGGCCGCGGGCTGAGCGCGGCGGGCTGACGGCGGCGGGTTGAGAGCGCCAGCCTGACGGCTAGTTCGGGTTCGGGTCCGTGTTCGGCGCGCCGGTGGTCGTCGGCCCGGTGGCCGGCGCCGTGTTCCCCAGCGTGATCCCGATCGGCGGCAGCCCGCTGATCAGCGGCGGGACCGTGAGCGTGGTGTCGCTGGACCCGATCGGGACCTGGACGTGCACGCTCGACGGTTCGCTGGACGGCGACCCGGAGGGCGCCGTGCTCGGCCCTTCCGGACCGCCCTGGCTCGGCGTGTGGCCCGGCGCGGCGTGCGAGGGCGGCGTGCCGGTGGGCGTCGGGGCCGAGGGCTGGGCGTGGTGCGAGCCGGTGTCCGCGCCGCCCGGGTGCTGCTGGGCGGCGCGCTGCCGGTCCAGGTTCGCCTGGGCCGCGGCCATCCGCGCTCGCAGCCCGTCCATCAGGTCCACCAGGCGGCGCGCCTCGTCCTGGCTGTCCGGGGCCAGCAGCGTCTCCAGGTCCTGGACCTGCGGCTCGCAGGCGTTGAGGAAGTCGCGCAGGTTCGCCAGCGCCTCGGTGTTCCCGGCCTCGGCCAGCGGGGCCAGCAGCTGTCCGGCGCTGTCCACGTCCTTGTACAGGTTGCCGGTGGTCTCCGCGACCAGCCTGCTGGTGTCCGAGCCGTCCACGTTCGAGTCGTGCCGGCCCAGCAGCTTGTGGATCTCCTCCAGGCGGGTCTTGGCCTGCCCGAGGTACTGCTCGCCGCGCTCCAGGTCCGAGCCGGAGACCGAGACCCGCATGTTCTCCAGGCTGCGCTTGACGCCGTACAGCGGGTCGCCCGGCAGCGCGCTGGACGCCGCCCACGCCACGCCGCCGATGCCCCCGGACAGCACGCCGACCGCGACGCCGCCGCCGATCAGCCGGCGCCGCCACGGGGTGCGGCCGCGCACCAGCACGTCGCCGTCACCCGGTCCGCCGTCCACGTCGGCGTTGAACAGGACCAAGAAGTCTCGATGGAGGCGGGCGCCGAGCTGCTCCCGGAACTCCGGCCGCACCGTCGGGGCGTGCAGACGGCCCTCGTCGATGACGGTCTCGACCACCCGCAGCATCGCCGTGAGGTCGGGGTCGCTCTTCTGGCGCGGGATGAGCGTGGCGACACCCGAGCCGCCGTCCCGCGAGCCGTCGAGGCCGTCGAGCAGCCTGGCGAACTGCTCGGCCCGCTGGCGCTCGCCGAATGCTGCGGCCATGTGTCATCCTTCCTGTCCCGTACGCAGGGAAGCCCCACCCGTCGTCCACCGCCGCTTCGTCAGTGGGTGACGATGCTCGCCGCAGTGTTAGACACCGACAGACGACAAAGGTTGTGCCCCCGGCTTCCACCGGCATGTGTTTCGGCCCCTCATTCACCCTTCAGGGTGAGTTGTTGGACCGCTACCGGGAAAACGACCGTCCCAGTTTGGGGGTTACGGCGTGTCCCGCATACGGGTGGTCCTGGTTTAGGAGTATTAGAGGCTCTCGGCGGGGAGCAGTCGAGCAAGCGTGCGGACGGCACGATACTGCAGCGTCTTGATCGCGCCCTCGTTCTTGCCCATGATGTCCGCGGTCTCGGCCACGGACAGCCCCTGTAAGAAACGGAGCGTGACGCACTCCCGCTGCTGGTCGTTGAGCCGGTGGACGGCGTCGAGCAGCGCCTCGTTGGACAGGTGCTCCAGCACCGACTCCTCCGGGGAGGCCTCGACCTCGTTGGAGTCGAGCATCTCGCCGGTGGAGACCTCCATGCGGTGCCGGCTGGACTTGAAGTGGTCGGCGACCAGGTTGCGGGCGATGGTCACCAGCCAGGCCCCGAAGTCCCGGCCCTGCCAGGAGAAGGTGGTGATGCGGCGCAGCGCGCGGACGAAGGTCTCGCTGGTGAGGTCCTCGGCCAGGGCCCGGGTCGACACGCGGTAGTAGATGTACCGGAAGACCGTGTCGCAGTAGATGCGGTAGAGCTCGCCGAAGGCGTCGGCGCTGCCCTCCTGCGCCTGGCGGACCAGGTGCACCATCGCCTCGGACTCGCCGTCGCCGGCGACCGGGCCGCCGGGGCGGTCCGCGGTCCCCGAGCCGCCGCCGTGCCGGGCGCCGCCATGGCGGGCACCCGCGGCGTGCGCGCCGCGCGTGCCGCCGTCTCCGGCCACGACGCGGATGGCCTCGCGCAGCATCAGCAGGCCGCGCTCCTGGCGGTCCAGCAGCGGCGCCGGCGCGGGCATCGGCACGTGCGTGGACAGCACCTGCGTGGCCAGCGACCCGGTGCGGGCGAACGGGTCGCCTCCCACCTTCGCGCTGTATCCGTTGAGTCCGAAGTCGTCCCGGTACACGTGTCTCCCGTGGCTCGGTCTGTAGCGGGCCTGGTTCAGCTGGCCTTGTAGCTCATTGAGAAGCCTCTAGTAGCAGAGTGTTCCGTCTCGATCACCGATCGTAGGGTTCCCCATCGTACGGAATCAGGGTGGACCCGTGCGGGTGATTCCGGCTATTACACCCACAGGAAACACCCTCCTGTACAGGAAGTCCGGTTTAGGTCCGCTCACTGGACCACGTGTGTCCGCAGGACTTTAGAGGACTTCGAGTGGCCTCGCGCAAGGGTTGCGCAGGGGACCTTCAGGAGGTGAGAGGGCATGCGTACCTCGATAGACGGAGGGTGACGATCCGTCGCTCTCCGTCGCGGTCAGTCGCGGTCGCCACCCCAGTGCGCCGCGGCCACCGCGGCTCCGGCGGCCACCGCCCCGACCGCCGCCGCCGCGCCGGCGACCGGAAGTCCCGGCCGGGCGCGCCGCGTGGTCCGGTAGTCGACGACCGCCCAGTCGTGGTGCCGCGCGTGCCGGCGCAGCGCGCGGTCCGGGTTGACCGCCACGGGGTGCCCGACCAGGGACAACAGGGGAAGATCGTTCGCGGAGTCGCTATACGCGTAGCAGTGCGCGAGGTCCAGACCGCGCTCCCGGGAGAGCCGCGCGACCTCGCGGGCCTTGTCCGGACCGTGCAGCAGCGGACCGGCGATGCGGCCGGTGTAGCGGCCGTCCACGGACTCCGGACGGGTGGCCAGCGCGCCGGTGAGCCCGAGCTGCCGGGCGATCACCTGGGCCAGTTCGATCGGCGCGGCGGTGACCAGCCACACCTCTTTGCCGTTGAGCAAGTGCGCCTCGCTCAGGGCGCGGGTGCCGGGCCAGATCTTGTCCGCGAGGTAGTCGTCGTAGACCGCTTCGCAGATCTTCTCCATGCGGGCCACCTCGTGGCCCTTCACGAAATCGAGCGCGTGCTCCTGCACGTCGTCCAGGAGCCCGGACTGCTCGCCGAAGACCCGGAAGCGCACTTGGCGCAGGCCGTGCCGGGCGATCTCGCGCTTGGTCACCATGCCGTGCGCGGTCAGGCCGCGGGCGAGATGGAACAGGGAGGCGCCCTGGACCAGAGTGTTGTCCAGATCGAAGAATGCCGCGGAGTGCACAGTGCGCCCTGCAGTCTCGGTGCCCATGCGGCCAAGCCTAAGCCCCCTGCGTGACTGTTAGATGTCGTGTGCGTGTTCTCCGTAGGCTTTTGCCGTGATGAGACTCTTCAAGCGCTCCGGCGGTTCCCCCGTGACCGTGACCCTCGTCGGCAAGCCCGGCTGTCACCTGTGCGACGACGCGCGCGCGATCGTCCAGCGCGTGGCCGCCGAGACGGGTGCGGAGGTCGAGGAACTGGACATCACCGCCGAGGACTTCGACCCGGCGCTGAAAGCGGAGTACTGGGAACAGATCCCCGTCACCCTGGTGAACGGGAAGCGACACGACTTCTGGCGGGTCGACGCCGAGCGTCTGCGCAAGGCGATCGGGGCCGCCGCGCGCGGCTGAGAAACCTCTGGGGCAGAGTGATCCACAGCACGGCGTGCCCGGTTTGGTAACTATTCGGCCTTCAGTTGTGCGGATAATCAGGACATCTCGGGCCCGGGTGACCGACGAGACTTTGTGCGTGCGTTCACAAACGCCTATCGTGCATGACAGGAGGAACAAGCGCGCAAGCTCCGCGCCGATGCCTTCTCACACCCGCGTGGTCAGGGCACCCGCTTTCGGGGCCCGAGGTCCGCGACCGTGTGAGCTCTACCACGGGGAACAGGGGTCCGCCGGCGAAACGTGGACCCGCCGGAAACACAGCACGACGGCAACGCCGGGCGCGAGCGCGATGAGGAGCAGCGTGGCCAGCACGAGCAGCAACGCGTCGGGCGGCACCGGATCGGAGTCCCGTTCCGGCAACGGAGCCTCGCTGCGCTCCCACCGGCAGGGCATCCCGGAGGCCACGGTCGCCCGGCTTCCCGTCTACCTGCGAGCCTTGATCACCATGCAGGAGCGCGGGATCATCACCGTCTCCAGCGAGGAGCTTGCGGCCTCGGCCGGCGTCAACTCCGCCAAGCTCCGCAAGGACTTCTCCTACCTCGGCTCCTACGGGACGCGCGGGGTCGGGTACGAAGTGTCCTTCCTCGTCTACCAGATCTCCCGCGAACTGGGGCTGACCCAGGACTGGGCCGTGGCCATCATCGGCATCGGCAACCTGGGCCACGCGCTGGCCAACTACGGGGGGTTCGCCTCCCGCGGCTTCCGGGTGGCGGCCCTGTTCGACGCCGACCCGGCCCTCACCGGCTCGGTGGTGGCCGGGGTGCGCGTCCGGCACGCGGACGAACTGGAATCGGCGATCCGCGGCTTAGGAATCTCGATCTTCGTGATCTCCACTCCGGCCGCCGCCGCGCAGGCCGTCGCCGACCGTCTGGTCGCGGCCGGGATCACCTCGATCCTGAACTTCGCGCCGGTGGTCCTGAACGTGCCGGAGGGCGTGGACGTGCGCAAGGTGGACCTGTCCATCGAGCTGCAGATCCTCGCCTTCCACGAGCAGCGCAAGGGCGGGCACGCGCTGCCCCAGGCCGGGAACGAGCAGGCGGACTCCGGCGGCGGCGGGAAGACCGCCGGCGGACCGGCCGCCGCGGCGTCCGCCGACCGATCAGCCCTCGACCCATCCTTGATCGACACCGGGATTCCCTCGTGAGCCTTCTAGCCGTAGGACTGTCCCACCGGTCCGCACCCCACGCGCTCCTGGAGCGCGCGGCCCTGAGCACCGAGCGCACCGGCAAACTCCTGGCCGACCTCGCCGCGTCCCCGAACGTGCACGAGGCCGCGGCCCTGGCCACCTGCAACCGCATCGAGGTCTACGCCGGCGTCGACAAGTTCCACGCCGCGGTGACCGAGATCACCGAACTGCTGTCGCTGCACACCGGCGTGGAGCCGGCCGAGCTGACGCAGCACCTCTACGTGCACTACGACGGCCGCGCGGTGCAGCACCTGTTCACCGTCGCCTGCGGCCTGGACTCGATGGTGGTCGGCGAGCCGCAGATCCTCGGCCAGATCCGCACCGCCCTGGCCGGCGCCCAGGACCACGGCACCGCCGGGCGCGCCCTGAACGACGCGATGCAGCAGGCGCTGCGCGTCGGCAAGCGCGCGCACAGCGAGACCGGCCTGGACCGGGCCGGGCAGTCGGTGGTGTCGGTCGCCCTGGAGGCGGCTTACAAGGCTCTCGGCGTCGAGGGCCCGAACAACCTTCGCGCCCTGATCATCGGCGCCGGTTCGATGGCCGGGCTCGCGGCCGCGTCACTGAATCGCGCCGGGGTTCGTCATATGGTCGTGGCGAATCGGACGGCGGAGCGGGCCGAGCACCTGGCGTCGCAGTACAACGGCGGCACGGTGCCGATCGATGAGGTCGTGCCCGCGCTGGGGGAGGCGGACCTCGTCATCGCCTGCACCGGCGCGCCGGGGTACGTGATCACCGGCGAGATGCTGAACCGCGCCGCGCACAGCCACCCGGTGGCGCTGGTGGACCTGGCGCTGCCGCGCGACGTCGACCCGGCCGTGCGTGAGCTGGCCGGTGTGCACGTCATCGATCTGGAGCGGGTCGCCGCGGACGGCAGCGCGCAGGCCGCCGGCGCCGCACAGGAGATAGCGGCGGTCCGCGACCTGGTGCTCGACGAGGTCGAGGCCTACGCCGCGGCACAGCGCGCGGAGGCGGTCGCGCCGACCGTCGCGGCGCTGCGGGTGATGGCCGCCGACGTGGTCCGCGCCGAGCTGGACCGGCTGCGGGGCAAGACCCCGGGCCTGAGCGAGAAGGACCGCGCCGAGGTCGAGCAGACCGTGCGCCGCGTGGTCGACAAGCTTCTTCACGTGCCGACGGTGCGCGTGAAACAACTCGCCGGCGCGCCCGGCGGGTCCTCCTACGCCGAGGCGCTGCGTGAGCTCTTCGGACTCGATCCGGCCTCGGTGGAGGCCGTCAGCGCGGCGAACGCCGCGGGCACGACGAATGAGGTGTCAGCATGAGCGGGAATCCGTCCGACGAAGGATCCCCCGCGCCAGGCTCGGAGCGCGCATTACGGCTCGGCACCCGGGCCAGTGCCCTGGCCCTGGCCCAGTCCGGGATGGTCGCCGCGGCGGTGACCGCGGCCACCGGGCGCGTCGTGGAGCTCGTCCACGTGACCACGTACGGCGACACCTCGCGCGAGGCGCTGTCCGTGATCGGCGGGACCGGCGTGTTCGTCAACGCTTTGCGGGACGCGCTGTACGCCGGCGATGTCGACTTCGCGGTGCACTCGCTGAAGGACCTGCCGACCGCCGCGCCCGAGGGGCTGCGCCTGGCCGCGATCACCGAGCGGGCGGCGGTGAACGACGCGCTGGTGGCGCGGGACGGCCTGAAGCTGGCCGACCTGCCGGCCGGGGCGAGGGTCGGGACCGGCGCGGCGCGCCGCATGGCGCTGCTGAAGACGATCCGGCCGGACCTGGAGGTCGTGCCGATCCGCGGCAACGTCGACACCCGGGTCAACCACGTGCGCACCGGCGATCTGGACGCGGTCGTGGTGGCGCTGGCCGGGCTGCAGCGCCTGGGCCGGGCCGAGGAGGCGACCGAGGTCTTCGGACCCGACGTGATGCTGCCCTCGCCCGGACAGGGCGCGCTGGCCGTGGAGTGCAAAGACGGGGAGCTGGCCGGCCTGCTGGCCGTTCTGGACGATCCGGCGACGCGGGCCGCCGTGGTCGCCGAGCGCTCGATGCTGGCGGTGCTGGAGGCCGGCTGCTCGGCTCCGGTGGGTGGCCACGCGATCGCCTTGGATGACAACGTTTTGTCGTTGACCGGCGTGGTTGCTACCGTCAGCGGGTCCCGCAGCCTGCGGCTTTCCCGGACCGGCGAGTCCGGCGAGCCCGAGGCGCTGGGACGGCGGGTCGCCGAGGCGCTGCTCGCCGAGGGCGCGGCACAGATCATGGAGTCGGCACAGATCATGGAGGCCGGCGCGTGACGGACACGGTGAAGGTCCTCGAAGTACTGGAGGGCGCCGCGGGCGGCGCTCTGACGACGGACGGTGGGGGTGAGGCAGGCATGGTGACGACTACTCAGCGAGGTTCGGCCTCTGCGCTCGATTCCTGTGCGACGACGGCGCTGCTGGCCTTCGTCGGCGCCGGCCCCGGTGACCCGGAGCTGCTGACCCTGCGCGCGGTGACGCTGCTGGCCGGCGCGGACGTGATCGCCGCCGAGGCCGCGCTGCTGGAGCGCCTGGCCCCGCACCTGAACCCGGACGCCGTGCTGGTGCCGGTGGCCGAGAACGAGCGCGGGGAACTCGGCGAGCTCGGGGACGCGGCGGTCTCGCTGACCCCGGCCTCGCGGATGAAGAACCTGCTCGCCGAGGTCGCCGCCGGCCGCCGCGTGGTGCGCCTGACCTCCGGGGACCCGGGCCTGTCCGGCGTGGTCGCGGCCGAGGCCGCGCTGTGCGCCAAGGCCGGCGTGGTCTACGAGATCGTCCCCGGCGTCGCGGTCTCCACCGCGGTGCCGCTGTACGCCGGCATCCCGCTGGGCCGCTCGTCGGGCCAGGGCGGGATCCGGATCCGGTCGCTGGCCGACGTCGCGGACTCCGCCGGCAAGCCCGGCGCCGGACCGCTCGGCGCGCACGAGACCCTGGTCATGGTGGGCCCGGCGCATCTGCTGGAGGCGGCCGCGGCCGCGCTGCAGGCCACCGGGCTGGCCAAGGCGACCACGTCGGTCGCGGTGACCGCCGACGGCTCGATGACCACCCAGCGCACCGTGACCTCCACCCTGGCGCGGGTCGCGATCGAGGCCTCCGCGCTGATCGCGGCCGGCGGCGAGGTGGTCGTGGTGGTCGGTGCCGCCGTCGCCGACCGGGCCGCGCTGTCCTGGTACGAGACCAAGCCGCTGTTCGGCTGGAAGGTCCTGGTGCCGCGTACCAAGGAGCAGGCCGAGGGCCTGTCCCACCGGCTGCGGACCTACGGTGCGGTCTCGCACGAGGTGCCGACCATCGCCGTGGAGCCGCCGCGCACCCCGCAGCAGATGGAGCGCGCGGTCAAGGGCCTGGTGACCGGCCGCTACGAGTGGGTCGCGTTCACGTCGCAGAACGCTGTGAAGGCGATCCGCGAGAAGTTCGAGGAGTACGGCCTGGACGCCCGGGCGTTCGCCGGGATAAAGGTCGCCGCGGTCGGCGAGGCCACGGCGCAGGCGCTGGTCGCCTTCGGCGTGCACCCGGACCTGGTGCCCTCCGGCGAGCAGTCGGCCGCCGGGCTGCTGGAGGACTTCCCGGCCTACGACCCGGTCTTCGACCCGATCGAGCGGGTCTTCCTGCCGCGCGCGGACATCGCGACCGACACGCTCATCGCCGGCCTGATCGAGCTGGGCTGGGAAGTGGACGACGTGACCGCCTACCGCACCGTCCGCGCGGCGCCGCCGCCGGCCGAGGTCCGCGAGGCGATCAAGGGCGGCGGCTTCGACGCGGTCCTGTTCACCTCCTCCTCCACGGTGCGGAACCTGGTCGGCATCGCCGGCAAGCCGCACGCGGCCACGGTGATCGCGTGCATCGGCCCGCAGACCGCGAAGACCGCCGAGGAGCACGGGCTGCGCGTGGACGTCATGGCGCCCTCGGCGTCGGTGACGGCGCTGGCCGACGCTCTCGCCGCGTTCGGCGAGTCCCGCCGGGTCTCGGCGCTGACCGCGGGCGAGCCGCTCTACCGGCCTTCCGAGCGCCGGCCCGGCGGACGTCGGCGCTCCGCGCGCTGAGCCGGATCGGCTTCGCGCCGAGCCCATATCGGCCCTTAACGGCGGCGATCGGGCGGCGATCCGGCCGGGAACCGGCCGCCGTGCGGCGATGAGTTGCGCCGGTGGGGCGGAAGTGGTCAGGTAGTCGCTATGAGCAGTGGCTTCGCGGACGACGTCTATTTGCCGCAGCCGGATCCGGACGCCCAGGACCCGCTGGAGCAGCTGGACGGCTCCGACACGTTGATCTCGGGCCCGGACGATCTGGACACCGGCTACTCCCCGCCGGAGCGGCCGCTGGCGCTGCGCGATCCGGAGACCATGGACGAGCGCCTGGCCGAGGAGGTCCCGGACATCGCGGACCTGCCGGAGGACTGGGACGGGCTCGGCGACTACGCCGGCGGCGACGGAGAACTGCTGGGCGACCAGGTCGGCGGCCGCCGCTCCGGCCGCCTGCTCGCCCCGGACGAGGGCTCGCACTCCGGCGGCAACGCCGACCTGTCGGCGCAGGACGTCGGCATCGACGGCGGCGCGGCCTCCGCGGAGGAGGCGGCGATGCACGTCGTCGACGACGAGGAGCTGGACGAGGAATACGACGACGCGATCGAGTGAGCGCTCGGCGCGGCTCGGAGGCTGAGCGCCGGGACTGGCGTGTCCGGTCCTGTCGTGTCTGGTTGGGCACAGACCCCTCAACCAGGCCTCGCGGCCGAAAGACCGCGAGTACCCTCAAATGTATGAGCTTCCCGCTGGATCGCCCTCGCCGCCTGCGCACCACACCGGCCATGCGCCGCCTCGCCGCCGAGACCCGTCTGCATCCCGCGGACTTCATCCTGCCCTTGTTCGTCAAGGAGACGGTGAGCGAGCCGACGCCGATCACCTCGATGCCCGGCGTCGTGCAGCACACCCTGGCGTCGGTGCGGAAGGCCGCGGCCGAGGCGGTCGCCGAGGGGCTCGGCGGCGTCATGCTGTTCGCGGTCCCGGCGGAGAAGGACGCGCGCGGCACGACCGGCACCGACCGGGACGGGATCCTGCAGCGCACGCTGTCGGAAGTGCGCGACGAAGTCGGCGACCGGATCGTGGTCATGTCCGATCTGTGCCTGGATGAATTCACCGATCACGGACATTGCGGGGTGATCCGGGAAGACGGCAGCGTCGACAATGACGCCACGCTGGAGCGCTATGCGGAAATGGCCGTCCGGCAGGCCGAGGCCGGCGCGCATATGGTCGGCCCCAGCGGGATGATGGACGGACAGGTCGCCGCCGTTCGCCGCGCATTGGACGAATCGGGCTTCCAGGACACCGCCGTCCTCGCCTATTCCGCCAAGTACGCGAGTGCCTTCTTCGGCCCCTTCCGGGAGGCCGTGGAATCCAGCCTGCAGGGCGACCGGCGCACTTATCAGCAGAATCCGGCCAATGCCCGCGAATCCCTGCGGGAAGTCCGCCTCGACATCGAGGAGGGCGCGGACATGGTCATGGTCAAGCCCGCTTTGTCCTATCTGGACATCGTCCGGCAGGTGGCCGACCTGGCCGAGGTGCCGGTGGCCGCCTACCAGGTCTCCGGCGAGTACGCGATGGTCGAGGCGGCCGCCGCGAACGGCTGGCTGGACCGGGAGCGGACCATCCTGGAGACGCTGACGTCCGTGCGCCGCGCCGGCGCCACATCGGTGTTGACGTACTGGGCCGTGGAAGCCGCGCGAATGCTTTAGTTCTATCGCCGTACTATTCCTGTTCGCACATCCCTATCCGCCGAACCCCTTCCTCCCTTGCCCGACCCTTGCCGGACCCGGAGTGCGTGATGCGGGGGTTCGTCCGGCCTTCGGGCGGGGTTCTTCCCGCTGTTAAAGGGTTGATGCGAAGCGGGTGAACGGGGCCATCGGTTTACCTGCGGTAACGCATTCTCGATCTTGGAATCGCATGATCGGAAGGACTCTCAGGGCGCTGTCGCCGATGTCCGCGGATCAGACATCCGTCGCAGGTCCGTAGGTCATTTGACATCGATTTTGTTGCCGATCCGTGATCGCTTTTCCCCCTTTGTTAGGCCACTGTATGCAGGAGTGGTCGTGAGCCACCCTCCGGCGCCACTGCCTGTCTGTCATGGTCACCCGTGCTGTCGGCTGCGCTCACAACCGCGACCGGCCCGGATCCACACACCGAGCCGGCTCCGTCGAAGGGGAGGGCTCTTGATGGCCGTCAGAAATACCCGGAAGATACTTGCGTTGGCAGGCGTTGTCGCCGTCCTCGCATCCGCCGCCGCATGCGGGAGCTCGAAGAAGAGCACCGGCAACAGCGGCGCGACGAACCCGGTCTCCACCACTTCCAGCTCCGCCGCCCCGGCGAAGCCGGGCGGCGTCGCACACGTCGCGGAGTGGCCGGCCGGCTCGAGCCCGACCGCGATCTGGCCGTTCATGACCAGCGACCAGCTGAGCACGCAGAACGCCGGCCAGTTCCAGTACTACTTCTACCGCCCGCTGTACTTCGTCGGCCTGAACGACAAGCTGGCCGTGAACTACGACATGGGCCCGGCGGACAAGCCGACCTGGAGCGCCGACGGCCTGACGGTCACCGTCCCGCTGAAGTCCACCTGGGGCTGGAGCAACGGCGAGAAGGTCACCGGCCAGGACGTGCAGTTCTGGCTGAACATGCTCAAGGCCGAGGAGAAGCAGTCCGGGTACTACAGCGCCCCGAACGCGGCCGCCCAGGTCAACTACCTGCCGGACAACATCAAGTCCACCACGGCGACCGACTCGAGCATCAGCATCACGTTCGACCAGCAGTACAACCAGAACTACATCATCGGCAACGCCTTCCAGACGGTCACGCCGATGCCGCTGGCCTGGGACGTCACCGACGACAAGGGCACCAAGGGCAAGTGCTCGACGGACACCCTGACCTCGCCGACCCTGCAGGCCGACTGCGACGCGGTGTTCAAGTACCTGAACACGGCCGGCAAGGACGTGAAGACCTTCGCGACCAACCCGCTGTGGAAGATCGTCGACGGCCCGTGGGTCCTGAAGGACTTCAACGCCACCTCCGGCGCCTTCTCCATCGTGCCGAACGCCAAGTTCACCGGTGAGCACAAGCCGTACCTGGACGAGGTCGACTTCGTGTCGTACCAGAGCCCGGACGCGGAGTGGACCGACCTGAAGGCCGGCTCCACCAACCCCAACTCGCTGCAGATCGGCGTGTTCCCGAACGCCGACACCCCGCAGTACAACGGCAGCGACCTGCAGGCGGGCAACCCGCTGGCCTCGGCCGGGTACGACGTCGAGAAGGGCGCGCTGCTCGACTCGATCGGCTACTACCAGGTCAACTTCGGCTCGAAGAACCACGGGAACCTGTTCAAGCAGTCCTACTTCACCAAGGCGCTGCAGGACGAGATGGACCAGGACGGCGCCATCAAGGGCCCGTACAAGGGCTGGGGCTACCCGACCACCGGCGTGGTGCCGGGCTACCCCGACGGCAACACGCTGTCCCCGGCGGCCAAGTCCGCCGCGGCCAAGTACGACCCGTCCGAGGCCAAGGCCGTCATGACGGCCCACGGCTGGGACCTGTCGACCACCCCGGCGACCTGCAAGAGCCCGGGTACCGGCGACAACCAGTGCGGCGCGGGCATCAACGCCGGCGACAAGGCCGAGTTCACCCTCGAGTACCCCTCGGCCCACCCGGCCCTGGACACCGTGATGGCGGCCTACAAGCAGGCGGCGGCCGGCGCGGGCATCTCGATCAACGTCGTCACCAAGACCCAGAACACCCTGGGCGGTGAGCTGACCGGCTGCTCGGCGAGCACCCCGGCGGGCTGCCAGTGGGACGCGATCCTGTACGGCGGCTGGGTCTTCTCCCTGCAGCCGACCACCGACTCGCTCCTGACCACCGGCGCCGGCTCGAACATCTTCGGGTTCTCCGACCCCAAGTTCGACGCCGCGGTGGCCAAGACGATCAAGAGCAGCGACCCGCAGGCCTGGTATGACTACGAGTCCTACGCGGCGAGCATCTCCCTGCCGCTGATCTTCATGCACAACAACATCTGGCCCTGGGCCGTGGCCAAGAACTTCCACGACTCCGGCCAGGACGCCTTCCAGGGCTTCGAGCCCGAATTCTGGTACTACACCAAGTGATTCAGTGCACTGACGTCACCGCGACCCCCGGCGGGGGGTCGCGGTGACCACTTACCTCATCCGCCGTACGCTGCAGTCGATCATCACGGTCTTCATCGTGTCGATCGCCACCTTCGGCATGATGCACCTGATGCCCAACGGCATCGTGCGCGGCATGCTGGGGCAGCACTATGACGCGCAGAAGGCCGCCGCCCTGACCCACCAGCTGGGCCTGGACCGTCCGGTGTACATCCAGTACGCGAAGTGGCTGGACCGCCTGGTCTTCCACTTCGACCTCGGATACAGCTGGACGTACCACCAGAACGTCAGCGACCTGATCACCGAGAACCTCGGCCAGTCGATCTACATCGTCGGGCTCTCGCTGTTCTTCACGATCCTGTTCTCCGTGCCGCTGGGCGTGCTGCAGGCCACCCGCCGCAACACGATCACCGACTACACCATCACCACGTTCTCCTTCATCGGCTACGCGGTCCCGGTGTTCTTCCTCGGCGTCGTGCTGCGCGACCTGTTCCAGGTGCAGTTCCACCTGATCCCCACCGCGGCCCAGATCGCCTCCTTCCACGACGCGTTCACCCAGCCCGAGCAGATGATCCTGCCGGTGGCCACCCTGGTGATCGGCGGCGTGGCCGGATACAGCCGCTACATGCGCTCGGCCATGCTCGACGAGATCACCCAGGACTACGTGCGCACCGCGATCGCCAAGGGCGCGACCAAGCGCCGCGTGCTCTACGGGCACGTGCTGCGCAACGCGATGATCCCGATGATCACCCTGGTCGGCCTGTCGCTGCCGACCCTGGTCGGCGGGGCGCTGCTGGTGGAACAGATCTTCAACATCCACGGGATCGGCGTGCTGACCATCAGCGCGGCCCTGTCGAACGACTTCGGGGTCGTGCTGGGCACCACCTTGCTGACCGCGATCGTGACGGTCATCGGGTCGCTGGTGGCCGACATCTCCTACGCCGCCCTGGACCCACGAGTAAGGCTCACCTGATGGACGAGATCATCGCCGAATCACCGGCGGCGGGGGAGGACGTCCCGTCGGCCGAGCAGATGCTGGGCCTGGAGCCGACCGAGAAGCCGCGCTCGATGTTCCGCCGCGGCCTGGAGGTCTTCCTGGAGAACCGGCTGGCCGTGGTCGCCTTCGGGGTTCTGGTCCTGTACCTGGTCCTGTGCTTCCTGGGGCCGCTGGTCTACCACGGCAACACCTCGCACGTGCAGATGGACGAGATCACCCTGCCGCCGGGCCCGAGCCACCCGCTGGGCACCGACCAGAACGGCGTGGACGAGCTCGGAATGCTGATGAAGGCGGGCCAGATCT
>Ga0207695_10000958_pt1 | contig 51395 bp, 52 predicted proteins | sample KBSC54metaG_FD_184354 | JGI IMG/M metagenome (GOLD analysis project Ga0207695, IMG submission 184354) | Corn rhizosphere microbial communities from Kellogg Biological Station, Michigan, USA - KBS C5-4 metaG (SPAdes) (version 2) | ecosystem: Host-associated > Plants > Roots > Rhizosphere > Soil...
CACTCCTATACCCAGTCGCTCCGCTTCCAGCTGGAGGAAACCGGCGTGGAGGTGATCGATCTCATGCCGCCAGGGGTCAAGACTGAACTCACAACAGTGATGCACGAGGACGAGGGCATTGCTCTGATAAGCACGGACGAGTTGCTCAAACAATCCTTTGCAGGCTTCAAGGCGGGTAAGCTTGAGATCCGGCCTGGCCAGTCCAATCTGCTCGCACTCATGCGGCGCCTCGCACCTGATTTCATCAACCGGCGACTCTGGAAGGCCTCTAAGGAACTTGTTCCGGTCGGAGCGGGGTAAAGTGAGTTTCCGGTCAGTCCATGCGTCATCGAAGGCTTGGCTGACATGATCATTGAGCCTGCAAATGACTCGGTCAGAACACTGCCGCCGCAAGGTAGTTACATTGGGCTTCTGGTCCACTGTTGAAAACGGTATCTTGGCACACCGGTGACCGTGGTGATCTTAATCGGAGAACATCTTCCCGGCCCTGCACCAGCAGGCTAGGAGGATGCAAATGCAACTTGGTAGTCTAGCAACTAGAAGCCGATTAGATGGACCTGACGTTTGGCAATTTCGATGGTCCGAGAAAGGCCCCGCTGGCGGACGCGTTTACCGAAAGAGAGTCATCGAGACCATTCAACCATACCCAAACGCCGAGGAAGCTCGTTCCGCAGTGCACAGTCTGATTACTGAAGTGAACTGGCCAACTCACGGGCCAATTCAATCGCGATGACAGTCGGTCAACTTTGTATCCATTTCGAACAGCGTGAGCTGACTTGGCAATGTATGTAAGGCGCACAATCCGGCGAAAACTTCGGCGAAGTTTTTGAGTCTGAGGACCGGTCCTGTCGATTGATAACGGGACCCAAGCCCGCTTCTGGAAACCTGGTCGTGGATCAACTTCTGCCGGGCTGGTCCATTTGCTCAGAACTGAACAATTGTCGCCTGTTGCTCTTAAGCGAATTCCCACCGACGAGCGATGCGGCGAGCAATAAGAAACAGCGTCGTCCCGATCCCGAGGAGCACGGCCACCTGTGGCCAAAGCGCTGAGAGCGGCAAGTCGCGCCAAAAGACTTTAGTAAACCCGTCAATGGCCCACCCGTTGATGGTGAACAGGCCGGCGGTTTGCATCGCAGGCGGCATAAGGAAGCGCGGGAACATGCTGCCGCCTACCGCCGACATCGTCAGAATGAGCAGCGTCGAGACGGCACCCAGCTGCGCTCGCGTATGGCACATGCTGGCCAGCAACATTCCAAAGGAAGCCACCGCAAACGCCGTGCACAATCCCATCACCACGAACCCAGGAATATGCTCGAAGAAATCCAGGTGGAAGACTGCCCGAGCCCAGAGAAACATCACGATCAGTTGCGTGAACGCTAGCATGGTATTGAAGACCAGCTTGCCACCTAGCAGCATTGTCATCGTTACGTGCGAGCTCAAAACGCGATCTAGCGTGCCCGATTCGGCTTCGTCAAGCAAGGCACCGGCTGAGCCACTGGCCGTGAAGAGCAAAAACATCACCCCAATCGCTGCAGCATAAAACGAAATCATCGGGTTACGTTTGTTTTCGCCCACAACGGCGCGCGACTGCACCGAAATGATTCCGCCGAACTCAGAATCTCCAGGACCGGAACTGCTCCCATCGGGCTCACTCTTCGCCGGCGCATCCTCATACTTCCGCAGTTGCGCCATGCTTTCATCCATGCGCTTCTGCTGTTCAGGAGTGAACCCGCCAACGTATTTGCCCGTATACAGAGCCCCCTGCTCGGCCATTTTGCTGGGCATGGCCGTCATCGCAGCCTTTTGTAGCAGTCCGCTCACCACCTGGGGCGCAATCATATCGCTGGAGTCGTTCAGCAATTGAATCTGCACGCCGTTTTGAGCCGGACCGAACGATACAGGATGCTCGCCAAATCCGTTCGGAATGATAAGGGCAACGGGAAAGTCGCCTGCCTTGACCGCAGCTTCTGCGCTCGCTGCCGTGAATGTCTGCGACGACTTGCCTTTCGTCTCCGACTGCGTGCTTACCACCAGAGAGGTTTCGCGTTTGAGCGCCTGCACCAGTTGGCGCGAAGCGGCGCTCTGATCTTCATCCACCGCGATCACTTTCACTTTCGGTGTCGAACTGTGCTGTCCGCCAAACACCGATGCGAAGATGCTGAAGAAGGTAATGGGAAGAACAAAACTAAGTGCGAGCGAAGGGCGGTCACGGCGCAATCCTGCGATGGAGGTACGAACGATGGCAAAGATCAATCGCGCAGCTCCCTTCCTGTTAGGTGCAAAAACACAGACTCTAAATTTGGCCGGCGCAACGAAACATCCGCCAACTCAAGCCCGTCCTTTTCTGCATCTGCAAGCAGGCCTGCGATTTCCGTGGAGCTCTCAATCGTGAAATGTGCGGTGCCGTCCCCCATATGGCCGCCGCGACGCTCAACCCACCCGGCAATTTCAGGTGAATTCCCAACAAATCGCGCTGTCACCTGGCTTCGCGATGCAAAGGCGCTGTGCACTAGTTGCTCGTTTGTTCCGAGAGCGATGATACGCCCGTGGTCGATGATGGCGATGCGATCGCAGAGCCGCTCCGCTTCCTCCATATAGTGGGTCGTGTACATGATCGAGGTTCCTCCGGCACGGAGCGCTTCGATCATTTCAAAAATCCGATTGCGCGACTGTGGATCCACGCCTACAGTCGGCTCATCCATCAGCACCACGCGCGGCCGGTGGATGATGCCCGCCGCCATATTAAGCCGCCGCTTCATTCCACCGGAGAGATTCTTCGCCAGCTCGCCTGCTCTGTCTTGTAGCGCGGCCCAGTCGAGACACCACGCCACAGACTCCGCCAACTTGGCGCCAGATAGGCCGTGGTAGCGCCCAAAAGACATCAAGTTCTCTTCGCAACTGAGACGAGGATACACGGCGAGTTCTTGCGGCACCCATCCCAAGGCCTCACGCGCTGCAGCGGAGCTCGCAGGATTGCCAAAGATCGCAATGCTGCCGGCATCGGGAATGACGCGCCCCACGATACCGCGAATGACGGTGCTTTTCCCAGCACCGTTGGGCCCAAGCAGGCCGAGGCACTCGCCTGCGCGCAGCTCGAGCGACACGCCTGCGACAGCCTTCACGGTGCCGAAGCTGTTGACTAAGTCATCCACTTTGAGTGGAAGTGTTGATGCTGGAGAGGCCAGGGCAGATGCCATCAATCCCCACTGATTCTACGAGGCCATCCTACACCAGCGCGGGAATGGGATGACAGATAAAGTCTGCCTTGTCTGAGGGACTTACCGACGGATTATTGCAATCGGCACAGGTGCGATCCTGGGCTTGTCTCTTGGTACCGCACCCCACCACCTCGATCGGTTCGCAGAGATTCCGGCAGTCACTCGGATCCAGCTAATCTCGTCTGATTCGTCTTCTCTCGTCGTGCGAGTGCTTGACGATGCGGTGCTCGACATACTTACCGGAAAGCCATGAGATGACTTCAGCGGAGTCCTTCAGATCCTCAGGTGGTGAAGGCATTTTTTCGCCACATGCGGCACAAGTCGCTAAGACCGGGCTCATCTCGTTGTCGTAATCGATTTTGAGTTCAGTTCGGTACATAGGATGATTCTGCAGGCGGTGACTAGACTTGCTGATATCCAGCCATGAGCTGTCTTGCTGACTCGCATTTTGCGACCGTCAAAATTGATATCATGGGCACCCAAGGGAATACCAGATGGCGCTTGGTCAATAACAGGTTGGATGTAATCCCAGACATCGAGTTTGCGCGGCGAGATCTTATTGCCCGAACGACGAACGGTGCTTCCAGCCCCATGCCTTTCAACACACCTTTCACCAGCACAGTTTCACGAACGAAGACACTCGGACCCTCATCAAGAGCCTCCAGGTAGAAAAGAATGTGTTCCCCCTGCAACCCAGTAAAGAAATTGCAGGGGGTGGAATGGGAAAGCCGTTCCCCGCATTTTGAATCGGTTGGGAAGTCTAGATGGATGCTCTCACATCATCGATCCATGCAATGTGATTTCCATCACTCGGGTTTCTCCCCAATGATCGAAGGAATCCTATTGCCAATCAGTGTATCGCAATCAGTAGAACGATAGCCAACGACCAGGCTACAAGGCTATCGAGTATGCCGCCCGGGCCGCTCGAGAATCGCGATTCGATGCGTCAGGGTCTCTGTGAACTCAACAATGCCGGGAACTTCTGGTCGAGGCCTGTTGTTTCTCCACTACCTGAACGTTGGCACGCAAGATCTCAAGTGCATAGTTCGAGATGAGGTCTTGCTGCGCTGTTGTTGGAAGGACGATCTGGTTTTTGTTTGCCGAAATCGTCGTGAGCGCTTCGGACGCGCATCTCGTCAGGTCTGCTACCCAATACTTCGCTTTCGAGTTCTTTGACTCGCACAAAGCAAACGCAAGCACTTCCATCCGGTGGACGAGAAACCGATTAGGCTCATCTGGATTAAGATCTGCGATGACTGTTCACCGCGAAGACCAGTATCAGGAAGGTTGAAATGGAAACGATCCGCTTCTAAGCGGCACGATATGAACTCCGTCGTAGCAGATCCTATGAATATCGAGGTGAATTCGTCGAACGCGAAATCCAGCACAGTGCTGCTAAAGCAAACACGCCTCCCATGGACTTATCGGGTTTTAAACTCCAGGCGCCCCCAGAGTTGAACCGAAACTCTGACTTTGCGGCATTCTTCAAACCCATGCAAACTGCAGCCGAGCCAGCTCTTACTCATTTAGTGAAGACCATGGCGCGGGCAGCCACCATCAGCTACTATCTCCGAGCGATCCGATTCAAAGCCGTTGTGCAATTCGCTCCGCTCCATCTGGTATGCAACTTCGCTGCGCTGAACCGCTTCCGAATCAGTAAGTGTCCCGGAGGCATTTATTAAGCGGCATATGCGAATCTTGGTTGTAGACGACGAGCTGACAATCGCGGACACCCATACGTGCGGTTGCAGAATGCAGACGGGCACGCAGTGGTGATCGTCGGAGGCGAGGAGGAGGACCACAAGACGGGACTGGCGGATGATGGCAATGAGCGGTTTGAGCATCTGGAGATTAGGACGCGGCAACGGTTTCCGATGGTCGAGAAGATAGAAGTTGCCTGGTCCGGAGAGATTGTGGAGCCGGTGGACGGGCTGGCTTTCATCGGACCAAATCCGGTAGACAATGACATTTACGTCGTCACGGGTGATTCCGGGAACGGATGATACACTGCACGATCGCCGAATTCTTCTTACAGATCTCATCCAGGGGCGCGAGAACGAATGGGCGACGCTTTACGATCCGTCGCGTATCACTTGCGTGCTAAGCCGGATTTCGCCAAAGAGAACCTTAATGTCGTTGCGCAGTACGGCGACCATGCGAATGTAGTAGGAGACATTGATCGAGTTCGAGAAATTGGGCGGGAACCGGGGGCATTAGTGAGGCAGGGCCTCAAGAAGATCGCCGTATATCGCGACAGCAAGGGAACCTGCATAAATGCTCCGCAGTATGTCCTCATCTCGGGTGCATTGTGGATTGGAACGATACTGAGAAAACCTGGGATTGCCCTTGCCAGGGTTCGCGTTTCGACCCGCTCCGCCTATTTGAACGGTCGACGAGAATTACATTACGCACCATTTGGGGCTTGCTCGCAAATGCACTTTCAATTCGTTGTTTTTCTTGCGGGAGCTTCGACATCGCAGTCGGATCAAAGTCAATTCCAGATTTGCTGTTTCGAAAGCAACCCGATAAGCTTTGGCCGTATCTTGCATAAACTTCCTCCGCAGAATCAGACTAGCGGAGACTCTAATCGAATTCTATTGCCCGAATGATCACTGAAATACAACTCTCTGCCTTGGACGATCACCAGATCGGCCCAGTGAGTGATCTAAATCACTCATTTCCAAAGCGAAGCCTCGTTCAAGAGTTGCTCAGCCCGCCGAAGCGGCAGTCTATTAAGGGCAAGATAATTTCAGCTTCTCTGCACTTCCTCGCTGATCAGAGAATGAACCTTGTCTGAAACGATGCGCCAGTCGCATTCCGTTTGAAGTCTAGCTACGAGAAGCATGTTCAGGCGTCTGTTTGGCTGTAGCTTTTCGGAGAGGAGAAGAATCACACGACGCTTAATTTTGGCAACCGCAGGGTCGCCAGGCATCGTCTCTTCCATTTTCTCGATTGTGGATCTAACTGCTTCAGCTCAGCGTGACGGTGAATACGGCATGAGCACTCGACGAAATCAGATGCTTGAAGTCGAGTGATTGGTTGTAAACGTCTACAGAACGGACGTCAGTGGGATTTCGTTCCCGCATCTGCGGAAGCTCCCGCTCCTGGTTCAGCCGATGCAGTTTTCCAGGCAGCCAAGACTTGCGGAGGCAGCTTGTCCATATGAGTCAAAAAGGTAGTCACCTGCCATATTTGGAATTCCTTTAGGCTCGTTTTCCACCCTGGCATGCCGCTCAAGCGGACTCCGTGCTCAATGATGAAAAAGTTCTGATTCTCCGGCATGTCTGGCGGATCTTCAACGAACTGGGGCACGCGCGGATAGAACGAATCGCCGAAGGCTGAATGAGGGTGGGAAATATCCCCATGGCAGCCCGCGCAAGCTGACTGATAGATCTTCATGCCTGCCAGCAGGTTTTCGTCATTGAGTTGAATAGGATTTTTCATGTCGGGTGTGCGCCGATCCACCGAGGCATCCAGAGCCGGCATTGCAAGTTTTTTCTCCAGCGAACTTGGCTCAGCATCGGCGCGTGGGTCGACAAATCCAAAGCGCACATAGCAAAATATCGCTGCCAGAACCAAAACCACTGCTGATATAAACCCTAGGAGAAATCTGAGCAAGCGGGAGCCTCCCTTCGGTGACTTTCGATCGTAGGCACATTTCTTGTGTCGGCGATAGAGAAATGACCCTGTCCACGAATAGAACGGCGTCATCGGCGCGAACCACGCCGCTTTGCAGATTATTCAGCTGGTGACAGGTCGCTGATCGCTGGCCCGTTTAACACTTTTCCCAGTGCATCAAATCGAGATCCGTGACATGGACAATCCCAGCTTTTCTCAACGTCGTTCCACGCAACAACACAGCCGAGATGGGGGCACACAGCAGAGAATTCGTGCAATACGCCCTTTTCGTCGCGATATACGGCGACCTTCTTTAGTCCCCGCCGTTGGACAGCGCCAGAGTTTGGCGAAACGTCTTGAGGGCCATCGATCTCACCGCCGCTCAACAGGTCTCTATACTGCCCGACAACGTTCAGATTCTCGCTAGCGAACTCTTTTGCCGCTCGAAGCGAAATGCGGGACGGGTCATAGACCGTTGCCCACTCGTTTTCCTTGCCGAGAATGAGATCGCGCAGCAGTATGCCGGCAATCGTCCCGTGCGTCATGCCATTGCCAGAATCGCCGGTGGCGATGTAAACATTTGAGGCATCGCCTGGATTTCGCCCTATATAGGCGAGGCCGTCGACCGGCTCCATCACCTGGCCTGACCAGCGATAGACGGTCTCCTCAAGTCTCGGAAATCGTTCTGCTGTCCACACTCGAAGACGAGCAAAGCGCTCTTCGAAATCATCTGCCTGACCCGTCTTGTGGTCTTCCCCGCCGACGATCAAAATGTCATGCGCAGATGTCTCTTTTTGCAGGCGAACGTAGTGGTAAGGATCCGAAGTATCCCAATAGAGAGCTCGGGACACTGACCCATGAGGGACCCGTATGCCAATGACATACGTGCGATAAGCTGCCTGCTTGGTGTGGATCGTGACCCAGTCATTGACCGGAGCATTCGTGGCCACAACCACGGCATCCGCCTCGACAATACCTCCAGCGCTTGTTTCTACGCGCGCATGCTTGCCACCTTCCATCTTTGTTGCGTGCGAGTGCGTGAAAATTCTCCCTCCACGGTTTTCGAAACACTGCGCCAATCCGGCCAGGTATTTCAACGGATGAAACTGGGCTTGACGTGGAAACCGAAGGGAAGGTCCGGTGTCAAATGACGCCATCGGTGCACTTTCAATCAGCTGGATCTCCGTCAGTCCTGCCCGATGGGCCGCTTCGAGTTCCCGCGAAAGAATCCCACGATCATCGCCGGGCGGCACAAAGAGGTATCCATCCAAGCGTTCAAACTCACAATCAATTTGTTCGCTGCGAACTATCTCTTCGATCTCGTCGATTGCTCTTGTATGACTTTGAGCTGCCAAGCGAGCTCCCCGTTCACCGTGGAGGCGCTCAAGGTCGAAATACCGATCGTCGAGTGCATTTACCAGGTGAGCGGTTGTGCGGCTTGTTTCTCCGCACCCGATGTCTCTGTCATCCAGAAGAATCACCCTTCGGCCCGCACGAGCAAGCAGATAGGCAGTCGTTAGCCCTGCTATGCCTGCTCCCACAACGCATACGTCGGCCTTTTCTACTCCGCTTAGGGCTGACCTGCGAGGAAGACGAATCCCGTGCATCCAAATTGATTGAGTCGCTCCCGACGTTTCTTCCATCATCGACCCTTCATTGATAATCGCTCCCTATCGCGCGAACAAATTTAAGGGTACCGAGACCTGGAGAGAGACAACTCATAGGAAGTTGCCCAGGGTAAGTAGATGATTGCGATCGTGGTTTCGTTGGCTGATCGCCGGGCATTCGTGCATTATCTAAACGGGCTGCGTTAAATAGAGATTCTGCTTCATAAACCAGCTTGCGGCGCAACTACTTCGCTGCCCCGTTGTAACCGGGCCGATCTCGCGAGGCATGATTTGCAGCCTGCTCACGATCTCGGCCCCGGGATCGCTAGAAACGCGTCTTTAGAGCGATTTCAAATACTCAACGAGGTCCTGTTTCTCAGGATCTGTGAGCCCCAGATTGAAGCGCTCGTCGTAACTGTTAACCACATCCAGAAGCGTCTTGAACCGCCCGTCATGATAGAAACGCCCTTTGTCCTGCGGAGACATGAAAAGACCACGCTCGCGTACGAACAATCCAGCCAGGTTCATGGTCTGGTATGCATGTCCTGGAGACCGATCGGCTTCAAAGCTTTCGATCTTCATCTCCTCTGCGGTGTGCTGATTCCAGCCAGGTTCTGTCCATAGCGGTTCGTGATGACAACTGTTGCAGTTTGCTTTTCCGCTGAAGAGCTCATCACCGCGAGCCGCGGCAGCCTTGTTAAAGTCGACACCCGCACGCGGCTGCAGAACCGGCAGGGCAAGTTGGTAAAAATGAAGAGCCGGGAGCTTCCCTGTGACTTGATCGCTGTCAGGATCCACCGAAACATGACCAAGCTTCGCCGCCGCTGCGATGGGAAATTGGGTCGCGTCGTCGAACCGCTCATCGAAGAAGGTACCAATGCCGTGCAATTCGTTCACCGCGACAAAGGCATTCCAGTAAGAAACGGTGCCCCAGCCGCCCGTCCATGTATGCAGGTTGTGTCCTGCCAGACCGTATGCATTAGGGATCAACACTGATCCAGAGACATTGGTTCCTGTCACGGCTCCATTTGTCGTCTGTTGTGGGTTGAAGGCCTTGCCATCCAGGAACAACTCGGCATCGAACTTGCCCGGGCCCCACGTGTGGAGAACATTGCGAACATCCTGTGCGGTGATCGAAGCGTCCTGCGGAGCAAGACGGAGGAGGTTCACGACAGGGTCGAGATTGGGAGCGGTCGCGACTATCGCGCCAACATTCAGATCGCGATTCGCCAAACCATCAATGCGTGCGCCAATCCCCGGCGCGACAGAATTGTCGACCGTGGAATGGCAAAGAGCACATGTAAAACCTACCTTGATCAGTGTATTTCCATTGAAGGTTCCAACCACACCCAGCACAGCGTTCTGCTTGATCAATGCAAGCGTCACCGCAGGATCACCGAGGTTCACTTTTCCGTGTTTGATTGCCTCGATGGTCGAAGGCGAAAGCGCCTGTGCATCTACCTTCAATCCCAGCGCCAGTGCGGTCTGGGGAGAGAGCGTGCTCACCGACTGCTGAATGTGAAGCTGGTCGGTCCAGAATGCCTCGTCTCCGAACGTATCGAATCGAAAAATGTGTCGGCCTTGATCGATCAATGACTTCGCATTCTCTTCCGCGCTTCTGCGAGAATGACTTCTCGGCGATTCATTGATTGCTGCTATCAGCAGAAATAGACCCGGCAAGATGAAAAGCGTTGCGACACTGCGCTTCATCATGGACCTCCTTGTTCAATAACAGAGAATGATTTCAGAGCGCACAAGAGACTCATCTGCGCTCCGCATGCAGGCCCAACGAGCTTTCAGAGATCTTACTGATCGAATTTGATCTCAAGTCTTTAGGAACAGCAACTGCAGAGACTCGAGCCAGAGAGCATCCGACCGACGATTTGGTTACAACATCGTTTGATCAGAGAGTTTCCCATCGTCAGTCAAAGCATCTCTATTAATGGTTCATATGCGCGGACAGGTGAGACTTGAAGAACAGGAAAAAGTTCGAGCCGACCTCGATTGCTCTTCCAGCAGCTTCAGCATCGTCCATTGCTTTCGAGGAGTTGATGCCGCTGCTGCCATCAGCGGCCGGCCAGTCCGTTTGATCCAGAATCAGCACCGGCCTGACTTCCCACCAGATAGCGCCCGTATTGACGCGGGAGTCGTCTACAACGTGGCTATGGTTCGGTGTTGGAACGAAAATCGCTTGGGTGATAGGACCCTTGATCTTGTTCAGTGCGAGCAGCGTTTTTGACAGATCGACCGAGGACGCGTGCATGGTGCAGGTACCCGGCACTGGATTGCTCGGGTCGGGGCACTGCGTGGTTATGGCCGGACTAACCTTAGTCTTCCATGCTTCTGGCACAAAACCGAACATCGAGATCAATGCTCTTCCAAGTGCAGCACCGCAAAGCTCGGTCGGTCTCCCACCGCTTGGGCAGGCCATGGCATCGTCAGGATTTTGATCGTTATCGACAGAAAACATGGGAATCAATACATAAAGTGCTGCAGTGTGCTTGATGTCTCCGCCTGCAGGATCCTGTGTGGGCTCAGTGATTGGCTGGCAGATCAGGATTTGCATTTCATTTGGATCTGACCTTGCTAATATTCCGTTGAAATCCAAATCCAAAGTCGGCTGATCAACGCAATCGAAGTTTTGCAGATAGGTGAATGTAATCAGGTTGCCATTGCCGAACCCGTTCGTCTGATTCGGTGCCAACTGCGCCTTGGCGCTGGCAGGTAGCAATGCGATGGCGACTGCCGCCGCCGACAGAACGGCCGCGTCTTTCCTGGAAAAGGTCATCGAGAATCCTCCATGCACGCACTAGAAGGGCAGTGCAAATCCGCTTAGGCCCGGAGTGGCAGCTGCGCGGCTGGACTTCTGCTGGAGTGCAACTCAACCTGCATCGCGATCTGAAAACGGCAGGAAATTGCTGTCCGGTGGATGATGAATCGCACCGGGTTCCTATACGTGCTGGAGAAGCACAGCGAAGGCGATCGAGCGCCCGACTGTCAGGAGGAGATTATGGGTCCGGCGCTCACCCCGAGATGTCATCGAACTGTCTCGATATTGTCATTTCAGCAACTCGCAATAGGCGCCGCCCTCAGACCGTCAAAACCGCGGCGCAGATCCGTCACGCCGGCTGCAATCCAGATCTTCGTTCGCGTCGGCAGCTGGATCACTGGCGCAGACTCTCGAGAATCGACCTCACTAATGATGGATCGGCGCCACTCTCCACGCTGATCATCGCTCGACCGGGAAGCTCGATGTGGATCGCGCCTGCGCTCGATGCATGCGGCACTTCCTCCGCTTCACTCCGACACTCACCAGCACTCGTGACCTTGACCGCAATGCGCTGTGGACGACTCGATCAGTTCCCCACGCTCGAACACCCGTCGCCACTTAAAAACCTGGTTCGAGTTCAACCCGTGCGCTCGCGCCACTTCAGCTACGCTCGCACCCGGGTTCAATGTCAACTGCACAATCTGCCGCTTCTCTGAAACCGACCGCCATGTGCGAACTCGATGACCGGAACTCACTTCAATCCCATCTGCCATGCGCCCATCTTCGACCCATCACACTTCAATCACCAGAGGGGAACTTCGTACGCTTACGGTTTTCGATTCCAGTTACTCCACAGCAACCGAAGTTACTCTGCAGCTCCCATCTGGGGGAGACGTGTCCCTGCCCTCCCGACGCCGTAAGGCGGCGTGCTCTTCGCTGCGAGCGCCTCACAGCTGTTTACAGATGTAAAACACGGCAAGGCCGCCCCCAAAGAGACTGTTACGAAACGCGATCTTGCGGCGGTTCTAAAAGGCTAAACAAGACGCTCCTTCATGGGGGCGTCTTGTTGTTGGATTAGTTTTTTGAGAGCGAGTGGTTGTCCTGCCGGGCGATCGGGTTCAAGCGGTCGTTAGGATGCTGGTCAGGCGGCCTGCTCCAAGGACATTAACCATGCGTTTGATGTTGTAGGCCATGACGGCAAGGCTGATTTCTGTATCTGCACCTTTCAGTCCGCGCAGCAGGAAGCGAGGATGGCCGAAGATCTGATATTTGAGAGTGGCGAAGGGGTGTTCCACCGTGCATCTTCGCAGTCGCATTTTGTCAGGTGTGGCACGCTGCCGCATGCGGTTCAGAACATCGTCGTAAAGGTGGCGCGTCAGTAAACGCTTCGGGGCCTGAGTGCAGCCACTCTTTATGGGACAGTTTCCGCAGTCGTTCGCCTCAGCCTGGTAATAGACGGCGCGGTCTTTGCGGGACAGCGCGAGCCGCTTCAGTATTTTGCCTTCGGGGCAGAGGAAGCTGTCGGTCTCGGGCTGATAGAGGAAGGCGCTGCGGTCCAACATCGAGCCGTCGCCTTTGTTGTTTATGCCACGACGCGATGGCACATGTGGGATCAGACCAGCCTCTTCGCAACGGCTGGCTTGCTCGCCGTTTGAGTAGCCTTTGTCGGCAAGGATGTTGATGGGATCAGTGCAGTTCAGAGCCTTGCGCGCAGCTTCGGCCATCGGCTCCAGGCAGTCACCGTCACCTGCATTCAACGTGATCGCATGGGCCACGATCAGCGCGTGCTCGGCATCCACCGCTGTTTGCACGTTGTAGGCCGGAGCCTTGGTGTGGGCTACGGGCATGAAGTGTGCCTCCGGTTCGGCATGCTGACGCAACTTCTCCAGCGCAGCTCGCACCGTAGTCGGATCGATGCCGACCTGTTGCTCATCATCGGCCTTCTCCATGCGCTCCAGATACTTCTCCAGTGCCTGCCGCTCCTTCACACTGTCGGTGCTGGACACGGCGCGGAACTTGGTGCCGTCGATCGCCACCCATTCCCCACGGATCAAGTACCTTTCGATCCGTCGGCGCCTGTACGGTTGACCCATTAATAACAAAGGACGCCGTTTCCCCTGAAGGTGGATAGACCGATCCTGGGGCGGCAATGACACCTGACTGGGTTATCGAAGATGTGCCATAGGCGATGGACTGGTTTGTCAGCCATTGAAGGCAGACTGCGCTTTGGTGATCCTCCAGGCACCCTTCAGAGTAGGAGTGTAGTCGATGCACACACGACAATTCCGGTATCCACATTTAACAGAAGGATTGAGATTCCTCTCATGCGAACACTCTCTGAACTCTGATTGGACTAAACAAATCGAATGTGATAAATCTGAACCTCGGAAATCTCCTTGTGCTGTTTGCTCCAGAGCGACAGATCTCCGGCGGATGACCAGATGGGTCTATCTGATCCCGCATGCACACTGATCTCGCGAAGCCCATTTGCAAATCTCTTCCGGGATCCCCGGATCCGATCCAAGTACATCAATGCTCCTCTCCTCGAAGAGCGCACCGCGTACATAACGCACCTCCTGAAAAGAGGCATGTCCCTACCGCGGATCAAGTTGACAGCATCGATGCAGATGTACGCGATAAGGCTTTTAGATTTGAAAAAGATTAGAGCCGTTCATGCCCGAGAAGTTCACGAAGCGGGCTCCAAATGGGCTAGTGATCTAGAACTACATGTTTGCAAGGCCCCCGGAAGAGAAAGCTTTTACAACTTCACTCACTCTGTCATGAAGTGGCTTGAATTTAGCGGCATGCTCGTGCCGCCCGAAGTTCCGGCATTGCCGTTCGAAGCGCCTGTCAGGAGCTATTTGGAAGATCTACACCTCCGAGGCCTGTCGGAGTCTTCGATCCGTCTCCGTCGTCGTCAGCTTTCGAAGTTTCAATTATGGCTCGGGGAAAGGCGCAACAGCTTAGATGAGGCTTCACTCGATGACGTCGACGCCTATGTAGATTGTGTGCGGGCGAAAGGCTGGAGCCAAAGAACGCTACGCAATGTCTGTGCGGCAATCCGTTGGTTTTTTCGATACTGTGAGTCGGAGAACTGGTGCAGAATCGGTATCGCCCGTGGTATCTCGCTTCCGCGGGAGGGTAAGCCCAAGACAGGTCCGCTCGGTCCTGTGTGGAAAGACGTTCGGCGCATGCTCAAAGTCGGCGATGAGAGCCCTCGCGAGTTAAGAACGAGTGCGATGATCTATGTATGCTCGATTTACGCGTTGAGAAATAGCGAAATTGTGCATCTGCGTATCGATGACTTCGATTGGTACAACGAGATCTTGACAGTGCGCCGAGCAAAACGAGGGCCGATCCAGCGATTTCCCCTTCAGCACGAGGTTGGAAAAGCCATCTTGGCGTATCTGAAGTTCGCACGACCGAAATCCAATATCCCTTGCCTGTTCACGACCTTCCGTAGACCGATTCGGCCCATGGGGCCTACGTGTGTCCAGAAGATTATTGCAGAACGGATGAAAAGTTTAGGCATCAGATCAGAGAAGTTTGGACCGCACGCTCTTCGGCACGCGTGCGCAACTCAATTACTGAACAAGGGCTTTTCTCTGCCCGACATTGCTGATTTTTTGGGCCACCGAGGGTTGCATTCAGTCTCCATCTACGCCAAATACAACCCACGCCTTCTCCGACGAGTGGCTTCTATCAGCCTCACGGAAATGCAATGAAAGTTTCGGAGGGAATTGAAAACTACTTGCGACGGAAACGAGCAAACGGCTTTTCTTATAAGACAGAAGAATTCACTTTATCCGAATTCCGGCGGCATGTTGGTGATCCGCTCATCACAGAAGTTACGGCCACGCACGTGGTCGAGTTTCTGAACGCACGAAAAGTATCTTCTAACACGTGGGTTGCGAAGCGCCGCTGTTTGAAAATGTTCTTCGAATTTTGGACCGATCGCGGCAACATGCCTGCGCTTTCGATGCCTCGATCATTGAAAAGAGATGATAGCCGAATTTCGATGCCGTTCGTCTACAGACAGAGCGACATTCGAAGGCTCATCCAGACCACAAACGCAAACCATTCCCATGGGCTCTGCGTGATAGGCGAGTCCACTTTTCGAACAATCCTTCTCACGTTATATGGCACGGGTGCGGTGCCCAGCGAGATATTTGGGCTTAGACGCGACGACTTAGACCTAAGACACAGCTTCATCTTCTTGCGTGGGAACAGGGTTGTGCGGGCGCGCAAGGTTCCCCTCGGAGGAGATCTCCGTAAGATATTAGCCTGCTATCTCCACTCTGAAGAATGCAGGAGAATCTCTGGGCATCATGTATTCGTAAGGAGAGACGGAGGCCCTCTGAAGGCAGGAACGATCACCAGTTCCTTCGCTCGTCTATGCATGCTTGCTGGCGTAAACCGTGTCGATGGAACACGCCTGCCGCAAATGCGGGATTTCCGTCAAACGTTTGCTGTGCATAGAATTGCTTCTTGGATCAATGAGGGTACTGACCTCAATCGAATGCTTCCGGCGCTGTCAGCTTATATGGGGTTCGCTCGCATCAGTTCAGCACAACGGTTTTTGAAGGTGACGCCAGAGCGATTCAAGCGCGAACTGAATGAACTTAGCCCATACAAGATAAAGAGACACTGGCGCGACGATCCAGAATTAATGAAATTCTTAGCCAGCCTCTGAATGAAAATTATCCATTGTGATCTGCGGCTTTCTGGCGACAAAGAATGTGTTGGGCTGTTGGCCGCTCCTGTCGAATGACGTCTCAATGCTCAACTCCCTCCGGCAGATTGAACAGTCATGTGCGTGAGTGTGATCTGCCTCGGAACGCGATGCATGTGCGCCATCTCTCCTGAACTCTCTCGCCAAAATCTTCTATTTTGCGCATATCATAGATCTGCAGGGCCAGAGGACATTCAGATCTCGCATCACAGCAGACGACCTCTCCATCGGAGGGTTCAGGTGCCAGCGGCTCTTTTTCCGTCAATCGCAATTTCGCAGAACCTCTTCGCAGATCTCTTCCAATTTCCTCGGGTCATATTCAAGTATCTCCATGCCCCCCTCTTGGCGGAGCGCAGCAAATATCTCCTGTATCTGCGCAGGAATGGTGTTCCGCGAACGCGACTTCAATCAACGGCATCGCTGCAAATACACGCCATCGAACTTCTAGGATTGAGTGAGGCTCGACTGATCAGCGCCAAACAAGTGCAGGATGCAGGAGCTAAATGGGGTATGGGATCCGCTCAGCGCAAGAGAACTCGGCCTAGCAACGCGACTTGTTTCATCCAGACAACCGTGAGTTGGTTGACCTTTATCGGGCTATTCGTCCAGCCTGAAGCGGCGAAACTGCCGTTCGCATCCCTGGTTGCGTCTTATTTGGAAGAATCGCGCATCAGGGGACACGCAGAAGCCACGATCTATAACCGCAACAGACTGCTTTCGAGCTTTCAAATATGGCTCGGGTCCAGGCACGATTACTTTGCAGAGCTCTCCCTGAACGATATCGACGATTTTATGGACAGCAGGAGAGCTAAAGCGTTGAGGCAGAGAACTCTCCGTCACATATGTGAAGAAATTCGATTGTTCGTTCGGTACTGTGAATCGCAGAATTGGTGCAAAGCCGGAATTGCGCGGGGCATTCTGACGCCACGGGCCACCGTTATGCCTTCGATTGCGTCGCGTGGTCCCGCCTGGAAAGATGTCCGACGCATGCTAAGCATAGTCGCTACAAGTCCCTCGGAATTTCGCGACAATGCAATCATCAGTCTCTGTGCGATCTATGCCTTGAGAAGAAGCGAGATCGTGCAGATGCGTCTTGATGATTTGGACTGGTCCAACGAGATCATGACCGTGAGACGCGCCAAACGCGGCGGCTTCCAACAATTTCCTATTCAGCACGAGGTTGGAGAAGCCATCTTGGCTTATTTGAGGTCAACAAGGCCGAGTTCAAACTGTCGATCGCTATTCACGACCATTCGTGCACCAATTCGACCGATGCAAGCCAATTCGATCAGAGTCATTGTAGCCAAACGGATGAGAATGCTGGGGATCAAGTCGCAGAACCTAGGGCCACACGCTCTGCGGCATTCCTGCGCAACTCAATTGCTGCATAGGGGATTTTCACTATATGAGATTGCTGACTTCTTGGGCCATCGAGGGCTACACGCCGTCTCCGTTTACGCAAAGTACAACCCACAGCTCCTCCGAAGAGTGGCGTGCTTCAGTCTGGCAGAAATCCGGTGAGAGTTTCGGAAGCAATTGAGCGTTATCTTCGCGCGAAACGAGATAGCGGTCTGGCGTACGCGACAGAAGCCGGGATTCTTTGCGCGTTCCGGCGCCACAGAAGCGACATGCTACTCGAGGAGATCACAAGTGTGCATATTGTCGAATTTCTTAATTTCCGACAGTGTTCAAACAGAAGATGGATGATGAAGCATAGCTGTTTACGCATGTTTCTTGAGTTTTGGGCCGATCGCGGGCACATTTCCTCGCTCCCGATGCCGGAGCCCAAAAGGAGAAACCGTGATCCCGCTGCAACGCCATTTATCTACACACAGTCTGAAGTTCGTAGACTACTCCAAACGGTCCCCGCAAATCATTTCCACGGCCTCTGTGTGGTGGGTAAATTGACGTTTCGTACCATCTTGCTTACGTTGTATGGAACTGGTGCGATGACGGGCGAGATTTTCCGCCTCAAACTAGACGAACTAGACCTGAAACGAAAGATGGTGTTCCTGCGCGGAAACAGAAAGATTCTTCCCCGAACGGTTCCCTTAAACAAAGATCTTTGTGAAGAGCTGAACGATTATCTTAGATCCAGAGAACGCCGAAGCGTACCCGCGAGTCAGACTGTGTTCGTCTCGAAACGAGGCGAGCCGCTCCAGGCACGCTCGATTTCATTAGCTTTTGCGAGACTTCGTTCTCGATCGGGCGTGGTTCGCATGGAGGGGGGATTCCGCGAACCACGCTTGGGTGACTTCCGACAGACCTTTGCCGTGCACAGGATCGCAGACTGGATCAAGGAAGGCGCTGACCTCAATCGGATGCTTCCAGCACTGTCAGCGTATATGGGCTTTTCAGGTCTCTGCTCCATTCAACGATTCCTGCGCCTTACGCCCGAGCGATTCACGCACGCGTTGGATGAACTTAGCCCATACAAGACAAGGAGGCGCTGGCGTGATGATCCGCAATTGATGAAATTCCTCGGCAATCTCCAAAATAACTAGATCGCGAACTGATTGGACTGCTGTTTTGGAACGCCCGTGGTCGGCGGACTTTGTCGTCGTCGATAAGACCGGCCCAATGGCCTGACAGAACCTGCGCTTCAACCCGTGGGTGACGTCGGCGCCCACGGGGTCGCTTCGGGGCCTTTCTTGCATCACCCACTACTTTACTTCGCAAACTCTAGAATAGAATGCATTTCTATCGTACGATCGTGGTGTCCCAACAATCACCACCCATCTTGGGATCCAATGGCCAAGCCGAGCCGGGTACGAATGTCTTCGAAAGGCGTTGAATGCAAAGAACTCGTCTTCTACTGATTCCAATGCTCATACATTTGATCCTTCTCTCCGGATGCAATCGGTCCTCTCAGATAGAGAAACAAGATCCGGAGGATGTCTTGCTGGTAAAGACGTACTACGAACTACTGCGCCAGGGAAAATATGATGAGGTCGAGAAGACCCTGGACCCGTCCATCAAGGATGAAGATTTTCGCGTTGAATACGACGCTCTAGTTGGAACCATTCCCGCCGAGAATCCTCTTACAGCAGAGCCGACTTTAGCGCGGCGCAACTGCGAGGGAGATGATTGCGAGTGCACTGTTGTCATCGAGTATCGGTATGCCAACGAACTGCTCTTGTTCAAAGTTGCGCTTCACCGATCTGGAGCTCAAGTCTCCACAATGGGGATGCACATCCGGACCATTCCGCAGTCGCTGATCGAGGCAAATGAATTCCGACTGTCAAACAAAGGATTGGGCCAATACGCAGCTTTATTGATGGCGTTTCTTTTTCCGTTGGTTACCTTGTGCGCTCTCGTTGCGTGTCTTCGCTCAAATCTAGGTTTTCAGAAATGGCTGTGGATTTTGTTCATTCTCTTCGGTGTTTCCAGGCTCGATATGAACTGGACCACAGGTGAGCTCGTCTTCCATCTTGCCGCACTCCAACTGTTTTCCGCCGGTGCATATTCGGAACCATATGGTCCATGGACGATCTCCCTGTCATTGCCCATCGGAGCAATTCTGTACTTCGCAACTCACAAGATTCCCAGGTACACGCGCCCGAGTCGCCCATCCAAGAATGGAGCGCATTATAGAGCTGGTTGAGTCGTAATGACTTGATGACTGGCTGTTCTACCCGAAACATTAGCGACGACCGCGCACCGGTAGGAGTTTAAGAGAGGCCGAACGTACGAAGAAACTGCTATGCTTCACCTGGCAGAAATGAGGGGCTCCCCAAATTCTGAGACAGATTCAAGGTTAGTATCCGGCAAAATCAAGTGACCCTAAGAAAGGGGGATTTTGCCATGAAGAGGAAGCGCTTCTCTGTGGAGCAGATCGTGGCTGTGCTGAAGCAGGCGGAAGTCGGAGTGCCGGTGGCGCAGTTGATCCGTCAGGTAGGGATCACTGAGCAAACGCTCTATCGGTGGAGGAAGCAATACAAGGGATTGGAGACGGATCAGGTGCGGCAGTTTAAACAGATCCAGGAGGAAAACAGCGGGCTGAAGCATCTGGTGGCCGAGCTAACCCTGGGATGCAGGACCAGACAAGGCGATGCTTCAGGACGTGCTGTCAAAAAAGCTGTGACGCCCTCGCAGCGCCGCCCGGTGGTGAAGTACCTTTAAGCGACCTACCGGGTGAGCGAGCGGCGTGCCTCTGATGTGGCGCGGCTGCCGGTATCGACTCACCGCTACGTGAGCCAGATGGAACCGAGAGCGGAATTACGGATGCGAATCCGAGAGATCGCTCAGGCCCGAGTCCGCTATGGTTATCGGAAGATCCGGGTGTTGCTGAACCGCGAAGGCTGGAAGGTTGGAAAGAAGCTGATGTATCGCCTTTACAAAGAAGAAGGCCTGAGCCTACGGTACAAGGCGAAACGGAAACGGCGTGCGGCCCTGCGTCGTCGAGAGAGGTTTTGGGACATGAATACGGCATGATTGCTCGATCCCCGACTGCCGCCGTATCGTAACATCGAACCAGGCCCGCCATGGCAACGCAAGATTGCGAGATCATACCGGACATTTATCAACTCAAGGTCACTCTGCTTGGCACCAAACCGCCCATCTGGCGCCGCATACTGGTTGCCGCAGATCTGACTCTGGCTAAGTTGCATAAGGTACTGCAAATCGCGATGGGATGGGACGATGAGCATATGCATGAGTTCCGTGCCGGTCAGCGGCGCTTCGGCCGTCCAGAACCTCCAGGTCCATTTATGAGGACGTCGCGCGTAGAAAATGAACGCACGGTGCCACTCTGTGCGGTGCTCCAGAGAACGGGTACAAAAATGATCTACACATACGATCTAGGTGATAGCTGGGAGCACAGCATCTTGTTGGAGAAACGGCTATCCGCAGAGCTAAATACAACCTATCCAATATGCACAGATGGCCAGTTCGCCTGCCCGCCGGAGGACTGCGGAGGCCTTCCCGGATACTACGATCTGCTCGATGCACTCGGAAACACAAGCCATCCTCGCCATGAAGAACTCTGCGACTGGATCGGAGACGAGTTTAATCCCGAAGCGTTTTCCGTCCATGAAGTCAATCGCCTCCTTGCACCCGCACGACGCGCCGCTAAAGGCTCACCGCACTAAACTTCCAACTAACGCTCCTTCGGACTCGATGATCTGTCTGGCCTCCGTCAGGTTCGCGAACCAGTGCACATCCAGACATTCAGCTCGCAGCGTTCCATTGAAGGACTCGACATAGGCGTTATCTGTCGGCTTCCCTGGTCGTGAAAAATCGATCTGTACATGATTTGTGATAGGCCCACAGGTCCATGATCTGACCGGTGAACTCGGAGCCGTTGTCGCAGCGTAGGAACTTAGGTGTGTCGTGATCGCGTCGTATCTCATTTAAGGTAGAGACGACATCTTCGCCCTTCAACTTCTGCCCGACCTCGATGGCAAGGCTTTCCCGGGTAAACACATCCATCACTGTCAAAGCGCGGAACCTTCGCCCGTCGGACAACTGATCCGCTACGAAACCCAAATGCCATACCTGGTTGGGCGCATCCGTTCGCTGGCGATCGATTTCCGAGAAGCTGAAGATAGTGCAGTTGGCATTGAAGCCAGGTGCAAGCGTCGCCGAAGTGGCGCGAGCGCAAGGTATGAACGCAAACCAGCTGTTCACGTGGAGACGTGCATTCGAGCGCGGCGAACTGAGCGAGTCGAGCGTCCCGCTGATCCCGGTCAAGTTATCGAACTCGGAAGAGGAGAAGCGAGCGCCGGAAGTGGTTGTGCCGGCTGCTGGCGGTGCGATCCACATCGAGCTTCCGGGTCGAGCAGTGATCAGTGTGGAGAGCGGTGCCGATCCGACGTTACTGCGTACTCTGCTGGAGAGCCTTCGCCAGTGATCCAGCTTCCTGTTGGGACCCAGGTCTGGATTGCGGCCGGAATGACGGACCTGCGCCGCGGATTTGATGGGCTGAGTGCGCAAGTGCAGAACGTTCTGCATGAGCAACCGTTCTCCGGACATGCGTTCGTGTTTCGCGGACGCAGAGGCGACATCGTCAAGCTGCTGTGGTGGGATAGCGATGGTCTCTGTCTGTTTGCCAAGCGCTTAGAGCGTGGAGGTTTCATCTGGCCGAAGGCCGAGAGCGGAGTTGTACACCTCAATCGCGCAGCTGTCGAGCTTCTGGAAGGCATCGACCGGCGCAGAGTCGAGCGCACATGGACTTTGGAACTCGCGGTCTGATGATCATCGTGCTTCCCAAGTATTGATGCAGGTTTTCCACGCTTGTACTTACTTGGCCTCCCTAACTCCAGAAAATCATTTGAATGATGTTCGGGCGGATATTCCGCTATAGAGAATTTCACCAAAACCGTCGTTGAAGGCAGTTGCTGTGTAGGTGTTAAGTTCTAGCAATTTTTGATAGACGCTACCGGAAGCCTACGAAATCGTAGGAAACGCCAACGTCGATTCCCCTTGGATTCATCGTTTGATTAGGATAAAAAAAAGTTGGCCAGAACTGATATTCGTAGTTTACGCGCAACCAGAGGTTTTTGTAGAAACGCGTGTCCGCGCCGACACCGGGGATATACAACATCCGCGTGTCGTGCGAGTAGTTTGGATTGGAGGAAGTAAAGTCGATGCTCCCATGACCGATCAGAAACTTTCCATAGGGGTGGAACCTGTGATAGAAATGTGTGGTATAAATCAGGCCGCCTGCGATGGTGTCCATTCGCAGATTCGGGTCAACCTTCCCCGTTCGGCCGAAGTTTAGGTCGCGCGCCTCAACTTCGATTCCAAAGCCGTCGAACAACGGGGGGAGTTTGTAAAAGTTCCAATCAGCCCACAACGTGGCCCCACTGAGCCGTCCGCTTCGATCCTCGTAGTCGGTGCCGAAATTGGAATATGCGACGCCCACGCTCAGTGGGAAGCCATTCCCTGGGTGGCCCGCTGCGGGTTCGACCTGCGAAAAGCTCGGGACTGATGAGCAGACGACCAGTGCTGTTAAAAAAACTTTTAGAAACCTCTTACCCATTGAGATCCTCCGAGTTCTGAGTTTGGAGAGTGCGATTACGCAGCTATGGACCAATGAGAGAACTATACGTGAGTTGGAGCTGTTGTGGTATAGGCCTTTCCGCAGTTTCGCACGTGACTGATTAATGAGAGGCGGCGGGACGTAAAACGCTCGGCTATCTGCGAATGCGTGTTCCCCTCTGAGAAAACCTCAAGCGATTTGCCACTCCCGAAGACATCGCTCAGAACCGCCCATAGAGCTCTCGCTTTATTCTTGGCTCCCATTTACCTGTGCTGACTTCCCAGAATACTTCCGTGGTTAAACTGTCCAGAAATCCCCCACATCCGATAAACTTTCTCCACATTTACCAGGGCGTGGGTGCATCGCCACGAGTAATCGAGCATCGTCACCTGCCGCGCTTCGATGGGAGTCACTCAACACCGTTACGCCGATGAGATCTTCGGAAATCGAACGCGGCGCCAATTGTGAAGCCCTGTGGATTGGGCGATTTCAAAAAGAGGTCGGGCCAGACTTGGTACTCATAGTTTGCGACAAACCAGACTTGCGGGAATACGCTGTACTCGAATCCGGCGCCCGGTGAATACACCGTGCGTGTGTCATGTTTATAGGTTGGATTGCCAGAGATGAAGTCTATACTGCCGAAGCCCACCAGAAATTTACCATATGGACTAAATCTATCGAAACGTCGCCACTTGTAGATCAATCCCCCGGTAGCAGTGTCCATTCGCAAATTGGGAATGGAGCCAGTGCGGTTGTAGTTAAGGTCGCGAGCCTCTACTTCGATCCCGAATCCGTGCAGCGGGGAGGGCCGTCCATAAAAGTTCCAGTCGGCCCAAAGAACGGGTCCCGACAAACGGCCGCTCAAGTCTGTGCGATAGTTGGAATATCCGACACCAATGGTTAGTGGCATGCCCCTTCTGGAGGCATGCGGAGCAACTTGGCAACACGCAGGCATCCCTGCAATGAGTGCAAGCATTGTCAGAACCGTCTTCAAGCACATCGCGATTCTCCTTGAGGTTGAAATTCCAAGATTCCTCGCGCATTCCAATCCGATATGGCGCGGAATGTCCATCTGTCCGATCAACGCCTCTACTTCGAGGCATCTGAGGACCGTCAACGAACCCTCAAATTCATGAAGCTCATCCCATGGCGCGCGTAGATTTGAGTGATCATCATGGGAAATTTGGCTATCGTCGATTGCTCGCCACGATATCGAGAACGGAGTCGATGACGTAATCGACTTGTATAGATGTCATTTGCGGGAAGATAGGTAAGGACAGATAACGGTGGTATTGCTCAGTAGCTACGGGAAATTCTCCTTCCTGGTATCCATAGGCCCTTTGATAGTAGGGATGCATATGCAGCGGGATGAAGTGGACACTTGTACTGACGCCACGCGCTCTGAGTTCTTCGATCATCTGCGAGCGAGTAATTGTCAGCTGATCCAGATTCAACCGCAATACATACAGATGCCAAGACGAGTCGCGGTCCGCCCTTACTGTAGGAACCTCAAGCGCTAGTTCCTTCACAAAACTTTCGGTATATCGGGAGGCGATCTCTCGGCGTGCGGCGTTCATTTGGTCGCATTTTCCCAATTGCACAATTCCAATCGCAGATTGAATGTCTGTGAGGTTGTATTTATAGCCGGGGTCCATCACCTCGTAATACCAGGAACCTTCAGCCGAATAGCGCTTCCATGCATCGCGACCGATACCATGGAGCCTCATCATGCGCATGCGAACAGCCAGATCTTCATTATCCGTTGTGACCATTCCGCCTTCGCCAGTCGTCAAGGTTTTCGTGGCGTAAAAACTAAAAGCCGTGAACTCGCTGAGCGCTCCTACGCGAACGCCCTTGTACGATGCCGGCAACGAATGAGCCGCATCTTCTATCACGCGCAATGCATGACGAGTAGCCAAGTCGTGAATCGCGTCCATGTCGCAGGGTTGGCCGGCAAAGTGGACGGGAACAATGGCTCGAGTCTGCGTCGTAATTCGCCGTTCCGCGTCATCGAGGTCGATGCAAAGGCTCTCTCCATCCACGTCCACGAGCACGGGCTTTGCCTTGAAATAGGCAACGACTTCGGCGGTGGCCGTAAACGTGGTTGTCGGCACCAACACTTCGTCTCCCTGCTTTAGGCCAATGGCTTCCAGAGCCAGATGGAGGGCAGCTGTGCATGAACTTACTCCTATGGCATGCTTTGCGCCGACATACGATGCAAATCTCTGCTCGAAATCGATCGTCTTCGGGCCCATGGTGAGCCACTTTGAACGGATCACTTCAGCCGCCGCTTGTGCCTCTTCCTCTCCGAGATCGGCGGAATGAAAAGGAATGAATTGTTCCTTTATTTCTTTCATTTGATCAATTGCCTCGAAATATTGAAAATTTTGGAAATACACCTCTTCAAAGCTGCACTCACGCAACATACGCTTTGCATCCGCACTTGCGAATTCAATTCATCGGGACGTGGCCCGTCACTCCTAACTACATCCTGCAATCGGACCTTGGTTCCGCGTGTGCAGCCTCTCACCCCGGTAGCTACGCTAGTGCCAAACTCTAGTGTCAACTGCCCGATTTGTCGCTCCTCTTTCTAGCGGAGAGAACCGAGCGAATTTGGCGCTTTACTACTCGATGGTGCCGCATCCACAGCGAAGCGCAGGATCGCATAGGTTCTGAAGTGACTCAAAGCTGGCGCGATCGCAATTCTGTGTTCTCGACCTCGAGATAAGGTGGGCCTGCGCATCAAAGGTTCGAGACACTTAGTCCGAGTTTGGTGCGAAGCAAAATTTAACCATCGAAATAGCCTGCTCGGCACGCTCAATTGCTTGTGTTGCGTCGTCGCCCGAGAACAGTACATGACCATAACGATCCAAGCTTGAGCGAATGTCGCCAATCACAAAGCCGGGTTGCAGTGGCCCATCTCTTTCCGAAGCAGCATAAAGTAGCTCAAGCCCGGGTAGAGACGAAAGACTTTCCAAACCCTCAATGCGTTGGAGCGTACCGCAAGAACTGGCATGAAAGTAACGGATAGCCGCTCCCCGCGTCGCGCTTAGAACCAGGTTAGGTTCCCAACCCACCGCTATTTGGATTGCCGCCCTCACCAGGTTCACTCCCGTTGAGAGTGGAGTAAGGTGCGTCGATATACGATCACCCCCCAATCGCGCGCCGATTTCGACGATCTTGGGGCCGCCAGTCGTGATCTTTAGTTCGGCATGGAAGGCGCAGGACGTAAACCCCAATGCAAATACACCGCGCTCGGTCACGTCTTTGATTTGCGCCACAATCATAGACGGCAATCGTGATGGCTGGCTATGCCCGGCTTCCACAGGATATGCGCCCGGAAAAAGAACCTTATCCGTGACCTGGATGACATACACCTTCTCGCCAACGCATACACCTTCAACACTCACCTCGGGGCCTTCCATCCATTCTTCCAACAGAAGATCGCCTTGCGGCTGATGTTGCCGTGCTTGAAAAAAGTGTTTGGTCAAATCGGCCGAAGTATTCACACGGTAAACACCACGGCTCCCCGATGAACAGGCGATTTTGAGCGCCACTGGATAATGAAACGAGCTCGCGGCAGCTGAAGCTGCGGCGACGCTGTCGACCTCGGAAAACCTAGGCACAGGGACTCCTTTTTCCAACAGAGCCTTGCGCATAAGGCGCTTATCGGTTGCAAGTGCCGCAGCTTCTGAACTGATTGCGGGCAACCCCAAAGCGGCCCCTACGGCTGCTACGGTTCGAACAGGGGCGTCCGTGCAGAGAGTCATCACTCCGGAAATATTCTCTGCGCGAGCAATTTCTTCAACGGCTGCCACATCGAAGATATCGACCGCATAGCTCATGTCGGCTAAGGCCATGCCCGGGGCCCGGAGGTTTGCATCCACCGCAACCGTTCTGAGCCCTAGTGGAGCGGCTTCCTGAATGGCGGGAACTTGCAGCGGCCCCGCAGCAATCACCAAAATCGTATGCTTCAAAATCTCAGCCCCCGTTTAGACCTGACAACTCATGGAACTCTCTATCCAAAATGGAAAACTGAACCATATTCAAGTAGCGGCCTGCCGAAAAAGCGTGCTCGCGAGCGAGCCCTTCCCGACGGAAACCAAGCTTGGAGTAGAGCCTCAGGGCTGGCAAGTTATTCTCCATCACCTGCAGATAAATCCGATGGAGTCCTAACGTATCGAATCCGAAGCCAAGCATCAGTATTGTGCCAGCGGACGCCAGCCCTCGTCGACGAAAAGTCTCTTCACCCATGTAGATCCAAAACTCGGCCGATCGGCTGTGGAGGTTGATACGGCTCAAACCGGTAAGTCCCACCGGTGAAGTACTCTCATCTGCCTGATGGCCAATAAGGAACGCGCACCGCGTCGGATCTTGCATCAGGTTTTCGTACCAATTGGCGTGTTCGTAGTCGGACACGGGACCTCTCGTTCCTGTTCCCGCACGCACGTCCGGTTGATTAATCCACTTTCGTACCAGATCCTGGTATCTCCCATCAAAGGGGAGCAAAATCGCATTCTTTGCTACAGACAATGGGGACTCTCCTCCGAAATTCGACGGCTGAATTACACATTCTCCCACTCGACGCTCCCAGAAGCCGAGGTTCTCGGCGATGCCTTTTGGATGTTCGCCGATGAGAGTTCCGACTCGCAGATTTGAAAGAAATCGTCAAGCTCTCCTGAGCGATGGAGATGCTTGAGCCAGTTTGAGCCCACGGTTTTCCACCCTCCCATAAAAAGCGGCGTCACAAGAATAATCCAAGAATCCAGCCAAAATCCTCGGTGTTCTAAATACCAGAGATCGAGCGCGTAGGCCTCCGCCGTCGAAAGATTTCGCGAATTCAAAACCTGCGCAAAGCCAGTAATACCAGGGAGAAGAGACAGACGCCTCCTGCTCAGAGGCCCGTAATTTGGCAGCATCCAGGCCTCATCAGGCCTCGGCCCAACCCAAGCCATTTCGCCGCACACAATATTCCAAATCTGGGGTAGCTCGTCGATTCCTATTCGAAGCCATCGTCCGAAACGGGTGACCCTCGGATCCGTCTCAGCGACGATCTTCTTAAACGAGGTCGTCACAATGGGAGGTGCATTCACTTTCATTGTTCGATATTTCAGAAGTGTAAACGGAACCCCGTTTTTCCCGAGGCGACTACTACGGTAAAGAGCTGGCCCCGGGTCGCTCGACTTGATCAGGAGGCTCAGGAGAGCGTGAATGGGCTGACCGAAGATGCAGATCAGAGCGCCAATAAATCGACCGAATAATATGATCATCTCGTAGCTACGATGTAGCTGAAGTGCGAATGTGTGAGCTGCAGATTGAAACAAGAGAGCGATAGATCCTGCGCGTAGTTCATCTACTTACCTAACCAAGGTCATAGCCAATCAGTCCACTTATGTAGGTTCCAATCTTACTCACGTTAGGAACATTATTGCTGTAGATCGTGAGTCGGCCGCTACCTTCACACTATTTTTTTCGCTTACACCCTTCTTTCTTCTGAACAAGTGCGGAGAACTGCGAAAAGGCTCGTTCCAGCGTATAGTGCTTTTCGAAATAGAGTCTGGCATTCCGGCCCATTCGTTGAGCCGTTTGGGGTTCGCATTTCAGGCGCAAGATGGCCTCTGCAATAGCATGAGGATCTCCTGGTGAAACAACTATTCCTGCCCCCGCATCTCTGACGGTTCGAGCAGCTGCTGACTCATCTTTTGCCGCACAAATGACTGGCAGTGAAGCAGCCAAATAGCTTATAAGCTTCGAAGGTACGCTCGAGTCCGAGGAGCCTGGATGCATGGTCAGCAGCGCCACGTTGCATGATGCTTGAACTTCAGGAACCCGTTCGACAGGCTGAAATGGAAGAAAACAAATATTCGTCAGCCCCAAGCGCGACGATTTATTCACCATTGCCTCTTTGCGGCTACCTTCTCCAACGCAGAGCAGCAGGGCGTCCGGGTCACTCATCATGATTCGAGCCACATCAACCAGAACTTCCACCCCGCTAACGTGTCCCAGCGTTCCCCCAAACATCGCTATGAAAACATGGCTGGAAATTCCCTGTTCTCTAGCCCAAGCGGGATCTCCCTGCCATACGCGAAAAGTAGCTTCATCGAGCCAGTTCGGAATGACGGTGAGACACTCCAAAGGTAGCTTCCGGTTTGCAGCAAGCAGATCCCGCATCGTCTCGGAAATCACAATGACATGAGCGCTATGCTGGCAGAGATAGCCATCCAATAATCGGCACGCGCGAGCGACGAATCCATTGGCTTTGATGATCCCGGCCCCTTCCGCTGCTTCCGGATATACATCCTGCACATAATACCAATACGGTATTCGCCACAAGCGCGCGAGAGAAGCGCAGAAAAAAGTAGCGAACAAAGGCCATGTCTCGATAATCATGATATCCGGACGGCCTTCACGACTCGCCGCCCAAGCGCTCGATAATCCAAATGTGACGTTCTCTAAGAAGCGGTTTAAGCTCTTACGCTGCTTGCCTAAGAACCAGTTAGCGCACCGAACCAGAATGTAGCCCTCTCGCGTGACAGTGCGCGCGCGTAGCCGCCTTTGGAACCCTGGATATAGGACTCCCTCTGGTCGATTGGGAAAAGGAACTATCATGGTCACATCATGGCCCTCGTGGGTCAGCCGAGTTGCCAATTGGTGAGCCATTATCCCGGCTGGAGCAGGTTCAGGAGGAAACACCGCACAGACGAATACGATTTTCATGCTACCGCAGCCTCAATCACCCGGATTTGATCTGTGCTGACCAGACCACAAATACAGCTTTCGCCATCCGGGCAGAATCAAACACCACTGTCTCTGAAACAATGTCAACTTAACCATGATCCTTGTTCACAAGGGAGCCGCCACGCGGGGAGATATATTTTCAATTATTGGGGTGCTGTGAGCGGAACCTTTTGCTTCCATTCGCATGGGCTCGAACACCATATAGCGATGAAGAAGTACCCCTTGACCCCAACACATTATTCGAATGTTTTTCCGGAATGCCGCGTGAGATTGCATTGGAAATCAACGCTCGAGATTTATGTTCGAGTTCGTTTTGAACTCTTCTCAGCTTGATTCGGGTCATCAAGTCAGGTGCATTTCGGATCTCGCGGCGAAGCTCAATTGGACTCACATGCGCTCTTCCCGTGAGCTCACCTGGCCGCCAAAGCACAGTACCCGTGAACGTAGTGTCCATCGCTCTCGGCCTGCGGGTACTGTTATATATCACATTGATCAATGAATCGTTTATCAATGAAGTTGGATACGTGGACTCTTGAGAGCCAGGGCCTATATGTTCCGGGTTATGCGACGCGATCGCTTCTCCATAGTTTTCCCTGAGAACTTCAGGGGCCCTGATACTCGAGAACATTCCAGAGCACAGTGCATTGCTATTCAGACCCGTTCCGGAAGCGCGTCTATGGACCGGTTGGACAATGCCCACGAATGCGGATTCTTTTTCTCCTTTTAGATCGGCAGACTGAGTTTCAGTCACATCTGTCGTGTCCTTGGTTGCACTCGGAATCCTTTGCCAACCAAGTCCTGGAAGAAAACAGAGCTGTGAGGGCTGCCGTGCCAGCACGCTCCAATTCCCCTCTCTTCTGGCTTCGGTTGCTTTGACCTTTGAAGCCGCTTGAAACTGACTTGCCGGGTGCACCGGTAATGCAGACATTTCATCAGAAGATGACCCACCAGATTGCGCTTTTACGTTCACGGACGCGACAAGGAGTGTGAACAACACTGTAGAAATTGGTCTCACCACTTTGGCAATTCCCATCATCAGATAAGATTTTGAGGCGCGTTTATCACAAACACCATCCGGGCAAGGTCATTTAACTTCAGGACTTTTGCAGAAGTTGAGGCGGCATTTCGCAGCCGGTGCCCACCCTTGAATCTTTAAGCCGAAAATATACGAGATGACGTCGCACGGTAGATAGTCTCCAAAAAGTCTTCTGCGTATCGCCTCACCCGGCTGCAAGATGCAGCAAGCGCCACCTGTTCCATCTCTTGGCGCGCTGTAGAAGATATCTCTCTCTGTCGGACCATGAGCGCAGCAAGCTGGTGAGGAGCATCGGGTGCAAAATACTCAGCGGATCCATCTGCTTGTTCCAAATGGACACCAAGATTCGAAAGTAGCATGGGCACTCCCAGGGACTTCGCCTCCTCAACCGTCGAACTCCAGCCCTCAAACCGGGAAGGATTTACCAACGCCGCACATGTACGCATCAATGCAAACACATGTTGACGCGGCACCATCTCAAGGAAGCGAAAGTTGTTTTCCAACCCGTACGCAGTGACCAGGGAGCGGAGATTCGAGTAGTGATCTCGATGCCGATAATCATCTGGCTTGCCCGTCGCTGCCACGACAATTTCTTCCCCTTGTTCCTTCAAAAAATGAAGAGCTTCGATAACTACACGGTGATTCTTGTGTTTCCAAAACTGATTAGGCAGATAAAAAAAATGCTCCGGCAATTTGTATTCATTGGCTATCGCACGAGCCGTATCGTAATCAGACGCGTCCGGCGGGAACACTGCAAATCGAACCACAGAGGTTCTTCCGATGGATTTAGGAAAAAAGTATTCACAATCGCGCCGGCTGTCCTCACTGCTCAACATAATGTGCCGTCCAGAGGATATTTGCGTCCTGAAACCAAGATCGCGCTGCCAATAGGCAGCCAAACTGAACATGTCCTTCAAGTGTCGGTGCTGAAAATCCGGGATCCAGGCCACAGTGGGCAAGGGAAAGCGCCAACCATAGAACGTGGCCCTCTCGAATAAAACATCAATCCCATGTTCGCGAAAGCAGAGCGCAACGCCGCGATGAAATCCCGTTAGTAGAGCCTGACGAAAACGCTGCCCCTTGCAGTCATCATTAAATTCGACGGCGCGAACCACCTGCAACCCGGGAATTGTGTCGAACGGACTAATGTTAACCTCTGCGGCGTCCGTACCGACAAAGAGCACGGGTTGTAAGCGATCTGGTACGTATCGGGCGAGCACGCGCATTAGATTCAGCATGTAGTTGTGAAGGCCCGTGCCTGTCCAATCCTTTCCGCCGGCAAGCGGAAAAGCTACTCGAATCATGGCTCACTCCTCATATATTTTAAAAACCACTGTACGTAGTCACGTATTCCTTTATCCACGGGAATGCTCCATTTGAAACCGAACGTTCGCAAGAGGCTGTTATCCGCTACTAAGCTGAACGGGTCCCCTGGCCGCGACCGCCCATTGAACCTCACGTCGATCGGCATCGGCCAACACTCGAGCACCTCCGACGCAATCTCTCGGACGCTTGTTCCGCGACCGGTACCTATGTTCATGACGGGCATGATGTGTGCCTCAAGAGTCAGGTCCATTGTTAACTCCAGCGCACGAACCACGTCCCGTGCCTCGGTCCAGTCGCGTAACTCCTCGCCCGTTCCACCCAGTTCTAAGTAAAGTGTGCCAGAGGCCAGTTTCGTGCAGATATCCCAAAGGAGTTGTTTCTTCAGCCAATCACCATACACTGAAAAGAGCCTTACCACCACTACGGGCAAACTGTAGTTGACACAGTAACATCGACACAAGTTCTCCATCATTAGCTTGTGGTAGCCATAGGGTGAAAATGGCACTTGCGCCTGGTCCTCCCGAACTGGTCCTTCGAGGCCAGCGCCATACACTGCTGCGCTGGAAATTGCCACCAAGCGGGTCGTGCTCGCCTCCTGGCGCATCCAGTCAAGGAGTTCAGCAGTGGTCGTCACCGTGCGCGTAAAGTCTTCATGCGGATCGGCAATTGCCGCGCTAACTGAAGATCCGCCGGCCAAGTGAAAGATACAGTCTGGCGAACCGCAGTCCTGAAGCATATGACGTAGATTACTGGAGTGAACATCACCATTCAGCCAGCGCTGCACACCCCAAGCTGCCGCTTCTGACTGCGGCCAGAGACCATGCCCAATCCCGGCGACCGTATAGCCACGCGCCGCAAGCCATCTGGCTAGATGCCGCCCAATGAAACCTTGTGCTCCGGTAATCCAGACTAATTGTCGTGAAAGAGCCACGGTCGGTTGAGACTCCTAGCTTCTGAAAATCACACTATTGCGGCGAACAATCTCGAGAACTGCGCAACTATTTTCTTATGTGTTTGACTTATTCGACTCCTAGGCATCGCATTCACAATAGACGGTCAATACATATATAAAAAACAACTGAGCCATCCTCGGAACGACAGCCAGAGCTCCTCGCCGCACAAGGTTCTTCACCAACCCTTTGCTTTTCCCGTATAGGTGCTGTTCATATCTTATCGATGATGTAGCGACTTTCCATTTAGTCGGCCTCACACCCGCCGTTCTCAGGAGATTCACGAAGGTTGTCCGATTATAGAAATTGATGTGTCCGAAAGGATCCATTGCGTCGACATTTCGCTCCAGGCTTCGCTCGAGGCGGATTCCATTCTCTAAAGGAACCTCCAATGCAATGTGCTTGGCCACTCGTTTCAACTCAGCCAGCAATAGCCTTTCATGTTCGACGTGTTCCAGCACATGGCAACAAGTAACGAGGTCAAAGTGTTTATCTGGATAGGGAATACGGTAACCATCGAAAAGATGGATATCTACTAATCGTGTAAGTTGGCGTGAGCGAATGGCCTCAAGCCCACTCGCTGAAATCTCACAGGCGTAGAGGCGGCTGCCAAATTCCTCAGCTTGCATAATTGCCAATAGACTTCCTTCCCCCGCTCCAACATCAAGAACGCTGTCGAACTTGCGCGATCCCAGAACATCGCATAGGTGGGAAAAGACATCAACGGCCGCAATTGCGCGTTTCTCCGCAACCCTCGCATTCTCATCGTAGTACAAGTCATACATCGCCTTGTACTTATCACTAAGAAAGTTATCGTCACTCATTTCGAATCTGTCCTCATCGGAGTGGTTGATATTTCGAATTTCAAAAGACATTTCCAAATGACCTTGCTGCTACGGAAATAGGCTGGATCACAAATCCGTGCTGTTTTCGCAGATGCTCTAGGTATTCAGCTTCTCCCGGTCCCTCAACAAAATTCTCACATGGCCATCGAACCCACTGTCTCGCAGAAAAGTCGAATCGCTTGATAACTCTTGCGGGGTTTCCAACCACCAGAGAGAAGGGAGGAATATCCTCTCGAACCACCGCGCCCGCCCCAATCACACTTCCATGGCCAATTCGCACATTTCCCAATACTTGTGAGCCATGGCCAAAGAAACAATTGGCTCCTACGTAAATATCTGCGTTTGGCGTTATTCCAGCGGCCATATATGCGCACATCGGGTTGTCGTAACGGTGTGTGCTTCCAATAAAACTACAGTCGACGGTCGTCAGGCAGTACTCTCCGAGTCTGATGGAGCGTCCAACGGTAAAGAAGTTCCGAATTCCAACAAATGTATTATCGCCGATGGACAGTGCAACACTCGCGGACGCTCTCTCGTTTACATTGAGCCAACTCCCAGTCCCAATGGCAACATTATTTCCTATATGTATTCGGGAAATGCCGATCATGCGCACGTCTGACGCTATGTAGGCAGATGGAAACCTGAAGTATATGCCCGCGCTCGCCCGAATTGCGTGGAGCAATCGGTACGCTTGTGACACGGCATGAGCCAAGAAAGGTCTTTTCTGCAGAGAAGCCCGAATTCGTTTTTTGATGTACGTACGCATCTCAGACCTTTTGTGATGAGAGGAATCTAAAGATTGGATACTAGCGTTTGAAAAACGCTCCATTGTCGTTCTTTGGAATACTGGCTTCTCATGAGGTTGTACCCTGCATCCGCGATGCAAACCATCTGATCCGGTACCTGCAACAAACTTTCGAGCCTTGCCACTGCATCAGCAGGAGACCGATACGTCACCATCGTTTTGTTTGTGGCCATGCCTTCAGGATATACACCTTCGTCCGACAGAAGCAGGCTCCGGCAACCCATGGCTTCAAAGCAACGCATATTGCCACGCTCTTGGCCCGACATGTCGATAGCGCCATTCAAGACGATCTTAGATCTGGAGATCAAGGCATAGAGATCACGGCCGTAAACCGGTGCATCTGCGACAGAACGGATGTTTCTCGGTCTCCGATACTTACCCAATGGAGCAAGGCGGAACAAACGCGACTCAGCCAATCGGGTGAATCGCGAACAGGCAAGGCAAAATTTGACCCGATATCTGTCGCTAAGACCTGCAACAGCTTCCAGCACCGCCGCACGTCGCATGTGATGCCGCGAGTACCCCCCCACAAAGAGGACGTCAATCGGTCGGTCATCGTTGATTGCGAATTCGTCCATGGCCGGGTCATGAGACGGCCAAAAGTACGCGGCCTTCCAACTACGCTCCTCGTAGCTTTTCAGAATGCTCGGGAAGTTGCACACCACCAAATCATAAGCGCCAAAGTCGGCTCCTCGAGACGGAGCGGCCCGCCACGCAATTGCCTTCTTCACGCATCCTGGCAGCTTACGGACGAAATCGCTGCCATAGCGCATTGGATCGAGATTGTAAAAGACTTCAGTACGATGATGTTCGATCTGCGCCAACAAAATCTCCGCTAGATCCGCCTTTGCTGGTAACCCAAGCTCATGTGCCCAAGTGCGCTGGAGTGCCTCGTCATCCCCATAGGTAAAAAAGGCGGTATCCTCGCCCTTCAGGACCGGCGCCAACAAGTGGACTGCACCATAGCGACAATCGAGATAGCGCGCAACTTCGCTCTTAAAATCGGCAACGTTCCTACGATGATCCTGGCGTTTAGAGAAATGTGCGGGGAACCCCCCATGATTTTGAAAGAGTCTCATCTGTTAAAATATGCCCGACCGTTCTGGTTGTCCGATTACAAACCGAAAAAGGTGCTGAAACAATGAAATTTATACTTCTGGCTGCTGCCTTGATATTGTCGATTATCAGGTGTGAGGGCCAGGCGCCAAATGCAAACCGTCAATTCCCCGTTTTTGATGCTGTCAGTTTCGCTCATAAGCCCGATCTGACAGTATTTGGGTTAAAGCCGATTACGGTTGTATATCCCAATTTCATGTGGAAAGAGAACAAGGTTCCCGACTCAACAAGTCTTCCGGATAGAAGCCGGATCGTTGCATTCGGCCAACTCGCAAATCAGACCTCGCATGTGCTTGCAATCGACATCGAGCATTGGCCGTTAACGGGGAATCCCACAACGGTTGCCGCCTCTATCAAAAAATACCAGACCGTCATTGGATGGTACAAAGCAACAACTGCGCCGGAGCTGAAGATTGGTTTCTATGGCGTTACTCCACTGCGCAATTATTGGGACTCCATTCAAGAAAAAAACTCGCCTCGATATTTGGCATGGCAGAAGCAGAACGACGCGCTTGCTTCTGTAGCTCAACTCGAGGATGTACTATTTCCCTCGGTCTATACCTTCTATGACGATCGACGAGGTTGGGAGAAGTATGCTATCGCGCAGATTCAAGAGGCACGTAGATATGCCGGCCGCAAGCCTGTCTATGTTTTTCTTTGGCCTCAATATCATGGTTCCAATAAAAAGCTCGACAACGCTTTCTTGGCGGGTGATTACTGGCGCATGGAACTTGAGACCGCTCGAAAGTACGCGGACGGTTTGGTGATCTGGTGTTGTTCGACAAAACAAACCTGGGATGAGAATGCTGCATGGTGGTCAGAGACGAAAACATTTCTAAAGGAGCTTGACAAAGCCAATAATTGAGATTCCCGTATTCGATTAAGATTCACGCAAGGTCTCTGTGGAATCTTGAATCAGATAGGCAGCGTTACTGCCTCATGTTCACTTTGCGAATGGAATCCCACCCTGTCCATATACCGAACCCTGTCATTTGGCATTCGTGCACCGAGCATGATCGCCATCATCCCCCATAGAAGCATATTTCCGTAAAGACCTCCGGAAAACATCGACCCAATCAGTTGCTGAAGAAAGCAAAGAGGAATCCACGCAGTCACTGGGTCGGTATGCATGAAACGCAAGGCGCGAAAAGACGCGAGGATGATCATAAGAACAAAGGCCGTCCCGCCGAAGGTCCCAGTCGCCATGAAACCCTCTACAATGACGTTATGTGGATAGCTTAGGCTATTTCTTTCAACAATGGAGCTTCCGGTCAAAGGATTATCCAGATACTCCCTCCAAGCATCTCTTAACATATTCTGTCGGTAATAAACTGAGTTTTCTTCGGTGCTGTACGCAGTGAGAGACAACAACACGCGATCGATCCTCATGCCATTCGAAGAAAGATATGCCACACTTGCCGAGAATGCCAAACCCAGAGCAAGACTAGCCGAAATGGTTAGCAGCCTCGAGCCACGACGCCAACCGAGATAAAAGACGATCGGAATTAGCAGTACACCAGCGACCAGAGCACCACGTGAACCAGACGCAAAGACGGTGAAGACTCCTAAGCAGGCCACCCCGCCCCCAAGGAGGCGAATGTACCAAGTCCCCCCGGCGCGGCCTATCCGCAAAAAGACAAAGAGCCCGAGGATGACCGCGGTCACACCCATATGGCCGTAGAGGATATGATTTACAACATCGTTGGCTTCATAGCCGGTACCGGATTTGGCAAGATCTCGTGCTGTTCTGGTACGAAGCATTGAGATCAAACAGCAAGTCCCTAGTCCAAGTAAGGTCCATATAAGTGCCCTCCGGTAGAGTCCAATGTCCCTGATCAAATAGAGGACAATAAATGTAGGTATGACTATCCCAAAGAGATAAAGTGCCATTTCCGCAGGTGGGCTTCCGAGGGGAACCTGCAGCACAACTGCATCCACAATAAATCTTGAACAGTACGCGATCCAGAAAAATATCACCAAAACAGAAGTAGGCGACATTTGCATACGCAGGTGCCCCGATTTTAAGATCCTACCGCATGCATAAATTAGAAAGCCAAGCATAAGTGCGCGAAAGGGTACTGTTGCAACTCGGCTATTCACACCAAGCATCTCGGGAATATATGAGACGATGAGGAAACCTGCCAAGTTCCCCGTCAAAGCCAGGCTCGCTATTCCTGAGAGTTTCAATGGCCGGCCATCTTGCATTTGAGTTGCATCTAACGATGACATTCGATTGCTTCCTATGGAGATTCCGCCAGGTTCAGATCTCTGCCGCCGAGGCTCTGAGTGGTGCCTCCACCGATTTCGCGCGATGCCTAATCGCATAGAACGATTGAGTCCAATGAATTGCATACATCAGGGTCATCGCCACTCCATAGTAGAAGACCGCCATGCGTGGGCCTTGACCGAACCGATGCGGCAAAGCCAAGGCTAAAATAGTTATGAAGAACCGGGATACATCCCAGGCAAGCTGAGCGCGCTGATGTTCAAGAATATTCAGCGTCCATTGAACTGGAGAATTGATAAACCCTGCGTAAAACATCGGTGCCAGATATCGGGCATATTCTCCCGCTTCGCGCCAAATGTTCCCGAATACGAATTGAAAAAGCGAAGGAGCGAAGAACACGAATGCCAGGCAAGGCGCAAGCCCCAGATAAAGCATTAGACGGGTCGTTTTTAGGAAGATGCGCATCAGGTGCTTCGGGTCAGAACGTGACAACTTTGCAGCTTTCGAGGCATAGACCTGAGAAATGCTGAGTCCAATCAAGGCGGCAGGAACGCCGAAGACTCGGTTCACGAGAGCAAACCAGCCTGTGCCTTGTGCGCCATAGTATTGTGCTAGGAACAGAGACGGCAACGCTAATCCCGATGAGTTGATCAAGGCACCCCACATTGATACCAGTGGGTAATCTCGGTAGCGCACCGCAACCTTGATCATGCGTGATAAGCGAACGGCCCGGATCCGGTCAGAGGAATCCCTCCACAGATCGCGTATGAAGCGTCCACTTCCCATGACGCGGCCGATCGCATCCCCAATGAGAAGGCCAAAGGGGCCGGGGACAAGGAATCCGACACCGATTTGAGTTGCAACTTGCGCACCGGCCTGAGTCAACTTCGATTTCGCAATCTGAGAATAGCCATCATGACGCATGGCCCAGTAGCTCATAGCCTGATAAAGCCCTCCTCCGAGTACGCTGAGAGGAAGAAGCCACAGGTTCCCTTTAAGAACAGACACGCTGGCAGGAACCACCCAGTGATAGTGGAAAAACAGCACCATGATCACGGTGATTGTTGCAGTTACGCACACGCAGACAATCGCGACAGCCAGAATGTCAATTGAGCTTTGCTCATCCTCAGGTAGAAGAATTGCAAGTTCGTACCGCCCGGCTGAAGCGACGACGGCGAGCGCCATGATCGAGACAAATACCTGAAGCGCGCCAAAATCAGCAGGCTTATAGATGCGGGTAAGAACTGGAGAGGCCGCTATTGCAATGACTTGCGCCAATGCAGTTCCGCCTGTGAGAATTGACACGCTTCTTGCGAAACCACCGCGCGGGAGGAATCGATCAATAGTCTCCTTAATCAACGGATGGGCGATCTTGAACTGTGTCACGGCTAATCTCACGATTTTGATTAGGGCGCGGAAGTACTTTGTCCGAGGCAGGAAAGTCGCGCTACTCTTGACAGACTCAACGGAGTTGAAGGCGAATTAGCATCCATAAACTCCCTGAGCGCAGAAACGATGTAGTCGATCTGCTCATCCGAGAGTTCTGCATACATCGGCAGTGAAAGTATTTCGGGAGCTAGCGATTCTGCGACCGGCATTGCCCCCACCCCTGGAGCACCCAGGGCCTGGTACGCCCTAGTCAAATGGAGGGGCACAGGATAATGAATGCCCGTCTGAATACCCCTATTTGTCAGAAAGGACTTTAACCTGTCGCGTTGAGAGCAACGAATGACGAAAAGGTGAAATACATGCTCATTGTCTTCCGGAAGCTCAGGCGGAAGAATGGGTGAGTTTCTGAGCGCCGTGGCAATTCGTTTAGCATGCTTACGCCTCGCCTCATTCCAGCCGTCTAAGTAGCGAAGTTTAACTGAGAGAACTGCGGCTTGCAAAGCGTCGAGCCTGGAGTTCCATCCGACAATACTGTGGTCATATTTTGCCGCGCTTCCATGGTCCCGCAACATCCGGAGCCTTTGTATCAACTCTGGGTTGTCGGTCGTGACTGCTCCACCATCCCCATAGGCTCCCAGGTTCTTCCCGGGATAGAAGCTGTAGCAGGTTAGCCGGCCAGAAGAGCCAACACGCTTTCCGTCCATCGAGGCTCCATGAGCCTGTGCGCAATCTTCAATGATCGCGAGACCCTGTTCTTCGGCAAGTGACTCGAAGGGCCTCATATCCATCGCACGTCCATAAAGATGCACTGGAAGCATTGCTTTGGTCCGATCTGTGACTGCTTTAGCGGCTAACGCGACGTCCATGTGGAACGTGATTGGATCGACGTCAACGAATACAGGGCAGGCGCCGCAGTTGCTTACAGCCTCGGCAGTTGCGAAAAAGGTGTTGGCCGGCACGAGCACCTCGTCTCCGGGGCCGAGCCCCAACGCCCTCGCGGCAAGTGTAATCGCATCTGTGCCATTCCCTACGCCAACGCAGTATCTCGCGCCAATAAAGTCAGCGAATTCTTGCTCGAATTTCTCCACAACAGCGCCACCGATGAACTGAGAAGTCTCCAGAATCGTCGATACAGCGGTATTCACCTCTTCGCGAAGAGTGACATATTGGGCCCGGAGGTCCACAAAAGGAACGTTAAGCAAAGTAGGATTCATAAGAACTTATGTTGGTATGAGAAGTCCAGCTTCGAACCAGCCCAGTTGATTCATGGACAAATGCCGGCCCACATTCTCCATATCGACATCCCTCACCAATTGCAGAAACTGCCTTCACGAGACACACCCACCGTTGAATCTGCCGTACCCCCATTAGAAACGCTCGCAGACGTTGCAATCGGATTCAATCCCCGCGCTCTTTAGCCGGCGCACGATGACCAATCTCGTCAGTCTCAACGAAAACTCGGGGATTCGCATGACGCATGCAGACTCGGGTTGTGAGGCATCCCTATCTTCGTGCGATCCACGAGTTCGAGAACCTCCACTACTTTGACACCAAATTCGCCCGAAGTAATCGGCTCCTTACCGGTCTCCAAGCAATGTATGAAGTGTTCTATCTCATTGAGCAATGGCTCGGCGCTCCCGATATACGGTGCATTCATATCTCCCATGCGGTAGGAAAGCTGGAACTCGCCAAACGTCTGAGGTTGAATAAAGTTCACGCCGCGATCATAAACTCTGACTTTCTCCGCCGGATCCATATCATCATAGACAACGGTTCGGTTGGATCCCGCCACACAGGTGCGACGTAACTTTTGAGGGGACAGCCAACTGACCTCAATCGAAGCAACAACCCCGCTCGGATACTCGAGCCAAAGAAATGCCACATCCCGTTTGTCCTTCTGTACGCACGAGCGACCAAAGGATGCGCCGTTTACCGGGCATTCTCCGAGCCAATATAGAAGAATCGAAATATCATGAACGGCAAGGTCCCAGACTACATCCACGTCTTTTTGAAATAATCCCAGATTCACACGAGACAAACTGATATACAACACGTCCCCGAGGCTGCCGCTGTCAATGAGTTCCTTCACTTTGATAACGGGCGGACTATAGATGAATGTATGCCCCGTGAATAGCGTCAGATTCCCGCGAGCCGCAATTTGAACCAGTTCGCGCGCAAGTTCGGCAGTGTGCGCCAGAGGTTTTTCCACAAATACATGCTTCCCAGCCAAAAGCGCGCGTTTCGCCAATTCGTAGTGCGTCGATATGGGTGTAGCAATTACTATGGCCTCCACATCGCTCGCCACTAGATCGGCAAAACTTGAGTACCCTCTCAGTGTAGGATAGCGCTGGAGGACATTATCAAGATTCTTTGGATCGCTATCACAAGCAGCTACGAAGTTACATTTGGACGATTGATTCATCACGCGTGCGAGATTAGGTCCCCAATAACCAGCACCAACTAATCCAACCTTTGTCACGCTTTAAGCCCTCATCCTTTCCGCACGGACCTTCATATCGTCAAGTTTTTGTTGGTTTCCGCTTACAATGATGTCGAGAAAATCAGATTGCAGAGCACCCCTGAGAATTTCGATGTTGGGCATAATGCAGTGGCCACCGATAACTCCGGGAAAGACGTGAGGAAGGAAATCGATTTCATCGATATAGGCATTGACTTCGTCGTAGGTTGCGCCAAAATTGTCAGCCATCCGTTCGACTTCTTGTGCCCAACTGACAAGCATCCCTAACCAGGTCGTTTCAAGCAGCTTGGAAACCTCTCCGATCTTTGGAGTGCGAAAGCGATCGGTTTTGAATCCGGCCTCCGCAAAGTGCTGAATCACTGCGTCCAACACTTTTGGATCCTTGGCTCCAACGAATTTCCGATACCGCAACATATCTGCCTCCATTTTTGCGTGCTTGCCTCGAACGGGGCTGTAGGCGACATGTGTGCCACTTCGTTCAGCAATTGTGTCGGTGGTTCCGGGGGCGACGGTACTATTTACCACGGTAAACTCGGGCTTGTACTTCGCAATATATTCACAGGAAGTCCGCGTGAAATCCTTGATCTGATACGGAATACACAGATGCAAAACCGAACATTTCCTCGAAATCTCAACCGGGTCAATATCCACGCCTATGCATTGATATGTGCGGCTAAGAATCTTAAAGAGCGGTCCTCCAACTTCCCCTAAACCAACCACTAGAATAACTTCATCTGACACCGACGAGCCTCCATCGCTTATTTCATTTGAATCCGGTTTAGAAACAAAACCTACCGAAGAACGCGGCAAAGTTAAAGGCCATACTTCTCAAAGATCGCGTGCTGGATCTACTACTGCTTCTCATCGGAGTAGTAGCCATCTGCTGATTTCCCATAATAATACCCGTAGCCGTAATACTGATCGCCTGGGCTTGTGTCGTTGACGACGATTCCCGAAATCGAGCCCCTCCCAGTGTGCAGCAGTTCCGAGGTCCGCCGCAGCCCCGCTCGGGATGTGACACCTATCCGTGACACGAGCAGCACCATATCTACCTTTTGTGCAAGGAGCACTGAATCCGTAACAAGCAGACTGGGCGCACTGTCGACGATGACGTGATCGTACTCGGCTTTCCACTCCTCCAGAAGCGTTTGCATCTCGCTGGATCCCACAAGTTCCGCAGAGTTCGGCGGGCGCGCCCCGGACGGAAGAACGAACAGATGCGGGATGTCGGTAATGGTTGTGACAGCGTCGCGCCAATTCCCTCCTCCTGTAAGAACGCCACTCAGTCCGAACTTCTCTGCCACACCAAATTTCTCTCCAATCCTGCCTCGCCGAAGATCGACGTCGACCAACAAAACCCGTCGTCCCACCTGGGTAAGAGCAAAGGAAATGTTTGTGCAGATGGTAGTCTTTCCTTCTCCTGGTATCGAACTCGTTATCAGAATTGTTTTGGGTGGAGCACCGGCTGATGCGAGGAGGATCGCCGTACGGAGCGCCCGGAATGCCTCCGCGGGCTGCGATTTCGGGCGTTGATGAAGAACGAAAGCCGGGTCTGCGAGAGGTATGACATCCGGAGGCATCGATAACGTGGATGGTTGTGGCCCAGGCTTGATGTGAGGAATAATTCCGAAGAGAGGAATTGAAACCAGGGCTTGGATCTCATCCGAGCTCCAGACGAAGTGATCCAGGCTTTCAGCTACAAAGGAGGCGGTGATTCCGACACCCAGTCCAAAGATGGCGCTCAGTGCCAAGACAAGCGAAGTGTTGGGCTCTACCGGACTAGTGGGCAGTGTTGCGAGGTCGATGGGATCGACCGTGACAGCTTTTAGACTGGCAACCACTCCAGCCTCCTTCAGCTTTGTCATCAGGTCCTCGTACAGGTTATTTCCGGCTTCGACCTCACGCTTCAGGATGCCGTAACGATTCAATCCACCGGACATCTGATTGGCTAAAGCCTTTTGGCGCTCGAATGCCCTCTTAATCTGATTCTCGGTGGAGGCGGAAATTGCGTAGTCAGACCGGAAGCGCTCCTGGATATTTGCGATTCCTTTGTGAAGGGATTTTTTGACTTCGCTTAGCTGGTTCCTGAGCTGAACCACCTTCGGATAGTTGGCTCCATACTCTGTTGTTGCCTGAGCAAGCTGATTTTCCAAGTCGGCTTCTTGCCCCCGCAAGACGGGGAGCACCGAATCGGGCGCGATTGTGCTAATCAGCTCAGGGTTACCCGACTCGGCGATCTGAAATTTCGCCTCTTTCGTAATGCGATCAGCTTCTGCATCGGTGAGTTCCTTGCTGAGATCGTCCAATTTAGAAAGCACCAGGTTGTTGTTCTCATCAGTACCGAAGATTCCCGTTTGCTTTTGAAGATCGGCGAGTTTAGCCTCCGAACTCTCAACATCTGTTTTGATTTGCTCCATTTGGCCGGATAACCAATCTGAAGCCTTCATCGTGTCATTGTACCGAGTCATGAAAGTACGTTTGGTGTAGTTGGATATCAGGTGATTTACGATGTCTCGCGCAAGCTCCGGATCCGGGTTCCTGAAGGTAATTGCCACTGCCTGCGTACGTGCAATCGATTGCACAGTTAGCGAGCTCTCGAATTTCTTCAACAACATATTGTGGCACCCAGGGCTCGTCTGATCGATCTGGTCCGGAATATCATTGCAACTCCGCGGCCCAAACAAGATATGTTTGCGACTTCCGGCAAATGAGGGCCGTTTGTCGAGACGCAATGCGCTGATGACGGTCCACGCCAGACTGTCGCTCTTCAGAATGCGAACCTGAGTTTCGAGTTTCTCATCAAATCCGAGGCCGCCACCTCCGAGACTTGCTGTAATGTCTCCCATATCTAGAGAATTAGAACCTTCGGGGTTGATGGCCAGATCCGCCGTAGCTTCATATCGAGGAGTCTTCAAAATGCAGTAGAGCACGCCGAGGAGAAAGACAATCACGACAGACGCAAAGATGATCCTTTTCCGCCGCCGAATTATTCGGACCAGATCTGAAAGACTGACCTCGTCCCGTAAGCTCACATCGTTGCTGACGTTTCCTAGATCGTTTTCTACGGACCTACCACGAGCTGATCGACTCACTAAATCTCTCTCCTGAGCAGAAACCGAAGTTAGTTGTGCAATTCGGTTGCGTATATTGAGTAAACAGCCGCTTGAATAGCTGCCTGAATACCCATAGCACCATAGTTCTTTAAATTGCTGAGCGGAACAAAGACAACGTCTTCCGGGTGCAGTGCTAAATCTGCACTCTTGCCGTGATAGATATTCTCGAGCGAAACTTCCATTTCGATCGAGCCCTCAGGAGATTTTCTGATAATCACTGTATGTTTTAACGACGCCAATTTTGTCGTGCTTCCCGCCATGGCAATGGCCTTCATGAGCGAAATCGAGGAATTGTTTGCCATGAGAAAAACACCTGGTTTATTCACTTCTCCTAACACATAAACCACACCAGCCTTTGATACGATGATGGTGTCTCGTGGATAGATCATTGCATTGGCCTGTTCCCCGCTCGGATTACCAGACAGGTCGATGACTTGGCCATGTTCCTGCGATCCGTTGCGCAGGATCGTCACGATGTGACCGGCATTCGGCGTGAATCCGCCCGCTGCAGCAATGGCATCGAATAGCCTATGTGGTCCCATTAGTGGGTAAATGCCCGGCGTATTAACCTCACCATATACCGTGATCCCCTGAGTTGCATATTCTTCGATAAACAATGAAACTTCCGGCTTTATCACCAGCTGACGGTCGACCAGCTCCCGCGCAATCAACTGCTGCGCATCCCGAACTGTCAATCCTGCAAGTTTGGTATCTCCAAGCAAAGGGAGACTGACGAACCCGTTCGAATCCACCCGGATCTTCAACACGAGTTCTGGAACATGGAAGACTGTCAGATCGATCAGATCACCCGGTCCGATCGTGATTGCGCCCTCATTTGGACCTGTGGTGGACTCTAAATGAGCGTCAGGTTTTTGGGCCCACATCAATGAGACACCGATCGTCATTATGCAACCTGCCAGCATCCACGGTCGGCGTCGAAATACTTGCAACACCGGTGCACCTTCTGGACTATATGAACTTCGATCGAATGCCCGATTCAGAAATAAACCCATCCAATTCAACATAAAAAAAGCCCTCGTCGTCGATGTTTGCCGTGCTCAGCGCCATGATGTCAATCGAACGGTAACCTGTGGTCGTCTCGATCATCCCCGGCATCGTTGGACGCCAGGAAGGACACCGCAAACCTTACCGTGGAAGCCATCCTCGGCATGAGCAGTAAGATCTGAAGTTTTGCCTATTGGGCCCGCTGATAGAGAAGGATGTACCGCCTGTCGGAGTACGTATATCCCGCAGAAACTCTTGGAGACTTCGCTATCCGGCCTCGGGAATGGGCGAAAGATTGACTGAGGCGGCTTCGGAGGCGGCACCATGCAGTGTAGCGGCCTCGATGGAAATCGACCTATGCGGTGCTGCAAAGGCCGACGCGATGTCGATCAGCGGGGTACTAGGAGTATAGTCTGGGATGGTTTCTTCAAGTATTCTCAAAAGTCTTGGCACGTTTCTGCTCTCAACGACATTTTGAATTTCTCGCATCAGCGTCCCTACTTGCTTGGCATCATGACCGGACGGGCTGGCGAATCGCCTAATCTTGGCGTGCGGCGTGGCAAGAGAGAGTTCGTTGCTCAGATTCAGCTCTTCGAAAAGCTTCTCACCTGGCCGAAGGCCGGTGAAATGGATGCGGATATCCTCGTTGGGCTTAAGCCCTGAAAGGAGGATTAAATTCATAGCAAGATCCGTGATCTTAACTGGCTCCCCCATGTCGAGGATAAAGACGTCTCCTCCCTGGCCAAATGAAGATGCCTGAAGGACAAGTTGAGCTGCTTCCGGGATTGTCATGAAGTACCGACGCATCTCTGGATGAGTTACGGTTACCGGTCCCCCGGACGCAATCTGCTCTTTGAAGATCGGCACGACACTCCCATTGCTGCCGAGTACGTTCCCGAAGCGTACCGCAATGAATCTTGTATCACTCTCGTTCTGCAGTCCACGGATCACCAATTCCGCGATTCGTTTTGTCGCCCCCATCACACTTGTGGGTCGAACCGCCTTGTCGGTAGAGATCATTACAAAATCTTGTACTCCATGCCGGATCGCCGCACGTGCGGTCTGCCAGGTGCCAATGATGTTGTTTTTGACAGCGCAGAAAACGTGTTTCTCCATCATGGGAACATGCTTGTAAGCTGCTGCATGATAGACGATCGAAGGCCCATATTGGGCCATCACACGCTGCAGATCATCAGGATCAGTCACATCGCCAATCTCCGGGCAAAATGCGAGGCCCGGAAAACCTTTACGGAGATCTCTGTCAATGTGGAACAGCGGAGTTTCTGCTTGATCGAATCCAACTAACAAAGAGGGCTGGAAGCGTGCAATCTGGCGGCATAGCTCTGATCCAATCGAGCCAGCAGCGCCCGTGACCATCACAACCTTTCCCTGAATCCGATCTCGAATGGGTCTCTCATCCAACTGGACCGACTGCCTTCCTAAAAGGTCTTCTACTGAGACCTGACGAATTTGTCCGTCCAGTCGCCTGTCAATGATCAATTCGCCCAGGCTCGGCACCATTTTGTGTTCCACGCCAGCGCCAGATGCCAATTTCAAAATGCGTACCATCTGTGGGCCCGTTGCGGAGGGAATCGCGATAAACACCTGCTTGATGTCATGCTTTCTTGCCAGAGCCTTCAACTTTTCCCCGGTTCCGAGAACCTTTTTTCCGTCCAATATCAAGCCAACTTTGCTCGGATCGTCATCGATCAATCCTACGACGTTGCACATAAGGGCGTGATTTTGTCGTGTTTCGAAAAGCAACTGCAACCCGGCGCATCCGGCGCCATAGATCAGTGTTCGAATGCCATCCTCACCCGATCTTCTGCTGCTTTTCAGCGTAGTCACTGCGCGGATTGCGAATCGGGCCGCCAAGAGCACAAAAGAGGAGACAATCCATTCAAGAAGATACACGGAACGCGGAACCGCCCATGGTCCCAGCACTACGAAGATTGTCAACCCGCCAAGGAGAGAGCCAGCAGAATTCGCCAAAGCGACACGCTGCGCTTCATAAAACGAAGTGTACTGTGAAAGACCCCGATTGACTCCGCAAAGACGGAATGCCACCAGCTTTAGCGGTAGCCAAACACTTAGCGAAATCCATAACGCATGGTCGAACCTGGAGGGGAGTACACCGTCAAACCGTAGTTCAAAAGCAAGGAAGATTGAGATAGCTAACCCAATCAAATCTCTCGAATATGCAAGAACCAACGAGCGCAACCGAGTGATCACAGCGTTTCCTGCAGATTTCGACACGGGGGGCATCATCACTCCTGGTGTGTTTCCTAGGTGATTACGTCGTTTCGTCGATGGGCACCAAGGTCAATCTCGTGCATTGAGCCTATGCTCAAACGCCCTGGGCGATTCGCAATATTGATACGATTGCAGACCGTCGCAAATAAATCCGGCTACTCTGGTTAGAGCGGTTATTACTAGGGGTTAGCCAGCCGTACTCGCCGTTACTGCGGAGGATTTCAGAAGTCGTGGACTAAGCACGACGAGTCAGAACTTGCTGTACAGATTGACGTCATTTCTGCTTTCACATCTGACCTCCTTCGCAACGCCGATCAATTTTAAAAAACTGCGGGTGAACCAATGCAATCGACACCAATGAAGCCGTCAGGATTGACGACTCTACGTTCACTCTCAACGTTCTCAACGCCGACACTAGATATTGAGCGATCTCGGAAAACAAGGGGTGAGATGAGATCGAGGCAGGCAGATTTGGCCTTTCCTTGAAGCTCCGCAAATACAACTGCAATGAGGCGTAGGATTCCAGGCTTACAGTTGGCCGGTTCAGCTACCTGTTCAAGAATTTTTGGGTAGTATGAGTCGCAGAGACTCGCCGGTATTGAGTTTCCCAAGCAGGTCCCATGGTTGCCTGAGCGCCGCGCCGCAAGAACGAAGAGCCGAACAGAAAAAGGTCCTTTTTTTGCTCAAAATGTCGAAACAATTTGTCCTCGCCGACCTCGGTGAGGCGCGCAATTTCTCGCGTGCTCGTCGCGTGGTAGCCCTGCTGAGCAAACAATTGTGCAGCCGCACCCAGTATCGTTTCAGTTCGCGCGGAGTTCTTGAGGGGCATCGGTCCAGGTCCAATCACGATCACAGAGCCCGCAGGTTTCGCGACAAGTTTTCCTCGAACGTCTGTGCGAACTCGATCTGATCTAAGGCGAAAAAGGAATGCTTTCTAGGTAGTCAGCGTCGACTTCCATTGATGCATGCTGATTGATCAGATTCAGCGTGAGAACGAACCGCAGAGAGTTATTCTTTCGCACGAGCGTTCCAACGATGCCTTCCATTACTCCGGTTTTGATTCTCACCTTCTGTCCAGCAATAAACTCGCAGTACGGTTCAACCTTCCTGCACTGAACTGCCGAGCGCAGGAATTCCACTTCGGCTTTATCGAGTGGAATATGAGACCGGCCATTCCCTACGATATTCAGTACTCCGGGGCTTTGAAGTACTTTGATTCGTTCAGCCTTCTCGATGTGAACGAAAAGATATCTTGGGAAAAGGGGCAAGATGATTTGCGCGCGTTGCCGATTCTTCCATGATCGAATCACTTCATATGTCGGCAAAAATGACTCAACGCTTCTCATCGCCAGATGCTTCAGAACAGATTTTTCATTCTTGGGAACAGTGAAAACTGCATACCATTCTCGTCCGTTTCCGAGGCTCGCTGAAATCATTCCGGGACGCTGGCCTTGCGCTAGAGAAGAGTTCAAGGACAGCAAATTCACACCTCTCCTTCTAAATTTCTCACGACCACATGATGACTTCGCGTCTGACTTTGGGCTGAAATCGCACGGCTCTAAGAGCGCATTGATAGAGAGCAAGATTCCGCCTTCTTTGGAGCATCTTCAATCCAGTCGACCAGCCTCGTGGAATTCTGCGAATTCTCATTTGAATATGGCTTCGCCTTACTGACTTAGCAGGTGTTTTTTCCACATGCCGAGCCGAGAACAGCACAAGTTCAACCATCCAAACGTTTCTTGCGGTCATTGGGGAAAAAGTAACGCAATTCGAACCGGACAGCGTTACCGTTTTAGGGTTGAGACAACAAAGGTCGCAAGTCTTTCGGAAACGTAATCGAAATGGGGATGCGTCGCTTCTACGTCTCCTTCTAGAGTAAGCACCAGCCTCCATTTCGTCAAAGCGCTATTGTGCATCACCCGAACGAGCTATTACTATGGTAACCAAGAAAGTAAAAGGGAGGAAAAGAGTCGAGTCGAGGCCTCTCCTACTGCCAAAGAGCCCAAACAACTGGGAAGATGTGGCTGCGAGAGGAAAAAGAGCAAGCCCGATGGGCCATGAGGGAACCGGCTGGAAGTTCCCTTAAAAGACCCTTCTTTGGATGTCGAATCTGTTCTGAGATCTCGATATCAGATCCGACATTCCGCTTCCTTCCCAAGCGGTAATTCGACTAGTCTCGACGGTTAGTCACAACAATTGTGTAGACTGAATGACCATTGTTAGTACGTTAAGAACCAAATTCGCTGTTGGATTCGCTTAAGTTCAATTTTTTGCAGATGGATTGTTGAGTGGATCAACCTGATCCCGGTTCCATCAACTGCGAGGGCTTTCGAAGTGTCATTTCCACACCAGGAAATTTCCAGACCAACTATTCCATTGCAGCAAAAACGCAGGATCAATCCGGCAGCAGGCCGCGCCCTTGAGATTCTAGGGCACGCAATTGAGTACCTGATCGACATGCACGTTCACGAAGGCTCCCTGATCGTATGGGAGAAAGGGCATTTTGACGCGATTGAGATTCTCAAGACCCTTAATCGTCAGATTTACGAAGAGTGCCCTGTAGTCCCTACCATCGAACAACGGCTTCGCGGGCTTTTGGTTCGGAAGCGTGTCTGAGCAAAGGCGCGACGATTCGCATCGCACACCAGCCAGTCTGTGCGAGCATGTCGCGTCAAGGCGTGTGGGGGATGGCAGCCGTGTAGTTGGCAGTATCCTGAACCGCCGTGCTGCCACCGCCGTTGCCGTACAGAGTGATGTAGATCTGCCGGCCGTCCAGGGGCAGGTTGACCACCGTCGCCGACAGGCTGCTCGTCTGCAGCGAATAGATCTCCCGTCCTCCCACCGTGCTCCCAACATAAAGCACATAGCGCGTGGAACCGGTCTGGGCCGTCCAGCTGAAAGTCGCACTCGATCCAGCCAAGGTTGAACCTTTCACCGGCGAGGTGATAACCGCCTTGGTGATGTCTGCAGCCGTGTAGTTGGCGCTGTCCTGAACCGCCGTGCTGCCACCGCCGTTGCCGTACAGAGTGGTGTAGATCGGTCGCCCGTCCAGGGGCAGATTGACCACCGTCGCCGACAGGCTGCTCGTCTGCAGCGAATAGATCTCCCGTCCTCCCACCGTGCTCCCAACATAAAGCACATAGCGCGTGGAACCGGTCTGGGCCGTCCAGCTGAAAGTCGCACTCG
>Ga0207695_10000960_pt1 | contig 51384 bp, 43 predicted proteins | sample KBSC54metaG_FD_184354 | JGI IMG/M metagenome (GOLD analysis project Ga0207695, IMG submission 184354) | Corn rhizosphere microbial communities from Kellogg Biological Station, Michigan, USA - KBS C5-4 metaG (SPAdes) (version 2) | ecosystem: Host-associated > Plants > Roots > Rhizosphere > Soil...
CGCGAGGGGCTGCTTCATCAGTCGGGGGCCTTCAAATCGCCCCTGTGGGCGATGCGGGTGGCAAAAAGGGAAGTTATTGATAACCAAGGATACCACGGCGGAGGATGCCTTCCGTCTGACCGTTGAACGCGCCCAGGCCCTTGAATTCGAGCTCGACCATGATGGCCGTGTTGGCGCTCGCGGTCGTGGGATTGTAGAGATTGACGTTATTGACGTAGTGGCGCCCGACCAGGCGAACGGCCACGCAGCAACTGTCGTACTCCACCCCGGCCAGCGCCTGCACGGTCTTCTTGTCCAGTACCGAATACGTCCAGTCCCCCACCAGGCGCCAGCGATCGGAGATCGGATAGACAATCGAGGCGTCGTATTGTTCCAGCAGGACCTGCGTCGTGCCCGGTGTGCGACGGAAACGATAGGAGAAGTTGAGGACGCCATCGGTCTTGATGCGGCGTTGCAGCTCGAACGCTCCCATATCGGTCTGGCGGGTATTGGGGTTCCATTGGTACGAGGCGTTGGCGCGCCAGTCGTCGTTCAACTGCGAGGTGATCTGAGCGACGTAGTCCGAACCGTTGTAGTTGGTCGCCGTCGGGATATCGATCGCCGAGTTGCCCACCGGCAGTTGGACGCGCTGCTGGGTGAAGTAACGAATCTGGCCAAAGCTTACCGACAGACGCTCCACGCCATTCTCGTCGAGCAGGCGCGAGGTCAGCGCGGCGGTGAGGTTATTGGCGTTCATCTGCCGGTCTGCGCCGGAGTACTGGTTGGGCGAGAACAGCTGCCAGTAGTCGAACGACATCAGCGAGGTATCGAACAACGGCAGGTTGTTCTGGTTGCGATAAGGCACGTACAGGTAATACAGGCGCGGTTCGAGCGTCTGTGTGTAGTTGCTGCCGAACAAGCTGGTGTTGCGATCGAAGATCAACCCGCTGTCCAGGCTCACGACCGGTAGCGAGCGGCTGGGCGTGCGGCTGGTAAATGGCGAAATATCGCCGGTGCCCAATTGTTGGGTGTAACCGAACTGACGGTAATCGCCGTCAAGCTGATAGGTCGTATAGCGATACGCTACTTTCGGACGCACGAACCAGTACGAACCCTGAAAGTCCGCCGAGATATACGGATAGATATCGATGCGCTTGCCGTCCAGCGCGTTGTTTCCCGGGCCTACCGTGACGCTCTGGTCGACTGGATTCACGCTGAAGTTGGACCACGAGCTCTTGCTGAAGGCCACCGCTTCGGTTTGCGCGCCGACATCGAACCAGCGATTGAGCGGGATATCCAGGTTCAGCGTTGCGCGAGGCAAACGCTTATAAGGTTCCACCGAATCGGGCAGCGTCGGGTCGACGTTTTGATAGATGTCGCCGCCGAACGAGGCATTCCACCAACTGCCGCCAGCGCTCAGATAGGCGCTTGATGTCAGGATTTCGGTCGAAGACTGATAAATGTCGTTGCCGAAATCGCGCAGATAGTTACGGTCGGACGTCCGGTTGATGTTCAAACCCAGGGACACCGGCCCCCAGATATGCGAGCTGTTGATCCACTTGATCAGGTAACGGTCATCGCCCTTGGTCTGATCCACCACGCCCGCATCGTTCTTGCCCGAGTCGTTGGGCATGTATTCCAGGTTCAATGTGCCGCTGGTACCCGGAAAAATGTTCAGGTAGCGGAACTCGGTCGCCAGCAAAAAGCCGCGATCGCTATAGATGCGCGGATCCAGCGTCGCGTCGTAGTTCGGCGCCAGGTTCAAGTAGTACGGCGTGCTGATCATGAAACCGGAGCGGCTGGAGTTGCCGAGCGTCGGATATAAAAAGCCGCTCTTGCGCCGGTTGTCGATCGGGAAGGTGAAATAGGGCAGGTACAGGAACGGCACGTTGCCCACGCGCATGGTGGCCTTGCGCGCCACGCCCACGCCGGTGTCCTTGTTCAAGGTCATGTCCTTGGCCTTGAACTCCCAGAAGTGATGACCCACGTCGCAGGTGGTATAGATCGCGTTGGTGTAGTGGCTGTGCTGCGCATCGAGCATATGCCCCTGCGTAGCCGTGCCGTTGCCGCGCGACTGCAGCAGCTGATAAGTGACGTTGTCCGCGGTACCGGTGCTGGCATCGTTGTTGCCGCGCATGTGGTCGGCTTTTATCAACTCGCCCGCCTCCTGGTAGCGGACATTGCCTTTGGCGTCGTAGTCGGTCGTATCGTCGTTGTAGTCGGCGGTATCGGACTCCATGCGCTGGTCGGCGCGCTCCATCTTGACCCGGCCTTCCAGGTGATAGACGGTCTGATCGGAACTGTCGACCTGTTCGGCCCACGCGTGCGTATTGGACGTGTCGCGCAGGGACGAGTCCTTGGTCAGCGTGGGGTCGTAGAACTCCAGCATCGCGTTGGGGCGACAGATGGCGTAGTTGTCCGGACGCGGCGGGCACAGGAAGGTGCCGAGCGGGCAGACCGGCACCGTGCCGTCCATCGACGCCTTTCGATGCTGTCCCTGGCTGTTCTTTGCCTCAGCACCGGGGGCGCCGATCAAGGCGAGGGCAGCGGCTACTGCCAGGAGGCGGCGCGGGGGCAGATGGCGTCGTGTCACGATGGGCAGTCTGTCGGCTTGTGAAGGGTCGTAAAGCTAGCAGAAAGCCCCCATTTAAGGCAGAGAAGCTTTGAACCTATCTAGCGGGAGATTCAGCCATGAGCGATCCAAAACTGAACAAGACCGATGCCCAGTGGCGCGAGGAACTCAGCCCGGAGCAGTACGCCGTCTGCCGTTGCTCGGCCACCGAGCCGCCTTTTAGCGGCAAGTGGTACCAGCACAAGGAGTCGGGAACGTATGTTTGTGCGGCCTGCGGCGCCAAGTTGTTCGAGTCCGATACCAAGTACGACTCCGGTTCGGGCTGGCCGAGCTTCTACCAGGCCATGGACAAGGCGGCGGTGACCCTGCACGAAGATGAAAGCCACGGCATGCGCCGGGTCGAGGTGCGCTGCGCCCATTGCGAGTCGCATCTGGGGCACGTGTTCCCCGACGGCCCCAAGCCGACCGGCATGCGTTATTGCATCAATTCGGTGGCGCTCGATTTCGCGCCATCGGAGCAGTAGAGCGTGAAGAGGGGCGAGTGGTGAGAGTTTGCCACTCGTTCTTCAAAAATCCGCCAGCGCTGCTACATGGGCGCTGGCGCTGGCCGCCAGGGCGCCCAGGTGATAGCCGCCTTCCAGACTGGAAACGACTCTGCCGTTGGCATGTGCCCGTGCCACGTCAACCAGGCGCTCGGTGATCCATGCGTAGTCTTCGCTGCCCAGGCGGATATCGGCCAGGGGGTCGTCGCGGTGAGCGTCGAAGCCGGCGGAGATCAGCAGCAATTGCGGCCTGAAGGCTGCCAAGCGCGGTAGCAGGGCGCCATCCCATAGCTCGCGAAACGCATAGGAGCCATCACCCGGCGAGAGCGGTGCATTGACGATGTTGCCCACGCCGCGTTCGTCCTCGCGCCCCGAGTCCGGGTATAGCGGCGACTGATGGCTGGAGATAAACAGCACTCGATGCTCTTTTTCGAAGATCGCCTGGGTGCCGTTGCCGTGGTGCACGTCGAAATCGGCGATAGCTACCCGCTTGAGCCCGTGGGCGGCGATGGCGTGAGCAGTGGCGACGGCCACGTTGTTGAACAGGCAAAAACCCATCGCCTGATCGCGGGTGGCATGGTGGCCCGGTGGCCGCACGGCGCAGAAGGCGCGCTCGCCGTCGCCATTCATGACCGCGTCGACGGCTGCTATCGCAGCCCCGGCGGCACGCAAGGCGGCTTCAGCCGAGGCGGGCGACATCAGGGTGTCTTCGTCCAGCCTCAGTGTGCCTTCGACCGGCGCGCTGGCGAGGATCCGATCGATATAGCCGGCGTCGTGCACGCGAGCGAGTTGTTCGCGTGTGGCGCGCGGCGCTTCGATGCGGTCGAGCGCGGCGAAGCGGTCGTGGTCGAGTGCGTCGAGCACCGCGCGCAGGCGCGCGGGCGACTCGGCGTGGCCAACCCCCGGATCGTGCTGCAGACAGATCGGGTGCGTGTACAAGCGCAACACGGCTACCCGGCTTTGGGCTTGCGGCGGCGTTCGTGCTGCCACAGCACTTCGCCATGGCCGCTGGCGCGCGCCAGCACCCGGCACAGCACGAACAGCAGGTCGGACAAGCGGTTGAGATAACGCTGCGCCTGCGGCCGGATGGTTTCTTCGCGGCCCAGGGCGATCACCTCGCGTTCGGCGCGACGGCAGACCGTACGCGCCAGATGGCAACACGAGGCGGCCATGCCGCCGCCCGGCAGGATGAAGTCCTTCAGTGGCGGCAACGGGTCATTGAAGCGGTCGAGCACCTGCTCCAGGCGATCGATATCGGCGTCTTCGATCATCGCCATGCCCGGTATGCACAACTCGCCACCCAGGTCGAACAGGTCGTGCTGCGCCTGCGTGAGTACTTCGCGCACCTCGTCGTCGACGCCATCGCTGGCCAGCACCATGCCGATCGTGCTGTTGAGTTCATCCACGGTGCCGTAGGCGGCAACGCGCAGCGAGTCCTTGCCGACGCGGGAACCGTCGCCCAGGCCGGTGCTGCCGTCATCGCCCGTACGCGTATAGATCTTGGAAAGTCGGTTGCCCACGGTCGATTACTGCTTCGCGCCGTGCTGTTGCCCGGCCTTGAGTGTACCGGCCAGCTGCGTTACCACGACATGCAGCGCGGCACCGATGGCTGCATAGATTGCCGTCGTCTTGAGGAACAGCAGGTACCAGTCGCCGAAGTTGGCGAACCACTTGGCCATGGTGCGCGGTTGCGGCACGGTGGCGCTCATCCAGTAGTAGCTGCCGTTGGTCAGCAGGTAGCAGACAAACTCGCTGACCAGCAGGGCGGCAATGGCCAGGCCCAGGGTGCGCAGGCCAAGGCCGCGCTGATGCTTGGCCAGCCAGGTGCCGCCGATCCACAGGCTGAGGTAAGCCGGTGCCAGCATCCAATAGGCAGCCGACACGCAGTAGTGGTCGAAGAAGCTGATCCCGAGACGAGTGATCACGAAGAAGTCGACCAGTACGGCCAGCGCCATCAGGATCGGAAAGGCCCAGCGGGTCGACCCGCGCAGCCAGAAGCCGCCCAGGAAAAACACGGCCCAGGAGGCATCCGGCAAGGCATCGAAATGGTGCAGGCGGGTGGCCGACATGACCAGCGCGAGCGCCAGAAAAATGCCGATGCGTTGCGTTTGCTTGGGTGCCATGAGCGCTCCGGGTGGGTCTTCGGTGTACGGTTAAGGTGATCAGTTTAGCTCACATCAGGCGCCGGCTCGGCCATAGGAGCCGCGTACGTGCGTAACGCGTATCATCGCCACCATGCATGCCTCGGATACTCCCCCCTCTGAAGCCCCGGTGCTGATCGTCGGCGGCGGCCTGGTTGGCGCCAGCCTCGCCATCGCGCTGGATGCCGCCGGCTGTGCGGTCACCCTGGTTGAAGCGGCCGCGCCGCGTGTGGATGCCCAACCCAGCTACGACGAGCGCAATCTCGCCTTGGCGCGGGCCACGGTCAATGGGCTGACGTCGATCGGCGTCTGGCGCCATGCGGCCGATCGGGCGACGCCGATCCGGCATATCCATGTCAGCCGCAGCGGCGAGTTCGGCAGTGTCCGCATGGATGCCGAGCGCCAGGGTGTCGATGCGCTGGGCTGGACCTTGCCCGCGCGCGAACTCGGCCTGGCGCTGTTGCGTCGACTGGATGAATGTCGCCACCTGACCCGCCTGGCACCCGCCAGGTTGCGCTCGCTTCAATCGCAGGCCGATGGCTGGCTGGCGCACATCGATAGCCCGGAAGGTTCCAGCCAACTGCACGCGAAGCTGGTGGTCGGCGCCGATGGCACGCAGTCCTTCGTCCGTGAGCAGTTGGGCATCGCGGCCGAATCGCTCGATTACGAGCAGACCTTGTTCGTGTGTACCGTTACTCCGGAGCGCGAACATGGCAACCGGGCCTTCGAGCGTTTTGCCGATAACGGTCCCATAGCGTTGTTGCCACTGGCGGAGCGCCGTTGCGGCCTGGTGCTCACGGTGCCGGCCGAGGAGGCACAGGAAGTCGCGTCAATGGACGACGAGCACTTTATCGCGCTCGCACAGGAGCGCTTCGGCTGGCGCCTGGGGCGTCTGAGCCGTCCGGGTAAACGGCATCCGTATGCGATTCATCGGGTTGCTGCCGAGCGTCTGATCGGTACGCGTGCCGTTCTGGTCGGCAATGCGGCGCAGACGGTGCATCCGATTGGAGCGCAGGGCTTCAATCTGGGCTTGCGCGACGCGCTCACGCTTTCGGAACTGACCGCCGGAGCAGGTGATCCAGGCGATGCGGCATTGCTTCGTGGCTATGCGGAGCGTCGCGCGGAGGATCGTGAGGGCACCATGTCAATGAGTCACGGCCTGGTACGTCTGGCTTGCCTGCCGCAACCGATGCTTGGCCCGTTGCGTTCCCTGGCAATGCTCGCCTGCGATCGTGTACCGCCGTTGCAGGATCTGTTGGCGCGCCGAGGCATGGGTTTTCGTGGACAAGCCCCACGCAGCGTATTGGAGCGCCTGCCATGAGCGTCACCGGTTTTCGAGGCGACGCCGCGCGCCGTCGCGGTCCCGCACTGGATGTCGCCATCGTCGGCGGCGGCATGGTGGGTGCTGCCGCGGCCTTGAGCCTAGCACGCGCCGGTCTCGCCACGGCCTTGCTCGAAGCGCGTGAACCGGCGGCTTGGCACATCAGCGACGAAGTCGATCTACGCGTCGTGGGCCTTGCTCCTTCATCCATCGCCTTGCTCGACGAACTGGGCGTTTGGCCATCCATTCGCGATGCACGTAGCGGCCCGTATTCGCACATGCATGTATGGGATGCCGAGAACGGCGCGGCGATCGATTTCGACGCGGCCGACGAAGATCGCCAGCTGCTCGGCTATATCGTCGAGAACAATCTTGTGCAGTGGATGCTTTGGCAGGCCTTGGAGCCAGCGGGTGTCCAGCGCCTGTGCCCGGCCAAGGTGCACGGCTTCGAAGTACGCGAGGATCGCGTGCAACTGGAATTGGTCGATGCGGAACCTGTTTCCGCACGTTTGCTTGTCGCCGCCGATGGCGCCGGCTCGCCTCTGCGCGACATGGCCGGCATCGCTACGCGTGGCCGCGATTACGGCCAACGCGCGATCGTCGCCCATGTGCGTACCGAACGCGCGCATCAGAACACGGCATGGCAGCGTTTTCTTCCGGCCGGGCCGTTGGCGCTGCTGCCGCTGGCCGATGGTCGCAGCTCGATCGTCTGGTCCTTGCCCGAATCCGAAGCGCAGCGTGTGCTGGCACTGGACGATGCAGCGTTCTTGAACGAGCTCGGCATGGCCAGCGACTTTCGTCTCGGGTCGATCTTGGCGACCACGCCGCGTGCCGCGTTTCCATTGAAATTGCAGTTGGCTGAGCGCTACCAGTCCGAACGCTTCGTGCTGCTGGGCGATGCCGCCCATGCGGTGCATCCGTTGGCCGGGCAGGGCGTGAATCTTGGCCTGCGCGACGTCATCGAACTGCGCGATACCTTACGTGCCGCACGCGATGCAGGGCGGGACATCGCCGCCGAGCACGTCCTGCGTCGCTATGCGCGCCGTCGCCGCAGCGCCGATACGCTCGATGCGCTTGGCTTTGATGCGCTGGCGCGCATCTACGCATGGCAGGCGCCGCCTTGGGTGGCGGCACGTGGTCTCGGTGTGCGATTGCTCGATCGGCTGGGGCCGTTGAAGCGCCGCATCGCTGCGCACGCAGCCGGCCGTTGAACCGTTTGCCGCCGTTTCGCTATTCACTGAACTTTCGCCACCTGAGGACAGAACCATGCGTATGGCTCGTTTAGCTAGTCTGTTGTTGCTGGCCGGTTTCTCCTTTGCCGCACAGGCGAAGATGGTGCACAAGCCGGTCGAATGGACGCAGGACGGTACGCGCTTTCATAGCGTGCTGGTGTATGACGATGCGGTGAGTGCCAAGCGCCCTGGCCTGGTGATGGTGCCCAACTGGTATGGCGTGAATGACCAGGCCCTGGAAAAGGCCGATGGCATCGCTGGCAAGGACTATGTGATTCTCGTCACCGATATGTACGGCGAGAAGATCCGTCCAACCAATGACAACGAGGCGATGGCTGCGGTGAAGCCGCTGTACGGTAACCGCGCCGAGATGCGCAAGCGTGTCAATGAAGCGCTCAGCCAGCTCAAGGCGCAAGCCAAGAGCGCACCGATCGACCTCTCTCACCTGGCAGCGATCGGTTTCTGCTTCGGTGGCTCCACCGTGCTGGACCTCGCCCGCAGCGGCGCCGACGTCGCGGCCATCGTATCGTTCCATGGTGCCTTGCAAACCGACGATCCGTCTTTGGCCAAGAACATCAAGGCACGCGTGCTGGTGATGAACGGCGCCGACGACAAGGGGACCATGCCCGACGCGGACAAGTTCATGGACGAGATGCGCTCGAGCACGGCCGACTGGCAGTTCGTGGTGCTGGGCAATGCCGTGCATTGCTTCACTGAGAAGGGCCAGGATTCGCCGGGCTGCAAATACGACGAGCGGGCGGCACAGCGCAGCTATCGCCTGATGCGCGATTGGTTGCACGGGGCGTTTGCCGGCACGCCGTAAATAGCAGATACGTTCCTGATCTTTGTGGGAGCGATTTCGGGGAACCTCTGAAAAACCTGGGTAAATCCGGCCGCTGCGCGGCCTGTCAATGGTCAACAGTAAACAGGGAGAGCCAAAAGCATTGAGCTGTCGAGGCTCGGCTTTTCCTGTTTACCCTTTACAACGCCGAAGGCGTGACTTTCCAGGCCACGCAGTGGCCGGCTTTACGGTTTTTCGAGGCTCTCTCGAATTACTCCAGTTGCCATCGTCGCCCCGGCGAATGCCGGGGTCCAGCGTCTTTCGTACATCGAGGCGCAAGGCACTGGGTCCCGGCGTTCGCCGGGACGACGGATAGGAGAGTTTTTCAGGGGATACTTGAAGTCGCTCCTGCGAGAACTCGGTGGCTTTTTTTCAAGCGATCTGCACTATCCGCGCCTTCTCGCAAAGCGGATAGCTGGCCATGAAATCCTCAAGCAATGCGCGCATCCGCTCGAACGACGGACCGTACATGTACAACGCCGTTTCGGTCGGCCCCTGCCAGTAACTGTGGATACTGCCTTCCTTGCCCAGCAACTCGGCAAAGGTTTGATAGACCACGTTGGAGTCGCATTCGGCATACACCGAATCGGGCAGCTCTGTGCCATTGAGGTAGACGGCGAGGCCTTCGTTACGACCGATCGGCATATCGGCCTTGCCTGCACCGAGGACCAGCTTGGAGCCTTTGGGGGCACCCAGGGCTTCAACCTGTCTAGCAAGCAGGTCGAGCGTGGCCTCACTGGTATCGGTCAGCTCGACTTCGACATCGCAATACTGGATCTCACCGAGCTCGCTGAGCAGGCTGCCGCCACCATCGATGGTGCCAAGCTTCTGTGTGCGCAAGAACGCATCGAGCGGATCTTCGTAAATCTCACCGCGGTGGATCGGCTGCACACGATCATTGAGATTGATGGTGACATGCCCCGGCTGCTTGCCGGTCCTTGATTTGAAAAGCTTGCCGAGCACGGGACTTCCCCTGTCAAAAGCACTGGCGGCTGCCGGTCAGAACTTGCGTTCCACCGAGTAGTCGGCCAGGGCGCTGAGCGCGTCGCGGTAGGCCGAGGGCGGTAGGTGGTCGAGCGCTCGTCGTGCTGCATCGGCATGCATTACGGCACGCTCATGCGTGCGCTCCAGCGCGCCCGAATCGCGAATGGCGGCGATGATGCGATCGAGCGAATCCAGGCCGCCATGTTCGATCGCATGGCGCAGTGATTGTGCCTGCTCCGGGCTGGCGTTCTTCAGTGCATAGATCAGCGGCAGGGTAGGCTTGCCCTCGGCGAGATCGTCGCCGATGTTCTTGCCCAGGGTGTCCGCGTCGGACACGTAGTCGAGCAGGTCGTCGGCGATCTGGAAGGCGTAACCCAACTCCATACCGTAGCGGCGCAATGCGGCTACCTGATCGTCCGACAGCCCGCCAAGGATGCCGCCCAGTTCCGTTGCCGCCGCGAACAGCACGGCGGTCTTGCGTTCGATCACGGCGAGATACGCCGCCTCGTCGACATCGGCATTGCCGATGTTCAGCAACTGCAGCACTTCGCCTTGGGCGATCGTATTGGTGGTGTCGGCAAGGATGCGCATGACACGCATGTCATCCAGTTCGACCATCAACTGGAACGAGCGCGAGTAGAGAAAGTCGCCGACCAGTACGCTGGCGGCGTTGCCCCACAACGCGTTGGCGGTCTTGCGGCCACGGCGCAGGTCCGACTCGTCCACTACGTCGTCATGCAGCAGGGTCGAGGTGTGGATAAATTCGATGACCGCGGCCAGCTTGATGTGCTGGTCGCCGCGATACCCAGCAGCAGCAGCGGAAAGCACGTGCAGCATCGGGCGCAGGCGCTTGCCGCCGCTGGCGATGATGTGATCTGCGATCTGGTTGATCAGGACCACGTCTGACGAGAGGCGGTGACGGATCAGCGTATCGACGCGCTGCATGTCGGCGGCAGCGAGCGCGCGCACGGCGGCGAAGTCGGCGGTACGGATGGCGTCGGCAGGTGTCGTGGTCATGGGGAAGTCGCGGCTAGATTCGAACTGATTATAGACGCACAGCCGGGCCAGTCAGCGATATGCGGCCATAAGGCATCGTAGGCCGGCGCATGAACATCCGATGGCTTAAACTGTTGCGGCACAGGTAGCCGGGTCGGCACCCGGGCAAGTCCATGTCGGGCCGCCCCGGTCGAGTCTGTCACCGTTTGTAATTCCCCCGTTTTGCCCCCATCTGGGCGGGGTGGGGGATTAAAAATAATCCGATCGAGGCGTCTGCCGATGGCCAGTCAAATCATCGCTCTGATTGCGGAATACGGCGCCCTGCTGGTGTTTTTCAATGTCCTGGTGGAGCAGGCCGGCCTACCGGTACCCGCCGTGCCGACCATGGTGGTCGCCGGTGCTCTGGCTGCCAACGGCCAGCTGGCGCTGGCCAGCGTGGTCGGCGCCGCCGTGCTGGGTTGCCTGCTCAGCGATCTGGTCTGGTACTGGGCCGGGCGCCGTTACGGTTCGGGTGTCATGCGCACCATCTGCCGTATTTCGCTGTCGCCCGATTCCTGCGTAAAGCAATCCGAACTGCGCTTCCAGCGCTGGCGCGGGCGGGTGCTGTTGATTGCCAAGTTCGTTCCGGGCCTGTCGACGGTGGCGCCGCCGCTGGTGGGTGCCATGGGCCTGCGGCCCTGGGCGTTCATTGCCCTGGACGTGGCCGGCTCGCTGATCTGGGCGGGTGTCGCCATCGGCCTTGGCTACGTCTTCTCAGCGCAGATCGATCATGTATTGAACCTGCTCGCCAGCGCCGGCACCGTCGCGTTGGAAATCATTGCGGTGCTATTGGGCATCTACATCGCCGCCAAATGGTGGCAGCGGCGGCGTCTGCTGCATTCATTGCGGATGGCGCGTATTACGGTCGATGAGCTTTCCGGCGCCATCGCGTCCGGCAAGTCGCCGATCGTGGTCGATGTACGGTCGGCGGCGGCACGGGTAGTCGACACCCGAATCATTCCCGGTGCGGTCATGGCCGACCTGAAAAGCATGGAACAGGCGTTGCGCGATATCCCGACCGACAGCGAACTGATCATCTACTGCAATTGCCCCAACGAGACGTCCGCCGCGATCGCCGCCAAGGCACTGATGGACCGCGGCTACCGCCATGTGCGACCACTGCTTGGCGGCCTGGATGCGTGGGACGCCGCCGGCTACACGATCGAGCACCTGGCGCCAGAGAGCGAAGAGGGCGTGATGATCGTGCCGGTGGCGTAAGAGGGGTCAGGGCTCAAGGGAAAATCCACTCTCGCCGGCTCTCCTCTCACTCCTCACTCCTCACTCCCAGCTCCCTTCATCCCAAAAATTTACGCGTTCTATACGCGGGTAGCCCAAACCGCTACCCCTTTCTTATGTGCCGGTTCCTATAGTGCGCGTCGTTGCACTACCTCCTTCGATCGGCATCCCATGGATATCGTCTATCTGTTGTTCTGTTTCGTGCTTAGTGCGGCCAGCATCGGCTTTCTGCTGATCTGCGACCGCCTCGGTAAACGTCCCTGACGCGAATCCTCGCGTAAGCCACCAGGAATTCCCATGACCTTCGTTTATGTAGTCGCTGCCGTGATCGCGGTGGCGCTGACGGGCTACCTGTGCGTGGCCCTGCTCAAGCCGGAGTGGTTCGAATGACCACGAACGATATTCTCCAGGTAGCCATTTACCTGATCGTACTGTTGCTGCTGGTCAAGCCGGTGGGACAGTACATGGCGCTCGTATTCGCCGATACGCCCAACCGCGTCAATCGGCTGGGCGCAGGCGTAGAGCGCTTTTTGTACCGCGCCTCGGGCATTCGCGCCGAGGACGACATGGGCTGGCGTCGCTATGCGATGACGATGCTGCTGTTCAACATTGCCGGCCTTCTGGTGGTGTACCTGTTGCAGCGTGTGCAGCAATGGCTGCCGTTGAACCCGCAGCATTTTCCGGCAATCACGCCGGACTCGGCCATGAATACGGCTATCAGCTTCGCCAGCAATACCAACTGGCAGGGCTATGCCGGCGAAAGCACGATGAGTTATCTCACCCAGATGCTCGGTCTGGCGGTGCAGAATTTCCTGTCTGCCGCGACTGGTATTGCGGTGTTGATTGCAGTCATCCGTGGCTTCACGCGCAAGAGCTCGCTGAGCATCGGCAACTTCTGGGTCGACATGACGCGCAGCGTCCTGTACATCCTGCTGCCGTTTTCCCTGGTCATGGCCTTGCTGCTGGTTTCGCAAGGTGTGGTGCAGAACTTCAAGTCGTACGTCGACGTGCCGCTGACCCAGCACATCGTGCAGGTCGAGCAGGTCAAGGACGCGCAGGGCAACGTGCTCAAGGATGCAGCCGGCCATGACGTGACCAAGGAGTCGCCGGTCGATACCCAGACCCTGCCGATGGGCCCCGCCGCATCGCAGATCGCGATCAAGCAACTGGGTACCAACGGTGGCGGCTTCTTCAACGCCAACTCCGCGCACCCCTACGAGAACCCTACCCCGCTGGCCAACTTTATCGAGATGCTGGCGATCTTCCTGATTCCGGGCGGTCTTTGCATCACCTTTGGCAGCATGGTCGGCGACCGGCGACAAGGCTGGGCGATTCTCGCCACCATGCTGCTGATTTTTGTGCCCCTGGCTATCGGTGCGGTAGCGGCCGAGCAAGCCGGTAACCCCGCGTTGCATGGCCTGGCCGTCGATCAGAGCGCCACTGCCTTGCAGGCGGGCGGCAATATGGAAGGCAAGGAAACACGCTTCGGCATCGCCGCCAGCGGCCTGTTCACTGCAATCACTACGGCTGCATCGTGTGGTGCGGTAAACAACATGCACGACTCGCTCACCCCGCTGGGTGGCCTGGTGCCGATGTGGCTGATGCAGTTGGGCGAAGTGATCTTCGGCGGTGTCGGTTCGGGTCTGTACGGCATGCTCGCGTTCGCGGTCGTTGCGGTGTTCATCGCCGGCCTGATGGTGGGCCGTACGCCCGAATATCTCGGCAAGAAGATCGAAGCCTACGAAATGAAGATGGCCAGCCTGGCCGTGCTGTTGCCGTGTGCGCTGGTGGTGATCTGCACTGCGGTTGCAGTGATGGCGCCGCTGGGTGTCGCCGGTATCTCCAATCCGGGTGCGCATGGCTTCAGCGAAGTGCTCTACGCGGTCAGCTCGGCGTCGAACAACAACGGCAGCGCGTTTGGCGGTCTGTCGGCCAACACGCCCTTCTGGAACGTACTGCTCGGCGTGTGCATGTTCTTTGCACGTTTTCCGCTGGCTATCGCCATGTTGGCCATGGCCGGTTCGCTGGCCGCCAAGCGCCACGTACCGCCGTCGGCAGGCACGTTGCCCACGCATACGCCGCTGTTCGTCACCTTGCTTGCCTGCGTGGTGATTGTGGTCGGCGCGCTCACTTTCCTTCCGGCTCTGGCACTTGGCCCGATCGCCGAATACCTGATGTCAGGGCATTGATTCGATGAATACCCAAACTCATGCCGTGCGCGGCTTCGATCGTGACTTGATCCTCAAGGCCGTGGTCGATTCGTTCCGCAAGCTGTCGCCGCGGTTGCAGTTCCGCAACCCGGTGATGTTCGTGGTGTTCGTATGCAGCGTGTTGACCACGCTGCTATGGGTTCAGGCCCTGGCCGGCCATGGCGAGGCGCCGACCGCGTTCATTTTCTGGGTCAGCATCTGGCTGTGGTTTACGCTGTTGTTCGCCAACTTCGCCGAAGCACTGGCCGAAGGCCGCGGCAAGGCCCAGGCGGCTGCACTGCGCAGCTCGCGCAAGAACGTCATGGCCAAGAAGCTGGCCGGCCCGCAGCGCAACGCGGCCATCACCTTTGTCGAGTCCAGCGAATTGCGTAGCGGCGACCATGTGCTGGTCGAAGCCACCGAATTGCTGCCTGGTGACGGTGAGGTCGTGGTCGGTGCAGCCAGCGTCGACGAAAGCGCGATTACCGGCGAATCCGCACCGGTCATCCGTGAATCGGGTGGCGACCGCAGCGCGGTCACCGGTGGCACGCGCGTGCTTTCGGACTGGTTGGTGGTGCGCATTACCAGCAACCCGGGCGAGAGCTTTCTCGACCGCATGATCGCGATGGTCGAGGGCGCGGCACGTCGCAAAACGCCCAACGAGATCGCACTGACGATCCTGCTGGCCAAGTTCACGCTGATCTTCCTGCTGGCGTGCGCCACTTTGCTGCCGTATTCGATCTACAGCGTACAGGTGGCCGGCAAGGGCAACCCGATCACCCTGACCGTGCTGGTCGCGCTGTTGGTTTGCCTGATTCCGACCACCATTGGTGCGTTGCTGTCGGCTATCGGTATCGCGGGTATGGATCGGATGATCCGTGCCAATGTCATCGCCACCTCGGGTCGTGCGGTGGAAGCGGCTGGCGACGTCGACGTGCTGCTGCTGGACAAGACCGGCACGATCACCTTGGGCAATCGCCAGGCGGTCGCCTTCATGCCGGCGCCTGGCATTGAAGAAAGCATTCTCGCCGACGCTGCGCAGCTTGCTTCGCTGGCCGATGAAACGCCTGAAGGCCGTAGCGTGGTTGTGCTGGCGAAAGAGCGCTTCGGCTTGCGCGAACGCCAACTCGAAGCCGATCACGCTCAGTTTGTCCCGTTCACTGCACAGACGCGCATGAGTGGCGTCGATCTTGGCGAGCGCCGCATCCGCAAGGGTGCGCTCGATGCGGTCGAGCGCCATCTCGAATCGGTGGGCAGCCACTTGCCGCCGCTGGTCAAGCGCATGGCCGAGGACATTGCACGTCGAGGCGCCACACCGCTGATCGTTACCGAAGGTTCGACGGCGCTGGGCGTGATCGAGCTGAAAGACATCGTCAAGGGTGGCATTCGCGAACGCTTCGCCGAGATGCGCCGCATGGGCATCAAGACGGTGATGATTACCGGCGACAACCCGCTGACCGCTGCGGCGATCGCCGCCGAAGCCGGCGTGGACGATTTCCTTGCCGAAGCGACGCCGGAAGCCAAGCTGAAACTGATCCGCAGCATTCAGGCCGAAAACCGCCTGGTCGCCATGTGCGGAGACGGCACCAACGACGCACCGGCGCTGGCCCAGGCTGACGTCGCGGTGGCGATGAATACCGGCACGCAGGCGGCCAAGGAAGCCGGCAACATGGTCGATCTGGACTCCAACCCGACCAAGTTGATCGAGGTAGTGGAGATCGGCAAGCAGATGCTGATCACGCGTGGCGCATTGACGACCTTCTCCATCGCCAACGATATCGCCAAATACTTCGCGATCATTCCGGCTGCCTTTGCAACCACCTATCCCGCGCTCAATGCGCTCAACGTGATGCACCTGGCCACGCCGCAGAGCGCGATTCTGTCGGCGGTCATCTTCAACGCGTTGATCATTATCTTTTTGATTCCGCTGGCACTCAAAGGCGTCAAGTACCGCGCACTCGGCGCCGGTGCGTTGCTCCGCCGCAACCTGCTGGTCTATGGCCTCGGCGGTATCGCCGTGCCGTTTATCGGCATCAAGCTGATCGACCTGTTGCTGGTGTTGTGCGGTCTCGCCTAATTCCCGACAAGGACCAAAGCAAGCGATGAATACCCTGAAGCTCTCGGTTTCCCTCCCCGACGAAACGCACCCCGATATGGAACTGCGTCTGTCGGCCAACGATTCTCCCTGCGACGTAGTGATTGCGCTGCCCATGCACGCCAAGGTACGCGTCACGTCACACGACAGTGAGGCAACCCAGCAGGACGATGAGTATGTGCGGGGCGGGTACGCCGGGATCTAACGTGAAGCTCGATGGTGGGCGCGTCTGAAGTCGCGCCCACGGAGGGCTTCTGGATTGTTGTTTCAACCACTAGAGGCGGTCCGTTGCGGGACCGGATTCGAATTACTATGTCTGTAAAGAAAGTTCTAGCTTTTGCCGTGATGATGGCGCTGGCCCCGGCCAGCAAGGCGTTGGCCGATGATGCGCCGCAGGCATCGAGCCAGGCGCTGGGGCCGCCCGCCGCGAGTCAGCCCGCGAGCAGCGATTGTTCACAGGGGTTTGGCTCGCGCCTCGCCGCTGCCTACCGTGAAGATGCACAGCCATCGGATCCGAACGCCCCCGCCGCGAAGCGTCGCGCGATGGACGCGCCGCTCGATTCGCCGCCCTTTCCCAACGGTGAATGGCAGCTCGGCGGCGTGCCGGCGCCCATCGGTGTGCCGGTAGCTTACGGTCAGTACCCGCTGCAGAAGGCGCTCGCCTGTACCAAGGTCGGCAACTGGATGCAGCGCAACCGTATCGAGATCAACGGTTGGATCAATCCGTCGCTCAATGCGAGCTCTTCCAGCTTCACGAACTATCCGCTGTCGTATGCGACGCGCCCCAATCGCCTGGAATTCGACCAGCTGGTGTTCAACATCACCCGCGCTGAAGATACCGTGCAGACCGATCATATGGACTGGGGTTTCAATATCTCTACCTTGTACGGTTACGACTATCACTACACCGTGACCAAGGGTGTTTTCAGCAACCAGTTGCTCAACCATCCCAATTCGAACGGTCCGCAGGCCGGCAAGGTTTACGGCATCGATCCGATGCTTTTTTATTACGACCTTTACATTCCTTCGGTAGCCGAAGGCATGGTGGTTCGTGTCGGCCGCTGGTTGTCGCTGCCGGATATCGAAGCCCAGTTCTCCCCGCAGAACTACCTGGTGACGCACTCGATTCTGTACACGGTCGACCCCTATACGCAGACCGGCGTGATGACCACCACCAAGCTCAACAGCCAGTGGACGGTACAGCTTGGCATCAACGCCAGCAACGACGTTGCACCCTGGAATCATCAGGCGCGCCCGTCGCTGCAGGCCTGCGTGCGCTGGGTGTCGAAAGACAACAACGACATGCTTTACCCCTGCGTCAACAACTGGAACACCTCGGACTACAACTACAACAACGTCCAGATGTACGTGATGACCTGGGGCCACCGCTTCAGTCAGAGCGTGCACATGCAGACCGAGGGCTACTACATGTATGGCCGTAACATTCCGGGCTTTGGGCCGGATGGCGAGCCGGGCGTCGTGGCCTCGTCGCCGTATCCTGGCAAGGCGGGCGAGTATGGCGTGGTGAACTACCTCAACTTCGAGTTGAACTCGAGCAACATGATTTCGTTCCGCAACGAGTTCTACAACGACCAGAAGGGTCAGCGCACCGGTTATGCCACCAAGTACAGCAGCCACACTCTGGGCCTGACGCACTGGGTATCGCCGGATCTGGAGATTCGCCCGGAGATCCGTTACGAGCACTCCTACGATGTAAACGCGTACAACGCCGGCAAGAAGAATTACCAGGCGGTCGCCCTCATCGACGCCATCCTGCATTATTGAGGTAAATACCGTGAGCAAGCAGCTACGTCCCATCGTTACGATGCTTTTGTTGATGACGCTGATCACCGGCGTGATCTATCCCCTGGTCGTCACCGGTGCGGCGCAGCTGCTGTTCCCGGCCAAAGCCAATGGCAGCCTGGTCGAGCATGACGGTCATGCCGTCGGCTCGAGCCTGATCGGCCAGTCCTTTACCGATCCGAAGTATTTCTGGGGCAGGCCATCGGCGACCACGCCGATGGCCAATAACGGCAATGCATCGACCGGCTCCAACCAGGGTCCTACCAACTCGGCGTTGACCGATGCCGTCAAGCAGCGCATGGACGCCTTGCATGCGGCCGATCCTGGCAATAATGCGTTGATCCCCTCGGATCTGGTCACTGCGTCCGGCAGTGGCCTCGATCCGGAGATCACTCCTGCGGCAGCGCAGTATCAGGTCGCACGTGTGGCACGGTTGCGCGGCTTGAGCGAGGAGCAGGTGCGTGGCTTGGTGGCCTCGGCAAGCTCGGGTCGCCAGTTGGGCGTGCTTGGCGAGCCGCGCGTGAACGTGCTGCAGCTCAATCTCGCGCTGGACGACCTGCAAAAGCGTTAGACTTTTTGGAAACTCGCGCTTTGCGGGAAGTGCTTAACCCTACGGACAAGGCCATGCAGCCAAAAAATATAGATTCATCCTGCATGGCTGTTACCCGGATTGCGGGGGCATGACGGGGATGTCCGGGCCTTCCCGCGAAGCGCGAGCCGACGCCTTGCTCGATGCAGCCAGCGAAGAGCGCGAACGGCGGCTCAAGGTCTTCCTGGGCGCCGCTCCCGGTGTCGGCAAGACCTTTGCGATGCTTTCGGCCGCAAGAGAGTTGAAGCGTCAGGGCGTCGATGTTGTTGTCGGCCTGGTCGAAACCCATGGACGCGCGGAAACCCAGGCGCTGCTGGAAGGCCTGGAAGAATTGCCCCGGCGCCCGGTGGAATATCGCGGCAAGTCGTTTACCGAGTTCGATCTCGACGCGGCGCTTGCGCGGCGACCGGCCGTGGTGCTGGTGGACGAACTCGCTCACCGCAATCTGCCGGGCAGCCGGCATGAGCGGCGCTGGCAGGACATCGCCGAGCTGCTCGAGGCGGGCATCGAGGTCTATACCGCGCTCAACGTGCAGCATCTGGAAAGCCTCAACGACCAGGTGCGACGCATTACCGGTGTCACCGTACGCGAAACCGTGCCCGATGCGTTTCTCGATCGCGCTCGTGACATCGTGCTGGTCGATCTCCCACCGCGTGAACTGATCCAGCGCCTGAAGCAGGGCAAGGTCTATGTGCCGGAAACGGCCGCCGCGGCGTTGGATGCGTTCTTCTCGCCGACGAATCTCGTTGCCTTGCGCGAGCTGGCGGTGGATACCGTGGCCGGCCATGTGGACAGCGACCTGCGCGAGCACATGCTGGCGCGCGGCGGTGTCATGCCGGTTCGCCGTCGTGTTCTTGCCGCGATCGACGGTCACACGCAAAGCGAGTATCTCGTGCGTATTGCACGGCGCATCGCCGAACGTCGCGGCGCGCCATGGAGCGTCGCCTTTGTCGATACAGGCAGTACGCTGGACAAGGCGCGGCGCGAGCGCCTGGATAGCGCGATGCGGCTGGCGCGTCGCCTCGGTGGCGATGCTGTCGTATTGCGCGGGCATGCCATTGCCGACGAGTTGATCGCACACGCGGATCGTGAAGGCATCGGCCAGATCATCCTGGGCCGTACGCGTGAGCGGCCGTTGGCACGCATGCTAGGCCGTTCGCTGACGCAGCAGTTGTTGCGTTACGGGGCACACCTCGAATTGACCATTATCGCCACGCCGGCCGAGCGGGCGCAGTCGCGGCGGCGCTTGCGCATGCCGGGTGGGCGAGGGCGGCGCGACGAATACATCTATGCCACGCTTGCCACGCTGGTGGCGTTCGGCTTGTCGTTTATCGCCGACCGCTATCTGTCCGTGGCGAACCTGGCGCTGATTTTTCTCACCGCCGTGCTGGTGGTCGCGGTGCGTACGCGCATGGCCGTGGCCGTCTATACCGCGGTGCTGTGTTTTCTCGGCTACAACTTCTTCTTTGCGCCACCGCGCTACACCCTGGCCATCTCCAATGTGGATGACCTGCTGGCGGTGACCTTGTTCCTGGTGGCTGCCCTGGTGTGTAGTCGGCTTGCGACCCGTCTGGCCAGCCAGGTGGAGTCGATGCGTTCCGCACATGCCCATGCGCGCGCCTTGCTGGGGCTTGGCCAACGCCTGTCGACCAGTACGGATGCGGCCGGTATTCGCGAAGTGGGAGCGGCGGCGTTGGCACATGCACTGCGTTGCGACGCGGCCATACTCGCCCGCGACGCGTCCCAGGTATTGCACGTGATTGCCACCGCGCCGCGCGATTTTCATCTCATAGCGCAGGACCTCGCCGCTGCCGAGTGGAGCGAGCAGCATGCCGAACAGGCGGGCCGCTATACCGATACCTTGAACGCCGCACCCTGTTGGGTACTCCCGCTCGGCGGTGAAGGCACGCATTTGGGTGTCGCAGCCTTGCGCTTCGAGGCTGAGATGGGCGAGCCCGATCCGGACAAGCGCAGTCTCGCCCTGGCCATGGCGCAGGATATCGGCCAGGCATTGGAGCGTGCACGGTTGACCGACGAGCTGGAGGGCGCGCGCGTACAGGGTGAGACCGAACGCCTGCGCAATGCCTTGCTTTCGTCGGTGTCCCACGATTTGCGCTCCCCGCTGGCCTCGATGATCGGTTCGGCCGGCACCCTGTCCAGCTATGGCGACCAGTTGCCCAAGCAGGAGCGTCAGGAATTGCTTGATGCCATCCTGGGTGAAGGTCAGCGGCTGGACCGCTATATCCAGAACCTGCTGGACATGACCCGCCTGGGCCATGGCACGCTCAAGCTCAACCGGGATTGGACCGACGCGGCTGAAATCGTCGCTGCTGCCGTGACCCGCCTGCGCAAGCTGTTTCCGGACCTGCGCGTGGAGACGGCCTTGCCGCCGGACACGGTCTTGCTGTTCGTGCACCCCGCGCTGATCGAGCAGGCTCTGTTCAATATCCTGGAAAATGCGGCGCGTTTCTCGCCGCCGGACCAGCCGGTACGCGTGCTGGTACGTGCCAATACGGACAAGCAGCAGATCACCATCGACGTGATCGACCGCGGCCCGGGTATCCCCGAAGACGAGCGTGCGCGCATCTTCGACATGTTCTATTCCGTCTCGCGCGGTGACCGAGCGCCTCAGGGGACCGGCCTGGGCCTGGCGATCTGCCGTGGCATGATCGGTGCCCACGGTGGCAGTGTCGAGGCCTTGCCTGGCGACGGCATCGGCACGACTATCCGCATTACGTTGCCGCTACCTACACCGCCATGACCGCTGCGATCCCCTGTGTCCTCGTGATCGACGACGAGGCGCAGATCCGAAAATTCCTGGATATCGGCCTTCGCGCCGAAGGCTACGAGGTATTGCTCGCGGCCAATGGCGAGGAAGGGCTGGCGTTGGCTGCTACACGCAGCCCCGATCTGGTGATCCTGGACCTGGGCCTGCCCGACCGGGAAGGCCATGAGGTGCTGGCCGATCTGCGCCAGTGGAGCCAGCTGCCGGTGTTGGTGCTTTCCGTGCGTGATACGGAAAAAGAAAAAGTGCGCGCACTGGACGCAGGCGCCAACGACTACGTCACCAAGCCCTTCGGCATCCAGGAGCTGATGGCCCGGCTACGTGCGCTGCTGCGCAATCGCCCCGGCGAAGTCGAAGCCCAACCGCGCTACGACGATAGCCGCCTGCATATCGATCTGGCCCAGCGCGAAGTGAGCCTCGATGGACAGGTATTGTCGCTGACGCGCAAGGAATATGCCGTGCTGGCCATGCTGCTGCGTCACAGCGGTCGCGTGGTCACGCAGCAGCAGCTGTTGCGCGAGCTGTGGGGTCCGACGCATGTCGAGGATACGCACTACCTGCGCATCGTCATCGGCAAGCTTCGCCAGAAGCTCGGTGACGATCCGACGACCCCGCGCTGGCTGAAGACCGAGCCGGGTGTCGGGTATCGCTTCCTGGCGTGAGTGCAGCGCGAGATTGTCGTGGGACGGTCGCGACTGAAGTCGCTCCTACAAGCTAGCTGTGCCTGTCCTATCTTGTAGGAGCGACTTCAGTCGCGACCAACCGCCACGCAACCGCAACTATGGCTTCCCAGCCACCGTTTCCGCATGCAACTTCAATATCCGCCGCAACTCGAGAATCGCGGCCGATGTTTCCTGCACGCTATGCCAGGACGGAATCGCCAGCTCGGAATCGGCGCCTTCCAGGTGTGCGCTACGATACGGCACCACGCCATCGCTTGAGTCGACCAGCGGCCCGTTGGATTTATAGACGCCCACGATCGTGTGGTAATGCACGGCTGGCGAGATCGGCAGGTCCGCGGCCGCCTCGACGAACGGGTCGCTATCGCTAAGGTTGTCGATGCTGGTGGGGATGCGCGCCGGTGAGCCATCGGGTGTGCTGTCCTTGAGCAGGTCCGAGAGATTGGCCACTTCCTTGATGGCATCGGCAGGCAGGCGGATCAGATTCACGATCAGGCGCGCAAGACGATATTTCGCCACCGGCGTGCCTCGGTGCGGTGCGGCCATGAATACCGCTCGATCGACCTGCGGCATCGGCTGGAACTGCAGATACGGAGCCAGCCCCTTGCGCAGGCGCGCACGCTTGGCTGGCGACAGGTCGGCACGCGTCTGGATCACGTTCCACATGCGCTCGTCGCTGGTCGAAACCAGCAAGCGTGCAATCACGCCGCCCATGCTGTGGCCGACCAGCACGACATGATGCGAGGCACGCGCCTTGCCGCCCGGATCGAAATGGCTGAACGTGGCGTCCAGCGCCTTGCGGATATTGGCCAGGTTCAGCGCGATCGGCGCATTGGTGGGGTAGTAGACCTCCCATACTTGGTAGTTCTTGCGCAGCGTTTCGTCGCCCATCACCTCATTGGACACATTGATCCATGCCTCCGGACTGCTGGCCAGGCCATGCAGCATGACTACGGTCAGGCGATTGGGATCGTACGGCTGCATCATCAGCACGCGTGGCGTCTTGATACCGCCTTCACGCCCCAGCAGCGAGCGGATCGACTGGCTGGCAAAACCCGAGCGCGCCAGCCAGACACCGTAGGCCGCGGTGAAGTCGGCAGCGAGCGGCACCGCACGGTCGCCGACGGTGACGGCATCGTCGCGGTAGGGGTCTTTCGCCATCAGCTGGATACGCCGCGTGGCCAGTACCGTGTCGAGCGTATTCCCCTCGAAAACCAGTGCGCCAGTGACGGGGACATAGTCCGGCTCGCGCCACAGTATGTCGTCGTCGGGCGGCAAGGGCGGCGCGACCGCGACGAATTCGGTACCGAAACCATCGCGTCGGTAGACGTTGCGCACACCGTTGAAACGCAAGGTCGATGCGGCGATCAGTTCCGCTGGAATGCGCGCGCCACCGGCCAACTGCAGGTCGCTCTGTGGCGTGGCGAAAGACCAGCCAGCCATTGATGCCTGCGACCAGTCCTGCGCCATCCGCGGCAGCTCGTGGAAAATGCGCAGCATTGCCCGCTGCGCAGAGAAGTTGTAGAAGCCGATCACCTGTACCTGTCGCAGTTCGAATACGCGGTCTTCAGGGCGGCGTTGCGTATAGAAGAGATAGGCATAGGCGTAACGCGAAGCCTGCAGGAAGGCATCGAGCGTGCTGTCGTCCATGCCGGTGGCGTCGCCGCCGCGATCCGTCTTGAGTGCCTTGCCCAGCCATAGCTCGGACAGCGCGGAGAGTCGTTGTTCGTCGTCGAGCCCAGGCGAACGGCCGATGGTATCGACGCATGCGTCGAAGGCCTTGCCACAGCTGTCGGCGTTGAGCGCCACCACGTTGAGCGATTGCACGGTGTGGTCGCTCAAGCGTCCCGTGGCCATGACATCGTTGCGCTGGCCAGTGATGTACTCGTGGGATTTAACGTGGCTGACGCCAACGACTGCGCAGCCGCTGAGGCATAGCGCTATCGCCAGGACGACGCATCGTGCGATCCAGGTCCTCGATCCGGCTGTCATGACGCGTAACGCGACTCGTTCGGGCGGTGGGCGGATTCTAACCTCAGCCGCATTGCCTTGTGCCTTCGGACACTGCACCCTAGCAACAGGCGTGGATTGAAGGCGGGGCGTGGATGACCGGCATGGCACGAAAGATCGGCAGGGTAGCCCTGGTTGTGCTGGTGGGCCTGGTCACCGTGCTTTCCGGTGCCTGGGGCGCGCTGGCATTGTGGTATCAGTTGCCGGTGGGCACGGCGATGCGTGCGGCCATCAGTGTGGTCTGGGTGCTGGCCATTGTCGCGCTGATGTTGCTGGCCGCGATCCAGCGAAGCTGGTGGCCGCTGCTTGGCTACGTCGCGGCCTATGCGTTGCTGCTGGGCTGGTGGGCAACGATCAAGCCTTCCAACGACCGCATCTGGTCCGATGACGTCGCGCAACTGCTTACCGGCAAAGTCGAGGGCAATCAGGTCACGCTCTCGAACGTGCGCAATTTCACCTGGCGCAGCGACGAGAATTACGACATTCATTGGGAAACGCGCCGCTACGATCTCGACCATCTGTCGTCGGCCGATGCCGTGCTGTCCTATTGGGGTAGCCCGGCCATCGCGCACGCCATGATTTCCTTTGGCTTCGACGACGGCCGTCACATCGTGTTCTCGGTCGAGATCCGCAAGGAGCGCAGCGAGAGCTATTCGCCCATCGGCGGCTTTTTCCGGCAGTTCGAAACTATCCTGGTGGCAGCCGACGAGCACGACATCATTCGCGTGCGCACCAATGTCCGTAACGAAGACGACTACCTGTACCCGCTGCGCATGGACAAGCCAGCCATGCGCGAGCTGTTCCTGTCCTACGTGCGCGAAGCCAACGAACTGGCCGAAAAGCCCGAGTTCTACAACACGCTTACCTCCAACTGCACCACCATCGTCTATCGCATGGCCAAACAGATCAGCCCAGGCCTGCCACGGGATCATCGCCTGTTGCTGACCGGCTATCTGCCTGGCTACCTCTACGACGTGGGTGTGGTCGACCGCAGCATGTCGCTGGAGCAGCTGCGCGAGCACAGCCGGATCACCGAGCGGGCTCGCCAGAGCGGGCCGGACGACGATTTTTCGCTGGCGATCCGCGCCGGCGGGCATTGACCCACGGTGGGCAGGTTGGCTCGATCGAGCGATTTACTCGTGGAAATAACGGTTTAGCGCGCAAAGCTGGACAGCTCGAAGGGTTGCTAGCCGACAACCCGGGCCTCCGTCCAGTCTGTCTAATTGAGACTGGCTCGTCTTATCATGCCCAATCGTTTCAACCATCCCGGCGCCAACAGCCCCTCCACTTGGCGCCGGCTCACAAAGGACATCCATCCATGGCACGCGGTATCAACAAAGTCATCATCGTCGGCAACCTGGGCGCCGACCCGGAAACGCGCTACACCGGCAGCGGCACGGCCATCACCAGCATTCGCATCGCTACGTCCGAACAGTGGACCGACAAGCAGAGCGGCGAAAAGCAGGAACGCACCGAGTGGCACCGCGTCAAGTTGTTTGGTCGTCTTGCCGAGATCGCCGGCGAATACCTGAAGAAAGGTCGCCAGGTCTACATCGAGGGTTCGCTGCGCACCGACAAGTACACCGACAAGGATGGCGTCGAGCGCTTCAGCACCGACATCATCGCTGCCGAAATGCAGATGTTGGGCGGTAACGCCGGCGAAGGCGGCGCGGGTGGCGGTGGCGGCGGTGGTGGCAACTACCAGCGCTCGCAAGGCGGCGGTGGCGGTGGTCAGCGCCAGGGCGGCGGCAACTACGGTGGCAATCTGCGCGGCGGCGGTGGCGACTACGGCAACCAGCGCGGTGGCAACGACGCACCACGCAGCGCACCGGCCCCGGCGGACAACAGCTTCGATGACGACGATATTCCGTTCTGAGAACCACCTAATCTAGAGTGGTAAGAAAAGTACGCACAAAGCCCCGTTTTTACGGGGCTTTTTTTTCTTGGTCATCTTGACGGTTGAGAATAGATATTGTCGTTCTGCACCTGTTGGAATAGTCGATAATAGGCGATCTGTGCCTAGACTCTCAGTCCATGTGCTTGGCGACGGCGAACGAGTGCCGATGCTTCACGATGGCCAAGGAGTTCCGCTCTTCTATCCGACCCTCTTCGCTACTACTCAGCTCCGTAACGGCGGAGCCGCAGTCAACACGATTCGCAACAAACTGGCCGATATCGTCGTGCTGTTACGGTGGGGGCAACGGAATCGCCGGGATCTGGTGGCAGAGTTCACTCACGGAACGTTTCTTTCGGTTGCCGACGTGGTGTCGCTGCGGGACTTCGCCAAGCTCGACATGCGGCACCGAGCGCTGAACGATGGCTACGTAGACGAATCCGGAGCCCTTGTCGTGGATTTCTTGGAGTCGCGGGTGGCATCACGCCAAGCCGAGGCCGCGGTTGGAGGGCAGCAGCACTACAACCGCCTCAGCACCATGGCCGACTACAGCGAGTTTGTCGCGTCGGTGGTCACGCATCATCGGAACTCGGCGCAGGTTGTTCAAGAGATCTCGCGGATGGTGATGACCCTCCGCAAGCATCGTCCCCGCGGGCTCGCATCGCGGCACAGTGACGACCTGGAACTCCGCTCGCCATCCTCTGGGCTAGTCAACCACTGCCTAGCCCATCCTCAGAAACCGCACCTGCCATCACGTTGGCGGGTGATGACCGGCACGCCCTTTAAGGAATAGCGCAAGGCGCAGTATCCTCGCTATGTCTGAGGGGGCATGAAGGGGAAGCAATGAAATGGACATTTGCCTTGGGCGCACCTCTTGCGCGCACCAGTTGTGGCTCATCTGTGCCTTGGATTAGTCTGATTCTCTTGGTTCTACAGGTAAGCATAGGCACCAAGAAGAGGAGCAATCTTCAATGAAGATTGAGACGAATCACCACTTGTTCCACCAACAGGGCCAGCAACGGCAAGCATGGAGGGAAGCAACGCAAACATCAGACTCGATAGCGCGAACTTCATTTTCATGATTTCTTCTTCCCTTTGCAGTGGCAAGCGGTACGACGATTGGTTGCGTTGTCCCAGCCATCCAGCGGGTCTGAGTAAAAATACAAGGTGTGACCCGCCACGTTAACCATACCGGTTGGTGTCAGATTGGTCGTTCGCTCGGCAGGCACCTTATGCCCATCTTTGCACGTAAAGTTTTTATGAACGAAGTAGCACGACGTTGAACCGACACACATAAGTTCACCACCACCACTTTGGTCCGTTCCACCATTTGCATTAACGATGTTGTCCCAAGCAGCAGCGTTCCCGGGAGAACTCGCACCTGAACCATCAACAGGTTTGCAATCAGGACGCGAGATTGATTTTATTCTCATGGCCGGCGTTCTTCCGAGCATGGAGCTCGGAGCTCTTCGAGCCGCCTTCAACGGCGGAGCGGCGAACGCTGCCGAGCCCCTGAATGCAGACAGCCTCACCAAGCTGTCCTACATCATGGGCCGCCAGTATGATCGACCGGAAACCAATTTCATTCGAAGGCTTGGGCTGGCCAACGCCTCGTGCGGGGCAACCTATTCAGGTTTCGACATGGGTGGCGGCGAGAGCTCGGTCATCTTCCTCCTTCCTTGTCTTTATTTTAGTCCGGCGCTAGTGATCGGATAAACCCACACCAAGTAAGCCATGAAGAAGGCGAACGCCATGATGAGAATGGATAAGCCAATTAATGACGAGCTGAATTCCATTCCAAAGAATTTTGCATTTATTAGACTGGATGCGTTTTCTGTGGTTAGGCTTTTGCCATGCGAGAATTCTAGATAGGCTAAGTAGACCGCCAAGACGAAAGTCGCCACAACAACAAAAAAAATGATAACGGATGCAATATGGTGCCACATGTAGATTTGGCGATTCATATCAGCAGTCACGATCATTTTTTGGACGCTCAATGCCGTTTGGCGGATCTGAGCCTCGAAGTTGCAATCATAGGCCCGTGACTGAGCATCTCTAGAGCAGGCCTGGACCCAGGATGGTGGATCCCTGGAATAAGAGCCATTGATTTGGACAAGGTACACGACAATGTATCCCAGCCCGCCAAGCATCCAGATGATTAAAAGAGTGAAAAGGAATCGGCCTATTGGCTTTTTTTCAGCCATGGGATTCTCCTAAAGCTTTCTTGCTCGCGATTAGTCGGTTTGCCCGGATTTTTTGAGCTGACTTGGCGGTTGAGTATTGGCTGGGTCGATTTTCTGAATTCCTTCTTCAGGTACGCTCGATTCTGGGGTGGGTGCGTATGATGATGCTTTGTTTTTTTTATGATGCTTCAAGTGTTTGGTTGGACGGGTATTTGATATGGGTTCGGCTTTATCCTTGGCTTGATCTGTTGGTGCTGTGTTCGCATTCTGTGCGAACGATGGATCATTGCCACATAAGAAGAAAACAAGCGCGGCGACGAGCAAAAGAGCTTTCATGGTAATCACCCTTTGGCTATAAATAAGGTGACTCTATACATCGTGTTGTTGATGATTCCAATTGGCCGAAAGATATAGTGTTCAGTGATTGAGGCGGGTTAACTAGGTCGATGCTTGGTCTCCTGCAGGGTGCCTCGCTATATGTATCGTTTTGTACTGCTATTTATTTTTGGACTTGCTTCTGTAGAGGGCAGATCATAGTGAAAATGCCTGCTGGAGAGTTTATGCACAAGGCGAGCCTAGCGAACTACCGTTCTAGGGCATGCCTTAGATCATTTCGTAAGGTTTTTTCTGATAAGTCAACGATTAATATGAGTTTTTCTTTTGTAAGCTGGGCATTTTTACGCCCGTCTTTGTCGTGAGTCTCCATTTCAGTCGCCCCTTGAAAAGCATTGCGAGCCTTCACTCGGCGTACGGAATAAGACCTGGATATAAAGCCCCTGACGGACCAGAGCCGTTCAGCCATTCAAATAATGGATGTCCTATTTCTTCTCTATTTCTTCTTGATCCGGGAGTCTTATGCTGCGAATGAAGGGACCTTGCGACACTCGGCCAAGAATCTGCTGGCGAGCGGATCATGTAGCTGCCGCGGAAACACGCGTATCGATAGCGCGTTCCAGCACCGTAGCACCTTCGCCGGTCAGGATATAAGCCGTGCAATCCATGCATGGGTCGAAGCTTTGAATGGCGCGTTGAATATCGATGCCGACGAAGTCTTCCGGACCGCTATAGCAGCTCTCGATGATGGTCGTATTGCACAAGGCTTGCTCAAGAGGTCCGGGAACCAAGGCTGGCGTGCGTGTTCCGACATTGATGCGTGAAGGGATCGCGATCTGGTAATTGTCGATCACCTGGTCATCCAGTACGGCCCAATGCGCGAGGAAGCCACGGCTTGCACCCCACAAGCCGACTCCGAGATGTTGGCCTGTCGGCATGGTTGTCAATGGTGTGCGCGTGCTGGTATTGCGTGAAGCCATGGCAGCCTCGGCAAGTGCGATATTTTCGCGTGTGACGCCAATATTGAAAGCCAGCGAATAGGCGCGGGCACGGTTTCGCTCGAACGCATTCCAGCGAGAAGGGATGTTCCAGCGCAGTAGGATGTCGCCTCCATTTTCGCCTGGGAGGCTAAAGTCGAGGCCGGCACCATCAGCCGCTATGTGCTCGCCGCGCGGCAAGGTTTGCGCCGCTGCGCTCAGGTAGAGCCGCGCATAAGATCCGACTTCGAAATTGTGGCCGCGCCAGGCCAGGCTTGAGCCCCAGCTATAGGCGTGGGGATTGTGTGCTTTGGCGGCTTCGGTCCTCTTGTTCCAGGGATGAAAGCGTGAGATCGGATTGCCGTTGGGGTCGGTGCTGATCATGGTGCGCGATTGGGTAGCGCGTTGCTGGTAGGAATAGTCCAGATGTTCTTCCATGCCAGCATTGAGCTGGGTCAACGCCGTGCAGGCCAGTCGGCCATCAATCAGCGCTCCTGGCGTGGACCAGCGCTGTGCACCCCAGATGTCGCAGCGCGCATAGCTGCCGTCGTAGTAGTCAGGATGATCCCATTGACCAAAATCGAGCATCGAAGCGGGAGCTCGCCCGAGTTCGGCATAGCGCGGTTCGGTTTCCAGCAGGAAGTCGAATACATCGTCCCAGACGGCAGAGGCTTTCTGGCTATAGGCAGCAAACGGCCGCAGCATGGCGCTGAATTCCGTCAGCTTGGCTGCGTCGGCGGTGAGCGCCACGCCGCCCGGTACGATTGATTCCGAATGTGGGTATTTGCCACCCAGAAGCGTGTAAGCCTGGCGCGCACGCGCTGCCATCTGCAGGGCTTCTTTGAATAACGCACCGGTTCCCTTGTCGAGCGCAGCCATGAGATCGCCGATGTGCGTGAAGCCGTGCTGCTGCACCCGGTGGCACGGAGCCTTCTCCGCACGGCTCCAGATTTCCGGATTGGTGCGCTGAAAGACCTGACGCGAATAGTCCGGCCCAGCCAGCACGAATAAATGCAGGCAACTGTCGTTGAGGTATTGGCAGCTCAAAAGCAGGTTGCGCAGAACGATGCCCAGCGGCGGGGGCGCCACGCCAAGCGCCATTTCCAGACACAGTGCCGAAGCAGTGGCGTGTACGCCGCCGCAAACGCCGGAAGCAACGGCGCTGATCAGGCCTGCCTTGCGCATGTCGCGCCCCGGCAGCAATGCCTCGTATCCCTTGAACAAAGTCGCCATCGACGCGCTCTCAATCACAGTGCGGCTGGCAAGGTCGACGCGGCAATGTACGGCAAGGCTGCCTTCCAGTCGGGCCAGCGGATCAGCCTGCGCCACTGAGGCAGCCAGGTTTGCGCGGTTGTGTGCCCGCAGGTGCCGCATCATCGTGGCACTCAGGTCACTGTTTGCGCTTGTGCCGTGCTCTTTCACGCTGTCGATCGTCTGAAGATCCATGCGATTATTCCTCCGTTATCCTTCAAGTGCGGCAGATACGGGCGGGGGCGCGTCGATGTAGCCGTACCACGCCGTGTCCAGCACGCTTCCGTAGACTGCACGCTTGACCTTGATCCAGATCTGGTTGCCCCAGTCGTGGTGCCAATACAGCAGCGGATCGTTGGTAATGTCTTCGTTCAATAGCGCCCAATGCAGAAGACGCCGGTTCCATAGCCGAGGGTCATCCTCGGAAATCGCCCCTTGCAGCAATTGGCGTTCAAAATAATCGGTGACACTGACTTCGGTGTACTCTTCGAAATGTGAGCCCATGTCCAGCCACTGTCCTGTCGAGCGACTGCATAGCACCACGTCGATGGAAGCACCGGTGCAGTGAATGGGGAATGTTCTGGCGTCGGTGCGATTGAAGGTGCGCGGGTCACGCAAATAACGCGATGCATACTGGCGCAGCTCCTCGTCACTTGCCGCAGGATTTGCCTGACGTCCGCGCTCCCACAAAAAAGCCCACAAGCCATGTTGGCATTCGATCGGACGGTAGGCGTCGAGGATCATCAGCTGCGCGTCGTATGTGGCAAGTACCCGGTTGGCGCGCGCGAGTTTCTCGGCGAACGTCCTGCGTAGCCAGCCATCGGTGCGGCTGCCCGAAATCGCCTTGCCATAGGGCGGATTGCTGCCATCGTCGACGGCATACCAAGACAGGAATCCGAGCTCATAGTCACGAACATTGACCATTTCCTCGGAAAAAAACGGCGACGCCTGGTCGAGCGGAATCTGGTAGTGCGGCTTGCGGATTTCAGCCAGGTCGACCTGGGGGATGCGGTGATCGATGCCGTACATGGTCGGATTTACCTCCATCTGATTCGTTGCTGCCTAATAGGCGCATTTTTTCAGCGAACAGGGGGATGTCGTAACGTCCCTCGCACTTCGCTGCGTGATAGATGCGTTCGCGCGATTCTGGCGGCATTGCGAGCACCAGGTAGCGAAAATTGTCGAGATCTTCGTTGAACAGTCGCGACAGGCAGCGCGCCGTATGGCGCGTCGATGTACTGGCCAGTACGGCAGCATAGCTATCGAGATCTGCCAGATTGCAGTTGTTGATGCGGTGTTCAATTTCCGGATAAGTGCGTGCGAGTTCCCCATCCACGTGGAAGATATACAGCCAGTGACACTCCATGGCGTCCGCCGCGGCAAAGGCGCTTTGCATGAAGCGCTGCTGTGTACCGGTGACGTGGATATCGTTGATCACCACGACTCTGTGTCCGGCAAAACGTCGCCAGTCTGGGTTGAGAGGTGCGGTGTCATGCAGGCGCTTGCGCTCGGCGATACGTTGCGTCACCGGACTTCGGCTGTATTCGTAGGAACGCCGAAACTCTTCGAGGCTGTGCACGGCCACCTGTTCCGGTAACAGGCGCAATTCCACGAAGGGCCATACGATGCCTCGATGGCGAAGCATGGCATGCAGTCGCTCTGCCAGAAGATTGGCGGCTGATGGAAGATGATGGTAAGCGGGAGCCGTCAGCATCCATGCGTCGGCCGCCGCATCGGGCGTTATCACCCGTATGGCCAGATCGCATAGCTTTTCGGCAAAAAAATCTACGTCGGGTCCGTATCCGAGCTTCATGCCGGGATAGCGCCGGAATGTGTCGCCGCCGTAGGTATCCGGCGCCTGCATTAAGTGTTCCAGGGCCGAAATCGTCGACGGGATGTCGCTCTTCAACAGTTCAGTCGAAATGGGGGCCGGGTTCTCCGTCATACCAAATACTTTTTCATGCGGATTCTTTGACCCAGGCGTGGCCGGCGGGCAATTGGCCTCGCTCCATAGGAGGCAGCAATTCAACCGAGAAACTCTGTTCCAGCGGCGCCACCCAGATTCGCGAGGACAGGTTTACCTTGTACAGCTCGAAGAGTTTGTCGTCGTCGGCACGCTTTTCGTTGTACACGCGGCGGTCGATCAATTCGTAAAATTCACGCGGAACGAAATCTTCGTCGAGCATGACGTGCGCGGTCTGGTTGGCATCGCCAATCCACCATTCGAATTTCATCTCGCTATTGCATCGATTGACGCAATGGCCATTCTGCATCACGGTAAGTGTTCCACGATCAGCGCAAAGGGTGACGTAGTTCAGCGAGTCGAGCACGCCGTCTCCGGGATGGCCGCTGACGGCGACCAGATGGTCCCGCTGCCACAGGCTGTGTTCGGAAAGTGCGATCGCCGCGACCTGCATCGCGCGATAGCCCACCGCCGTGCCCCACCAGAGCGATCGCTGGTGGCGCCGCGTGGCTTCCTGATAGTCGAGGGTCAATACCTGGCCGTTGTCGACGACGCGGATCAGCAAGCCTTCGGCGGGGATGTGCTGCTTGGACGAAAATGTATGCATGGGAATTCTCGGCAAAGTTTGAGAAAGCGCGACTAACAAATACGTGGCAATTGCTCACCGATAAGCATGTCGACGATGCGTCTGCCGCCAAAGACGGTCTGCATGTGAACACGACCCGCGCGGCCACCGGTGAGCACGGCACCGATGTCAGCGGCTTCCCGGCCGAGCGGGTGCCCGCGCAAGGCTTGCAGGGCGGCTTCGGCCTCGCCTTCCGGCACGACAGCGGCCAGCTTGCCTTCGTTGGCCAGATACAACGGGTCGAGGCCCAGGATTTCGCAAAATCCCTTGACCTCCTGACGTATAGGCGTGGAAGCCTCGTGGATCTCAATGGCGCAAGCTGAGGCTTCGGCAATTTCATTCAAGACGGAGGCAATGCCTCCACGCGTGGCGTCGCGAATGAAGCGCGTCCCCGGGGCTGCCGCAAGCAGCGTAGAAATCAAGCCATGCAACGCAGCGCAATCGCTCTGGATGGGGCTGCTGAGGTGCATCTCGCCGCGTGCATTCAATATGGTGGCGCCGTGATCGCCCAGATAACCGTTGACCAGAATGCGGTCGCCAGGACGCGCAAGGTTTGCGCCAAGTTGGTGGTCCTGGCGAATTACGCCGACTCCTGCGGTGTTGATGAATATCTTGTCGCAGCTGCCACGTCCTACGATCTTTGTATCCCCGGTGACGATGCTGACGCCGGCTGCCCTGGCGGTCTCCGCCATGGAGCCGACGATGCGGCGCAATGTTTCTACCTGCATCCCTTCTTCGATGATGACGGCGCAGGTCAGATACAGCGGCGTGGCGCCGCCTACGGCCAGATCATTGACGGTGCCGCAGACGGCCAGCTTGCCGATGTCACCGCCGGGGAAAAAGATCGGGTCGACTACGTAAGAGTCGGTCGTCATGGCGAGTCGGTCACCGAAGCGTGCGAGCTCGGTCAGCGGTACGCGCGCCTGATCTTCCAGGGTATTGAGTGTCGGATTGCTGAAGGCGGCGATAAAGACATCGTCGATGAGCTCGCGCATGGCTTTGCCACCGCCGCCATGTGCCAGCGTGATGAGTGGGCTTTGCATTTTGCTGCGTCGAATGCGGGTATCTTCCAAGGCGTCGCCTGACAATGTCGCCAACGTGTTTTCCTGACTCGCGTTCATGCGGCGCGCTCTCCCGCTAGAGGATTGTCAACAGTCACGCGTGGATCCCCGCCATACTGGTAGTAAGCCGCGCACGCGCCCTCGCTCGACACCATGAGAGCGCCCATCGGCGTCTGCGGGGTACAGGCCTTGCCGTATACCTTGCATTGCCAAGGTTTGATCACGCCTTTGAGCACTTCGCCGCACTGGCAGGATTTCGGATCTGCAATGGCAACGGCAGGCACGGAAAATTTCTTTTCCGCGTCGTAGGCGGCATAGCGCGCATTGAGTTGAACGCCGGAATGATCGATTGATCCCAGGCCACGCCATTCGAAGAAGGGGCGAAGCTCGAAGACGCGGCTGATCGCCTGAAGCGCGGCGCGGTTCCCATCCGTTGGAACGATGCGGCTGTACTGATTCTCGATGCGGGCGTCCGCCTCATCCAGTTGCTTCAATACCATCCAAAGCGACTGCAGTATGTCCAGCGGCTCGAAGCCCGCTATCACGACGGGGCGGCGATAGTATTCCGCAATGAAGTCGTAGGGCCGCGTGCCGATGACCATGCTCACGTGGCCCGGCCCTAGGAAGCCGTCGACCTGGAAACCCTCCGAGTCGAGCACCGCCTTGATCGTCGGGATGATGGTGATGTGGTTGCAGAACAGCGAGAAATTGCGGATTCCGTCAGCCTCGGCCTTGAGTACGGTCAAGGCCGTGCTGGGCATGGTGGTTTCGAAGCCGAGCCCGAAAAACACCACTTCCTTGTCGGGGTTGCTGCGTGCGATCTTGAGTGCGTCGAGCGGGGAATAGACCATGCGCACATCCGCGCCCAGCGACTTTGCCTGCAACAGGCTGCGCTTGGAACCCGGAACGCGCATGGCGTCGCCGAACGTGGTCATGATGGCGTTCGGGTGTTCGGCGATCGCCACGCAATCGTCGACCCGGCCGATGGGCAGTACGCATACCGGGCATCCTGGTCCGTGAATCAGCTCCACACTCGGCGGTAGCATGTTCTCGATGCCGTAGCGGAATATAGAGTGGGTGTGGCCTCCGCACACTTCCATGATGTACACGGGACGGCCGCGTTGCGTGGCAAGCCCATCGGCCAGTCGTGTGATTTCCTTGATCAGCTTCTTTGCCTTCGCCGGATCGCGGTATTCATCCACATATTTCACGTGCCGTCCTCCCTCTGTTCCTGGGCTTTGCTGCCCGAAAATCCGCGCTCGTCAGCCAACAGCGTATGCACCAGGTCCCACAAGACGTGGTAAATGGCTACGTGGCATTCCTGAGTGCGGTGAATGCTGTCCGTGTCGACAACTAGGCAATGGTCGAGGCCGGCTCTGGCCATCTCACCGCCGTCGCCCCCGCACAAACCGATGGTGATTGCCCCGGCTTTCTTTGCCTGCACGAATGCACGCAGCAGATTGGCCGAATTACCGCTGGTCGACACGCCAATCAGCGCGTCCTCTTTGCGTACAAGGCTCGCCACTTGGCGCGCGAAAACGTGCTGATAGCCGACGTCGTTGGCGATGGCGCTCATCACCGTCTTGTCGCAGCTGAGGTCGACAGCGGGAAGCGCAGGTCGGCCGGTCGTTATCGGATGCAGAAACTCGACCGCAATATGCGATGCATCGGAGCTCGATCCACCGTTGCCCATCGTGAAAAGCTGGCCATGCCGTCGATAGACATCGGCGATAGTGCGTGCGCACGCGACTACCGCCTCGCCGTGCATGGAAAAGAACCGCCCTACAATATCCAGATGCTGGGCGATTTTTTGTTGCACCGACGTGAGCAACGCCTGCTGCATGGTGGCGGTATCGACCTTCCTGTCGACAAGGAAGGGATAGAGCGCCTGCAGCGGCTCGGTATTCTCGCTGGCGCTCACGACGCGCCCTCCTGCATGGCGGCCAGTTCCTCCTGGACCTGGCCCAGTTCCGTCAGAACGGCGAGGGTAATCTGGGCCTCGGTTTCGTCGATGACGCTCATGGCGAAACCCACGTGCACCAGTACCCAGCCGTCGACCAATGATTCGAGTGATTCGGATTCCTTGGCAACACAGCTCAAGTCCACAGTGCGCTGAATGCCGCCTACGTCGACGATGCCGAGCAATTGAGCTGCATCGCTGATGGCGACGATCTTTCCTGGTATGCCTAGGCACATATGCCTTTCCTTTTCAGGTTATACGTGAAGATGGGAGCTGGACATCTCGGCTGGCGACTGTTCGCCTATACGCGCAGCAGCGATCACGGCTTGTCCGAGGGCGATACCACCGTCGTTGGCGGGTACCAGCGCATGCGTGATGCAACGCAGGCCGCGGGCGGTGAGGGTGTCGATCAAGCCGCCGAGCAGCAGCGCGTTCTGCATGCAACCACCCGAGAGCACGACGTCGGCGAAGTGGTGTTCGCGTCGCAGATGTTCGACCACATCGGCAATGCTCAGGATCAGCCCCGCGTGGAAGCGTGCGGCAATGACGCCGGGCGGTACGCCCTCTCGCAAGTCGTCGAAAAGTCGCGGCCAAATGCTGCCAGGATCAAGCAGCAGCGGCGCGGTATCGGGGATGATCTCCAAGCGATAGTCCTCGCGATCAGGCCCAACGCCAGCGGCGAGGCAGGTCTGGATCGTGGCGTGATCGGCCAGCATTTCCAGCGCGATCGCGGCCTGTCCTTCGAACTTGGCCTGTTCGGTGTGCAAGCCAAGCGCACCGGCCACCGCGTCGAACAGGCGGCCGGCGGAACTGGCCAGGGGGGAGTTCACGCGGTTGTGCAACATGGCCTGCAAGGTCGGAATCGGCTTGGTCAGCAGCATTCGGCCGATGTCCGTCTCGCCGTAGCGCGCGGCGAAATCTTTCCATTCCATGCAGGCGAGAAGCTGGGCGACGGTGTTGCGCCACGGCTGTCGGACTGCTTGCCCGGCCCCCGGCATGGCCACCGGTTTCAGGTGGGCCAGCCGGCGGTAGTTCGCGTAATCAGCCAGCAGAAATTCTCCGCCCCACAAAGTGCCATCGTCCCCCATGCCCAGACCGTCGAAGGCGATGCCCAATACGGCTGGATGTGCTCTGGGCAGACCGTTTTCTGCCATGGCGCTGGCAATGTGAGCATGATGGTGCTGTACGCCGATGAGGCGAGTGCGCAACTGGCCGAGCGCCAACTTGCTGCTCAGATATTCCGGATGCAGGTCGTATGCGTGATGGCTTGGCGTGAGCTCGAACAATTGCTGATAAAGGGCGAGATTGTGCGCGTAGTCTTCGTAGGTATTGACCTCTTCCAGGTCGCCTTGGTGTTGTGAAAGAACGGCTGCACCTTGCTTTACCAGGCAGAACGTGGATTTGAGCTCGGCGCCATACGCCAGAATGCCGTCGGCTTGTTCGAAACCTGCGGGAAGCACGAGCGACCGCGGTGCATAACCACGCGCACGCCGCAACAGCCGCGGTTGGCCAGCGACGATACGGATCAATGAATCGTCCATGCGATTGGCGATATCGCGATCGTGGGTGGCGATCAGGTCGGCGATGGTGCCCAGTTTGGCCAAGGCTTCGGTGTTGTCGATGAGCTGCGGTTCGCCGGAAAGATTGCCGCTCGTCATGACCAGTGAACCGCCAAATTGCCGGCACAACAGATAGTGCAACGGCGTATACGGCAGCATGAATCCGAGCAGGCGGCTGTCGGGTGCAATGCCGTCTGCAAGGGCGGGACTGCAGGTGCTGGGTTCGCTGCGCGCTTCAAGTAGAACAATCGGTGCGGAAGGGCTTGCAAGCCACTGCGCTTCCAGCGAGGAAACGTGGCAGTAACGGCGTATCTCATCCAGGTCCGGTGCCATGAGCGCGAACGGCTTGGCCTCGCGCGCCTTGCGTTGACGCAGTGTGGCGACGGCCAGATGATTGGAGGCGTCGCAGCACAGATGAAATCCGCCGAGGCCTTTCAACGCCACGATCTTGCCATCGGCCAGTACGCGGCACAGGTGTTCCAGCTGACGCGCCATCGTTTCATTCGCTTTGCCATCGGCGTCGAATCGAAGCGCCACCCCGCGCTCGTGGAGCGTCAGGCTCGGGCCGCAAATGTGGCAAGCGATCGGTTGCGCGTGGAAGCGTCGGTCGAGCGGGTCGCCGTATTCCCGGGCGCACGCAGGGCACATAGTGAAACCCGCCATGGTCGTCGCCGCGCGATCGTAGGGAATGCCGCGTACGATGGACAATCGTGGTCCGCAATGTGTGCAATTGGTAAAAGGGTAGAGGTGTCGTCGTTGCAGTGGATCGTTGATTTCGTCAAGACAGGCCTGGCAAACGGCGGCATCGGCGGCGACTTCGGTGCGGCCCGTCGCGTGACGCGATTCGGTGATGCGAAAGCCTTGGTAATCGCGAACGGCTGCACATTCGCTGGCGTCGATGGAATCGATCTTGGCCAGCGGCGGTGCTTCACTGGGTAACCGGCGCAGAAAGTCGCGTACATTCCCTGACATGCCGGCCAGCCGGATCAGAACACCCTCACTGTCATTGAGAACTTCGCCGTCAAGACGGCAGTCGAGAGCCAGTCGGTACACTGTAAAGCGAAAGCCCACGCCCTGTACAGTGCCCGTGACCCGCACTTCGATGTGTTGCCACACTGTTGACATGGGCCGATACCAACCTGTTGATGCCTCAAACCCTGACGCTTGGTCATGGAGCGGGCCCTGCGGCCGTCAATGGCTCTACAGGGCCACGCGGTGAGTCGCGATTACTTAAACAACGGGATCAGCGAGCTGAAAATGTGGCTGACACCGGTGTTGGCGGGCTGGCCCGCCGGCTGCGACGGATTGGAATGGCAGGAAAAGCAGTTCGAGCCGTTGCTTTTGCTGTCGACGCCCTGGTCGTACGTCTCCATGGTCGTATTGTTGAGCAGGTTGGTGCCGACCTGGTTGTTGGGCTGCACCGACTGCCCACCGGCGGTCCACGTCGCGCCAGTCATGATGTAGTTGGACCGTACGTCACCGTTGGGCATCTGGGTAAGTACGCTGCTGTCGGCCGAAATGACCTCGGTATTTTCGAGCAGGAAATTCGACGCATCCGAGCCGGTCCCCCAAGCCTTCAGGAGCATGGTGTCGCTGGGCGAAATGGTCTGGCCCTGGGCCGCCTGGATATTGGGCGCAGCCAGGTAATTGGCTTTCTGCACGTTGTAGGTCGTCGCGCTTGGCGACGCGAACACCCATTTGCCGGCCCGCCCCTGCTGTACTGTGGAAGTTCCGCCCTGGTTATTGGTGTAGCTGTAACCGGAACTCGGCGTATTGTTGGTGTGCTCGAAGGTGGCCCAGACCATTTCCGGGTGCCCGTTGACGCTGCCGACCACGTGCATGCCTACCATGGCCAGCGTTACTGTCTTGCTACGGCCGGTGGGGATCCATAGCACCGGATTGCTCCGGTTATAGTCGGGCACCGTGGTCGTCACGGTGATGAAGTCGCTTTGCTTCAATCCCAGTGCAGGCAGGCCGGCTACATCAACCCACGAAGTCTTCAATTCAACGGCCATTGCAACGCGGTCCGGCAGGTTGGAGCCCTTCGTCGCCGCATAGGAAATAATCGGGTTGAGCTGCTGTTGCGTGGTGGGGAAGAAGTAATTGGTGTTCGGCGAGTAGGGGCCGAAGGCGCCGTTGAGGGTGCCGGTCTGGAAGAATGCGTACACGTCATTCACCATGGTGGCGTAGTACACCAGCGATTGATCCTGCGCCAGAAGCACGCCTGACAGATTTCCCGCTTGGCCCTGGGTTGGATCGATGGTATTGCCGTTGCTATCGACGAACACCACATTGCCGTTCGCCTCGAACGCCTGCACGAAGTTCTTCGTTTGCTCCGGGGTGACCGTGGCCAGTTCCGGAGCGACACGCAAGGCCAGCGTGGTGTCGGGCGCCGGCGCTTTCGGCTGAACGATCGGTTTGTTTGCCGTATCGAAAAACTGGGGCTTTTCGCCGGTTTTTGCCTCGATGCGATTGATCTCGACCATTTTGCCGGCGGCATTGCGTATCAGCGAATTGCCATCCTGGCCTTGCAGGGCGGGCAGCACCTCGAACAGATGTCCTTTCTTGTCCATCACGAGTTGCAGGTCGTGCTGGCCGGTCTGAGCGTTACGTACGTTCAATAGAGGGAGCGGGACATCAGGCTGGTTTTGCGTGTAAGTGCGCTGTCCCTGCGCATTTTTCCCGGAGACGTTATAGAAAATCGGCGATGTGAATACGAAGCCGCTCGATCCGTAATTTCCCGAGGCAGGCGAGGTAAGCCACAGGAACATCTGCTCGCCCCAATTGTAGAAATTGCAGTCACTCTTGTTCGGAAACTGGATGCCATTGGCTGGATTGACGGCGCCATTCAAGCTTGGCTTGCCGCTTACGAACCAGCTGGCAAATGTGTTTGGCGCAACTGCGCATAATGGTTTTGCATTCGATGGCACCACGGTTTGTGCGGAGGCGAATCCCAGTGGTGCCAGCGCCAATATCAAGGCGCCAAGGTATTTGAAATTAGCATTATGTTCCCGCTTCGCTGCGGCTGGCTTTCTCATTGCTCTCTACTCCTGTGGAAAGTAAAAAAAAGTCGATAAAGCTACTCTCGTGGAGGGCAGTTCACTGAAAATCAGTCAATGTGGATTTAGGTTTTTCATAGGCGACGACATGCATCAACGTGCGTTTGTCTCGTCAGAAATCCGAGGCGAACGGGCGTAGATCGCGCCATATCATTGGCGCAATGTCGTTGGAAAACCTGTGTGCGAGTAACGCGCCTTAATGGCCATTACCCGCTTTCCCCTAACTCCCCTTGCTTATCGAGATGAAACAATGAGCTTTGTGAAAATAACGTGATAAAGCGCTCTCGCGCCGTGGGCCGTTGCTTTCGTACTTGCATACGGCCGCATTTTCTTTAGGCTCTTTCCATTACGCGCGCGTGGATAAAAACGCGCGCTTCGGCTCGTGTAGTTGACTGAATTTGTTAATAAAAAAGTGTGACGGATTCCACACGTGAAAGCACTCGGCCATGGCCAGGTATCGTGCAGGCGGTGCGCTACGCTGTCTGTAGAACAAAGATGCTACATGCGCCTTTGTCTGGCGCGTTGCAAATAGAAAGCACCCGCCTGACCATTACCAAAGAACGAATGGGTTGATTTTAAAGTAAATCCCCGATACGTCCTGGGCTTATTTTTGCAAAAACGTGCTTGTTCATGCCACCAGCGCCAATGTCCAAAAAGCCCGAGAAATCGGGTTTTGTTGTCTCAAGTAATAGGGTGTTTCCCCTCGTGTCATGCCGCACGACGCATTCACGTCGTGACGCGCCCTCGTGTCGAAGCCTCTATCTCGTGCAGATAAGTAGTGAAACCGTCTTTGGTCGCTGGAATGGCATTGAGTAGCATGACTGCACTGACCTGTCCGCGGTGACCTGTGCCGTGGGTAATTACGTGCATAAGCATTTCTTCGCGCGACATGCGACCCGGCGCCCCATCCGTAAACGTAAAATCGATCTGTTCCGCCAGTAGCTCTGAATCGATTGCCGACAGGTACTCGACGTACTCCAGATCACTCTTTCGGATGTCTGCGGACAAGCTCTCCAGCGTCGGCATTTCGCCTAGATTGGCCGATGTATATGAGTGAGCTTCCCGTCTGATATGCGCTGCGAATATTCGGTCGACAACATAAGTGTGGCTAAGGGCCTTGATGGCCAACCCGGTTATCTGTGGTTCGCTGCCGAGCTTGGCCAATCGGGTCAGTAGCTCGTCGTTCGCCCAGGCTTTGTATCTGAACAAGCGCTGCAATGTGTCGTGCATGGTGCGGTCTCCTGCGACATTGGCGGGTCATTGCCACCTCAGGCAGAATATGAGCGGTTATTCGTTTTTTGTACTCGCGTTGGCTGGGTGGGGAAATGGCACGCAAACCCATCACAAAACCCAGGAAAACCGCTTCTCAGGAACGATCGCGCGCTACGGTCGATACCCTGGTCGAGGCGACTGCTCGCATTCTCGTAAAGGAAGGCTTCGACAAAGCCAGCACCAACCGCATCGCGGAGGTGGCGGGAGTGAGTGTCGGCTCGCTCTACCAATATTTCCCCAGCAAGGAGGCGCTTGTGGCCGCCGTCATCGAGCGCCACCAGTCAAAGATCATGCAGGCGGTGCGAGGGGAGTTGGCAGAGGTATTGGCCCTGCCGGTGGACAAAGCCGTACGTAAGCTCGTCGCCGTTGCGGTCAAGGCGCATCGTGTCGATCCCAGGCTGCACCGAGTGGTTGCCGAGCAGATCCCGTATGTGGGCGAGCTGGAGAAGTTGGCAACTTTTAACCGTGAAAACTTTACCTTGTTCCGGACGTATCTCGAGCGTCATCGGGACGAGCTATGTATCGATGACCTGGAACTTGCATCATTTGTGTGCGTGACTTCGATCGAAGCATTGACGCACAACGCGGTGCTGCACCATTCGAAAACACTGGGTGACGAGAGGATGGAAGCCCTCATCGATGAGGCTGCGCGCCTCGTGATCGGATATCTGAAAGGCTGATTGTGACGGCCACTCGTTGGGAGCATGCCGTCAGAAGCGCAATTGCGAGATGAACGCGCGACCGGTCGGTCCGGGAAGCGCGTCTTTGCGATAGACCACATGCATCGGAAGAAATACATCGCGCGGGAGTCCCTCGACCTGGATCTTCACCAGGGTGCCTGCATCGAGATCTTTCTTGACCATGTGCAACGGCATGTGCCCCCAGCCTAGTCCAGCACTCAGGAACGCATGCTTTGCACCGAGGTCGGCCAGGCGCCAGGTCAGTGGGGAGAGCACGCCGAAGGTCTTGCCTTCGGATAAAGGCGTGCGGTCGGTCAGCACCAGTTGTATCTGCTTCTCGACGAACTTCTTGCCGATGGCGCCTTTGTGCTTTGCCAGCGGATGCGATGGCGCCACGACGGTAACAAAGGGAAGATCGAGCAACGGCTCCGCTTCGAGTTCGTCGGGTATCGTGGGTAGCGAGCCCACGATACCGATGCGGCATACGCCATCCATCACCGGTCGGATGACCCCGCCCAGCGCCTCCACGTAGACGCGTAACGGTGTGTTGGGGAAGAACTCGCGGCAATAACCGGCGGCGCGCGTGAGCCCATCCATCGGATACATCACGTCGACCGCCACCGAGAGTTCGGGCTCCATGCCCTCCTTCATTGACCGGGCGCGCGCCTTGAAGCCGTCCATCTGGTCGGCCACGGCACGTGCTTCGGTCAGTAGCGCCACTCCTGCTTCCGTCAGCCTGGGATAGCGCTCGCTGCGATCGAATAGCGTCACGCCCAATTGGGCTTCGAGATTCAGCAGCGTCTGACTCACTACCGATTGCGCACGTCGCAGCTTTCGGCCCGCGGCGGAAAAGCTTCCCTCTTCGGCCGCGGCAATGAAGGTACGGAGTTGATCCAGGGTGATGGCGTCGAGCATATATCGTCCTGGGCGATGGATTTCATCGAAAAATATAGGCTATTCGGATGCTTTGGCAAGGCCTAGCCTTTGTCCATCGCAGACGAGGACGCCCCATGAACGCCATTGCTTCCTATCGATCGCCGCTCGGGTCCACTGCCGGGCCGGTTGCCAAGCAGCGCAAGATTCGGACGGTGACCACCGGTTATCACCGCGGCCCGATCACCCGCCTGGTCAGCCCTTCGGATCTTGGCGAGTGGATCAAGCCCTTTATCTTCCTGGATGCCGCCGTGCTGGCACCCACGGGAGAAACCTTCTTCGGCATCCACCCGCATTCGGGCATTGCCACCCTGACGGTCGTATTGGAAGGCCAATTGGCCTATGAGGACACTACCGGCAAAAAAGGTGTAGTGGTCGCGGGCGGGCTTGAATGGATGAAGGCCGCTGGCGGCGCCTGGCATGATGGCTACGTCACCGGCAACACACCGATGAAGCTGTTCCAGCTCTGGGTGGCCCTGCCGCCAGAGCAGGAAAACGGCGCAGCGGAAAGCCAGTACATCGCACCGGAAGAAGTTCCCGCCGTTGGTCCTGCGCGAGTGCTGCTTGGGCACTACCAAGGCGCGACCAGCCCGATTCGTTCCCCCGCCGGTATGACTTATCTGCATGTACGCCTGAAGGCGGGCGAACACTGGCGCTTTGAGCCAAACCCGAATGAAACCGTGGCGTGGATGGCTTTGTACCAGGGTACTGCCACAGTGCCAGAGGGCCTTCATGCCGGTGACCTGGTCATCTTCGAAGAAGCCGGCGATGCCATCGACATCGTGGCCCAGGACGATCTGTCCTTCGTGCTCGGCTCCGCTGTAAAGCATCCGTATCCCTTGGTACTGGGCAACTACTCCGTCCATACCAACGCTCAGGCTCTCGCCCAAGGCGAAGCCCAGATCGCAAGCATCGGCCGCCAGCTACGTGCGGCGGGCCGCCTGAAGTAAGTCCTACCCGTCGTCTATCCCAATCATCCATTCCTTAAAGAGAGAAACCGTCATGAGCACTCAAACCCAAACTACTGCTTACAACACATCGATCGACAAGACACATACCACGTCGAAACTGACTCTGAAGAACGCTACCGAACTGCTTGGCCGTGTACTGATCGCTGGCCTGTTCCTGCTCTCTGGCGTAGGCAAGATTGGCGCTTATAGCGCCACCGCCGGCTACATGGCTTCCGTCGGCGTCCCCAGCGGAGTGCTTCCGTTGGTCATCGCCACGGAAGTGCTGGGTTCGCTCGCTATCATCCTTGGCTGGAAAACCCGCATCGTGGCGTTCCTGCTCGCGGGTTTTACCCTGCTGACGGGCATCATGTTCCACAACAACTTCGCCGATCAGATACAGATGATCATGTTCATGAAGAACGTGTCGATCGCCGGCGCCTTCCTGCTGCTGACCGTCAATGGCGCAGGCCCGATCAGTCTCGATAACCGCTCGCGCTGATCACTCGCATCCATCCCATCGACTGTCTTTCAGGAGACATCCCATGAGCTACGCCATTATCGGGTCGGGTGCCATCGGCGGCGCCCTCGCCAAGCAGTTCGCCCGCAACAACATCAATGCTGTCATCACCAATCGCCGCGGTCCCGCCTCACTGGAAGATGCGTTCGGCCCGATCGTAAGTGCTACGGAAGTTACGCACGCAGTGGATACGGAAGTAATCATCCTCGCCGTCCCGTTCGAGGCGGTGGCCGACGTCGCCAGGCTGCGCAGCGACTGGTCTGGCAAGATCGTGGTGGATGCCACCAATGCCATCGAGTTTCCCGCCTTCAAGCCACAGGATCTCGGCGGCCGGCCTTCCACTCAGGTCGTGGCGGCGCAGTTCAAGGGCGCCAAGGTCGTCAAGGCATTCAACACGCTGCCTGCAGCCGTGCTCGCGGACGACCCGCGTCGGAGTGAAGGCAACCGCACGATCTTCGTTTCGGGCGACCACGCCGATGCCAACGAACAGGTGGCATCGCTTGTCAGTTCGCTCGGTTTTGGCGCCATCACATTGGGTCGGCTGGAAGAAGGCGGCTTGTTGCAGCAGTTCGGTGGGCCGCTCATGGTGCAGAACCTGATCAAGCTGCGCTAAGGCAAGACGAGTTCTCCCTTGGTGGGAAACTTGTGGCGTGAGGTCCAGATTGAGCCCCCATATTCTGGGGGCTTTTTTATTGACGAAATTTGCTTGTTCGTCGCTGAGGCCACGCGTTTGCCCGGGCCAGGCATTGGATGCTGCCAGATAGTCTGAGTGGATGCTGCCCTTTGCTAATTTCCGGTCGAGCCTGGCATTACATGCGCTTCGCCGAAATCTGTCTCTCCATTAGCGTGAGGAGACGCGCATTGCTCGACGATCCAAGGGCGTTCAAGCGGCAAAGGCTAATGCTTTATGCCGAAGCCGGCGATTTATTGTCGGCGTAATTGACCCATTTGTTTGTGTGCAAGTTAATGCTGCGCAATCGTGACAGAGTTCATAATAGAAATAATGGCTGTCTCTATTTTCTGTTGTGCCGCTCACAATATGCCGGATCGTAATGCGGGAGGCTTTGTCCGCTCCTGAAACTTCACTTCCCATCAGCTATTGACGCGGGATCCATGCGCCCGTGGAGAGTTAGTCATGTCCTCGATAAATACGGTGCTCGATCATTTCCGGTATCAGGTCAGCCAGCATCCCCACACACCGGCACTTGTAGAACGTCAACGAGCGTTGACCTATGCGGAGCTCAACACGCGCAGCGATGCGGTTGCGGATTTTCTGACCCAACGAGGTGTGGGCGTCGGCCACCTTGTACCGCTATTGGGCGGTCGCTCATCGGAGTTCATCATCGGGCTGCTTGGAATCGTCAAGGCCGGCGCAGCCTATGTGCCGATCGATGAAACGTATCCGGCGGCAAGGCAGCACTACATCGTGGAGCAGACGGGAGCTTCGTTGGCGTTATCTACTGCAGGCGCATCTGCGATAGGCAAATGCGAATGCGTTGCCATCCGGGGAATCGACGTCCCTTTCGAACTGGATGACAAAGCTCGCGGGCGCTTGCCCGAGGCATTCTTGCCCGAAGACACGGTGTACGTGATCTTTACTTCCGGCACCACCGGCATGCCCAAAGGCGTGGTTATCGAGCATCGCTCGCTGGAAAACCTTGTTGCGTGGCATAACCGGGAGTTTTCCGTTTCGTCGGGAAGTCGGCTGACCCTGATGGCGAAAATTGGTTTCGACGTGTCTCAATGGGAAATATGGTCGGCTCTGTGTGCTGGCGCGCAGCTATACCTGCTGGACGATGCCACGCGCGTGGATGTCGATATGCTTGCGGATTTTTATGTGCGGAATGCCATCACACACGCGTTCGTACCCACAGTAATGGTTCGCGATGTAGTTGCCGCGACCTCCTCGATACGAACGGCCTTGAGCTACTTGTTCACCGCCGGCGAGAAGCTCAATCCCATCGACACCGACCGCGTCGACTATGAGCTTGTCGACTACTATGGGCCCACGGAAGCGACCATCTTTGCCACCGCCAACCGCGTGATCAGTGCGAGTCGGGGTATGCCGTCTTCCATTGGCGCACCCGTCGCGGGAGCCGAGGTACTGATTCTCGACGAAGCGTTATCCGATGTCCCGGTCGGGGAGGAAGGGGAACTGTTTATCGCGGGGCCCGGGCTGGCCAGGGAGTACTTGAACAACAGCGCGCTGACGCGTGAGAAGTTCATCGTCCGCGACGGGAAACGTCTTTACCGTAGCGGCGATCTTGCCCGGTTCCTGCCTGATGGCGGCATTCAGTTCCTTGGTCGGCGCGACGAGCAGATAAAGGTCCGCGGCAATCGCGTTGAACTGGGCGAAATCGAGGCCCAGCTTTCGTTATTGCCCCAGGTCAGGAAAGCAGCTGTCGCCGCGACCTCGCCGCGTGATCCCTCCAGAAAAGAGATCGTTGCATTCCTGATCGTCGAGGAGGCGTTCCTGGATGGCGGTGACGCACTGACGGCCTCCATCAGGGAACAGATGAAGGCCATTCTTCCCGACTACATGCTTCCCGCAAGCTATGTCCTGGTCGATGACCTTCCCCTCACCCCGAATGGCAAGACCGACAAGCAAGCTTTGCTGCAGCACCATGTTGCGAAGCTCGCGCCGGTAGCGGGCGCCAGGAAAGAGATCCATGAGGGAGGGCAGGCGACCATTGCCGGCATCTTCGGTGAGTTGCTCGGACACGACGATTTTGGCCTGAACGACAGTTTCTTCGACATCGGCGGCCACTCGCTGCTCGCCGCGCACCTGATCAAGGATATCTCCGACAAACTGGGCATCCGGGCATATATCCGTGACATATATGAGTATCCCAGCGTCGGCGCGCTGCATGCCGAACTGCAACGGAGAATGGGGCTTTCGGCTCCCACGGTCGACGCGGAGCCGATCCGCGCCTTGCGCGATGACGTCTACCTGCCTGAAGGGGTGCAGTTCAATCAGGCCGGTCAGCCGAGCCAGATCGTGGCGCCCAAACACCTCTTTCTTACCGGCGTCACCGGATTTGTCGGCATCCATCTCTTGCAGGAGTTGCTCGGTACCACTCACGCGACCATACACTGCCCGATTCGGGCGCAAAGCGGGCAGCACGCGCAATCGCGTCTGGAAGAGGTGCTGAGCAAGAACGATATCCAGCTGAGGTCGACAGAGCTCGGCCGCATTCGGGTATATGCGGCGGATCTCGCGCAGCCGGATTTTGGTCTTGCGTCATCGGACTATCAATATCTGTGCGATGCCGTGGACATGATCTATCACTCGGCCAGTGCCGTGAATTTTATCCAGCCGTACTCCTACATGAGGCGCGACAACGTGCAGGGTTTGAGGGAGATCATCCGCTTTGCGGCCGCGGGAAAACTCAAGCCGCTTGCGCTGCTGTCGACGATTTCTGTTTATAGTTGGGGACACCTGCACACCGGCAAGCGCGTGATGCTGGAAAGCGACGACATCGACCAGAATCTGCCTGCCGTCATCACTGACATCGGCTATGTTCGCAGCAAGTGGGTGATGGAAAAGATCGCCGATCTTGCTGCGAAGCAGGGACTTCCACTGATGACCTTCCGCCTGGGCTACGCCACATTCCACAGCAAGACGGGCGTTTGCGCCGACTATCAATGGTGGTCGCGGTTGGTCAAGACATGTATTACGCAAGGGACGGTGCCGGCATTGCGAGATCTTCGCGAGGGCCTGACTACCGTGGACTACATGGCGCGCGCGATCGCTCATATTTCTCGCAACCCTGCGGCACTCGGAAAGAAGTTCAACTTGATCCATTCGCATGAGAACAATCTCACGCTGCAGGATTTCTTCGACAAGCTCGAAAAGGATTTTGGCTTTTCGTTCAGGCGCATTCCCTTTGATCAGTGGCGAGCACAATGGGAGCCCGACTACCACGCTCCGCTCTATCCATTACTGAGTCTGTTCAAGGATGTCATGCAGAATGGGCAGTCCACCGTGGAGCTCTACCAGGATACCTATCAGTGGGATTGCAGCAACGTGAGTGAGTTCTTGAACGGTAGCGGCATCGTCGAGCCGGTATTCGACAAGAGCGAGTTGCAGCGATACCTGAGCCGAGCAATAGGCGTCGTCACTGCCTGAATGAGTCAGGCGTCACATTGCGGCTGATTGACGCTGCTCCTGCTGCACGGTTGAAGAGCGGATGGCTGGGTCGCTTCAGGGCGAAAAGGGGAGCGCCTGAGGCGTGTCTTGTGACCGCCTGGCCCAGGCACTCCTGCGTCGAGCTGGTTCTGACTAGAATGCGATGTCCCTCAAGGGCGTATCGCCAGGAACTCGCAGGCTTGAAATAGTCACGTATCTACGCATCGCTATTCTGTAGCGCGTCGAGGTCGGTTCTCGATCAAGTACGCTGGGGCATTCACGGTCATGGACGGTCCAGTGGCATGAAGCCATCACCTCGGTACTGTTCGATGACACCTGTCGCCAGGCGGCTCGGTTGACTCAAGCGATTGTTCGGACCTGTCGCGCCACGCCCTGTGGCTGGCGGGTCGAACGCGTTGCCCGACATTCAAGCCACGCTCTTTCGTCGTATTCGTACAGGACCTATATGCACGCGAACAAACAAGAGTTGAAGCGTGGCTTGCAAGAACGCCACATTCGCCTGATGGCCTTGGGCTCCACCATCGGCGTAGGTCTGTTTTTAGGTTCGGCCAATGCCATCAAGCTGGCTGGACCGGCGATTCTCGTCTCCTACGTGCTGGGCGGCCTGGCGATCTTTTTCATCATGCGCGCGCTGGGTGAGATGGCCGTGCACAACCCGGTAGCCGGTTCGTTCAGTCGCTATGCGCAGGACTACCTCGGCCCGCTGCCCGGTTACCTGACGGGCTGGAACTACTGGTTCATGTGGCTGGTGACCTGCGTGGCGGAAATCACCGCGGTCGGTATCTATATGGGGATATGGTTTCCGGATGTACCGCAATGGGTCTGGGCGCTGGCTGCCCTGGCGGCGATGGGGGCCGTGAACTTGGCGGCGGTCAGGGCTTATGGCGAATTCGAATTCTGGTTCGCCATGATCAAGGTGGTAACGATCGTGCTGATGATTGTGGGTGGAGGCGCCATGATCGTGTTCGGCTTGGGCAATCACGGCGTCGCAACCGGTATAAGCAACCTGTGGACACATGGCGGCTTCATGGCCAATGGCGCCAAAGGCATGCTCATGGCGCTGCAGATGGTGATGTTTGCCTACCTTGGCGTGGAGATGATCGGACTTACCGCCGGCGAGGCCAGCAATCCCGACAAATCGATTCCCGATGCGATCAACTCCGTGTTCTGGCGCATCGTGATCTTCTACCTCGGCGCGTTGTTCGTGATCATGTCGATTTATCCCTGGGACGAGCTGGGCACGCATGGCAGCCCCTTCGTGATGACCTTCGAGCGCCTGGGCATCAAGTCTGCCGCGGGCATCATCAATTTCGTGGTGCTCACGGCGGCTCTTTCGTCTTGCAACGGAGGCATCTACAGCACCGGCCGCATGCTTTATAACCTGGCGCAGCAAGGCCAGGCGCCGCGGGTTTTTGCGGCGACGTCGCGCGAGGGCATTCCGCACAGGGCGGTGCAGCTGTCCATCGTGGCGCTGCTGCTTGGTGTGCTGTTGAACTATCTGGTGCCGGCGAAGGTTTTTGTTTGGGTGACTTCGATCGCGACTTTCAGCGCCATCTGGACCTGGGTCATCGTGCTGATTACGCAGATGAAGTTTCGGCGCAGCTTGAGCGATGCCGAGCGTGGCCGGCTGGCTTTCCGTATGCCGTTTTATCCTTATGCGTCGTGGCTTGCGCTGGCATTTCTTGTGCTGGTCATCGGGGTGATGGCCTATTTTCCGGATACTCGTGTTGCATTGATTGTTGGACCTCTCTGGCTCGTCTTACTGACCGTGCTGTACTACGCGTTTGGCCTGGGCAAGGCCACGTTAGCGGAAAGCACCGGCTAGATCGATCGAGGTCGAATGATCGGACGCACGTGAACTACCAACGATAGCGCGCCGATACCGTGACTTCGCGAGGGTAGCCGTAGTAGCACCAGGCGGCGCTATTGCACGCAGTGATGTAGTTGCGGTCGAACAGATTGGCAGCGGTGAGCTGGAAGCGC
>Ga0207695_10000961_pt1 | contig 51376 bp, 51 predicted proteins | sample KBSC54metaG_FD_184354 | JGI IMG/M metagenome (GOLD analysis project Ga0207695, IMG submission 184354) | Corn rhizosphere microbial communities from Kellogg Biological Station, Michigan, USA - KBS C5-4 metaG (SPAdes) (version 2) | ecosystem: Host-associated > Plants > Roots > Rhizosphere > Soil...
CGGAATTCGCCCGCATGCGGGTGCTGCGCGCGCCCGACGGGCCGCTCGACGACACCGTCCCGGCGGAGCGGCCGATCACCTTCAACGACCTCCTCACCCATCGGTCCGGCCTGACCTACGGGGCCTTCCATCCGGGACCGTTCGCGGAGGCCTATGCGACCGCGCTCGGCGCCGACATCGACAGCCACGTGGGCCCCGACGACTGGATCGCCGCGCTCGCCGCCCTGCCGCTGATCGACCAGCCCGGCGCCGGCTTCCACTACGGCGCCTCGGTCGACCTCCTGGGCTTCCTGATCGCCAGGATCGACGGCGCCCCGCTGGGCGAGGTGCTGCAGCGTCGGATCTTCTCGCGGCTGGGCATGAAGGACACCGGCTTCACCGTGCCGGCCGACAAGCGCGGCCGCCGGGCGACCATGTACGGCTTTGACGAGGCCGGCCGGCTCCAGGCCCGACCCGCCCATCCGCCCCAGGCGCCGGCCTTCGTCGCCGAGCGCCCGGCCGACATGACCTACGTCTCCGGCGGCGCGGGCCTCTGGTCGACGCTGGACGACTACCTGGCCTTCGCGCGGATGTTCGTCAGTGACGGCGCGGTCGACGGCGTGCGGCTCCTGAAGCTCGAGACGCTGAGGCGGATGACCGCCAACTTCCTGACCGAGGCCCAGGTCCGCGAGGCGCGCCTGTTCGGCATGCCGGTGTTCACCGGCCAGGGCTTCGGCCTGGGCGTCGCCGTGGTGACCGACCCTGACAAGGCCGCCCTGACCCGCGGCAAGGGCGGCGTGGGCACGGTCGCCTGGCCCGGCGCCTTCGGCGGCTGGTGGCAGGCCGATCCGACCGACGGCTCGGTGATGATCTTCCTGGCGCACAACGGGGTCGAGCCGGCCCTGCTGGGCAGGGGCGTCGGCCTGGGCGTCTTCGCCGCCACGGCGGAGTTCCACGCCCTGGCGTCGGGCCCGCGCTAGGCTCCGCGCTCCAGCCTGGCCTTGATCGCCCCAAGCGCGGTCCGCATCAGCTCGGCGTAGGGTCCGTCGATGAAGCTCGCCTTCATCAGCCAGCGGCCGAGCCCGCCGAGGCTGCCCGGAAACCGGTCGGGCCGCAGCCGGAAGGCGTAGGTCCAGACGAGCTCCGTCCGCCCCTCCGGCAGCGGCTGGAACCGGAACTCGCCCAGGGCATAGTCGATCGGCCGCGCCGCGGCGGTCGTGTAGTTCCAGACCTGATAGCGGAACCGCTCCGCGGGCGTGTGGTCCAGCACCTGCTCGGTGGTCTGCGCCCCGTCGGTGAGCCGCACCATCCGCCGCGCGCCCGGGCTCCCCCACGGCCCCGGCGTCAGCGGCGTGACGCCGGCGACCCCGGGCAGCCTGCGGGTCGCCAGGACCATCTCCTCGAGGGGTCCCAGCACCACCCAGTCGGCCACCGCGGCGGGCGGCCGGTCGATGACGACCCGCTCGGTGCGCGCGATCATCGGCGCCGCGGGATCGAGGGGCGGCGGCGGAGGCTGATCAGGCGACATGGCGGGCGGCCCCCTAGCCTGCGATGGCGGCGGCGTCGCGGTCGCCGGTGCGGATTCGCAGCGCCTGCTCCAGGTCCATGACGAAGACCTTGCCGTCGCCGATCTTGCCAGTGTTGGCGGTGCGCGCCACGGCCTCGACCACCGCCTCGACGATGTCGGCGGGAACGGCGATCTCCAGCTTCACCTTGGGCAGCAACTTCACCTCGTATTCCGCGCCGCGGTAGACCTCGGTCTTGCCGCGCTGGCGGCCGTAGCCCCTGACCTCGGTGACCGTCATCCCCGAGGCGCCGGCCTCGGTGACCGCGTCGAGCACCGCATCGAGGCGCGAGGGCTTGATGACCGCGACGATCATCTTCATGGCTTGGGCCTTCCGTTGGATCGAGGTCTGAAGCTAGGGCGTCCGCCCTCGGCCTCCAAGGGGTCGCGCCGGGTCATGGGCCCGCTTGCCTGTGAAATGGGCGCCGGCGCCAGCAGCGGACGGGCCCGGCGCACCCGCGCGGCGTGGCCGCGGGGCTTCACCGCGAAGGTCTGCTTGACCGCTTCCATCAGGAGCAGGCCCGCGAACCCCGGCCACAGCCGCGAGCCGGTCTGCTCGAAGCCTTCCGCCCAACCGGCCATCCAGCCCACCGGCGGCACGTAGAGCGCCCGCGTCCAGCCCGAGGGTTCCAGCTCGGCCTCGCGCAGCAGTTCCGCGAGCTGGCCGCGACTGTAGGGCCGGCCGTGGCCGAAGGGCGTCTTCTCGCTGTTGGCCCAAAGGCCGTTGCGGGCCGCCACCACGACCACCACCCGCCCCGAGGGCGCCAGCACCCGCCAGACCTCGCGCAACAGGGCGATCGGATCGGGGCTCTCCTCGATGCCGTGGACCATCAGGATGCGGTCGAAGAGGGCGTTGGCGAAGGGCAGGCTGTCCTCGCCGACCAGCGTCGTCAGGTTGCGCTCGCCGGCCGGCCAGACCTCGACCCCCTGCTGGGCCGGCATGGCGCCCACCACGCGGCGGGCGGCGTGACGCGCGGGGGCCACGAACGGGGTGGCGTAGCCCAGCGCCAGCACGTCCAGCCCATGCGCGTCGCCCCAGGTCTCCACGACCTTGCGCCCGACCATGGCGCGCGCGGCGCGGCCCAGGTCGGAGGCGTAGAATTGTCGAAGCTCCAGGACGTCGCGGCGCATGATCCCATGGCTATGCTCGACTAAGGCCTCCCGCCAACCTAAATCGCATGGCTTGGGACCGCGACCGCGCCCCGGAGACCGTCATGCCCCTCACCGTCCACCAGTTCCCCTGCCTCTCGGACAACTACGGCTTCCTGGCCCGGGACGAGGCCACGGGCCTGGCCGCCTGCATCGACACGCCCGAGGCGGGGGCCATCCTGCGGGAGCTGGACAAGCTCGGCTGGAAGCTCGCCATGATCCTCAACACCCACTGGCATCCCGACCACGCCGGCGGCAACGCCGAGATCGTGGCCGCCACCGGCGCGACCGTGGTGGGACCCGGCGAGGTCACCCGCCTGACGCCCATCGACCGCGAGGTGCGGGGCGGCGACACGGTGATGCTCGGCGAGACAAAGCTCGAGGTGATCGAGAGCGGCGGCCACACCCTGGGCCACATCGCCTATTTCGACGCCGCCGACCGGATCGCCTTCGTCGGCGACACCCTGTTCGCGCTGGGCTGCGGCCGGCTCTTCGAGGGGACGCCGGAGCAGATGTGGACCAGCCTGCAGCGGCTGGCCGCCCTGCCCGACGACACCACCGTCTACTGCGCCCACGAATACACCGCCTCCAACGCCCGCTTCGCCCTGTCGGTGGACGATGCGCCGGCGCTGAAGGCCCGCGCCGATCAGGTCTTCGCCATGCGCGAGCGCGGCGAGCCCACGGTGCCCACCACCATCGGCCTGGAGAAGGCCACCAACCCCTTCCTGCGCGCGCCGCAGCTGGCCGGGAGGGTCGGGGCAGCCGGCGAGCCGGACTACAAGGCCTTCGGCGCGGTCCGCGCGGCCAAGGACGTCTTCAAGGGCTGAGCCCGCCTCAGTGGAAGCTCTCGGCCACCTGGACGATGCGGTCCGAGGACGGCCGGCCGGCCATGCCTTCCGGGGGCGCCACGGTGACGACCAGCACCCCATCCGTCAGCTGGGCCGAGGACCTGCGCCCCTCGACCAGCCGCACCTTCGAGATGCGGTCCAGCAGCCTGCGGCCGTCCGAGCGCTTGGAGATCCGCACCAGAGCCTCGCTGGTCACCATGGCGGCGTCGGCGATCAGCGCCGAGGAGACCGGCGTCGCCTCGGCGTCGAAGGGGATGGTGCGCCGCGCCGCGTGCGCAACGCGGAACGAGGCCTGGTAGAGCCTGTCGAACAGGGCTTGCGGCCCCATGATCGCCAGCCGCAGCGGCGGGCCGGGCCCCAGCAGGGCCGCCGCCGAGCCGCCCGGTCGCTGGTCGGTGAACACCGTCACCCCGCCCAGGCGCGTCGCGCGCAGCACCGGCTCGCCCAGGTCGTTCTTGTAGATCGTGTCGCCTCGCGGCGCCGGCTGCGACTGCAGCGCCCACACCTCGAAGCTGTTGTCGAACTTCAGCAGCGGCTTGGGCTGGGTGCGGTCGAAGGTGAAGACGTCGCCGTCTTCGGACACATAGCGCGCGATCGGCGGCGCCGCGGCGTCGCGCCCGTCGTTCGCGTGGCGGCGCGACAGGGCCTGCCTGAGGCTGTCCACCGGTCCGGCGTGCGCGGGCGCGGGCAGGGCGAAGATGAGGCACAGCACAGCCGCGAGGATCGCCGCCGAACTCGTCCTTGAAGAAGCCCGAGGCTCGCCCGTCATGACGCCGTAGGGGATGCAGACGGCGTGTGGCGCTTTTTGGACCGGGGCGCGGCCTTCACCGGACCTGGGTCCGCTAGCCGACCAGGTATTGCCCGCCGTTGAGCGACAGTGTCGTTCCGGTCACATAGCCGGCCCGCTCGCCCGCCAGGAAGGCCACCATGTCGGCGATCTCGTCGCCGCGGCCCAGCCGGCCGACCGGGATCTGGCCGATGATGCCTTCCAGCACCTTTTCCGGCACCGCCTGGACCATCTCGGTGTCGATGTAGCCCGGCGCGATGCAGTTCACGGTGACGCCCTTCTTGGCGTTCTCCAGCGCCAGCGCCTTGGTGAAGCCGATCATCCCGGCCTTGGCGGCGGAATAGTTGGTCTGGCCGACCTGGCCCTTCTGGCCGTTGATCGAGGAGATGTTGATGATCCGGCCCCACGAGCGGTCGCGCATGCCCTCGATCACCTGGCGGGTCATGTTGAAGAGGCTGTCCATGTTGACCCGGATCACCTCGCTCCACTGCTCGGCGTTCATCCGGTGGAAGACCCCGTCCCGCGTGATGCCGGCGTTGTTCACCAGGATGTCGATGGGACCCAGCTCGGCGGTCACCGCGGCGACGGCGTGCTCGCAGTCGGCGAAGCTGCCGACATTGCCCTTGATGACCATGGCGCCGGTTTCGCGCTTCAGCGCCTCGGCGGCCGCCTCGTTCCCCGAGTAGCCCGCAGCGACCTTGAAGCCGTCGGCGGTCAGCCGCTCGACGATCGCCCGTCCGATGCCACGGGTTCCACCCGTGACCAGCGCCACCCTGGCCATTTCACTTCGTCTCCCTAGAGGCCGACGCCGGTTGCCCCGGCGTTCGGATCAGATGTCAGACCTTCTCGACGCACATGGCCACGCCCATGCCGCCGCCGACGCAGAGCGTGGCGAGGCCTTTGGTTGCGTCCGTGCGCTTCATCTCATGCAGCAGGGTGGTGAGGATCCGCGCGCCGGACGCGCCGATCGGGTGGCCGATGGCGATGGCGCCGCCATTGACGTTCACCTTCGCTGGATCGAGGCCCAGGTCGCGGACCACGCAGATCGACTGCGCCGCGAAGGCCTCGTTGGATTCGATCAGGTCGAGATCGCCCACCGACCAGCCGGCGCGCTCCAGCGCCTTGCGGCTGGCCGGGATCGGCCCGGTGCCCATGATCGCCGGATCGACGCCGGCGTTGGCCCAGGACGCGATGCGGGCGAGCGGCTTCAGGCCGCGCTTCTTCGCTTCGTCGGCGCTCATCAGCACCAGCGCCGCGGCGCCGTCGTTCAGGCCGGACGCATTGGCCGCGGTGACGGTGCCTTCCTTGTTGAAGGCCGGCTTCAGGCCCGAGACGCTGTCCAGGGTCGCGCCATGGCGGATGTATTCGTCCTGGTCGACGATGGTGTCGCCCTTCCGCCCCTTGATGGTCACGGGCGCGATCTCGCCGGCGAACTTGCCGGCCTTCTGGGCGGCCTCGGCCTTGTTCTGCGACGCCACCGCGAACGCGTCCTGGTCGCCGCGGGTGATCTGCCAGCGTGAGGCGATGTTCTCGGCGGTCTGGCCCATGTGGTAGCCGTGGAAGGCGTCCCACAGGCCGTCCTTGATCATGGTGTCGACGAACGCCAGGTCGCCCATCTTCTGGCCGCCGCGCAGGTTCTGCGCATGCGGCGACTGGCTCATGCTCTCCTGGCCGCCGGCGATGACGATGTCGGCCGAGCCGTCGGCGATCTGCTGGGCGCCCAGCGCGATGGCGCGCAGGCCCGAGCCGCAGAGCTGGTTGAGGCTCCAGGCGGGGCTTTCCACCGGGATGCCGGCGTTGACGCTGGCCTGACGGGCCGGGCCCTGGCCGGCGCCGGCCTGCAGCACCTGGCCCATGATCACCTCGTCCACGTCCGCGGCCTGGATGCCGGCGCGCTCTATGGCCGCCAGGATGGCGATCTTGCCGAGTTCGTGGGCGGGCAGGCTGGAAAGCGCCCCGTTGAACGAGCCCACCGGCGTGCGGGCGGCGGATACGATGACGATGTCGGTCATGGCGCGGGTTCCTAGACGGCGTAAGAGGCGGCCCTTGCTCATCTATCGGGACCTGCAGTGTTTTCCGCAAGTCCGCGCATCATTTGGCGCCGATTGCCATTCTGCTCGCATCCGCGATACTGCAGTGCAGAAACAGTGGGTTCGCGCGTTTCGCGGCCCGGCAAAGGATTTGGGATGGCCGATACCCAGGACCCCGCCGCCCCAGGCGAGCGCGTGGTGATCAAGAAGTACGCCAACCGGCGGCTCTACAACACCGCCTCCTCCAGCTACGTCACCCTCGAACACCTGTCCGAGATGGTGAAGCAGAACATCGATTTCGTGGTCTATGACGCCAAGACCAACGAGGACATCACCCGCTCGGTCCTGACCCAGATCATCTTCGAGGAAGAGAGCCAGCAGGGCCAGAGCCTGCTGCCGATCCAGTTCCTGCGCCAGTTGATCGGCTTCTACGGCAACTCCATGCAGGCCTTCCTGCCGAGCTACCTGGAGCTGTCGCTGGCCAGCTTCACCCAGCAGCAGGAGCGGATGCGCACGCAGTTCTCGGCGCTGGGACACGCCCCCGGCGCGGGCGTCTTCGACGAGCAGGTGCGCCAGAACCTCGCGCTCTTCGACCGCGCCATGAAGATGTTCTCGCCCTTCGCCTACGCCAAGCCGGACGATCCGCCGGCGGCGCCGCGCGCCGAGCCGGCCTCGCCGCCGCCGGCCGACGACGCGCTGGTCGCTCTGCGCAAGCAGATGGAGGAGATGCAGGCGCAGATCGAGAAACTCGCGGGCAAGCGCTGACGTTTGGCCCGGGTCATGCATAGAATAGGCCCGTCATGAGCTTTTCGATCGATCCGGCACGCCGCTCGCCCCCGATCCGCCGCAAGTCGGCGGCGGAGGCGGCTGACGATCTCGACGGCGCCTCGCCCGCCGACGGCGCCAACCTCCCGGTCCCCGTCGGCCGCGCCCGGACGGTCCCGCCCAAGGGGCCGGTGGCCGGGCCCGCCACCATCGAGGCCCAGCTGCTGGGCGAACGGCGCGGCCTGAAGGCGGGCGCCTCGGCGATCGATCAGGCGAAGGTCAGCTACAACCGCACGGAATGGTCCGGCGCCTGGGATCGGCGCACGCCCAAGGGCGCGGTCAAGAAGACCCGCATCTAGCCGCCGGGTCGCCGCGAAGCCGGGCGACCTCCGCCTCCAGCGCCGCCACCCGCCGCTCCAGCGCCGCGATCCGCGCCGCCGCGCCGTCCTGGCCGGGATCGGGCGTCGAGACGCCGGCCCGCGAGGCGACCTCCCCCGCCGCCACGCCCAGCAACTCGGCAAAGACCGCCACCTGCCCGGCGGAAAGCTCCCTCTGGTCCTTGAAGACGAGGTCGAGGTCGGCCGCGCTCAGCCCCGCCGCCGCGGCCAGCACGGCGCGCGAAAGGCCTCGCTCGCCGAGACGGGCGTCGAACCACTCCGCGTCGAAGAATAGGGCCATGACCTCCGTCCCGCGCCGGGAGCCAACTGGCGCCGGTCTTGCTTAACCGTGTTCGCGATCATCGATCACGGGACCTCGTCATGCTGCAAGCCGTCTTCCGCCTCGTCGACGTCGGCGTCGTCGTCCTGATCCTCTCGGCGCTCACCTGAAATTTCCCTCGTGGGGAGGGTGGCCGAGGCGAAACCGAGGTCGGGCGGGGAAGTGTGGGCCAGGATGCTGACTCCGAGCGTGAACGCGACGTCCCCACCCGTCTCGCGTTGCTCGCCACCCTCCCCATAAGGGCAGGGCTATCGCATATGGATTCTGTCTATGGATCGGGCCAAGACCATAGCCTCGGCTCAAAGCCAGGATCGAGAACAAAGCGGAATCAAAGAGAGTCCAAGCTCGTCGTAGGGGGTCCGGTCAGCAGCTTTCAGGCGCTGGGCCTGGACCGGCCGTTCCATAGGCGATTGCCCTGCTCCGTAGGGGGAGAGCCATCGCCTATGGCCGCTCGCAGAGCGGCAAGATGAAACACCAAGACCACCAAGGACACGAAGACCACCAAGAGTCCCCGACGATCCGCGGCGCCGCGTCCTGGCAAGGCGCCTTCGTGGTCTTGGTGTGCTTGGTGGTCTTGGTGTCAAAAGACAGCGCCTGCGGCGCGCAGCCCGCGAAGCCTGTTCATATCGATAGCCCTCCCCCTACGGAGGAGGAGATATGGCTGGCGGCCGTCGCCCATCCTCCTCGCGGTCGCATCCGGGCGCTTCGCGGCCGGGGCGCCCGCTGCTAGGCTCCGGCGCGCCCGCGCCTGTCGCGCGGCGCAGCCCCGGGGGACTTCAGTGGCGTCGGACGCCTTCACCGCGTCGGAAGGGAAGCTGGCGGCGGCGCACCGGGCGCTGCTGCACACGCGCGGCCTGCAGCTCGACTTCAAGGCGGCGCCGCCCGAGCCCACGCCGCCCGCCTGGCTGGAGAAGCTGCTGGAGGCGCTCGGCCAGCTCGCGCCGATCCTGAAGTTCCTGTTCTGGGGCGGCCTGGTCCTGGCCGCGGCCCTGATCGTGTGGTTCGTGGCGCGCGAGCTGATGGCCACCCGCTGGCGCAAGCCCGCGGCCGCGGCGCCCGTCGACTGGCGGCCCGAGCCGGAGGCCGCCCGCGCGCTGCTGGAGGAGGCCGACCGCCTGGCCGCCGCCGGCCGCTTCTCCGAGGCGATCCACATCCTCTTGTTCCGCAGCATCGACGACCTGGCCGGGCGCCGCCCGGGCCTGGTCCGCCCGGCGCTTACCAGTCGCGACATCGCCGGCCTCGACCAGATGCCGGCCCCGGCCAGGACCGCCTTCGCGCGGATCGCCGAGCGGGTCGAGCGCAGCTTCTTCGGCGGTCGAGCCGTGGGGTCCGACGACTTCGCCGCCGCCCGCGGCGACTACGAGGCCTTCGCCTTTTCGGAGGGCTGGGCGTGACCGCCGCCGGCCCCGCCATGGAGAGCCCCGCGGGCGGCGGCATCCACGCCTTCGCGCCGCGCACCATCCTGGCGCTGGTGCTCGTCGGCCTGGTCTCGTTCTCGGGCCTGGCGGTGCTGGCCGCCTATGCGCCGGAGCTGCGCGGCGCCGCCGATCCCGGCGCGCACGCGCTCTCGTCCTCGGCGGTAGGCTTCAAGGGCGCCACGGTGATGCTGCAGTCCGAGGGCGCGCCGCTGGTGGTCAGCCGCTCACCGCCGCGCGGGGCCGTGTCGAACGGCGCGCTCGTCGTGCTGACGCCGACCATCCGGACCTCCGCCGCGGACCTGGCGCCCTTCGCCCGCCAGACGCCGCAGCTCATCGTCCTGCCGAAATGGCTGGCCCAGCCGCGCCCCCTGCATCCGGGGTTCGTCGACAAGGTGGGGATCAACGAGAATCCCAACCACGCGACGCAACTCCTGTCGGCCTATGCGCCGCAGACCGGGGTGGATCACCGGACGGGCGTGAGCCGGCCGAGGCTGCGCGGGACGGGCGCCCTGTTCGACGCCGCGACCTGGCTGCCGCTCGGCCCCATCGACGGCCTGCAGACCATCTCCGGCGAGGGCTGGGAGCCGATGCTGGTGGACGAGGCCGGCCGCGCCGTCCTGGCGCGGTCGCGGAAGTATCCGCAGTTCGTGGTCCTGGCCGATCCGGACCTGCTCAACAACCAGGGCCTGGCCCAGCTCGACACCGCGCGGGCGGGGATGGCCATCGTCAACGTGCTGCGGGCCGACGAGGGCCTGCGCTTCGATGTCACCTTGAACGGCTACAGCCGCGGCCACGGCGTCGGGCGGCTGATGCTGGCGCCGCCGTGGCTGGCCGCCACCCTCTGCGGCGTGGCCGCCGCCCTCCTGATGGGCCTGCACAGCCTGGGACGGTTCGGCCCGACGCTCGCCCGCGGGCGGGCCATCGCGCTCGGCAAGCGGGCCCTGGTCGACAATTCCGCGGGCCTGGTCCGCATGGCCAGGCGCGAGGCGGAGCTCGCCCCGGCCTATGCCGCCCTGACCAAGGCCCTGGTCGGCAAGGTCGCCGGCGGCGGCGAGCGCACCGCGGCCGGGCAGGACAACGAGCGCTGGCTCGCCGACCTCGCCCGGCGGGCCGGCGCGGCCGATCCGGCGGAGCTCACCGCCCAGGCCGAGCGGGCGCAGACGCGCGACGACCTCCTGGCCGTCGGGCGAAACCTCTATCAGTGGCGATTGGAGATCACGCGTGAAGGTCGATGAAGTCAGCGCGCTCGCGGCGCGGGTGCGCGAGGAGATCGGCAAGGCGATCATCGGTCAGACCGAGACGATCGACCTTCTGCTGACGGCGCTGTTCGCCCGGGGCCATGTGCTCCTGGAAGGCGCGCCGGGCACCGCCAAGACCTTCCTGGCGCAGTGCTTCGCCCGCACGCTCAGGCTCGACTTCGGGCGCATCCAGTTCACCCCGGACCTGATGCCGGCCGACATCATCGGCGCCAACCTGTTCAACTTCCAGACCTCCAGCTTCACCCTCAGCAAGGGGCCGGTGTTCTGCGAGCTGCTGCTGGCTGACGAGATCAACCGCACCCCGCCCAAGACCCAGGCGGCGCTCCTGGAAGCCATGCAGGAGCGGCAGGTGACCATCGACGGCAAGCCGCACGGCCTCAGCGACCGGTTCATGGTGGTGGCGACCCAGAACCCCCTGGAGCAGCAGGGCACCTATCCGCTGCCGGAGGCCCAGCTCGACCGGTTCCTGTTCAAGCAGACCCTGCAGTACCCCAGCCGCGAGGAGGAGCGCCGGATCGTCGCCACCTATGGGGTGCAGTCCGGCCAGACCGCGCCCGCCGACATGGGCGTGGCCGAGGTGGTCACCGCCAAGGTCCTGACGGAAGCCAGCGCCGCCGTGGCCGCGGTGAAGCTCTCCGACGAGGTGGTGACCTACGTCCTCGACCTGGTCCGCTCGACGCGGGAGACCGCCGACCTTTCCAGCGGGGCGAGCCCGCGCAGCGCCGCCCAGCTGGCGCTCGCCTCGCGCGCCCGCGCCGCCCTGGACGGCCGCGACTACGTGATCCCCGACGACGTCAAGGCCCTGGCGCTGCCGGTGCTGCGCCACCGGGTGATCCTGTCGCCGGCCGCCGAGATCGAGGGCCGCCGAGCCGACGAGGTGATCGAGGGCCTGGTCGACCGGGCCGCGGCGCCGCGCTGACCGGGACGCCGATGCGGCTCTATCCCACCCGTCTGGCGATCGGCCTGGCCGCCCTGGGCGCGCCGGCGGCGCTCGCCGTGGCGGTCGCCGCGCCCAGGCTATGGAGCGCCGCGGCCGCCTGGGTGCTGATGACCGCGGGCCTGATGCTGGCCGACGTGCTGCTGGCCGCGCGTCCGTCGGGTCTGGCCCTGACGCTCGCCGCGCCGCGGGTCATGGGCCTCGGCCGCGCCGCCGAGGCGACGGTGGAGGCGGCCTTCACCGGGACCGCGCCGCGCGAGATCGAGGTCGCCCTGGGCGTCAACGCGCGGCTGACGGCGAGTCCGGTCCGCCAGCGCCTGGCGCTGGGCGGCGGCTGGGGTCGGGCGGTGGTCTCGCTCACCCCGCAGCGCCGCGGCGAGGGGCGGCTGGAGCAGGTCTGGGCGCGCTGGCGCGGGCCGCTCGGGCTCGTATGGCTGCAGCGCACCGAGGCGCACGACCGGACGGTCGCCATCACCCCCGACATCGAGCGGGTGAAGGACCAGGCGCTCAGGCTCTTCTCCCGCGACGCCCTCTTCGGCCTCAAGGCCCAGATGGAGAGCGGCGAGGGCGGCGATTTCCACGCGCTGAAGGACTTCCAGACCGGCATGGACCTGCGCGCCATCGACTGGAAGCAGAGCGGCCGGCACGGCAAGCTGGTGGCGCGCGAATTCCGCACCGAGCGAAACCACCACGTCATCCTGGCCATCGACACCGGCCGGCTGATGTGCGCGCCGACCTCCAGCGGTCCGCGCGTCGACCAGGCGATCAACGCCGCCCTGCTGCTGGCCTTCGCGGGCCTGAAGCTCGGCGACCGGGTGGGCCTCTTCGCCTTCGACGCCAAGCCCCGGGTTTCCAGCGGCGTGGTGGCCGGGCCGCAGGCCTTCCCGCTGATCCAGCGGCTGGCGGCCGGCATCGACTATTCCACCGAGGAGACCAACTTCACCCTGGGCCTGACCACGCTCGCCGGCCGCCTCGACCGCCGCGCGCTGGTGGTGGTGTTCACCGACTTCGCCGACCCCACCAGCGCCGAGCTGATGATCGAGAACGTCGGGCGGCTGATGCGCACCCACCTGGTGCTGTTCGTGGTGTTCCGCGACGAGGAGCTGGAGGCCATGGTGGCGGCCGAGCCCAAGGAGCCCGACGACGTCTCCCGCGCGGTGATCGCCGCCGGCCTCACCCGCCAGCGCGAGATCGTCATCGGCCGGCTGCAGCGGCTGGGGGCGCAGCTCGTCGAGGCGAAGTCCGAGGACCTCGGCATGTCCTTGCTCAACGCCTACCTCGACGCCAAGCGCCGGGCCTTGATCTGATGGCCGAGCTGCAGCTCAAGAGCCACCGCTTCCGCGCCGAGCGCGAGGCCGACTGGCGACGGCTGGAGAGCCTGCTCAGCCGCGTCGAGAAGGGCGGCGCGCGCACGCTCAGCCGCGACGAGCTGGTGGAGATGCCGGTGCTCTACCGCCAGGCGCTGTCGTCGCTCTCCATGGCCCGCGCCATCTCGCTGGACCAGGGCCTGGTCGGCTATCTGGAGAGCCTCTGCACGCGGGCCTATTTCTTCGTCTACGGCACGCGCTCGCGGCCGCTGGAGCGGCTGGCGGGCTTCTTCGCCTACGAATGGCCGGCCGCGGTGCAGGCGCTCTGGCGCGAGACCCTGGTCTCGGCCCTGCTGATGGTCGCCGGCGGGGTCGGCGCCTTCGTCCTGGTCAGCCGCGACCCGGACTGGTTTTACGGCTTCATCCCCCAGGCGCTCGCCTCCGGCCGCGATCCGACCGCGACCACCGCCTTCCTGCGCGACACGCTCTATTCGAAGGCCAGCGCCCATGAGGCGCTGAGCACGCTGGCGGCCTTCCTGTTCACGCACAATTCGCAGATCGCCATCTTCGCCTTCGCGCTGGGCTTCGCGCTCTGCCTGCCGACCGCCGGGCTGATGATCTTCAACGGCTGCATGGCCGGCGCCTTCCTGGCCCTCTTCGCCTCGCGGGGTCTGGCGCTCCAGGCCACCGGCTGGATGATGATCCACGGGGTCACCGAGCTCTTCGCCGTGACGCTGGCCGGCGCGGCGGGGTTCTCGGTCGGCTGGGCCGTGGCCTTCCCGGGCGAGCGGACCCGCGTCGACGCCGCGGCCGACGCCGGACGCCGCGGGGCCAGCGTGATGGCCGGGGTGGTGGTCATGCTGTTCGTGGCCGGCCTCCTGGAGGGCTTCGCGCGACAGCTGATCCAGGCCGACGCGGTCCGGCTCTCCATCGCCGCGGCCAGCGCCCTCGCCTGGGGCCTCTATTTCTACCTGCCGCGGCGGGCCCGGCCCGCATGACCGACGCCGCCGCCCCCCGCCGTCCGCCGCGGCCCGCGCGCCCGCCACGGCCCCTCGACGAGGGCTGGCGCGAGTTCGTGACGCCGGAGGGCGTCGACCTGCGCCTGAAGATCGCCTCCTTCGGCGAGCGCTGCGGCGCCTTCATCCTCGACGGGCTGATCATGCTGGGCGTGCTGATCGCCATCACCCTGCTGCTGCTGGTCCTGCAGCTGCGCGCGAACTTCACCTACAGCAGCGAGGCGGCCCAGGTGACCTGGCTCCTGGGCTTCTTCCTGCTGCGCAACTTCTACTTCATCGGCTTCGAGATGCGCCCCGGGGCGGCGACCCCGGGCAAGCGGGCCATGGGCCTGCGGGTCGTCACCCGCGACGGCGGCCGGCTCACCGCCAATGCGGTCTTCGCGCGCAACGCCATGCGCGAGCTGGAGGTCTTCCTGCCGGCCAGCTTCCTGTTCGCCACGGGCCTGGGGGTCGACGCGGGCCTGGTGGTGCTGGGCGCCATCTGGAGCGGGGTCTTCGTGCTCTTCCCGCTGTTCAACCGCGACCGCCTGCGCCTGGGCGACCTGGCGGCCGGCACCATGGTGGTCAAGGCGCCGCGCCGGGTGCTGCGGCCCGACCTCGCCCGCGACGGCCCGGCCCTGGTCGGCGGGCTGGCCTTCACCGAGGCCCAGCTCGACGCCTACGGGGTCAAGGAGCTGCACGTGCTCGAGGAGGTGCTGCGCAAGGCCGACCGCCGCACGGTGGCCGAGGTCTCCACCCGCATCCGCGGCAAGATCGGCTGGGAGGCCCCGCTCGAGGTCTCCGACATGGCGTTCCTCGGCGCCTATTACGCGGGCCTGCGCGCGCGGCTGGAATCGCGGCTGCTCTTCGGCCACCGCCGGGCGGACAAGTTCGACCGGCCTTGAGGGGACCTCAGTCGAAGATCGCCGCCAGGCCGGCGGGGCCCACGCCGTCGCGGACGCGCCGCAGCTCGGTGTAGAGCACGGCCGCCCCGGTCGCCCCGATCAGGGCGTTGGCGATGCCGATCAGCGGCGTGATGACCAGGGCCTGCATCATCGGGATGCCGCCGCCCGACGCCAGCCGGCCGGCCGTGCCGAACAGGCCGAACACCGCCTCGACGATGATCAAGACGATGAAATAGACGACGAACAGGGCGAAGATCCGCCAGCGGTTGCCGCGCGTCAGGTCGGCGCTGCGGCCGAAGGCGCCGAAGAACGAGGTCTGCTCGATCACATAGGTCGGCACGGTCACGCACCAGGCGGTGAGGATCATCAGCCCCGGCACGATCAGCAGGACCAGGCCGCAAGCCACGGCGAAGCCGAGCACGATGCCCAGGCCCAGCAGCGGCAGGAAGCTGCGCAACCCCATGCTGAGGCTGTCGGCCAGCGAGGCGCGGCGGCCGTTCATGTCGTTGACCGTGCCGTAGATCACCGTGCCCTGCAGGATCAGCCCGCCGAGGCCCGAGGCGATGCCCGCCGCCGACGCGCGCCAGTCGAACAGGTGGCCCAGCCGCAGGTAGCTCATCTGCAGGTAGCCGGAGAGCAGGGCCGGCAGGCCGACCAGGATCACCGCCAGGACCAGGAAGGTCACGAAGTTGCGGCCCAGAACCGCGAACAGGTCCTGGATCACCCGGCCCATGTCGAGTTGGCCGGTCGTCTCACCCATGGTGCTCATCTTGTCGCCCCCGTTGTTCCCGCTTCCCGGAAGGCAGGCTAGACCTGAGGAACGACGGTTGCCAAGCGCGGCGTGTGCGGCGCGTGGAAAAGGAGGGGAGGCCCATGGCCTCGGGCTCGACACGGGTGGTGCTGGCCGCGCTGGCGGGCAACGGCGCCATCGCGCTTGCGAAGTTCGTCGCCGCGGCGATTTCCGGCTCCACCGCCATGCTGACCGAGGCGATCCATTCGCTGGTGGACACCGGCGACCAGCTCCTGCTGCTGGTCGGCCAGGCGCGCGGCCGGCGGCCGGCGGACGACAGCCATCCGCTGGGCTACGGCATGGAGACCTATTTCTGGTCGTTCATCGTGGCCCTGATGGTCTTCGTCCTGGGCGGCATGCTGTCGATCTACGAGGGCGTGCGCCACATCCTCAATCCCGCGCCCCTGGTCTCGCCCTGGGTCAGCCTGGGGGTGCTGGCGGTCTCGGCGGTGTTCGAGGGGGCCTCCTTCCGGGTCGGCTACCGCGAGTACAGGAAGGTGGTGCGCGGCGCCCCGGTGCGGCTCTGGAGCTTCATCCGTGGCTCCAAGGACCCGGGCCTGGTCTCGGTCCTGCTGGAGGATTCCGCCGCCCTGATCGGCATCGCGCTCGCCGCCGTAGGCGTGGTCGCCGCGGCCTTCCTGCACCTGGCCTGGGCGGACGGCGCGGCCTCGGTGGCCATCGGCCTGCTGCTCGCCTGCGTGGCCTTCGTCCTGGCCAACGAGACCCGCAGCCTGATCGCCGGCGAATCGGTGGCGCCCATCGTCATGGCGCGGCTGAAGGAGACGCTCGACCACATCAACTGCATCACCGACCTCGACGAGATCGCCACCCTGCACCTGGGCCCGGGCGCCATCCTGGTGGCGTTGACGCTCGCCTTCCGGCCCAAGGCCACCAGCGCCTCGATCAACGCCGCCATCGTCGAGATCACCGAATGCCTGCAGGCCACCGACGGCCGCGTGGCCTTCGTCTATGTGCGGCCCTCCCGCCGGTCCGCCTGACGGCTTGCCAAGCCCGCGGATTTGCGCGCCTGATCGGCGTCCGCGCGCTCCCTAGAGAAGGTCTTGCATGGACATCGGCGTCTTCATCCCCATCGGCAACAACGGCTGGCTCATCTCCGAGACCGCGCCGCAGTACATGCCGTCCTTCGAGCTCAACAAGGAGATCGTCCAGAAGGCGGAGGGCTATGGCTTCGACTTCGCGCTGTCGATGATCAAGCTGCGCGGCTTCGGCGGGAAGACCCAGTTCTGGGAGCACAACCTGGAGAGCTTCACCCTGATGGCGGGCCTCGCCGCCGTGACCAGCAAGATCAAGATCTTCGCCACCGCCGCGACGCTGACCATGCCGGCGCCGATCGTCGCCCGGATGGCGTCCACCATCGACTCCATCGCCGGGCCCGGGCGCTTCGGCATCAACCTGATCACCGGCTGGCAGAAGGCCGAGTACGACCAGATGGGCCTGTGGCCCGGCGAGAGCCACTACAAGGACCGCTACAACTACCTCGCCGAGTACGCGACGGTGCTGAAGGAGCTGATGGAGACCGGCGTCAGCGACTTCAAGGGCCAGTACCTGCAGATGCACGACTGCCGGGTCAGTCCCAAGCCGCACGACGTCAAGATCATCTGCGCCGGCTCCAGCGACGAAGGCCTGGCCTTCACCGCTCAGTATGCGGACTATTCGTTCGCGCTGGGCAAGGGGACCAACACGCCCACGGCCTTCGCGCCGGTCAACGCGCGGCTGGCGGCGGCCCGGGCCAAGACCGGCCGCGACGTGGGCTCCTACATCCTGTTCATGATCATCGCCGACGAGACCGACGAGAAGGCCCTGGCCAAGTGGCGGTCCTACCGCGAGGGCGCCGACCAGGAGGCGCTGGCCTGGCTCACCAACCAGGCGGCGCCCAACGCCCAGGGCGGGACCAGCAACACCAACACCACCCAGCTCGCCGCCCCGGAATCGGCGGTGAACCTCAACATGGGCACCCTGGTGGGCAGCTACGAAAGCGTCGCGCGCATGCTGGACGAGGTCGCCGCCGTGCCCGACACCAAGGGCGTGCTGCTGGTCTTCGACGACTTCGTGAAGGGCGTCGACGACTTCGGGACCAGGATCCAGCCGAAGATGACGTCGAGGGCCAATGTCTGATCTGCAGCGCGCCCCGACCTCCCCCGCGAAGCGGCGGGAGGGGGACCATCCGCCAAAGAGCGGATGGTGGAGGGGGCAAGCCTCAAGCTCGGCGAGACGACCTAGCTCCCAAGAACTCCGTGCCCGGGGCTCGCCCCCTCCACCACTCGCTCTTCGCTGCGCTCGGCGCGCGGTCCCCCTCCCGCCATCGCTGCCGCGATGGGGGAGGTAAGGATGGACCGCCCCACTGTCCCGCGCGAGGGCGCGGTCACCCTGCCGGCCCGGCCCGAGCACCTGCCGATCAATCCGCGGGAGACCGCGCTGATCGTCGTCGACATGCAGAACGCCTACGCCTCGGCGGGCGGCTACCTGGACCTGGCCGGCTTCGATATCGCCGGCGCGGGCCCGGTGATCGACCGCATCGCGCTCGCCATCGAGGCGGCGCGCCGCGCCGGGGTGCAGGTGGTCTACTTCCAGAACGGCTGGGACCCCGACTACGTCGAGGCCGGCGGCCCGGGCTCGCCCAACTGGTGGAAGTCCAATGCGCTCAAGACCATGCGCGACAGGCCCGAGCTCGAAGGGACCCTGCTGGCCAAGGGCGCCTGGGACTACGAGCTGGTCGACCGGCTGAAGCCGCAGAAGGGCGACATCGTCATCCCCAAGCCTCGCTACTCGGCCTTCTTCAACACCGCGCTCGATTCCATGCTGCGGGCGCGGGGGATCAAGACGCTGGCCTTCTGCGGCATCGCCACCAACGTCTGCGTGGAATCGACCCTGCGGGACGGCTATCACCTGGAATACTTCGGCGTGCTGCTGGAGGACGCCACCCACCAGGCGGGTCCGGCCTTCCTGCAGGACGCCAGCGTCTACAACGTCGAGAACTTCTTCGGCTGGGTGTCCAACACCGCCGATTTCTGCGGGACCATCGGCCAGGCCCCGCCCGGATCCTAAAGAGGAGCTATCCATGCCCAAGACCATCGTCCTGCCGCCCGGGACGCAGAAGCCCATCGCGCCGTTTTCGCCCGGGACGCTGGCCGACGGGGTGGTCTACGTCTCCGGCACGCTGGCCTTCGACAAGGACAACAACGTCGCGCACGTGGGCGACTGCGAGGCCCAGACGCGCCAGGTGCTGGAGACCATCAAGTCGGTCATCGAGACGGCCGGCGGGACCATGGACGACGTCACCATGAACCACATCTTCGTCAAGGACTGGGCCGACTACGCCGCGGTCAACAAGGTCTATGCGGAGTATTTCCCGGGCGACAAGCCGGCGCGCTTCTGCATCCAGTGCGGCCTGGTCAAGCCCGACTTCCTGGTGGAGATCGCCACCATCGCCCACATCGGCAAGCGCTAGGCGCTGAACCGGGATTTCTTGTCCACGAACCACATGAACGACCCATCCTGAAAGGCCCGCGCAGCGGGCGCCTTCCAATTTGGAACCGCGGAAGGCGCGGAATTCGCGGAGAACGTCGGCGCTTTCCGCGGTCTTCCGCGTCTTCCGTGGTTGAAAAGACTGAGCCTCCGCTCCGCGGAGTCTCGAAGACGCGCACCCGTTCGGGGGGTTCTTGTGGTTCGTGGATTCATTCCAGCGGTCGAACCGCCGCAGACATCAAGGCGCCCATTCCAGATGCCCATCACCCACAACGGCCGCACCGCCGACTACGACATCGACCCGATCTTCCTCGCCCGCTGGTCGCCCCGGGCCTTCACCGGCGAGGCCATGCCCGACGCGCTGCTGATGCGCCTCTTCGAGGCGGCCCGCTGGGCGCCCTCAGCCAGCAACATCCAGCCCTGGCGGTTCGTCTACGCGCACCGCGCGACGCCCGCCTGGGACCCGCTGTTCGACGCCCTGATGGACATGAACCAGGCCTGGGTCGCCCAGGCCTCGGTGCTGGCCTATGTGCTGTCCGACCGCTTCCGCCGACGCCCCGACCGCGAGCCCACGGAGAACCGCAGCCACAGCTTCGACGCCGGCGCCGCCTGGGCCTTCCTCGCCCTGCAGGCCCACCACCTCGGCTGGGCGGCGCACGGCATGGGCGGCTTCCACGTCGACAAGGCCTACGCGGCCCTGGGCGCGGCGGAGGCCGACTACCGGATCGAGGCGGCCATCGCCATCGGCCGCCCGACCGACGCGGGCGTCCTGCCGGAAAGCTACCGGGCCCGCGAGGTCCCGAGCGGACGCGAGCCCGCGGCCGGCTTCGTCTTCGAGGGGCGGCTCGGCGCCGCAGTTGACGGCGGCTAGATCGGCGTCGTCATCTGGCGGGCAGTTCAGGAGCGTTCAAACATGCCTCGTCTTTCGCCGCCCCAATGGATGGCCGTCGGACTCCTTCTGGGGGCGCTGGGCCTCGGCCTGCGGACCATCGGGCCGGCGGAGCTGCACAGCAACCTCGGCGACCTCTGCCTGGGCCTCCTGGTGGGGACCGGCGTGGGCATCGAGATCATGGCCCTGATCAAGATGCGCCGGCGCTAGAGCTGGACGGGGTCGGGTGGAAATCACCTGACCGCTGGATCAGGCCCTAGCCCGCGCCTTACGGCGAATTAACTGGAGGCGCGCCGCCGCCGTGGCCAACTTCCCGGACCCTGGGGAGAGTCTCACATGCGCCGCCTGATCGCCGTTCTCGCCCTTTGCCTGGCGCCGGGCGCCGGCCTGGCCGCCGCGGCGCCGCCGCCGCCGCCCGCGCCGGTCGAGGTGATGATCGTCGGCGTCTTCCACATGTCGAACCCCGGCCACGACATGCACAACATCGCCGTCGACGATGTGCTGGCCCCCAAGCGCCAAGCCGAGATCGTCGCCATCACCGACGCGCTGGCGCGCTTCAAGCCCACCAAGGTCGCGGTCGAATGGCCGCGCGCGCTGGTGGCGGAGCGCTATCCCAAGTACCTGGCCGGGACCCTGCCGCCCTCGCACAACGAGGTGGTCCAGCTCGGCTTCCGTCTGGCGAAGACCGCCGGATCGCAGGGCGTCTGGGGCATCGACGCGGACGGCGACTTCCCCTACCCGCCGCTCAAGGCCTACGCCGACGCCCACGGCATGGCCGCCGCGCTCGACGCCCAGGACGCCGAGGTGGTCCGGATGGTCGCCGACGAGCAGCGGCTGCTGGCCGGCAAGGGGATATCGGCGGCCCTGCGCCACCTCAACGAGCCCGCGCAGGTGAACAACGCCTTCTATCGCGCGGCCCTCCGCGTCGGCGGCGGCGACGTCCAGCCGGGCGCCGACCTGCTCACCGCCTGGTACCACCGCAACTTCCTGATCTGCGCCAACCTGCTGCAGCTGGCCCAGCCCGGCGACCGCATCGTGATCGTCTACGGCTCCGGCCACAACTTCCTGCTGCGCCAGTGCGTGACCGAGACGCCGGGGTTCAGGCTGGTCGAGCCGAACGGGTACCTGCCGAAGTAGCGGCGGGGCGGGGGACTCCCCACGAATCCGATCAGGTCGGTTGTCGGCCACGCCGCGAAGGTCCGCTCTCGACCCGTCGCGGCCGTTGGGGACGTCCGCTCGCGATCGTTTGCAGAGCTATTCCGCCTGCGGTGCTCGGGCATTCTCACCGCAGATTGACTCCCTCATTTCGGCGGCTAATCTCGGCGGGAGTTTACACGTGTAGTCTGTGAGGACTCGATGGTCGCGAAACGAAGCCTCAGGGCCATGGCCGGCGCGCTGGCAGGTCTCTCCGTCTGCGCGGTTTGTGTGACGCCCGCGCCGGGGGCCGAAGCTCCGGCCCCGGCCGCCGCCGGGCCGTCCATCGACTATACCCGGCCGGGAGACCTGGTCCCTCTGGCCGGCGGGCGGCGGCTGAACCTGCGGTGTTTGGGAGCCGGCTCGCCGACGGTCCTGCTCGACGCCGGCGGGGCGAACTGGAGCTACACGTGGCGGTTCGTGCAGCCGGCGATGGCGCGCTTCACCCGCGTCTGTTCCTACGACCGGGCGGGCTATGGGTTCAGCGACCCGAGCGACCGCCCCGCGACCGCGATGAACATCGTCGATGACCTGCACACGGCCCTGGCCAGGGCGGGTATTTCTCCGCCGTTCGTGCTGGTCGGACAGTCGGCCGGCGGCCAGTACATGACCCTCTACGCCGACCTGCATCTGCCGGATGTCGTCGGCATGGTGCTGGTCGATTCCGGCTCCTCCAGCTGGTCCCAGGACGACTATGTGGTGGCGCGTCGAACGCCCGACGAGCTCGCCAAGGAACGCAAGGACAAGGCGGACTTTCGAGGCTTGCTTCGGCGATGCGCCGACCAGGCGCGGGCGAACACCATCGCGGCCATGAAAGGCGCCTGCCCCTGCGGCCCGTCATCGTTGGACCGGCCCGATTTCGCCGCCTACGTGGTTCGATATTGCGCCCAGCCAAACCACTACGAGGCCATGCTGGCGGAAGACGCGGCGCTGCTCGGCGTCCCGGGGATGGGACCTACGGAAACCGACAAGGAAGAGGCCGCCGCGGCGCGCTCGTTCGGGGCCATGCCCCTCATCGTTCTCACCCAGTCCAGGGGCTTTGCCTACGACGGACAAAGGGCGGAGCTGAAGGCTGGGCACCTGGCCGCCTGGCGGGCGGGCCAGGTCGCGCTGCTCACTCTGTCGACCCGCAGCAAGCTCATCATGCCGCCGAACTCCGGCCATATGATCCAGATGTCGCAGCCCAAGGCCGTCGTCGACGCCGTCCAGGAAGTGGTGAGCGCGGCTCGATGATCGGTCGGGGACGGTGACCGCCTACGTCCCCAATCCACCTCTGGCTGACGTTCAGCATGTCCGCTCAGCGGCGGGTGAGGCCGGGGCTCGGCGGCTCCGGTCGCGGCGCCCTCGATACAACGGCGATGCGTCCCGGTTGATGTCGCGGAACGCAGAACAAGCTGAGCCGTTCTGCGCGACAGGGGAGCCTGGCCGCCACCTTGCTCCTGAGCTTCAGAGGAGGGTCAAGCATCATGCCGGCCACGCTCAACCTCGTCTTCGGGCCCATCGGCGCGGGGAAGACCACCTACGCCCATGCCCTGGCCCGCCGCGAGGGCGCCGTCCCCTTTGTCCTGGACGAATGGGGCGCGCGTCTCTTCGGCCCTGACGTCATGGGTCCCCTCGATTTCGGGTGGATGCTGGAGCGCCTCGGCCGCTGCCAGGCGCTGATCTGGTCGACCGCCGCCGCCGTGCTGGCCGCCGGGACTTCCGTGGTCCTGGACCTCGGCCTGATGCGCCGAGAGCACCGGGAGGCCATCCGCAAGCTCGCTCAGGAAGCGGGCCTGTCGGTGCAGTGGCACTTCGTCGACGCGCCGCAGGCGGTTCGCCGCGCCCGCGTCGCCGGCCGCAACGAAACCAAGGGCGAGACCTTCGCCAGGGAGGTGCCGCCGGAGATGTTCGAGATGATCGAGGCCATCTACGAGGCGCCGACGCCGGCGGAGCTGGAAGGCGCAGTGCTGAGCGTCACCGACGATGGCGCGATCGCCGCTCCGGGGGAGGAGCCGGCCGAAGCGCCGCGCTAGGTCGGCGAAAGTCTGAGGTCCTGACGCGAGCCGGTGACGGCTTCCCACCCATGACGGATGTGCGCCGTGTCTGCTTACGGCCTGCGCGGTGTCCCAACCCTCGGCGCGGCGCGCGCCCGCCCTCGCGTGCGCATCTCTACGAGATGCCACCCGGCCCCAAGGCAAACTGGCCGCCATGAGAATTAAGCCGCCGCCTGCCGGCGCCTCCAGGATCCTTCTCCCCCTGCGGGAGAAGGTGGCCGCGAAGCGGTCGGATGAGGGGTGGAAGACCCTATCCGACCCGCACGCCGGATCGCGTGGCGAGCGGAGCGCAACCCCTCATCCGTCACCCTTCGGGCGACACCTTCTCCCGCAAGGGGAGAAGGGACGTCGAGCCACTTACCCCCCGAATCCTTGACTCTCCCGGATTTCCATGTTCTCGTTTTGTTCATGTCCACGCCCGATCCCGCCCAGGCGCGCGCCGAGCGCCACCAGCAGGTGCTGCAGGAGCTGGCCGAGATCGGCATGGACCTGGCGCGCGACCTGCGCCGCCGGGTGCTCGAGCCCGCCCCCGAGGAGGCGGCGTCCAACGCCGACCTCGGCCTCATCTTCTCCCGCATCGCCCGCGCCGTGCGCCAGACCGTGGCCCTGGAGGCCAGGCTCGCGGAGGAGGACCGCAAGGGCGGCGCCGGACCTGGCCTGCTCGGCGTCTCCGACCGCTGGCGCAGCGCGCGCCGCCGGCGTCAGGTCCGGAAGATCGTCGGCGAGGTCATCGAGGCCGAGGCCGACAGCGATATCGAAGCCGATCGGCTGTTCACCGACCGGGACGAGCGGCTGGAAGACGGCGACGAGGAAGCCGACTTCGCCGACCGCCCGATCGGCGAACTGGTCGCCCGCATCTGCTGCGACCTGGGCGTCAGCGTCGACTGGAGCCTGTTCGAAGACGAGGACTGGGCCATCGAAGAGGCCCGCACCCGCCCGCCGGGATCGCCCTTCGCGGCGGGCTCTGCCGCCGGCGCCCCGGACGAGGCGCCGCCCGACCCGCCGTGGCCAGCGCACGACCCGCCGCCCGGCACATCGTCCCACTAGGCTGGGTCCTCGACCGGGGAATTGAATTCCTTAGAGACCGTGACCCAGACCATGATTGATTCCCAACCCTGGGCGGCCGGCAAGTCGATGGCGTCGAACACCTCCCACCTCCCTGGAGGAGGGGGACGCTCAACCAACCCTAGGCCGCGCCCGCCGCCGCCGTCTGGGCGCCGGCCAGGAAGTCCATCTTGCCGATCGGCACGCCTTCCTTGCGCAGCAGGGCGTAGGCCGTCGTGACGTGGAACAGGAAGTTCGGCAGCGAGAAGGTGGTGAGGAAGCTTAAGCCCGTGAACTCCATGGTCCGGCCCGGGAAGGTCAGCACGATCTGGGCGGTCTCGCGGCCGTCCACCTGCTTGCGGGTCACCGATTCGACGAAGGCGATCGTCTTGGCGATGCGTTCCTTCAGCTCCGCCCAGCTGGCCTCGGTGTCGGGCATGGCCGGCGCCTCGATGCCGGCCAGGCGGGCCGCGGCGCCCTTGGCCGCGTCGCTGGCCAGCTGGACCTGGCGGGTGAAGGGGGCCATGCCGTGGCCGAGATTGGACTCCATCATCGCCTGCAGCGACGGCCCGCCGGACGTGGCGTGGGTCTCGGCCTTGTCCATGAAGTGGCTGAGGTTCTTGAGCATGGTCGCATAGACCGGGATCGACACGTCGTAGAGGGAAAGGGACAAGGGCGTTTCTCCAAAAGCGAAGGTTGTCAGATAGTACGCCGGCGAGGCCGCGGCCACCGCCGGTCGCAATGAGTTCACGAGGTCTGCCGCCATGCGCCTGATCGACGCCGCCGAGGTCCGTGCGAACCTGACCTATGAGGTCTGCATCCCCGCGGTACGCGCGGCGATGATGGCGTTGTCGCGGGGCGAGACCCGCCAGCTCCTGCGTTCGATCATGCATTTCGAGGACGGCCGCATGTTCGGCGTCATGCCCGGCGCCATGGGCGAAACCGACGTCTTCGGCGCCAAGGTGCTGAGCGTCTTTCCGAAGAACTTCGAGGCCGGCCGCCCCTCGCATCAGGGTGTGGTGCTGATGTTCGATCCGGTGACCGGCGAACTGGCCTGCGTCTGCGAGGCCCACACGGTCACCGCCATACGGACGGCCGCGGCCAGCGCCGTGGCCACCGACGCCCTGGCGCGGCCCGGAGCGCGGCGCCTGGCGGTGCTGGGCTACGGCGAGCAGGCCGAGGCCCACGTCCCGGCCATCGCCAAGGTCCGGCCTCTGGAGCGGGTGACCGTCTGGGGCCGCTCGCTGGACCGCGCCCGGGCCTTCGCCGCGCGGATGCAGGCCGAGACCGGCGTCGAGGCCGTCGCCGCCGCGGGCGCGCAGGAGGCCGTGGCCGAGGCCGACATCGTCTGCACGGTGTCGGCGGCGTCCGAGCCGATCCTCAAGGGCGCCTGGGTCGCGCCCGGGACCCATGTGAACCTGGTGGGCTCGAGCTTCGCGGGACCCGTGGAGGTCGACCACGACCTGGTGGTCCGGTCCCGCTTCATCGCCGACTACCGCGAGGGCGTGCTGAAGCAGGGGGCGGAGTTCCTCAAGGCCCGGGAGGCCGGCCTGATCGGTGACGACCATGTGGCGGGCGAGATCGGCGAGGTGCTGAACGGGACGCTTGCGGGCCGTCAGTCCACGGACCAGGTCACGGTCTACAAGTCGCTCGGCCACATCGTGCAGGACCTGGCCAGCGTCCAGGCCCTGCTGGCGATCCCGCCCGGGGCCTGACCCGCCCGGTCAGTCCAGGGTCTCCAGCACCGAGCGCAGCGCCCCGACCAGGGCCTCGATCTCCGCCGGCTGGATGATCAGCGGCGGCGACAGCGCGATGGTGTCGCCGGTGAACCGCACCAGGGCCCCGGCCTTGAGCGTGCGCACGAAGGCCTCGTAGCCGCGCGCCCCTGGCGCATCGGCGCGCGGCGACAGCTCCACCGCCGCCATCAGGCCGAGGTTGCGGATGTCGATGACGTTCGGGCAGTCGCGCAGCCCATGGACCGCGGCCTCGAAGGCCGGCGCGAGCTCCGCGGCGCGGGTCAGCAGCCCCTCGCGGCGATAGATCTCCAGCGTCGTCAGGCCCGCCGCGCAGGCCGCCGGATGGCCGGAGTAGGTGTAGCCGTGGAACAGCTCGATGGCCTTCTCCGGCCCCCGCATCATCGCGTCGTGGACGCCGCGGGACGCGAACACCGCCCCCATCGGGAAGGCGCCGTTGGTGACCCCCTTGGCCGTGGTCATCAGGTCCGGCGTCACCCCGAAGGCCTGCGCCGCGAACGGCGCGCCGAGGCGCCCGAAGCCGGTGATCACCTCGTCGAAGATCAGCAGGATCCCGTGCTTCGTGCAGAGTTCGCGCAACCGCTCGAGGTAGCCCACCGGCGGCGGCAGGACGCCCGCCGAGCCCGCCACCGGCTCGACGATCACCGCCGCGATGGTCTCGGCGCCATGCAGGGCGATCAGCCGCTCCAGGTCGTCGGCGCGCTCGGCGCCATGCGCCGGCTGGCCCTTGGAGAAGGCGTTCCGCTCCAGGTCGTGGGTGTGGCGCAGGTGATCGGCGCCGGGCAGGGTCAGGAAGGCGCGGCGGTTGTTGACCAGCCCGCCCACCGAGATGCCGCCGAAGCCCACCCCGTGATAGCCCTTCTCGCGGCCGATCAGCCGGGTGCGCTGCCCCTCGCCGCGGGCCCGGTGGTAGGCGAGCGCGATCTTCAGGGCGGTGTCCACCGACTCCGAGCCGGAGTTGGTGAAGAAGATCCGGTCGAGGCCGTCGGGCGCCAGCTTCGCCAGCGCGGTGGCGAAATCGAAGGCCAGCGGGTGCCCCATCTGGAAGGCCGGGGCGTAGTCCAGGGCCAGGAGCTGTTGGCCCACCGCCGTGGCGATCTCCTCGCGGCCGTGGCCGGCGTTGACGCACCACAGGCCAGACGCCCCGTCGATGACCTCCCGGCCGTCCTCGGTGCGGTAGTACATGCCCTTGGCGGCGACCAGCAGCCTGGGGTCGGCCTTGAACTGCCGGTTGGCGGTGAACGGCATCCAGAAGGCGTCGAGGTCCGGCCGGTTCCTTCGATCGGAAATGTCGTTCATCGGCCGCGGCCTCCAGGTCCGCCGCCTACGAAATCAGGTTCGCGGCAGGCCCGCCACATGATTGAGCCGCGCCCAGCTGCGGGCATAGCCGCTGCGGCCGGCCGAGCCGTGGCGGATGAAGGCCGCGGCCCAGCGCGCCTCGATCACCTCGGCTTCGCGCCAGCACTCGGCGACGGCCCGGCCGAGCGCGTCCGGCCCATGCTCGAACGCCTCGTCGATCAGGGCGATGAAGCTGGCCTCGACGGCGTCCCGTTCGCCGGCGATCGCGGCCAGCGCCGCCGGCAGGTCGCGCAGCATCGCCCGGTGCAGCGCCTCGTGCCGCCACCACAGCGTCTCGTCGTCGTGCCAGTCGTTGGGCGAAAGGCCGCTGGTCGGCAGGCCGGTCTCGAACAGCAGCGGCTTGAAGAGGCTGGTGCAGGGCGCCGAGGTCCCGGTGACCCAGTGGATGGCGCCGGCGGGACGCAGCTCGCTGACTATCGAACCCACCGACTGGCTGCGGCGCGGCCCCTGGGCGGCGTGCATGCAGATGGTCCGGCCGGCGGAGTTGGCGGGGCTCCAGTCCGCGGCGTCGCCGTGGTCGCGCAGGATCGCCATCATCGCCTGCGGCGTCAGGCGCGGCGCCGCGCGGTGCAGCAGGGCCTCGCCTCGCGCGCAGCGGGCGCGGCCGAAGCTGACGGCGTCGCGCGCCTCGTCCATCAGGTGCTGGGCCACGTCGAAACGGCCGCCGAAGCCGGTCCAGCCCGCGGCGCGGGCATGGGCCGCCAGGTCGCCGCTCACCGCGTCGTAGCGCTTGCCGATGGAATAGGCGTTGGAGAGCGCCCGGGTGTCCTTGACCCGCTCGACCGCCCACCAGCGGCCGGCGGTCTCCAGCACGAAGGCCTCCTGCGGGTCGGCGATGATGAAGCCGTTGTTGTAGTAGGACCGGGCGAGATGGCCGCAGTCGCCACCCTGGCCGTAGGTCTCCAGGAGGCCGGTGATCACCGCGACCGCCTCGGCGGCGCTGGCCGCCCGCTCCAGGCCCAGCCGCACCAGGTCCATGCCGGTGAGCGCGCGTTTGCGCTGGGCCGGGGTCTTGGCGTGCAGGGCCTCGTTGCCGATCGCCACACCGTGCTCGTTGGCCCCCATCTCCGCGCCCCACATCCAGAACGGACGGCTGAGCAGGCAGGCGTGGGTCGCCGTGGCGTCGGGGATGGTGATGTAGGTCAGCTTCAGGGCCCCGCCGCCCCGGCGCCGGGGTGACATCTCCAGGCCCTGCGCCTCGTTGCGCTCCCGGTCGCTGTTCTTGGCGAACAGCGTCGCGCCCCGCGCCGTGGCGCCGGCGAGCGCGGTCAGCGTATCGCACATGCCGCGCCCCTCCGGACCGGCGGGCGGCGGCCAGGCAATCCCGAGGCGCGGAATCCTCTCAATGATGTCTCCCCGATCCCAAATCCACGTCGAATGCGCGGTATGGTTGAAAGTCGGTCTGCGGGACCGCAACCGCCAAGGCGTAGTCCGGCTCAACCCCCTTCGCTATAGCCGATTCACAGGTATTACACCGTTCGGTCAGCTCGGATCCCGAGCATCGCCCGATCGGCCGTGGCGCCTGCTGTGCTCGCTGCCTGGGGGCTTGATGGCTGCTGTATCGCGCAATCCTCGTCACGGCGCGCTCGACGCCGTCTTAGGGGACAGGATCCGCCGCCGCCGGCGTGAGCTCGGCCTGTCGCAATCGGCGTTGGGCGGCAAGCTCGGCATCACCTTCCAGCAGGTCCAGAAATACGAGAACGGCACCAACCGCGTCTCGGCCACCATGCTGCTGAAGCTTTCGGACGCGCTGGCGCTTTCGGTCACCGAACTGCTGCAGGAGATCGACCCGGCGGCGACGGCGGCCGACATTGAGGTGCAGAGCGACCAGCTCGTGAAGTCCTTCGCCAAGATCCAGTCGGCGGAGCTGCGCGCAGCGGTCCTGATGCTGGTGGCGGGCCTTTCGTTGCGCTGAGCGGCCCGATCGGCGGCTTGACGTGACGCCCCGCCCGTGGCGACCAATCCTGCGACGGGCGAATTCGCCGGCGGAACACCCATGCCGAAGATCCTGGCGATCGAGGACGATCCCACGACCGGGCGCGAGATCGTGGCCGAGCTGGAGCAGCACGGCTTCGAGGTGGACTGGGTCGAGGACGGCCCGGCGGGTCTGGACCGGGCGGTCGGCGGCGATTTCGACGCGGTGATCCTCGACCGGATGCTGCCGGGGCTCGACGGCCTGGCGATCGTCACGGCCATGCGCGAGGCCGACATGGATATCCCGGTGCTGATGGTCAGCGCGCTGAGCGACGTCGACGAGCGCATCCGCGGGCTGCGCGCCGGCGGCGACGACTACATGACCAAGCCCTTCGCCTCGGAGGAGCTGACCGCGCGGCTCGAGGTGTTGCTGCGCCGCCGCCGCGCCCAGCCGCGCGAGATGCGCCTGACGGTGGCGGACCTGGAGCTCGACCTGATCAGTCGCACGGCCCACCGTGGCGGGACGGAGATCCGGCTGATGCCCACGGAATACAAGCTGCTGGAATTCATGATGCGGAACTCCGGCCAGATCCTGACGCGGACGATGATCTTCGAGGCCATCTGGGGCTATCACTTCGATCCCGGCACCAACCTGATCGACGTCCATCTCGGGCGCCTACGCCGCAAGATCGACCGGCCGGAGTTCCCCGCCCTGATCCACACTATCCGCGGCTCGGGATACGCCCTCCATGCGCCCCAATAAGCCATGAAGAGGGGCGAGCTCTGGCGCACGACGCCCTTCAGGCTGACCTTGATGAACGGGGCGGTGTTCGCCTTGGCCGTCCTGGCGCTGATGGGGCTGATCTACCAGCAGACCGCCGGCTACCTCGGCCGCCAGATGGACGGCATCGTCGTCAGCGAGGCCCGCGCCCTGGTGCTGGGCGGCGCCGAGCGCCTGCCGGAGCGGGTGAACCAGGCGGTGGCCGCCGACGCCCGCCACATCGAGTACTACGGCCTGTTCTCCGGCGAGGGCGTCTGGATCACCGGCAATGTCCGGACCCTGCCGCCGGGGTTCCCCGTCGACGGGGCGCCGCGCGAGATCAAGGCGCCCAGGCTGCAGCCCGGTTCGCGCGCGCTCGCCGAGCGGCTGCCCTGGGGCGAGATCCTGTTCGTGGGCCACGACGCCCTGGTGCTCTCGGGGCTGCGCGACATCGTCATCCGGGCGCTGGCGGTGAGCGGGGGTCTGGCCCTGGTGCTGGGGCTGGCGGCGGCCGCGGCGCTCAGCCTGCGCCCCCTGCAGCGGATCGACCAGCTTCGCGACGCCAGCCGCGCGGCGCTGAAGGGCGAGCTGGGCGTGCGTCTGCCGGTGTCGCGGCGTCGCGACGAGATCGACATGCTGGCCGGCGTCGCCAACGCCATGATGGACGAGACCGAGCGCCTGCTGTGGGAGGTGAAGAGCGTCGGCGACAACGTCGCCCACGACCTGCGGACCCCGCTGAACCGGCTGCGGGCGCTGCTCTACCGCGTCCACCAGGAAGCCAGGCTGGAGGGGCCGCAGCGGAAGATGATCGACCAGGCCCTGGCCGAGACCGACGAGCTGCTGACCCGCTTCCGCGCCCTGCAGCGGATCGGCGAGATCGAGCGCCGCGACCGCCAGGCCTTCTTCGAGCCGGTGCGGCTGCAGAGCGTGCTCGAGCATGTGATCGAGCTGCACGAACCGCTGGCCGAGGACCGCGGCGTGGTCCTGGCCGCCGACATCGCCGACGACGCGCCAGCGGTTTCCGCCGATCCGACGCTGCTGTTCGAGGCGGTCAGCAACCTGGTCGACAACGCGCTGAAGTTCACCCCGCGCGGCGGCCGGGTCAGCCTCCGCCTGGCGGCCAGGGCGGAGGGGCCGCGCATCGAGGTGGCGGACAATGGACCAGGCGTGCCCGAGGCCGAACGCGAGGCGGTGCTGCAGCGCTTCTATCGCGCCGCGCGCAGCCGCACCGAGCCGGGCTCGGGCCTTGGCCTCAGCATCGTCACCGCCATCGCCCGGCTGCACCACTTCACCCTGGTGCTGGAGGACGCCGGCCCCGGCCTGCGGGTCGCGCTGAACTGCTGGCCGCGCGGCATCGACGGGGCGGGCGCCTAACTTAAAACTATCTTCATTGGCCTGCGGGACCGGACTGGGTCCAAGGAACGCCGCGGTAGCGCCGCGGACCCCGCCGTGCGCGGCCGCGCCTGTTTCGTTCGGAGCCCGCCCGCTTGAACGCCATCGTCCGCATCGCCCTGTCGCGGCCCTACACCTTCATCGTGATGGCGGTGCTGATCATGATCTTCGGGGTGATGGCGGCCTTCCGCACGCCCACCGACATCTTCCCCGAGATCAAGGTGCCGGTGATCGGGGTGGCCTTCAACTTCGCGGGCCTGTCGCCCGGCGACATGTCCAACCGGATCGTCACCCAGTTCGAACGGTTCCTGACCACCACGGTCAACGACGTGGAGCATATCGAGAGCCAGTCGGTCGTCGGCATCGGGGTGGTGAAGATCTACTTCCAGCCCGGCGTCGACATCCGAACGGCCACCGCCCAGGTCACGTCCGTCGCCCAGACCTCGATCAAGCAGATGCCGGCCGGCATCACCCCGCCGCTGCTGCTCAACTACTCGGCCTCCACCGTGCCGATCCTGCAGCTGGCCGATTCCGACAAGACGCTGTCCGAGCAGAAGCTGTTCGACCTGAGCCAGGTGGTGATCCGGCCGGCGATCACCACGGTGCCGGGCGCGGCGACCCCCTATCCCTACGGCGGCCAGATCCGCCAGATCCAGATCGACCTCGACCCGCAGGCCCTGCAGTCCAAGGGCATTTCGGCGGTCGACGTGACCAACGCCATCGCCGCCCAGAACCAGATCCTGCCGGTCGGCTTCGTGAAGATCGGCTCCTACCAGTACAACGTCCGGCTCAACAACGCGGCCGACACCATCGCCCAGCTCAACGACCTGCCGATCAGGACGGTGGGCGGGGCGACGATCTTCATCCACGACGTGGGCCAGGTGCGCGACGGCTCCGGGCCCCAGACCAACATCGTCCACGTGGACGGCGGCCGTGCGGTTCTGTCGACCATTCTGAAGAACGGCTCGGCCTCGACGCTGGCGGTGGTGCAGGGCGTGAAGGACAAGCTGCCGGGGCTGGCCGAGCAGCTGCCGCCGACCTTCAGGATCACCGCGCTCAACGACCAGTCGCTGTTCGTGAAGGGCGCGATTTCCAGCGTGGTCAAGGAGGGCGCCATCGCCGCGGCGCTGACCAGCCTGATGATCCTGCTGTTCCTCGGCTCCTGGCGGTCCACGGTGATCATCGCGGTCTCGATCCCGCTGGCCGTGCTGGCGGCGATCGCGGCGCTCTCGGTTTCCGGCCAGACGCTCAACATCATGACGCTCGGCGGCCTGGCGCTGGCGGTCGGCATCCTGGTCGACGATGCGACCGTCACCATCGAGAACATCAACTGGCACCTGGAGCAGGGCAAGGACGTCCGCACCGCCATCCTCGACGGCGCCAATCAGATCGTCACCCCGGCCTTCGTCTCCCTGCTCTGCATCTGCATCGTCTTCGTGCCGATGTTCATGCTGAAGGGCGTGGCCGGCTTCCTGTTCGTGCCGATGGCCATGTCGGTGGTGTTCGCGATGATCGCCTCCTTCGTGCTGTCGCGCACGCTGGTCCCGACCATGGCGATGTACCTGCTGCGGCCGCATTCGCAGGAGATCGCGGCCGGCGAGGGGACCCGCAACCCGTTCGCCCGCTTCCAGCGCCGGTTCGAGACCGGCTTCGCGCGGGTCCGCTCGGTCTACGCCGGGCTGCTGGAACGGGCGATGGAGGCGCGCCGCCCATTCCTGTTCGGCTTCATGGCCATCGTGCTGGCGTCCTTCGGCCTGGCCCCGTTCCTGGGCAGCAACTTCTTCCCGCAGGTGGACGCCGGCCAGATGACCCTGCACGTGCGCGCGCCGGTCGGCACCCGCCTGGAGGACACCTCCCTGGAGTTCCGCCGCATCGAGGACTCGATCCGCCGCGTCATCCCCGCCGACGAGATGGGGTCGGTGGTCGACAACATCGGCATCCCGAACAGCTCCATCAACATGGTCTATTCGAACTCCGGCGTGATCGGCCCCGAGGACGGCGACATCTACATCACGCTCAAGCCCCGCCACCACGCGACGGCGGACTATGTGAAGCGCCTGCGCGAGGTGCTGCCCCGGGACTATCCCGGCACGACCTTCGCCTTCCTGCCCGCCGACATCGTCAGCCAGATCCTCAACTTCGGCGCGCCCGCGCCCATCGACCTGCAGATCTCCGGCTCGAACACCGCGGCGAACCGGGCCTATGCCAACGCCCTGCTGCGCAGGATCCGCATGGTGCGGGGCCTGGCCGACGTGCGCATCCAGCAACCGGAGGGCGGGCCGGAGCTGCGGGTCGATGTCGACCGCGCCCGCATCGCCCAGCTGGGCCTCTCCGAACGCGACGTGACCAACAGCCTGGTGACGACCCTGGCCGGCAGTTCGCAAGGCGCGCCGACCTTCTGGCTGAACCCGCAGAACGGCGTGTCGTACCCGATCGTCGCCCAGACGCCGGAATACCGCATGTCGTCCATGGCGGGCCTCGAGGGCGTGCCGATCAGCGGCGCCTCCGGCAATCCGGCCCAGATGCTCGGCGGGCTCGGGACCATCACCCGCGCCAGCACCCCGGCGGTGGTCAGCCACTACAACGCCCAGGCCGTCATCGACATCTACGCCACCACCCAGGGCCGTGACCTCGGCTCTGTGACCCGGGACATCAACGCGATCCTGAAGGACGCGGCCAAGGACCGGCCGAAGGGCGCGACCATCGAGCTGCGCGGCCAGATGGTGACCATGAACACCGCCTTCTCGGGCCTGTTCCTCGGGCTCGCCGCGGCGATCGTGCTGATCTACCTCTTGATCGTCGTGAACTTCCAGTCGTGGCTGGATCCGTTCGTGATCATCACCGCCCTGCCGGCGGCGCTCGCCGGCATCGTCTGGATGCTGTTCGCCACCGGCACGACTCTGTCGGTGCCGGCGCTCACCGGGGCGATCATGTGCATGGGGGTGGCGACCGCCAACTCCATCCTGGTGGTCAGCTTCGCGCGCGAGCGGCTGGCCGCCACCGGCGACGCCGTCCGCGCCGCCACCGAGGCCGGCTTCACCCGCTTCCGCCCCGTGGTCATGACCGCGCTGGCCATGATCATCGGCATGGCGCCCATGGCGCTGGGCCTGGGCGAGGGCGGCGAGCAGAACGCCCCGCTCGGCCGCGCGGTGATCGGCGGCCTGATCTTCGCGACCATCGCCACCCTGATGTTCGTGCCCGTGGTGTTCAGCCTGGCGCACGGCCGCCGGGCGCACGCGACCGCGCCCGAACCGCTCGCCGGAGAATCCTATGCCTGACTCCGCCGCCCCCGACGGCGCGCGCCATGACGCCGCCCACGGCGCGACGACCCCGGTGGTCGCGCACGTCTCCACCTCCCGCCTGAAGCTCGGCGGCCTGATCGCCGGCGGCGTCGCCCTGCTGGTCGTGGCCGGCGGGCTGGTCAGCCGGGTCAGCGCCGACCAGGGGCTGAAGACCTGGACCCAGCAGCAGGCGATCCCGACCGTCAGCCTGGCCAGGATCGACGGCGGCGGCGAGCGCCAGCTGGCGCTGCCGGGCGACGTCCAGGCGTTCAACACCGCCCCGATCCACGCCCGCGTCTCCGGCTATCTGAAGCGCTGGTATGTCGACATCGGAACCCCGGTGAAGGCCGGGCAGGTGCTGGCAGACGTCGACACGCCGGATCTCGACCAGCAGGTGCTGCAGGCCCGCGCGGACCTCGCCACCGCCCAGGCCAACCAGAGCCTCGCGGCCACCACCGCCAAGCGCTGGGCCAGCCTCGTCGCCGCCGATGCGGTCTCCAGGCAGGAGGCCGACGAGAAGGCCGGCGACCTCGCCGCCAAGTCCTCGCTGGTCAACGCCGCCCGCGCCAACCTCAACCGCCTGCTGGCGCTGGAGTCCTTCAAGCGTATCACCGCGCCCTTCGACGGGGTGGTGACCACGCGGTCCACCGACATCGGCGCCCTGATCACCGCCACCGGCGGCCCGGCCGACGTGGCGCTGTTCACCGTCGCCGACCAGCGACGCTTGCGGGTCTATGTCCGCGTGCCGCAGACCTACTCGGCCCTGGTCACGAAGGGCCTCGTCGCCGACCTCGCCGTTCCGGAATATCCCGGCCAGACCTTCAGGGCCGCGGTCGTCAGCAGCGCCCAGGCCGTGGGCGCCCAGAGCGGCGCGGAACTGGTCGAGCTGCAGCTCGACAACGCAGGCGGCAAGATCAAGTCCGGCGACTACGCCCAGGTGACCTTCAGGCTCGCCTCGGCGGCCAACGCCCTGCGGATCCCGGTGACGGCCATCCAGTACCGGCACAATGGCCCGGTGGTGGCCGTGGTCGGCGCCGACAACCACGTCGCGATCCGGCCCGTGGTGCTGTCGCGCGACCTGGGCGCCAGCGTCGAGATCGGGGCCGGGCTGACCGCCGCCGACCGCGTCGTCGACAATCCGCCCGAGTCGCTGGCCGCCGGAGACCTGGTGCGGATCGCCGGCGCCTCGGCGCATAAGGCGGGGGCCTAGACGCATGGCCGCGGCGAAGCTGGCCGCTACGGGCCTCGCGGCGCTGGCGCTCGCCGGCTGCTCGCTGGCCCCGCCCTATGCGCCGCCGGCTGCGCCGATCGCGGCCGCCTTCCGGGAGCAGGGCCCCTGGACGCCCGCCCAGCCCGCCGACGCGCAAGCCCGCGGCCAGTGGTGGGCGATGTTCTCCGATCCCGTCCTGAACGACCTGGAGGCGCGCGCCGAGACGGCCAACCCCGGCCTCGCGGCCGCGGTCGCCGCCTACGACCAGGCCCGCGCCCTGGCCGCCCAGGCCCGCGCCGGCCTGGTCCCCGAGGTCGATGGCGCGGCCCTCGCCAACCGCCAGCGCCGCTCGGACAACGGGCCCTTGCGCGGCGTCGGGGGGCCGGACGCCTTCACCACCAACCAGGTCGGCGCCTCCGTCGCCTACGAGATCGACCTCTGGGGCCGGCTGCGCAACCTCGCCCGCGGGGCCGGCGACCGCGCCCAGGCGAGCGCGGCGGACCTGGCGTCCATGCGCCTCAGCCTGCAGGCCGACCTTGCCGACGACTATCTGACGGTGCGCGGCTACGACGCCCAGCTGCGCCTGCTGGAGGACACCGCGGCCGCCTACCAGCGCGCCCTGCAGCTCACCCAGGTCCTGCACGACGGCGGCAACGCCACCGGCCTCGACGTCGCCCGCGCCCAGACCCAGCTCTCCACCGCCCGCGCCCAGATCACCGACGTCGGCGCCCAGCGCGCCCTGATGGAGCACGCCATCGCCGCCCTGGTGGGCGAAAGCGCTTCCAACTTCCGGTTGCCGCCCAGCGACATCGCCCTGCCGCAGCCGAAGGTGGCGGTCAGCGCGCCCTCGACCCTGCTGCAGCGCCGCCCCGACATCGCCGCGGCCGAGCGGCGCGCGGCGGCGGCCAACGCCGACATCGGCGTGGCCCGCGCGGCCGTCTTCCCGGCGCTCACCCTGGACGGCTCGGCGGGCTGGCAGAGCGGCGGCGGGATCAACCTCCTGCAGGCGCCCAACACTATCTGGATGGTCGGGCCGCAGCTGGTCGGCGCGATCTTCGACGGCGGCCGGCGCAAGGCCGGCGTGGCGGCGTCGCGGGCGGCCTTCGACGAGGCCGGCGCCCACTACCGCGCGACGGTGCTGGACGCCTTCCGCGACGTGGAGGACCAGATGGCGCTGGCCAACCGCCTGGCCGCCGAGGCCCAGGACCAGACCGCCGCGGTCACCGCCGCGCGGCGCAGCGTCGAGCTGGCCAACATCCGCTACCGCCAGGGCGTGGCCACTTACCTCGACGTGGTCACCGCCCAGACCGCCGCGCTGGCCGCCGAGCAGGCGTCGATCCAGCTCACCACGCGGCGCCTGCAAGCCAGCGTGAACCTGACCCGCGCGCTCGGGGGGGCTTGGCGTTGAGCGGCCGGCGGGTGAAGGCGGCGCGCTCGTTGTTCCTATTTTGTTCTTGACGTTGCAGTTCCGCTGTGAGATGACCTCAAAGCGTCGATCACTGCGCCGCATCATCCGCCGTTAGCGACGCTCTCAAAGAGCAAGCCGTCCTCATCGCGCTAACCACGCAACGAAGAACAGGATCGCCGCGATCACAACACCAGACCCGATCCCGGCCCAAAGCGCGCGAAAATTCGTCGCGTGGCGCCTGCGCCTCAAGAAGGGTGTCAGTAGCGCTAGTGATGAAGAGTTAGACCGTGCGGTTGAATGGCTCGAAAGCACCGAGGTGTTTTTCGGCGGCATGGTGATCGCCGGCCTGGCGCTGGAAGTTGGGCTTGCTCTGCTCCACCTAGAAGCTGGCTCATATTGGGGGTGGTGGGGTCCGGTAGTGGCGGACTCTCTAGTGGCGATCGGGGTTATGGGTGAAGTCCTTGCGAGCGCCCGCATGACCCTCTGCCAAGGTGAGCTTACGCGCCGCTCGAATGATCGGCTCGGGGAGGCCCAGAAACGAGCCGCTGCTGCTGAGCTTCTTGCCGAAAGGCTTAGGAGTCAATTTACGTGGCGGAGACTGTCTTCCGCCGAAAAGGTTGCTCTGCAGGACGAGCTTTCGCGCGCAGAAGGGGCGTCTGTGGTCATAACGTTCGGCGGCGATGATCCCGAGGCAAGCACGTTCGCCCATGAAATTGGATCGACGTTCAAGTTAGCCGGATGGGCTGTTGGATATACAGCCGCGTCCTTTGGGGGCCCGCCGGTGTTCGGTCTGATTATCGAGCAGCCGGACAAGGAAGAAGACATCCCGGCGTGTGCCGCCGCACGAAACGCCGCAAACGCAGCGGGGATCGAATACCGAGGCGGCGCAACCCCTAGCTGGTTCATGGGGACGGGGGACGGAGAGCCAACGTCTAGCCCCTGCGCATACATATATGTTGGACCAAAGCCGATCCCTGATCTCGGCTGAGCGGCGGCTCTAAAACCCCACCCAATGGCGCAGACCGGAGCGCTCGCGGCAATCACGACAGGGTCACACACGTAAGTAGGTCCCGTTGAGCTCGTTGGTCAACAACGCGACTTTGGACTATCTGAGCCAAATCGATCCAGTCGGCGACTGACGCCCTACTCAGAGCCTGACCGGCCGCCCGGTCCGCACCGACTCCGCCGCAGCCTCCGCCAGCGCCAGGGCCGCGACGCCGTCGGCGTAGCCAACGCTCGGCTTCGCCCTGCCCGCCACCACCTCGGCGAAGTGGGCCATCTCGGCCCGGTAGGCGTCGGCGTAGCGGTCGAGGAAGAAGGTCTGGAAGCGGTCGGCGCGGGCCCCGTCCTCGCCCCACAGCTGGACGCGGCTCTCCAGCCGATTGCCGGCGCGGACCATGCCGGCCGAGCCATAGGCCTCGATGCGCTGGTCGTAGCCGAAGCCGGACCGGCGGCTGTTGGCGATCACGCAGAGCCGGCCCGACGCGGTCTTCAGCACCGTGCGGGCGGTGTCGACGTCGCCCGCGGCGCCGATCGCCGGGTCGACCAGGCAGCTTCCCCAGGCGAACACCTCGGCCGGCTCCTCGCCCAGCAGCCAGCGGGCCATGTCGAAGTCGTGGATGGCCATGTCCTTGAAGAGGCCGCCCGACACCTTGACGTAGGCCACCGGCGGCGGACCGGGGTCGTTGGAGGTGATCTGCAGGGTCTCCAGCCCGCCCACCGCGCCCGCGTCCAGCCGCGCCTTGAGCGCCTGGAAATCGGGATCGAACCGCCGGTTGAAGCCGAGGAACAGCGGCGCGCCGGCCAGTTCGCCGCCCGCCGCCCGGGCGCGGGCCAGGTCGAGGTCCAGCGGCTTTTCGCAGAAGATCGCCTTGCCGGCGGCCTGCGCCGCCAGACAGTGGTCGAGGTGGCTGTCGGTGGAGCTGGCGACGATCACGCCGGCCACATCCGGGTCGGCGAGGACGGCGTCCAGGGTGGCGACCTCGGCGCCGGTCTGCCCGGCGATGGCCTGGGCGGCGTCGGCGACCGGATCGACCACGTGGCTCAACGTCAGGGCGGGGTGGGCGGCGGCGTTGGCGGCGTGGATCCTGCCGATCCGGCCCGCGCCGATGAGGGCGATCTGGTGCATGGTTAGGCCTGGAGCCGCACCGGCGCGCCGGTCGCCACCGACCGGGCGGCGGCCTCGGCGAGCGCCAGCGACCGGACGCTGGCGGCGTAAGCGGTTTCCGGCTGGGCCTGGCCTGCCAGGATGTCGGCGAAGTGGTCCATCTCGTTGCGGTAGGCCTCGGCGTAGCGGGTGATGAAGCCCGGATAGAGGGGCGCGGAGGTCGCGCCGTCCTCCCGCCAGACCTGCACGGTGTCCTGCGTCACGTCGCCGGCCATGGCCATGCCGGCCGAACCGAAGGCCTCGATCCGCTGGTCGTAGCCGCAGCCGCTGCGCCGCGTGTTGGAGATCACGCAGATCCGTCCCTTGGCGTCGCGCAGCAGGACGCGGGCGGTGTCGACGTCGCCGGCCTGGGCGATCGCCGGGTCCACCAGGCAGCTCGCCCAGGCGAAGATCTCCGCGAACGGATCGGGCATGAGCCAGGCGGCCATGTCGAAGTCGTGGATGGTGAAGTCCTTGAACAGGCCGCCGCTGGTCGGGATGAAGTGGGCGGGCGGCGCGGCCGGGTCGTGGTTGACGATCTGCAGGGTCTCCAGGTCTCCGATCCCGCCGGCCCCGATCCGGGCTCGAAGCGCGCGGAAGTGCGGGTCGAAGCGGCGGTTGAAGGCCACGAAGAGCGGCGCCTTGGGATGCGCGAGTTCGGCCTCGGCCGTTTTCAGGCTCGCTAGGTCGAGGTCCAGCGGCTTCTCGCAGAAGACCGCCTTGCCGGCGGCCAGGCACGCGCGGACCAGCGCCAGGTGCGTGTCGGTGGAGGCCGCGACGATGACGCCCTCGACGCCGTCGTCCGCCAGCACCTCGTCCAGGCTGGCCACGCGGGCGCCGACCGAGGCCGCGACCTCGGCGGCGTCGGGCCGCGGATCGACCAGCAGGGCCAGGTCCAGCCTGGGATTGTGCGCGGCGTTGCGGAGGTGGACGGAGCCCATGCGCCCCGCGCCGATCTGAGCGATCCTGTGCATCCACCGTTCTTACGGACCAAACAGGCGTCAGCACAAGACAAGGTGACCCGCACGTCATCCTCGGCCTAACATCGTTCCAGGCGGAGGGGCGTGAGGGTCTTGGACAGCGGAGTCGCGTCGAGAGGGCTGTCGCGCCGCGTGGTCACGCCGGAAGCCGGCGCGCTGGCCGGCGCCGTGCTGGTCTATCTGTTCTTCTTCGCCGTGGCGCCGCCGTTCCGCAGCCTGTCGTCGCTCTCCACCGTGCTCTACGTCAGTTCGATCTACGGCATCCCGGCGCTGGCGGTGGCGCTCCTGATGATCGGCGGCGAGTTCGACCTTTCCTCCGGGGTGGCGGTGGTCAGCGCGGCCCTGACGGCCTCGATGCTGAGCTACCAGTTCACCACCAACATCTGGGTGGGCGTCGGCCTGTCGCTGGCCGCCGCGCTCGCCATGGGCGCGGTGAATGGCTACCTGGTCATCCGCACCGGCATCCCGAGCTTCCTGGTGACCCTTGGGACCTTCTTCATGCTGGGCGGCCTGAACCTGGCCCTCACGCGGCTGGTGACCGGCAGCGTCGCCACCCACGACATCTCCGACATGGACGGTTTCGGCTCGGCCCGCGCCCTGTTCGCCTCGAGCGTGGAGATCGCCGGCGTCAGCCTGCGGGTGACGGTGCTGTGGTGGCTGGCCTTCGCCGGCCTCGCCACCTGGGTGCTGCGCCGGTCTCCGTACGGCAACTGGATCTTCGCCGTCGGCGGCGCGCCGCAGAGCGCCCGGGCCGTCGGCGTGCCGGTCCGCCGCGTCAAGATCGCGCTCTTCATGGCGGTCGGCTTCGCCGCCTGGTTCGTCGGCATGCACCAGCTCTTCGCCTTCGACACCGTCCAGTCGGGCGAGGGGGTCGGCAAGGAGTTCTACTACATCATCGCCGCGGTGGTGGGCGGCTGCCTCCTGACCGGCGGCCAGGGGTCGGCCGTCGGCGCGGTGCTCGGGGCCTTCATCTTCGGCATGACCACCCAGGGGATCGTCTACGCCGGCTGGAACCCCGACTGGTTCAAGTTCTTCGTCGGCGCCCTGCTGCTGGGCGTCATCCTGCTGAACGCCGGCGTCCGCCGCTGGCAGGCGCAGACGCCATGACCCCGCCCCTGCTGCGGCTTGCGGGGGTGGGCAAGCGCTATGGCGCGGTCAGCGCGCTCTCCGGCGTCGACCTTGAGGCGGCGCGCGGCCAGATCACCTGTGTGCTCGGCGACAATGGCGCGGGGAAGTCGACCCTGATCAAGATCGTCGCCGGCCTGCATCAGCCCGACGAGGGATTGGTCGAGCTGGACGGCGAGGCGGTGCGGTTCACCTCTCCGCGGCAGGCCATCGAGCGCGGCGTGGCCACCGTCTACCAGGACCTGGCGATCGCGCCCCTGATGCCGGTCTGGGCGAACTTCTTCCTGGGCCGGGAGCTGCTGCTCGGTCGCGGGCCGTTCAGCCGGATGGACATCGGCCGCATGCGCGCCGTGAGCCGCGAGGCCCTGGCGGCCATGGGCGTCGAGCTGGCCGACATCGACCGGCCGATCGGCGCGCTCTCCGGCGGCGAGCGCCAGTGCGTGGCGATCGCGCGCGCGATCCACTTCGGCGCCCGGATCCTGATCCTCGACGAGCCCACCGCCGCGCTCGGCGTCAAGCAGGCCGGGGTGGTCCTGCGCTATGTGGCGGCGGCCAAGGCCCGCGGCGTCGGCGTGATCTTCATCACCCACAATCCGCACCACGCGCACGCGGTCGGCGACCGCTTCCTGCTGCTGCAGCGGGGCCGCAGCCAGGGGTGTTTTTCACGCGCCGAGGTCACCGTCGAAGACCTCGCGCGGCGGATGGCGGGCGGAGCGGAACTCGAACAACTCGCCCACGAGCTTGAAAACCGGGGCCTGTCGACCGCAAGCTCCGCGGCTGGCGCCTGAGGAGACGAACGTGGGTCGAACGCGGAACCGAAACCTGCCGATCATCCTCGCCGTCGCGGCGGTGGCGCTGGCGGGATGCAGCGCCAAGGGCGGCAAGGCCGGCGGGGCGGCGACGGGCCCGGCCTCGCCGCCCATGACCGTGGCGGTCATCACCCACGCCGCGCCCGGCGACACCTTCTGGGACATCGTGCGCAAGGGCGCGGAGGCCGCTGCAGCCAAGGACAACGTCCGGCTGCGCTACGCCAGCGACCCGGACGGCGGCGGCCAGGCGACGCTGGTGCAGAACGCCATCGACAGCAAGGTCGACGCGATCGCCGTGACGCTCGCCAAGCCCGACGCGCTGGCCGCCGTGGTGCGCAAGGCCGGCGCGGCGCACATCCCGGTCGTGGCCTTCAACGCCGGCATCGACCAGTGGAAGGCCGATGGCGCGCTGACCTATTTCGGGTCGGACGACGGCCAGGCCGGGGTGGGCGCGGGCAGGCGCGCGGCCTCGGAAGGCGCGAAGCATGTGCTCTGTGTCTCCCAGGAACAGGGCCATGTGGCGCTGGAGGCCCGCTGCGACGGGCTGAAGCGAGGCTTCGCGCCGGGGCGCTTCGACAAGGTCTATGTCATCGGCACGGACATGCCGTCCGTCCGCTCGACCATCGCCGGCAAGCTCCGCCAGGATCCCTCGATCGATCTGGTGGTGACGCTGGGCGCGCCCTTCGCGCTCACCGCCATCGAGGCGGTCAAGGACGTCGCCAGCCCCGCCAAGGTGGCCACCTTCGACACCAACCCGCAGATCCCCGCGGCGATCCGCTCGGGCGCCCTGCAGTGGGCCATCGACCAGCAGCCCTATCTGCAGGGCTACCTGGCCGTGGACTCCCTGTGGCTGCACAGGACCAACGGCAACGTCATCGGCGGCGGCGCGGCCGTGCTGACCGGCCCCTACTTCGTCGACCGGTCCAACGTCGACCAGATCCAGGCCTTCGCCGCCAAGGGGACCCGTTGAACGCGGCGGCCGCCATGTCCGGCGGCGCCAAGACGCTGGACCTCCTGGCCATCGGCCGGTCCAGCGTGGACCTCTATGGCCAGCAGGTCGGCGGCCGGCTGGAGGACATGGGCTCCTTCGCCAAGTACGTCGGCGGCAGCCCCACCAACACCGCCATCGGCGCCGCGCGCCTGGGCCTGAAAGCCGCCCTGCTGACCCGCGTCGGCGCCGACCACATGGGCCGGTTCATCCGCGAGCAGCTGGTCCGGGAGGGCGTCGACGTCACCTCCGTCCTGACCGACGACGCGCGCCTGACGGCCCTGGTGCTCCTGGGCATCCGCGACCGCGAGACCTTCCCGCTGCTCTTCTACCGCGAGGACTGCGCCGACATGGCGCTGAGCGCGGCGGACGTGGATGCGGCCCAGGTGCGCGCCGCTCGCGCGGTGCTGATCAACGGCACCCACCTGTCGCAGCCGGGCGTCTTCGACTGCGCCATGCGCGCCGTCAGGCTGGCGGCGGAGTCCGGCGGCAAGGTGGTGTTCGACGTCGACTACCGCCCGGTGCTCTGGGGGCTGACCGCGCGCGACAAGGGCGAGGACCGCTTCGTCGCCCACGAGCCGGTGACCGAGATCCTGCAGTGCGTCCTGCCGATCTGCGACCTGGTCGTGGGCACGGAAGAGGAGATGCACATCCTGGGCGGCTCGACCGACACCGTGGTCGCGCTGCGGGCCATCCGCGAGCGCACCAACGCGCTCCTGGTCTGCAAGCGCGGGCCGCAGGGCTGCTCGGCCTTCCCCGGCGCGATCCCGGCCAGCCTGGACGAGGGGGTCGTCGGGCGCGGCTTCGCGGTGGAGGTGTTCAACGTCCTGGGCGCCGGCGACGCGTTCATGAGCGGCTTCCTGCGCGGCTGGCTCAGGGACGAGCCGCTGGAGCGTTGCTGCGAACTGGCCAATGCGGCCGGCGCGATCGTGGTCTCGCGCCATGGCTGCGCGCCGGCCATGCCGACCTGGCCGGAGATGCAGGCGTTCCTGGCCCGGCGGGATCGACCGTTCCGGCTGCGCGAGGACGTCGAGCTCGAGCATATCCACTGGGCGACGACGCGGGCCGGCGCCTACGACCGGTTGACGGTGCTGGCGATCGACCATCGCAGCCAGTTCGACGACATGGCGCGAGAGCTGGGCGCGGACCTCGGCCGCGTGCCGGCGTTCAAGCGGCTGGCGCTGCGGGCGCTGAGCGAGGTGGCGCAGGGCGATCCGCGGTTCGGTCTCCTGCTCGACGGCCGCTTCGGCTTCGACGCCCTGGCCGCGGCCGCCGACCACCCCTACTGGATCGGGCGGCCCATCGAGGTCCCGAAGTCGCGCCCCCTGGAGTTCGAGGGCTCGGCGGATGTGGCGGTCGAGATCGCCCAGTGGCCGCTGAACCAGGTGGTCAAGGTGCTGTGCCTCTACCATCCCGACGACGAGCCGGAGCTGCGGGCGCGCCAGGAGCGGCAGTTGCAGCGATTGTTCGACGCCTGCCGAAGCACGCGCCACGAGCTGCTGGTGGAGATCGTCGCGCCGGCCGGGATGCCCGCCGAGGCCACGACGACCGCCCGTGCGCTCGAGCGGCTCTACGGCCTGGGCGTGAAGCCGGATTGGTGGAAGCTCGAACCCATGGCCGACCCGGCCGCCTGGCGCCAGGTGGCCGAGGTGATCGAGGCCCACGACCCCTACTGCCGCGGCGTTCTGCTGCTCGGCCTGTCGCAGCCGCTGGAGACCCTGGTCGCGGCCTTCGAGGCGACGGCGGCCATACCGGTCGTCAAGGGCTTCGCGGTCGGCCGCACGATCTTCGACGTCGCCGCCCGCGCCTGGCTGAGGGGCGAGATCGACGACGCGGAGGCCGTGCGTCAGCTCGCGGAGAACCTCTCGACTCTCGTCGAAGCGTGGCGGCGCGCCCGGTCGAACGTGGGACGGGCGGCGTGAGCCCGGTCCGCCTGACCGCGGCCCAGGCCGCCGTGCGCTGGCTCGCCGTCCAGGATGTGGCCGTGGAGGGGGCGAGGGTCCCGTTCTTCGCCGGCGTCTGGGCGATCTTCGGCCACGGCAATGTCGCGGGCCTGGGCGAGGCGCTGCACGGCGCGCGCGCGAGCTTGCCGACCTGGCGCGCGCACAATGAGCAGGCCATGGCCCATGTCACCATCGCCTACGCCAAGCAGATGCGCCGCAGCCGCGCCATGGTCTGCACCACCTCCATCGGTCCGGGCGCCACCAACCTGGTCACGGCCGCCGCCCTGGCGCACGTCAACCGCCTTCCGGTGCTGTTCCTGCCGGGCGACGTCTACGCCAGCCGCGCGCCGGATCCGGTGCTGCAGCAGGTGGAGGATTTCGCCGACGGGACGGTCAGCGCCAACGATTGCCTGCGCCCGGTCTCGCGCTATTTCGACCGCATCGTGCGGCCCGAACAACTGCTTGCCGCCCTGCCGCGGGCGATGGCGGTGCTGACCGATCCGGCCGCCTGCGGCCCGGTGACCCTCGCCTTCTGCCAGGATGTACAGGCCGAAGCCTGGGACTGGCCGGAGCGCTTCTTCCAACGGCGCCTGTGGCCCACCCGCCGCCAGCCCGCCGATCCGCGGGAGGTCGCGGGCCTGGCGCGGCGGCTGCGGGCGGCCAAGGCCCCGCTGGTCGTCGCCGGCGGCGGGGTGCTCTACGCCCGTTGCGAAGCGGCCCTCGCCGCGTTCGCGGCGCGCACCGGCGTCCCGGTGGCCGAGACGCAGGGCGGCAAGGGCGCGCTCGTCTGGGACCATCCGCAGGCCCTGGGGGCGATCGGCGTCACCGGCTCCAGCGCCGCCAACGGCGCGGCGGCCGCGGCCGACCTGGTGGTCGGGATCGGCACGCGCCTGCAGGACTTCACCACCGGTTCGCGGGCCCTGTTCGCGAACCCGGACCGCGCCCTGGTCCAGGTCAACGTCGCAGCCTTCGACGCCCATAAGCACGGGGCCGAGCCGGTGGTCGGCGACGCGGGCGCCGTCCTGGAGGCCCTGTCCCAGGCGCTGGGCGACTGGCGCGCGCCGCAGGCCTGGACGGCGAGGGCCAGCGCCGGCGTCGCCGCCTGGACCGCCGAGGCCGACGCGGCCATGGCCGCCACGAAGGCCGGTCTCCCCTCCGACGCCCAGGTGCTGGGCGCGGTCTGGCGCGCGGTGGACGAAGACGCCATCGTGGTCTGCGCCGCGGGCGGCCTGCCGGGCGAACTGCACAAGCTGTGGCGCACGCGGGCGCCCGGCGGCTACCACGTGGAATACGGCTATTCCTGCATGGGCTACGAGATCGCCGGCGGCCTGGGGGTGAAGCTGGCCGCGCCCGACCGCGAGGTGGTGGTGATGGTCGGCGACGGCTCCTACCTGATGCTGAATTCCGAGCTCGCGACCTCGGTGGCCATGGGCGCAAAGCTGATCGTCGTCGTGCTCGACAACCGCGGCTTCGGCTGTATCGGCCGGCTCCAAGAGGCGACCGGCGGGGCGGCCTTCAACAACCGCCTGGACGAAGCCGCACCGGCCGTCGACTTCGCCGCCCATGCCGCCAGCCTCGGCGCGCGGTCGGAGAAGGTCGACGGGATCGCGGCGCTCGACGCCGCCCTGCAGCGCGCCCGCGCGTCGGACCGCACCTACGTGATCGTCATCGACACCGATCCGGCGGCGGCCACCGAAGCCGGCGGCGCCTGGTGGGACGTGGCCGTGCCGGAGGTCTCCCAGCGCGCCGAGGTGCGGGCCGCCCGCGCGACCTACGAGGCGGCCATCGAAACGAGGAAGGCTCGGGAATGACCGATCTGCTGGTCCGCCGGCACGCGCCGGACGCTTCGGGCGTGGTGCTGGAAGTGACGCCGGAAAGCGCCGGCTGGGATCACGTCGGTTTCAAGGTGGTGGAGCTGGCCGCCGGCCAGTCGGCGCGTGGCGGCGAGGCGGGGCGAGAGGCTTGCCTGGTGGTGCTGAGCGGGACGGCGGACATCGCGGTGGGCGAGGCGCGGTTCTCGCGCCTCGGCGGCCGGGCCAGCGTCTTCGAGGACCGCGCGCCGGGCGCGGTCTATGCGCCGGGGGGCGCGGCCTGGAGCGCGACGGCGGCCACGCCGGTGGAGCTCGCCGTCTGCACTGCGCCGGCGACCGGGACCGGAAGCCCTCGGGAGATCGCCGCGGCCGCCATGAGCCGCGAGGTGCGCGGCGCCGGGACCAACACCCGCCACGTCCGCAATATCCTGCCCGAGACCGAGCCCGCCGAGAGCCTGCTGGTGGTCGAGGTGATCACCCCCGGCGGCCACTGGTCGAGCTATCCGCCGCACAAGCACGACACGGCCACGGCGGGCGAGGAGACCGCGCTGGAGGAGACCTACTACCATCGCCTGAACCCGCCGCAGGGCTTCGCCTTCCAGCGGGTCTACACCGATGACCGCAGCCTCGATCAGACCATGGCCGTGGAGGACGGCGACGTGGTGATGGTGCCGCGCGGCTACCATCCGGTGGGCGCGCCGCACGGCTACGACCTCTACTACCTGAACGTCATGGCCGGGCCGAAGCGGCAGTGGATCTTCCGCAACGACCCGGCGCACGACTGGATCGCGAAGAAGGCCTGAGGCGCGGCCCCTAGCCTTCGTCGACGGAGGGTGGCGTATGCCGGCGGTGGACGGCGGCCAGCACCAACATCAGGGCGCCGAACGCGGCCATGACGCCGCCCCAGACCAGGTCGATGTTCAGCCCCGCGGAATGGGCGCGAAAGACCGCCGGGTCGCCCGTCAGGCCGACCGCGGCGACCAGCAGGCCGATCGCCAGGAACAGCAGGCCGATGGGCAGGCGCACGTCGAAGATCATGGTCGCGGCTCCTAGCGGAAGACGATGTCGAGGATGACGACGGCGACGATCATGATCACGCCGAGCACGACCGGGCGCGTGTACCAGGGCCCGCGCTCCTCCGGCGCCTTGGGGGTCAGCGAATAGGTGAGGCCCGCCAGGGCCTCGTCCGGCTGGCGGCGCGTCACCAGGCTGACCAGGATGGTGACGATGAAGCAGGTGCTCCAGGCCCAGATGGCGGTCCAGAAGTTCTGCGCCATCTCGCTCGGATAGGTGTAGGTCACCGCGATCCAGCCGCCCTTCAGGCCCACTATGTCGTCGAGCGGCAGGGTCAGGCCGTGGTGGATCGCGGCCGTCGCGGTGCCGGCGGCCAGGCCCGTGAAGGCGCCGTGGCCGGTGGTGCGCCTCCAGAACATGCCGAGCAGGAAGGTCGCGAACACCGGCGCGTTCACGAAGGCCATGATCAGCTGCAGGAAGTCGTTGATGTTGTTGAACTGGCTGGCCAGGTAGGCCGCCGCCACCGAGGCGGCGATGCCGAAGAAGGTGGCCAGGCGCCCGACCAGCACATAGTGCCGGTCGGCGGCCTTCCGCCGGATGTAGGCCTGGTAGATGTCGTAGGTGAAGACCGTGTTGAACGCGGTCACGTTGCCGGCCATTCCCGACATGAAGCTGGCGAGCAGGGCCGTCAGACCGACCCCCAGCATGCCGGTCGGGAAATAGCGCAGCAGCAGGTTCGGGGTGGCGAGGTCGTAGTCGAGCTGCGGCCGTCCGCGGGCGTCCAGCATCGGCTGGCCGGTGGCGCTGTCGATCTTGATCGGGATCACGCCCGGGTCGTGCTGCTGGACCGCGCCGGCCACGGCGACCGGGTGGGTCGCCGCGCCCGCCTTGTCCGGCGCGGAGGTGAGCGCGATGGCGATCAGGCCGGGCAGGATGACGATGAAGGGGATGAACATCTTCACGCCGGCGGCGATCAGCGGGGTGCGCCGGGCCGCCGACATGGAGTTGGCCGCCATGGCCCGCTGGACCACCAGGAAGTCGGTGCACCAGTAGCCGAACGACAGAACGAACCCGAGGCCCATTGAGAGGCCGAACCAGTCGACCCCCAGGCGGTTCGTGGCGGCGTGGCCCATGCCGTGCCAGGCCTGGGTGTAGCTGGGGCCGAGGCTGGTCTCCAGCCCATGCCAGCCGCCGACCTGCTTCAGGCCCAGCCAGACCAGCGGCGCGAAGCCGGCGACGATCAGGAAGAACTGCAGGACCTCGTTGTAGATCGCGCCCCTCAGGCCACCCATGTAGATGTAGGCCAGCACCACCAGCGCCGAGGTCAGGATCGCGCCGTGGAAGATCCAGGCCTGCGGCAGGCCCATCCGCTCGAAGGGGATATCGAAGACGTGCAGCGTCTGGATCAGCTTGGCCAGCGCATACATCGAGATCCCGGAGTTCAGGATCGTCATCAGGGCGAAGATGGTGGCGTTCAGCGCCCGGGTCTTCTCGTCGAACCTGAGGCGCAGGTACTCGGGCACCGAGCGGGCCTTGGAGCCGTAGTAGAAGGGCATCATGAAGACGCCGATGAACACCATCGCCGGGATGGCGCCGATCCAGTAGAAATGGGCGGTGGCGATGCCGTACTTGGCGCCCGAGGCGCCCATGCCGATCACCTCCTGGGCGCCCAGGTTGGCGGAGATGAACGCCAGGCCGCAGACCCAGGCCGGGATCGCGCGGCCGGCCAGGAAGAAGTCGGTCCCGCTCTTGTTGCGCCGCGCCGCGACGATGCCGATGCCGAGGACGAACACGAGGTAGAGGCTGATGATGCTCCAGTCGACGGCGCCCAAGTGCATCGGCATTCCCCCTCAGGCCGCCCGCCGTCTCGCCGATGACCGGCCGTCGAGGCCCGCCGCCGCGGCGCGAGTCAGTGTCTGGCCGCGATGGTGACGGCCTTGACCCCATCGCCGTCAAGTCGCAGGCGTGTTTGCAGATGAATTCGCCCCTGGACCTCCCGCTGGATTCCGCCGCGCCCGCCGAGGTGCTGCTGCCCTGCGCCGACCTCGCGCCGGCGCTGGACTTCTTCGTCGGCCGCCTGGGCTTCCGGATCGAGACGATCTTCCCGGCGGACGATCCGCAGGTGGCGAGCCTCTCCGGCCACGGCCTGCGCCTGCGGCTGGCGCCCGGGCCTGGCGACCCCGGCCTGATCCGCCTGGCCAGCGGCGCCGGCGGCGGCGTGCTCGTCGCACCCAACGGCACGCGGATCGAACTGGTCGATCCCGACCCGCCGATCGAGGTCCCGCCCCTGAGGCCGGAGTTCGTGGTCACCCGCCGCGGCGAGGGTCCGCAGGGCGGCGCCGGGCGCGCGGGGATGCTCTATCGCGACCTGATCGCCAGCCGGCTGGGCGGCCGGTTCATCGCCTCGCACATCTCGATCCCGCAGGGCGGGCCGGTGTCGGACTGGGTGCATTTCCACAAGATCCGTTTCCAGATGATCTTCTGCCGGCGCGGCTGGGTGCGGCTGGTCTACCAGGACCAGGGACCGCCGTTCCTGATGCAGGCCGGGGACTGCGTCCTGCAGCCGCCGCGCATCCGCCATCGGGTGCTGGAGAGCTCGGAGGGCCTGGAGGTGGTGGAGATCGGCTGCCCGGCGCTGCACGAGACCCTGGCCGACCACGACATGGCCCTGCCGACCGCGACGCTCGCGCCAGACCGCGATTTCGGCGGCCAGCGGTTCCTGCACAGCGTGGCGGCGCAGACGCCGTGGACCGCCCACGGTTCGACCGGTTTCGAACGCCGCGAGACCGGCATGGCGCAGGCCACCGGCGGCCTGGCCGACGCCCGGGTGATCCGGCCCGCCGGCGCCCGCGGCTTCGCGGCGCGGCCGCACGCGGGCGAGCTGCTGTTCGGCTTCCTGCTGGAGGGCTCGGCGACCCTCGACCACGCCGGCGCCCATCCGCTGGGCCCCGCCGACGCCTTCGTCATGCCGGCGGGCGAGGCCTGGGGCCTCAGCGCGGCGTCGGAGGATCTGGAGTTGCTGGAGGTGATCCTGCCGGCCAGCGCCTAGGGGGCGAACCGCCGCTTCTGCGGACCGCCGGCCAGGGGCAGCTTCGACTCATCGACGATCTGGCCGCCCTTCATGACGAAGGCGATCTTCTTGACGTTCTCGATGTCGGCCGTGGGGTCGGCGTCGAGCAGCAGCAGGTCGGCCAGCTTGCCGGGCTCCACGGAGCCCAGGCTGTCGGCCTTGCCCAGCAGCATCGCGCCGTTGTGGGTGGCGATGGCCAGCACGTCGAAGGGCTTGATGCCGGCGGCGACCAGCAGCTCCAGCTCGCGCTGCGAGGCCGGGCCGCTCGACTGGTCGGTGCCCATGGCCACCACGCCGCCGGCCGCATGGATCT